>Ga0075017_100000727_pt1 | contig 18955 bp, 16 predicted proteins | sample AleBraG_ABR_2012_FD_71475 | JGI IMG/M metagenome (GOLD analysis project Ga0075017, IMG submission 71475) | Freshwater sediment microbial communities in response to fracking from Pennsylvania, USA - Alex Branch Run_MetaG_ABR_2012 | ecosystem: Environmental > Aquatic > Freshwater > Creek >... | reverse complement strand
TGGAATTCGCGCGCGGCCACGACCGACATGGCGGCGATACCGGCCTTGGCCGCCGCGTAATTGGCCTGGCCCACGTTTCCGAACAGGCCCGAGTGCGAGGTGGTGTTGATCACCCGCCCGTCGACCGGCTTGCCGGCCTTGGACTGCAATCGCCAGTAATTACCGGCGTGATGCATGGGCAGGAAAGTGCCCTTCAGATGCACGCGGATGACGATGTCCCAGTCTTCCTCACTGGTGTTGATCAGCAGCTTGTCGCGCAGGATGCCGGCGTTGTTGATCAGCACGTCGAGCTTGCCGAAACTGTCGATGGCCTGGCGGATCATGCCCTCGACGCCCTTGGCATCGGAGACGTCCGCCGTGTTGAGCACGGCCTCCCCGCCGGCGGCGCGAATTTCGTCCACGACCTGCTGTCCGGGAGTGGCGTCATCGCCGCGGCCATCGGGCGCCGCGCCCAGATCGTTGACGACGAGCCTGGCCCCATGCTGGGCCAGCATCAGCGCATATTCGCGTCCGACCCCGCGGCCGCCCCCGGTCACAATGGCCACGCGGCCTTCGCAGAGTTTCATGAATCGTGCCTCCCTGGAGCTCGTGCGCGAGTATACGGTAAGTTTCCGATCCGGTTAATGCCCTGGCTGCGGGGCCGGAAGCGCGGCTTGCGCTTCTCGGCAAAGGCCACCAGCCCCTCGTGCGCGTCCGGGTGCGTGGTTTCGTAGTGCAGCACGTACGCTGCTTCCAGGTGCAGCCCTTCGGCAAGACTGCCCTTGAGCCCCTGATTCACCAGATACTTGATCGCCCTGCGGCTCGAGTAGCTCTTGGACAGGAGCGTGGCGGTCAGCTCCGCCAGCTCAGGCTCGAGCTGCGCCGCCGCAACACAGCGGGTCACGAGTTCCATGTCGGCCGCCTCCTGCGCATCGAAGAACCGGGCGGTCAGCAGCACGTCCTTGGCGCGCAGCACGCCGATGGTCCGCGGCATGCGCTGGGTGCCGCCCGCCCACGACCGGCAGCCCAACGCCGTGAGCGCTCGCGTCGGGTCAGGCCGCACCGACGGCTTCGGCCAGGCCGGGGGCATGCGGCCGGAACAGACGGCCCTGCTCCGCCAGCAGCACGAACACCAGGCTGGCAAGGCCGCAGGCCAGCGCGCCTCCTGCCAGCGGCGTCGTGGTACCCGCGAACTCCCTGCCGATCCCCGCGCTGACGATCGCCGATCCGATGGTCGTGATGAACCCCTGCAGTGAGGCGCCGATGCCGGCGACCGCGCCGACGGGCTCCATGGCCATGGCACCGAAATTCGACAGCGCCAGACTCACGCAGGCCATGGTGAGGGCCTGCAGTGCGACAAAGGTCCAGATCCGCTCCAGACCCAGTACCGCCACGGCCAGGTGCGCCGCCGTCACGGCGATGAATGCCAGCAGGGCGGCGTGGGAAATGCGCCTCATCCCGATCCGTTCGACGATGCGTGAGTTGCCGTACGAGGCGATGCCCATGAACACGGAGCACAGCGCAAACATGCTCGGCATCAGCTGCTCGCGGTGGAAGGCCACGGCGAAGATCTGCTCGACCATGCCCACGTAGGCCAGGACCGATCCGAATACCAGCGCGCCGGCCAGCGAATAGCACAGCGAGGTCCGCTCGCACAGCACGATGCGGAGCGCGCCGGCGACGTGCGCTCCGGTGAGCGTGAGCCGGTATTCGGGATGCAGGGTCTCGGTCAGGCGCAGCAGGGCCCACAGCCAGACCAGCGCGCCAAAGGCGCCAAACACGAGAAAGATGGAACGCCAGGGGGCGAGCAGCAGGATCAGCTGCCCCAGGCTCGGCGCGATCACCGGGACCATCAGGAACACCACGAAGGTCAAGGACATCACGCGCGCCATGCGGCGGCCCGAGTACAGGTCGCGCACCACGGAGCGCACGACCACGACGCTGGCGGCCGAAAAGCCATGCAGCAGCCGCCAGCCGAGCATGGCCGGGAAGCTCTGCGCGAGCCCGCAGCAGATGGCCGCCACGACATAGAGTGCGATTCCCACCAGCAGTATGGGACGCCGGCCATAGCGGTCCGAGAGCAATCCCCACAGCAGCTGCCCCACACCGACGCCGACAATATAAGAGGTGACCACCCACTGGCCGTGGTTCTCGTTGAGCACGCCCAGGGAGCGCACGATCGTCGGCAGGGCCGGCAGCATTGCGTCGACGGCCAGCGCCTGCAACGCCATCATGGCGGCGCACAGCAGCACGAATTCCAGGAAACCCATGGGGCTGGGCCGTTCGGTCATCGCCTTGAGACCGCATGGTGGCGAGGCGGCCACGGGCACCGCAGGCGGGAACGGGACCGTGGGCGGGAACAGGACCCTGGGCGGGAACAGAAAAGGGCTGCAGACGCGGGCACTCGCTGGTCCTCGGGGAACGGGGTAAACCGCCAGTTTAGCGGCCGGCCTCGGGCAGGGCGCGGAAAAAGCCGCGGGCGGCGGCGGCCGGCTGCCTAAGAATTCACTGGATAAAAAACAGGTAACTTATTGTTATTAAGACTAGGTAGCCAAAAAAGAAGCGGCGCTCAGGCGCAGTCGGCAAGATCGCCGTCCTGCTTGTCGTTGAACATTTCGTCATGGGGCGCGATCTCGCGGCCCATGGCAAAGATCTTTTCCCAGTCCCTGGCCAACAGGTTGCCAGGCTCACGCGCCTGCAGTCGGGCGAAATCGACGAATGCACGCCGGTTGGCCAGGGCGGTCGCGTAGTAGGTTTCCAGCAGTTTCATGCGCAGGTCGTGCCGATTGGGATCACGCGTGATCGCCGTCTGGAGCGCATCCACGATACTGACCCGGCGTTCCGTCACCACCGGGCGGTCATTCAGGTCGCTGGGCAGGTGGACGTGCTGTGCACTGGAATCCAGATCCACGAGGTTGTAGTCCAGCACCGTACTCTGAACCAGCCTGACCTCGGGTCCCTTCTTGAGAATGTCCAGGATGGCGGCGTCGTCTTCGATGCCCTCCATGGCGACCGTGTCCGCGGCCGCACCCTCCAGCGTTGCCGTGTCCGACACGGCGTCGCCCTGCATCTGCACCGTCGCTCCGGTCTTATTGAAATCGGCCTGCCCAAGCAGCATCGTGTCTTCCTTCATGGGATCTTTCGCAGTGGCGGGTGGGGCCGGCGGCGAGCGGCCGATATCGGCAATACCTTCGACGACGGGCGACCTGTCCTGCTGCGGCGCGCCGCCAGCCGCTTCCGCTCCAGCCGCCGCCGACGCCGCCGTCTCGTCCGGAATGGCCGGCCCGGCAGGCGCCGCAGGCGGTTGCGCCTCGGGCGCATCGGCAGGGGCCGCGCGACGCCGCGCCAGGAACAGGACGCCGGCCAGCAGGATCCCCAGCCCGCCCGCCAGCGATCCGGCCAATCCCAGGCGCTGGCCTGTCGCCGCCGGAGCGACGGCTGCGGGAACCGCCGCGGGCACTGCAGCCTGCTGGCTGACTTCAGCCTGCTGCCTGAGGGCGTCGACGGCGGCGCCGGTCACGACCAGCTGCTGCCGGACGGCCTGGAGCGCAGCCTCCAGCGACTGGACGCGGTTCGTCAGCACCTGGGCGCTGGCCGCATCGCCAGGGTCCGCCGCCGGCGCGTCACGCGCGGGCAACCGCCTTCTCGAAATCAGGAGCCGCGTGTCCGCATCGGGCGGCAAGGTCAGCAGTGCGTCGGCATGCAGGAGATTGATATTGCCGTCGAAGGCTTCGGGGTTGGCCTGGAACACCGCGGCCATCAGACGCTGCCTGTCCGCTTCCGAGCGCGCACCGGCGCGCCGCACGATGCGCCAGAGCGTATCGCCGCGCCGGACGCGATAGGGCGAGGCGACGGGTGCTGTCGCCCATACCCCGTGCCGCGTCGGCACAGGGGCCGCCGCCGTCTCTACCGGGTGGAAGGACAGCGCGGAGTCCGCTTCCGGCCGAACCAGGGCCGCGAGTTCGGCACGCGTGGGCAGTCCGACGCGAGCGATCGGGGAAACCGCGCTGGCCGATTCGACCGGCGTGGCGGATGCGACCGGCGTGGCCGATGCGGGCAGCGCAAACGCCGCGGGGTCGAGCAGCAGCGAAAACTCGCGGATCAGTTCGCCGCCGCTCCAGCGCAGGTCAACCAGCAGGCTGACGACGGGATCGGCGAACGGCGCGGTCGAGCGGACCTTGAGTACCGGCTGTCCCTTGGGATCCGCGCCGACACTGAACTGCACCGTCGACAGATAGGGGGGCCGATCCGCGCCCAGGCGCTGAAAGGCGTCGGCGTCGGCGACCCTGGCGGAGAGCGTGGCCAGGTCGGCGTCATTCGCGCCGACGATGGCAATCTGGGCGTTCAGAGGTTCGTTGAGTGCGGAGTCGACGCGAATGTCGCCCAGGCCCAGCGCCCACACCGCGCCCGGAACCGACAGGACAGCCAACAGGATGGCAGGATAGCGCCTGCGCGACATCATCCACTCCGACGTGATCACTGGTCAAAACCGCTCCTTGACAATGCTAGGGATCACGGTGGGGCCTGACGAGTGGAACATCCCCGGACCTGGAGGCAGTTCACAGAATACGGGTCGGTTTGAGGCCGGACAGGGCCCTGGCGGCCGCCCTGGCTTCAGCTCGTGCGGGCGGCGTTCACCCCGGCGATGCGGCCAAATACGGCCGGCGGACCGCTAAGAATGCCGGTTACTTCGCCCGCGGCAGCCCCAGTCCGCGCTGCGCCACGACGTCGCGCAGCACTTCATTGGCACCGACGCCGAGACGGAACAGCGGCGCCCGGCGGTACAACAATTCCATGTTGCCCTGTAGCGGGGCGTCGGCCTCCTCGCGCCGCAGCAGCCCGGGCAGCCCCAGCACCCGCAGGGCAAAATCCGCCACGCGCGAGCGCAGTTCGGAGGTGAAGATCTTCAGACCGAGCGCTTCCGGGTCGGGCGCCTGCCCGGCATCGACGCGGCTGGCGATGTCCAGGCTCGTCAGGTGGGCCAGTTCCAGTTCCATCTCGATGCGCGCCAGGCCGAGGCGCACTTCGGGGCGCGAGGCGAGCGTCTGCCCGTCGAAGCTCGCCGTACGGCAGTACTCGATCAGCTCATCGACGATGCTGCGCAGGGAATGCGCCAGGCCGACGAACGCCCGTTCACCCGACACGGCGCCCATGACGATCGACCAGCCCTGGTCCACGCCGCCGATCAGGTGATTGCGCGGAATGCGCACGTCCTGGAAGAACACATCGTTGAGCATGTGATCGCCCCAGCTGGCGACGTTCTGCACCTGGACGCCGGGCGCGTTGAGCGGCACGATGAATACCGACAGGCCCTTGTGGCGGCTGTCCGGCGCCCCGGTGCGGGCCAGCAGCCACACATGCGAAACAATGTGGCCGCGGCTGTTCCAGGACTTCATGCCGTTGATGACCCACTCATCGCCATCGAGCACCGCGCGGGTGCGCAGCGCTGCCAGGTCGCTGCCGGCCGAGGGTTCCGAGTAGCCGATCGATACGGTCACGTCGCCCGACACCAGCTTGTCGAGCCACATGCGCTTGTTCTCTTCCGTGCCGACGCGCACCAGCGTCGGCACGACGGACACCGCGGTCGCGCGCATGAAGCGCGGCGCATTGGCGTAGTCGATTTCGCTGAGCAGAATCAGCCGATCCATCGCCGACAGCGGCCGCGCGCCGGCCTGGTCGGGCAGCCCCATGACCTGCCAGTTGCGCTCGACCATGCCGCGATCGAAGGCCCGGACGTTCTCGTCCCAGACCTCATCGCGAATCGCCTCGCCTTCCTGCAGCGTCGCGGTCAGTTCCTCGGGGAGGTGTTGGGCGAGAAAATCCCGCACGCGGCGCCGCAGTTCCAGTTGCTCATCGGTCCAGTCAAAGTTCATTGGCCGTCACCCCCGGGAAGATTCTCAAAAGCCCATCAGGCCCGCCAGCCTGGAGAGGTGGTACGCGCTCGTGCCGAAGGTGGCATCCGCCACCCGGGCGCGTTCCGACCACAGATACAGCCCGGTCTCGCGTGCATAACCCATGGCTCCCCACAGCTGGTGGGCCGTGGTCGTGGCCTGGGCGTAGAGTTCACCGAGCGCGGCCTTGGCGATGGCGGCTGCGCGCGCCGCCGGACGGCCCCGCGCCTTGAGAAACAGGGCCTGCAGGGCGGCGACGCGCGCGCCGTCGAGCTGCAGCGCCACGTTGGCCAGCAGGTGCTGCACCGCCTGGAAGGAGCCCAGGGCGCGGCCATGCTGTTCGCGCTCGCGCACGAATTCGACCGTGCGCTTCAGCACCGCGCCGATGCCACCGGTCATTTCCATGCACTGCAGCGCGATCGCCTGCTCCACCACGTCCTGAAAGGCGCCGTGCGTGGCGCCCAGCGCCGCCTCACCGCCCAGCAGGGCGTCGGCCGCCACATGCAGGCCCGGCAGCTCCACGCGATACAGCGCCTCGCCGCCCAGCGCGCTCTGTCGCCGAATCCCCGCGCCCAGCTGCGCGCGCGTGAGGGCGAACAGGCCGAAGTGTCCGCGCTCGAGATTCGACTGTGCCTTCGCCAGCACGAGCACGACGTCCGCGGTGCCGGCATCCGGCACAAACGCCTTCACGCCGTGCAGGGTCCAACCGCCGGCGCCACGGCTCGCGGTGGTCTTGTACAGGCGCATTGCTTCCGCGGCGTGCGGTTCCGTATAGGCCACGGTGGCCAGCCGCTCGCCCGCGATGATCGCGGGCATCAGGGCCTGCTTCTGTGCCGGCGTCGCGAGCCGATCAATCAGGAGCTGCGCGAATCCACAGCTGTACAGCGTGCCCGGCACCAGGCGTTCGCCGGCCGCGCGCCAGGCCAGTCCGAGATCCATCAGATCGCCGCCCGCCCCGCCCAGTTCGGGCGCAAACGGCAGACCCAGCCAGCCGGCTTCGGCGAGCGTGTTCCAGAGCGCGGCGGAATGCCCGCCACCGCCCGGTCCGAGCGCCTTGAGCGCGCGCTCCAGCGGCCATTCCTTTTCCAGGAGTTTCTGGCAGGAGGCCTCGAGGGCCTGCTGCTCTTCCGACAGCTGTGTATCCACGTGCTTGCCATCCGGTTGTAGCCCGCTGTGATGCGCCCGCCCCGACTGCCGCACATCGCCCGCCAGCGGTACGCCAGTATACCGTTCTCTCCCTGACGGGCTATCATCGCATCGGTACAGGCCGGGCCCCCGCCACCGGCCGACTCGACCGATGAAGATCTCCGGCACGCACTTTCGCACCATCTGGCCCGCCTCCGCTGGCGCCGTTCGGGTCATCGACCAGTCCCGACTGCCGTTCGAGTTTGCGACCGTCGATCTCGAGACCGTGACGGATGCTGCTCAGGCCATCCGCACCATGGTGGTCCGCGGGGCGCCGCTGATCGGCGCCACCGCGGCCTACGGGCTGGCACTGGCGATGCGAACCGCGACCTCGCCAGAGCACCTCGAGGAGGCGGCCCACACCCTGCTGGCCACGCGCCCCACGGCCGTCAACCTCGCCTGGGCGCTCAAGCGGATGCGTGGCGTGATCCTGGCCGCCGCCCCTGCAGACCGGGCGGCCGCGGCGATGCGGGAAGCGGCCGCGATCTGCGACGACGACGTCGAGCGGTGCCGGTCCATCGGCCAGCACGGCCTCGAGCTCATCCGCAGCGGCGCGCAAGGCCTGGGTCGCCGGATCAACCTGCTCACGCACTGCAACGCCGGCTGGCTGGCCTGCGTCGACTGGGGCACGGCGCTCGCGCCGATCTACATGGCCCATGACCTCGGCCTGCCGCTCCATGTCTGGGTGGACGAAACCCGGCCGCGCAACCAGGGCGCCTCACTCACGGCCTACGAACTCGGTGCGCACGGCATCGCCCATACCGTGATCGCGGATAATCTCGGCGGCCATCTGATGCAGGAGGGCCGGGTCGACATGGTCATCGTCGGCAGTGACCGGACCACGGCGACGGGGGATGTGTGCAACAAGGTCGGCACCTACCTCAAGGCGCTGGCCGCCCGGGATAACCGCATCCCCTTCTATGTGGCGCTGCCCGCGAGCAGCATCGACTGGTCCCTCGAGCACGGCAGGGATATCCCGATCGAAGAGCGTGCGGCCAGTGAACTCACGCACATCAGGGGTCAGACGGCCTCGGGTGCCCTGCAGACGGTGCGGGTCGTCCCCGAGGGCAGCCCGGCCCTGAACCTTGCCTTCGACGTCACGCCCGCGAGGCTGGTGAGCGGGTTGATCACCGAGCGCGGTGTGTGCGCAGCCAGCCGCGCCGGCCTGCGCCGCCTCTATCCCGAACAGGGGGTCGCAGCATGATCCGTCCTGGCGGGCCATCCACGCCGGAAGATCAGCGCCGCGCAGTCGTCGCCGCCTGCCTGGAACTCGGGCGGCGCGGCCTGAGCCACGGCACCTCCGGCAACGTCAGCGTGCGGCACGACGAGCGGCAGTTCTACATCAGTCCGACCGGACTGGCCTATGAGAGCCTGGAGCCCGAGGACGTGCCGCTGATGACTCTGGAGGGGCGCTGGTTCGGCCGGCGCCGGCCGTCGAGCGAATGGCGTTTTCATCGTGACATCTTCCGGCATCGCAGCGACGTGCACGCCATCGTGCACACCCACTCGCCCCACGCGACGGCGCTGGCCTGCACGGGGCGCGGGATCCCCGCCTTCCATTACATGGTCGCCCGCGCAGGCGGCCCGGATATCCGCTGCGCGCCCTACTTCACCTTCGGCACGCAGGAACTGGCCGAGGCCGCCGTGGCGGCACTGGATGGCCGCCAGGCCTGCCTGCTGGCCAACCACGGCGTCATCGCCGTCGGCGCCGACTGGCCGGCCGCACTGGCGCTGGCCAGCGAGGTCGAGACGCTGGCCGGCCAGTATTGCGCCGCCCTTGCGCTCGGCGACGTCCGGATCCTCGACGACGCCGAAATGGCGCGCGTGCTGGAGAAATTCCGCAGCTACGGCCGGCAGGATGCCGCCGATGCGGGCCTGATCTTCGGCGGCGCGGCGCCCGGCGATGCCGTCTCGAAAGGAAGCTGATCATGTCCCGCGCTCAACCGTCCAGCGGGTACCAACCCCTCGATCACGAGAGCCTCGTGGCGCTGATCGGGACCCTGGATGAGGTTCGCGTGCTGCTCGGCGGCGCGGCGGCCGACTGGCATGTCCAGGAGGTCGGGGACGGCAATCTCAATCTGGTGTTCATCGTCGAGGGACCCGCAGGTTCGGTGTGCGTGAAGCAGGCCCTGCCCTACGTGCGCGCGGCGGGCCCTTCGTGGCCGATGCCGATCAACCGGGCCTACTTTGAAAACGCCTACTACCGCACCGTGGCGCCCTACGTCGGCCGCCTGATCCCGCAGCTCTACCACTATGACGCCGAGCTGTGCTGCACGGTCATGGAGCGGCTCGCGCCGCACATCATATTGAGGCACGGCCTCATCGGCGGCCGCCGCTATCCGGCGGTTGCCCGCCACATCGGTGAGTACATCGCACGGGCCTGCTTCCATTCTTCGGATCTCGCCGGGCCCTTCGAACGCAAGCTGGACGGCATGGCGCTGTTCGCCGGCAACAAGGCCTTGACCCGCATCACGGTGGATCTGGTGTTCGCGGACCCGTACCGCGTCAGCGCGCGCAATCGCCACACCTCGCCCCAGCTGGACGGGATCGTGGCCGACCTGCGGCGGGACGGACCGCTCAAGGTGGCGGCCGCCGGCTTCGGACAGAAATTTCTGAACGAAGTACAGGCTTTGCTGCATGGGGATCTGCACTCCGGCTCGGTCATGGCGACGGAGGGCGACAGCCGCGTGATCGACCCGGAATTCGCCCTCTACGGTCCGATGGGCTTCGACCTGGGTGCCTTTTTCGGCAATCTCCTGCTGAGCTGGTACTCGCAGCCCGGGCACCGCAGTTCGGAAGTCGACCGCAGGGCCTATCAGGACTGGATCCTGCAGCAGGCTGCGGTGTTCTGGGAGGCATTCCGCAGTTGCTTTCTCACCCTCTGGGCCGAGCACGCCCGGGGCGATGCCTATCCGGCCTCGATCCTCTCGGGCCGCGAGGATGTGGCGCCCTTCGCCGCAGCGCGTACCGCCTTCATGGGTTCACTGTTCGCCGACATGCTCGGCTTCGCGGCCTGCAAGATGATCCGCCGGATCCTGGGCTTTGCCCATGTCAGCGATTTTGAGTCCATCCCGGACGCGGGGCTGCGGGCGCGCTGCGAGGCGGGAGCGCTCTGCATGGCCCAGGCGCTGCTGACGCACCCGGCGCAGTTCCGTTCCATCGCCGACGTGCTCGATGCGGTACCGCGGATGGGCCGGGTCGCACTGACCTGAGCCGCCGCACGGCACATCAGCCGTCGCGCCGCGCATCAGCGGCCGCACCGCGCCGTCAGTCGATGGCCAGCGCGTCGGTCACGATTCGGGCGAGCAGGGCTTCACTGACGGACCAGAGCCGCTCCGCCCCCGCGTCGCTCAGCGCCGCGGGCGTCAGCGGACCGGGCTTGCGCTTGACGAAATAGCCGCCGCTGCCCGCGGTCGGATGCGCGACCAGCCACAGGATCGTGTCCGCGCCCTGCTCGGGTGTGAGCGCGAACGGCCGCGCGAGCCGGTACACCAGCTTGACCAGCCCGTTGCCGTGCGTCGAAAAATTCGACTGCACCAGCCCCGGATGCATCGCGTTGACGCGCATCCCCGTCCCGGCGAGCCGCTGCGCGAGGGCACGAGTGAACAGGATATTGGCGAGTTTCGACTGGGCGTAGGCCTGCCCCGCAGTGAACCTGCGCTCGAGCTGCAGGTCATCCCAGGCCATGTCCTTCGCGAAGCGATGCGCCACGGACGAGACGTTGATGATCTGCGCTGCGGGCCCGGCCGCGCGCAGCAGCGCAAGCAGCTCGCGGGTGAGCAGAAACGGCCCCAGGTGATTCGCGGCGAAGGTGTGCTCCAGGCCGTCAACGGTGACGCGCCGGGCCGCGGGCATGCCACCCGCGTTGTTGACCAGCAGGTCGATGCGCACGGTCAGCGTCCTGATCTCCCGCGCGGCACGCTGTGCTTCCTTCATGACGGACAGGTCCGCCCGCAGCATGTCGATGCGCGCGTCGGGCGCCGCGGCGCGCATCCCCGTGAGTGCCGCCTGCGACCGGCCCGGATCGCGCCCCACTCCGATGACACGCCAGCCCTGGCGCGCCAGCGCACGCGCCACCACGAGACCGATGCCGGCGCTCGCGCCCGTGACGACGGCGACCCGCGTGATGCTTTCTGTCATCGTCCTCTTGCTTTCCCGGACTTGCGTCGCCCATGCGACCATGGGCGCGGCGCTCGGTCAAGAGGACTTGGGCCAGCCGCGTCCCGCGGGATCCGGAGAACCTTGACCGGAGGTCAATCAGTGACGGTTGTACCGGCGGCCTGTGAATGTGAGACTGGATGGTCTTCCGCCCCCCCCGGCATGGCGTTCGACGCGGACAGTTCAATGCAAGGCACGCTCGTCAGAGGATACCCCCAGCGCCCACGGCACCTGCCGACGGACTTTTCGGCGCTCGACCGCGATGGGCTGACGGGCCTGCTGCAGCTCAGATACCCTGGGCTCGTCGTCGAGGAGGCCACACTGGTCGAATTCGTGAGCGGCCATTCGAGCAAGGCCCGCATGGCTCTGAAGCTCAATGCCGTCGGGCGCGAAGCCGGCGTGTCCGAGTACGTCTGCCTGAAGTCCAACTGGTCGGGCAATCCGATGAGCTCGGGCGCGAATCTCGCCGAGGCGCGCTTCTACGGGAACTTTGCCAGCCGCCTGCCCGCGCTGACGCCAAAGTGCTTCTTTGCCGACTGGGATGATGACGGCGAGACCCGGCAGGGACTGATCGTGCTCGAAGACCTGAAGCGGCGGCCGGCCGAATTTCGGAATTCGAAAGTCCCCTTGACGGTCGACGAGATGGCGCGCTCGCTCCGGCAGCTGGCGCAACTCCACGGATCGACCTGGGACAGTCCGGAGCTGGAAACCATGGCGTGGCTGCAGGTCGCGATGGCGCCCGAAACGACCGTCGATGACTACTGGAATCTGATGGGAGACCACTTTCCCGTCCACAACCGATTGCCGGAGCGCCTCGCGATCTTCCCCCGGTGGATTGCCGAGGATCCCGAGCGGCTGCGCACGGGATTCCGGCAGCTGAGCGCTGAAGAGATGGCCTCCCCGATGCCGCGGTGCCTCATCCACGGCGACTCTCACCTGGGTAACACCTGTCGGCTGCCGGACGGAAGCCGCCTGTGGTTCGACTGGCAGATCGTCCGTCGGGGACGACCGTGGCGCGACTACAGCTACTTCGTGGCGGGCTCGCTCTGCGTGGAAGACCGGCGACGGGCCGAGCGCGAACTGCTGCGGATCTATTGCGACGCCATGGCGGCGCAGGGCGTCAGGCTGGACTACGATACCGCCTTTGACGAATACCGACGCTGGATCTTCTGGGGTCTGTGGGCCTGGCAGTCCAACATGAATCCGATCGAGACGACGATGGAGCCTCTGGAGCGTTTCTGCGTCGCTGCCGAGGATCTGGAAACGCACACCTTCTTCGAGTATTGAGTGGAGAAAGCCATGGTCAGATGCCGACGTGTCGCGGGAACCTGCCTCGCCCTGAGCGTGGCCTTCAGCCTGTCACCGGCCGCCCGGGCGGCCCCGAGCGATCGGGATGCGGTGCTGGCGGTCGAGCAACTGGTCGCCAATGCGACGACCCCGGAACTCGGACTGTCCTGTTACGACCCGGACGTGGTGCAGGATGATTTCTTCGCACCCCAGCGACGCGGTATCAAGGAGGTCGCCAGGGACTTCGACGTCTATATGGCACACTACACCCACTTTCACGCCGACATTCTCGACATGAGCATTGAGGTGCAGGGGGATCTGGCCGTGGCCTACAGTCACCAGCGCTTCGTTGCCCAGGGACGCGCGGGAGGAGCCGACCTGAATGCCGTGGTTCGTCAGACCGACGTGCTGCGGAAGAAGTCCGGCAAGTGGCTGATCACCTATCAGCACATCTCCCTGCCGATCGACATCGAGACCTTCAAACCCGTGTCGGGTGGCTAGGCCCGGCTATGCGCAACGAGGCCAGGCCGCCGTAGCGCGAGACCAGACCAGGGGACCCGATCTCCTCCATCGGCGGGCAGCACCGCAGCGGTGGCACTTCAGGCCAGCGCGACCCCGGAGCGGGCACGGCAGCCGTCGAGCAGACGCTGCTGGCGCTCGGGGTCCTGCGCGGCCGGGCTCACCTCGGCAGGCCGCTGATGGTAGAAATAGCGGCCGGTGACCCGCGCCGCCGGCTCCTCACTCACCGCCAGCCAGGCCTGGGTCAGGTGGCCCTGCTCGAGGTCGTCCGGCGCGCCCGGCCCGCCCATGCGGGTGGGCACCCAGCCGGGGGTAACGGCATTCGACCGCACATCGGGCCAGTGCCGTGCAACGGCGAAGGCCAGCAGCACGTCCTGCAGCTTGGTGTCGGCATAGGCCTGGCTGCCGTTCCACGGGCGCACGGACCACTGCAGGTCATCGAGACTCGGGTCGCCGCCGGTGTGCAGTCCGGAACTGAGATAGACCAGCCGGTCGGGCCTGTGCATCAGCGCCGTGAGCACGTAGGGGGCGAGCACGTTGACGGCCCAGAGCTGGGACAATCCATCGACGGTCTCGACGCGGCGCGGCTCGCGGCTGCCGACGCCGACATTGTGGATCACGGCATCGAAGCGCCCGAGGCGGTTGGCCTGCCCGGCGAGCTCGCGCATCGCGGCCAGGGTCGCCAGATCGCCGACCAGCACCGCCTCGGCCTGCGGCAGCGCGCGCCGTGTGGCCTCGGCTCGCTCGGCATTCCGGGCGTGGAGCACGACGGCGTGCCCCTGCGCGGCCAGGCGACGACCGGCCAGAAAGCCCAGCCCCTCCGAGGACCCGGTGATGAACACTCGTGCCATGAACAGGCTCCTTGCACGTCATGAAATCAAAAATAGCGCGAGAATCTCTGCATGTAAGGCTCAAAAGCCTCATGAATCCGCTCGTTCGTGAGACCAAACTCCTCGGCGGCATAGCTATTCCGGGCAAACCGGTTCCGGTCCCGGTCCCGCTCCCATCCGAGCACCGCTGCCTCGATCGCGGGCGTCAGCTGGAGATCGAGGTACGCGTACACTTTCCTCAGCACGTCGACGGCATGCTGATTGATCTCTTCATAAGCCAGATCGAGGATTTCGATGTCCGGATTCGCTGCCCGCCACTGCATGTGCTTGCTTGCGGACAGCGCCAGCATCTGCAGCATGCGCTGCGCCTTTTCGTAGGCCAGGTGCTTGTTCCTGCTGATGACGTCGGAATAGACGGATGAGGTGTACTCAGAAGTCCGTATGATCGAACACACGATGTTGACCGGGTCCCGGTGAGGACAGATGATTTTCACGTCACGCCCGAACAGGCCGATCAGCTGATTCTCATTGCCCACGTTCGTGGGTGATTTCAGCAGCCACGGCTTGACGTCCTCCCGATGAAACTGCCATTGCAGGTATTTCAACTGCATCAACAGGTATCGATACAGCGGCGTCATGTCGGATTGCGCAACCCAGCGCGCTGCCTCGGGGGCATAGAGCATCGTGGCGAGGATCGGGGCGCGAAAGGTGAATCGGTTCAGTATCTGTTCTTCATCCGGCTGTTCGGCAAAGATCGGATGGCCCTTGATATAGTCCGGGCATACCGCATAGAGCCACCGTTCATAGTCCTGCGTTTCCCGCAGTCTTGCTGCTGCGCCACCGTCGATCAATCCGGGTATGCGTGCAAACATGAACATGCGCCAGTACAGCAGGGGCTGAAAGGAGCGCGACGCGTCGAGCATCCTCTGCAACTTGGTGCTGCCCGTCCGGGGCAAGGGCAGGATGATGACCGGAGGCAACAATTCCTGGTCCAGGATCTCCGGATGCTTCTCCAGGTCGCTGGCGAACCACAGGCGATTCTTCAGCAGTCTCAGGAAGAACAGCCAGGCATCGTCCCACCGTGCCGCGGTGATCGAATCGTGGGCATTGATGGAGTCGATCAGGACTTCCAACCCCTCGCGGAAATCTTCAGGGCCAAAATCGGACAGTCCGGTGCTGTCCCGGGCGCTCTGCAGCAAGGCCGGCACGTCAAACGGCCGCACGGCGGTCAGGCCTCGCAGTCCATGGCGGTACCCGGAACCGACAGGCGGAGCATCACTCGAGCGCCGTGTGATGCAACGGCCCCAGCCTGGAGACGACCTGAATTCCCGCGGGCGCGGCCATGACGTCCCGCACCCGATTAAACAGGCTCGCTGCCGACATGTGGACCGAATCATCCCGCTCCACGGTGATTCTTGCCGAAGGCTTGCCCTCCACCGCCCACATCATGTGCTCGACATCGCCCTCGCGGAACAGCCGCAGCTCGATGTGAGCGCTGGCGGTCACCCCTTGCGCCGTTTCCGCCTCCGCGATGAAGCGCGTGCCCACGCAGATCCCCGCGGCCAGTTCCTGCTCCAGCACCTTGCTGTACACCGGCTCTGCAAACAGCACCGGCTCGCGACGCTCCCTGACCCCGGTCACCGTATACCCCAGGGCATCCAGTACCTGATGGAGTATGGTCTTGTACATGCCGCCCACCCCGCCTGGGTTCCGGACATTCTTCTCGTAGTACTCCTCCTGGCTCAGCCCTATGCCCACGACCTTCATCAGGTGCTTGCCGGCGCGCCCGGACTCCGTCAGGCTCCTGTGAGACAGGGACTTGATTTCGGTACAGGGTCCGGCAACCAGGATCCCGGCCCAGATCCGCGACATATCCCAGATCCCGCTGCCGGTGAAGGTCACGTGGTTCTTCTTCGCCAGCGCATCGATCCTGCCTGCCGTCTCCGGGTCGGTGCCAAAGGGGTAATAGGCTTCGGTACCGTGACAGATCACATTCAGCCCGGCATTCATCAGCCGCTGATAGGCCGGAAAATTCTGGCTCAGGCGATCGGTGATCGCGACAATCGCCACATCGGCTTCGATCCTGTCGTAACTTGCCTGCTCGCAGTCCTGGACCACCACGCCGATGTCCCGGTCCAATCCGCACACCCGGCCCAGATCCCGTCCGACCTTGCCACCGGCCCGATTATAGGCGGCCACGATGGGCCAGCCCTTCTGGACCGCGATACGCACGACACGGGAGTTATAGGTTCCGGTCCCATAAATCACCAGCCTGGGTTTCGGGGCATGGCTCGCAGTCATTGCATGGCGTCCTGGTGCAGTGGATCAACGCGCAGGAGCCTGCCTGCGGGTCGCGACCCGACATCCTGGTCGGGTCGGCTCCGGGGCTCGAGTCCGCGGTTAAAGATAACCCCGTTTGCCTTGGCTCCAAAATCATGCGTGCGTACCCCCCAGTGCCGGCGTGGCCAACGCGCCGTATCCGCCGGAGTTCCGTAAACTAGGCCTCCGATGTCCAGCGGCAAGCACACGCGACCCCTCCCGATCCTGCTGGTCGAAGACGACCGCGAGCTCGCCGCAACCCTGACCGACAGTTTCGGCCGCCACGGCTGCACCATGGACTGGGCCGCCGACGGGCACGGCGGTGTCGAACGGGCCACGCGGGGCCAGTTCGAAGTGCTGATCCTGGACCGCATGCTGCCGGGCCTCGATGGGCTGGAGGTGCTGCGGCGGATACGCCAAGCCGGCGTGCGCACCCCGGTGATCTACCTGACCACGATGAGCGGGATCAACGACCGCGTCGAGGGCCTCGAGGCGGGCGCGGATGACTATCTCGTCAAGCCCTTTGCGTTCCCCGAACTGCTCGCCCGGGTCCGCGTACTGGTGCGTCGCGAAGCTCCGCCCCGGGCGCCAGCGATCCAGATCTGCGCCGGCGACATCCAGATGGATCTGCTGCAGCGGACGGTCCTGAGGGCTGGCCGTCCGATCGCGTTGCTGCCGCAGGAATTCCTGCTGCTGGAGTACCTGGCGCGCAACGCCGATCGCGTCGTGACCCGGACCATGCTGCTGCAGAACGTCTGGAACATTCATTTCGATCCCCAGACCAGCGTGGTGGAGAGCCACATCAGCCGGCTGCGGGCCAAGCTCAACGAGGGGTTTGACCGGGATCCGATCCAGACCATTCGCAACGTGGGGTACAGGCTGCTTGTCTCCCAATAGGCTGCTCCGCGCCGAGAGCTTCCGGCTGGCGGCCGTGTTTGCGCTGCTGTTCCTGGTGTTTGCCGGGGTCCTGATGAGCTCGGTCTACTGGATCGTCGCCCACGCGCAGCGGCGCGCCCTGCTGGACGCCGTCGACGCCGACATCGGCACGATCCAGAGTGGCTATCGCGGGGAAGGGATCCCCGAAGCCGTCGAAGTCATCCAGCAGCGCCTCGGACCTCCGGCGCGGGCCGGCGGTGCACGGCCGGAGGCATTCATTCTCCTCGAGGATGCCGCCGGGCGGCGGCTGGCCGGCAATCTCCCCCCTCTGCCCAGAACGATGGGCCTGGCGCAGATCGGTCCGGACGCTCCGGGAGCCTATCCACGCCTGCTGGGCAAAGGGGTCATCCTCGGCGATAACGCCTACCTGTTCGTAGCACGCGATACCCACACGATTGCCGTGGCGCAGGCGCATCTGTTGCAGGCTTTCTCGTGGATCACGCTCGCCGCGGTGGCCATGGCCCTGTTCGGAGGCGTGCTGTCCAGCCTGCGCTACATGCAGCGCATCGATGCGATCACCCGCACCTGCAACGCCATCATGGAGGGCCGCTATGGCGAGCGCATTGCGCTCGGCGGCAGTGGCGACGAGCTGGACCGCCTTGGCAATGCCATCAATCGCATGCTCGATCGCATTACCGTGCTGATGGAGAACCTGCGCCAGGTCTCCGACGATATCGCGCACGACCTGCGCACGCCGCTCACCCGTCTTCGGTCCCGTCTCGAGCACGCGCAGGGCGCGCCCACGGCTGAGGCCTGTGCGCTGGAAATCACCCGCGCGATCGCGGATGCGGACCAGGCCCTGGCGATCTTTGCGGCGCTGCTGCGCATCGCGCAGATCGAGGCGGATGTACCGAGCCGGGCGATGACCGATTATTCACTCTCCGATCAGCTGCACAGGCTGATCGAACTCTATGCGCCGGTGGCCGAGGATACCGGGCATCCGCTCACTGCCGAGATTGCCGGCGACGTGCGGGTGCGGGGTGACCAGGAGCTGCTGATGCAGCTGTGCGTCAACCTGCTGGAAAATGCCCTTCGGCACTCGCCCCGCGGAACGTCCGTGCAGCTGCGGCTGGACCGCATGGGCGGGCAGGCCCGGGTGTCGATCAGCGACCAGGGCCCCGGGATAGCCGAGTCCGAGCGCGAAAATGTCCTGCGGCGCTTCTATCGCCTGTCATCCAGCCGCTCGACACCGGGCACCGGGCTGGGACTCGCCCTGGTCAGCGCCATCGCGCAGCGGCACGAGGCGGAGCTTCGGCTCCTGGATAACCATCCCGGGCTTCGGGTGGAGCTGCTGCTGAAGCGGGCCTGAGGTGCACGTCGGTCCGGCACGGGTCGGGATGCCATGGTCGTCGGCCTGCGCCGCGCTCAGGGCGCCACCGCGCGTCAGTGCGGCATGAACGTCGGTGCGGCATGAAAACGGCTCCCCGCGCAGCACCGCCCATGCTTACAGAAATGTACAGATTCCTGCTGTCCGCGGGTGCTAAGTTGGGCAGCCGCCGCCTTCCGGGCAGCGCCGGCCCCTGGGCGCAATTGCCGGCCACCAGCAAGGGAACCAGGTACTGAAACCGGGTGATTTGAAGTGCAGAGCCGATGGTTAACCTGCTTCGCGGTCATGGCGGCCGTATCGCTGCACGGCTGCGCCCTGACGGTGCTGCCCGGGCCCAGGACCGCGGTACCGGAACACTACGCCCAGGCGCCGGCGGACGTGTCGGCGGGGATCGTGGACCCGGTGTGGTACCGGTCCTTCGCAAGTCCTGAACTCGATGAGCTGATCCAGTCGGCCGACGCGACCAACCCGGATCTCGCGGCCGCACGGGCCCGCGTCGAGCAGGCCAATGCGCGCGCGCGCGC
>Ga0075017_100000726_pt1 | contig 18957 bp, 16 predicted proteins | sample AleBraG_ABR_2012_FD_71475 | JGI IMG/M metagenome (GOLD analysis project Ga0075017, IMG submission 71475) | Freshwater sediment microbial communities in response to fracking from Pennsylvania, USA - Alex Branch Run_MetaG_ABR_2012 | ecosystem: Environmental > Aquatic > Freshwater > Creek >... | reverse complement strand
CGAGCGGGTCGGCGGGGAGGCACTCGTCCGCTACTGCCGCCCGCTCAGACGGACTGACCATTCCCAGCCTCCTGGAACCGGTTCCGGTGTGTGTGGACGAACATAGTCGGCACCCGGCCGAGGCGCAACGGCGTGCGTACTGTCTGTGGTCCGGCCATGCCGGAATCAATTCCAGTACGCTGCCGGGTGCCGAGCGTTGTCTCGGGGAGCGACCCTGCGAGTATCCGCGCACGGCGCTTCGCACCGGCTCGACCGCACATGAAGGGAAACCGATGGCTCCGATCGCGCTGGAGGGAGTCGGGAAGGTCTATCCCAACGGGTACCAGGCAATTCATGACCTCACGCTCGCGGTGGCCGAAGGCGAGTTCATGGTTCTGGTCGGGCCCTCCGGCTGCGGAAAGACGACCGCGCTGCGCATGGTCGCCGGATTGGAACCGATCACGTCCGGGACGTTGAAGATCGCCGGCCGGGTGGTCAACAACGTGTCTTCGAAGGACCGCGACATCGCAATGGTCTTCCAGAACTATGCGCTGTACCCGCACATGACAGTGGGGGAGAACATCGCGTTCGCTCTCGAGCTCCGCAAGGTTCCGAAAGCGGAGATCAAACGCAAAGTCGTCGAAGCCGCAGCCGTCCTCGGGCTCTCCGAATGGCTCGAGCGGAAGCCGGGTCAGCTGTCCGGCGGTCAGCGCCAGCGGGTGGCGATGGGCAGAGCGATCGTCCGCGAGCCCGCTGTGTTTCTGATGGACGAGCCGCTGTCCAATCTGGATGCCAAGCTCCGCGTCCAGATGCGCACCGAGGTGAGCAGGATTCAGCGAAGGATCGGCGTGGCCACCCTTTACGTCACCCACGATCAGACCGAGGCCATGACTATGGGGGACCGGGTCGCGGTACTCAGGCTCGGTGATCTCCAGCAGTGCGATCGCCCCCAAGTCCTCTACAACACTCCGCGCAATCTGTTCGTCGCGGCGTTCATCGGCTCGCCGGCGATGAATCTGTTCGACGCCGTGCTGAGCGAGGACGGTGCGTCGATCACCGTGGGCTCCCAGACGATCGCTGTCCCCGACGATGTGCACCGAGCAAAGTCGGGGCTTGCCGCGTACCGCGGGCGCAAGTTGGTCATCGGGATCCGGCCGGAGGATCTTCCCACCCTCGAGCCGGGTGACAAGCCGCAATCCGTCCTGACTGGCGACGTTGTTCTGGTCGAGGCCCTCGGCTCGGAACTGCTGGTGCATTTCTCCATCGACGCCCATCGCGTTCATGTCGAGGACGTACAGGACCGCGACCTCGAGGACGCCGGTGAGCTGACGGTCCACGGCGAGGGTGTGGCCCGGGTGAGCCCCCGCGCCGTGGTGAAGGCCGGCGATCGAACCACGTTCGCCGTGTTTCCCGAACGAATGCACTATTTCGACCCGGAGACGCAGCTCGCGATCTACGGCTGAACCGATTCCTGGAAGCGCTCCCGGTTTCGTTGGTCGTTTGACGTATCACGGTCTCCGGACCAGCTCGCGGAGCCAACTCACGCGATCGCCTCGCTCGCATGGGGGCGCGAAAGTCTCGAACTGGTAACGGAAATCTTGCTTTCGATACACATTTGCCGAGTAGTCCCGGCCCACGTTCGATCGCGTGCACAGTGTCGCCTGTCATCGAGCCTGCGATTGCTTGACACAGAGCGCTGGAACCGGTTCTAATCAGGCTCCTAGTTCCTCTCCGGTCCGGGGGACGCAAGAGGAATCACTGCGACACGAGAGGCTTCAACGGCAGTGATGCGGAATTGGCTAGGACGTCGCGGTGCGCGGACCCGAACGCAAACGAGAGCACAAGCCGGCGTTTTGGGCGCCGTCGCGATGGTGCTCCTTCTCGGTATCTCGGCTTGTTCCAGCTCGTCCACCGGCGGCACCTCCGGCAGCAAACCGACGATCACCATCTGGAATGACGCCCTTGCTTCCGGATCATGCGGCGTCCCGGCTGCCCAATCGTTCCTGACCAAGGGCGTCGCACTCTTCGAGAAGACGAATCCGGGCTTCAACGTCAAGATCGTCCAAACCGAGTGCGACGGCTCGCCCGCATTCTCGACGCTGCTGAAATCGTCCGAGGTCGCCGGCACCACACCTGACATCGGCCAGCTCTATGTCGGTGGCCAGGTGATCCAGAACGGCAAGTACCTGGTTGACCTGAGGCAACAGCTCGGCAACGACTACATCAACTCGCTGAGCGGCTGGAAGTACGTCACCGACGGATACGGGACCAAGACGAACGGCGCGATATTCGGCGTCCCGTTCGGTGCCGGCTACTGGTACATGGTCTATTACAACAAGGCACTGCTCGCCAAGGCCGGCATCACGAATCCGGCGCCGGCCACCTGGAACGACCTGCTCACACTCGGCCAGCAGGTGAAGGCCAAGGGCGTCACGCCGTTCGACATCGGCGAGAAGGAAGGCTACGTCGGCGCCTGGACGCAGGATGCGTTGATCTCCGGGCTCGTCGGTGACGCCGGGGTGCTCAAGATGTACAACGGTCAGGCGTCGCTCAACTCGGCAACTCTGACCCAGCCGTACCAGGCATGGCACCAGCTGTTCGCGGACGGCTTGACCAACTCCGACGCACCGTCGCTGTCGTACGCGACCGGCATCGCCAACTTCGCGGCCGGCAAGGCGGCCATGACGATCACCGGTGGCTTCTACAACAGCACGTTCAGCAAGGGGCTCGGCACCAACGTGGGCCTGTTCCCGGTGCCGACACTGGCCGGCTCGCAGATTCAGCAGAGCCTGTCCGGCGGCCCCAACAACTCGTACGTCGTGTTCAAGGCATCGAAGTACGTCTCCCAGGACGTCAAGCTCATCAAGTTCCTGACGACGCTTCCGGTGCAGCAGCTCTCAGTGTCCGAGCTCGGGCAGCTTCCCAACAACGTGTCCTTCACACCGTCGGCCACGTTCATCCAGCAACAGCCGCTGCTGTCCCAGATGTACAACTACATTCTCGTCAAGCACTACACATTGGGCGAGGCGTTCGACAACATCATGCCGGGCACGATCTGCTCCTACTGGTACCAGACCAACTCGGCGGTCTTCGGTGGGTCATTGAGCCCGTCGAGCGCCGCGTCCAGCATGCAGTCCCAGATGCAGAGCTATCTCGCGACCGCGTCTACCGGCTAGTTCCGTTCGATGCACCACCGGATCCGCACCCTCGACGGCGCGGATCCGGTGGTGTTTAGGGAGGCGGGTAGACAGATCTTTCCAGGAGGGCCGGGATCGCGCCCGCGAACATGATCCAGTCGTAGTGTGATCGTCGGACGGTCCGCTGCGCGGGCAGCAGCGGCGAGAAGCAGGTTTCGGGCGGCCAGACAACCGGAACGAGGACCGCGTCGATGGAACTGAGCAACGCCGGTCGGCGCAGCCGCTCGGCAGCGACCGGGACGTCCGCGACAGGCTCGTCGTCCGAGGAAGGCGACGACGTCGTCCGGAAGAAGCGGAATCTCTTCCCCTATTTCGCCGTGTTGCCGGCCGCGATCTTCGTGTTCGGCTTCATGGTCGTACCCATCGTCTCGACGATCTATCACAGCTTCACGAACTGGGACGGCCTCACAAGCAACTTCATCGGCATCGAGAACTACAGGCTCATCTTCCAGAACCCGGTCATCTACCAGGTCTTCATCAACTCGCTGATCTTCCTGATCTCGGTCCCGCTCATCCTGGGCGCATCGGTCGTCGTCGCCGTTCTGGTGTACGAGAAGGTGCTCGGCTGGCGAACCTTCCGCTTCTTGTTCTTCATTCCGGCCGTTCTCTCGCCGGTGATCGTCGGCGTCCTGTTCAGCACTTTCTTCCTGCCGGCCGGTGTCGTGGACAAGTTGCTCAGCCCGTTCGGGTTGGGGGACTTCCCCTGGCTGTCCCATCCGTGGTCGGCCCGAGCGGTCGTCATCCTCGCGCTCGTCTGGACGTCCTTCGGGTTCGGCATGATCGTCGTGCTGTCCGCACTGACCACGATCGACCCGTCGCTCTACGACGCGGCTGCCATCGACGGCGCGTCGTGGTGGCGGCGGCTGCGGTCTATCACGCTCCCGATGATTTCCGGCTCGCTGCAGTTCCTGAGCGTGATCAATGTCATCTACACGTTCACCTCGTTGTTCAGCTTCGTGTATGTGATCACATCCGGCGGCCCGGGATTCGCCACCACGACGACGGACTACTTCACCTATCTCACGACGTTCGAGAACGGCCAGTTCGGTTACGGCGCGGCCCTCGCGGTCCTGCTGTTCCTGGTCGTCCTCGCCCTGACGATCGTGCAGATCAAGCTGTTCCCCCGTCGCGAAGTGCAGGGGGCCTGAGGTGACGTCGCGATTCTCCCGGACCCTGGTCTTCCTCGCGTTGTGCCTGATCGGCGTATCGACGGTCTACCCGCTCATCTTCATGGCGCTGAACAGCATGCGCACGACGCAAGAGTTCGAGGTGAGTCCGTACGGATTGCCGACGCACTACGGCCTGAGCAACTACCGGGCACTGCTCGACCAGGTTCCGTTCGTGTCGAGCATCGTGCACACCTTCATCGTCGTCGTCCCGGCGGTGATCCTGGCCACGCTGTTCTCGGCGCTCGCCGCCTTTGTCTTCACCAAGACCCCGATCCGGCTCGGGAACGCGCTGTTCTGGCTGATGCTGATGATCATGTTCATGCCGGGCATCGTCGTCCTCCTGCCGCTTTACGTTGAAATCGCCCACGCCGGGCTTTCGGACAACTTCGCCCCGGCGATCCTGATCTACACGGCCATCAACATCCCGTACGGGACGTACTTGCTCCGGTCGAACTTCCGCGCGATCCCCGACTCGGTGATCGAGGCCGCGCGGGTTGACGGCGGCAGCTGGCTGAAGATCTTCATCCGGGTCGTGCTTCCGATGGGCAAGCCGGGAATCATGACGGTTGGAATCCTGACGTTCCTCAACGTCTGGAATGAGCTCTTCATCAGCCTCGTGCTGCTGCACACGCCCAACACCGAGATGATCACGCCGACGCTTGCCCAGCTCAGCGGCAGGTACGCCACGAATATCCCGGTCATCATGGCCGGACTGCTCCTCGGTTCGATTCCCACCTTGCTCGTCTACTTCTTCAGCGCGCGCGTCTTCATTCGCGGCATGATGGCGGGAGCGATCCGCTAGTCGGCCGTTGGCAGCGCGAGAGGTGTCGACTCAGAAGAGCGTGAGGTAACGGTCGGTCTCCCAGGTGGAAACCTGCGCGTGGTAGGCCCGGAACTCCTCCTGCTTGACGCGGGCGAAGTAGTCCACGTAGTCGACGCCGTCTGCGCAGGTTCCCAGTGCTCGGCGCACGACCGGATCCTTCGTGAGTTCCTCGACCGCATGGAGCAAAGTCGGCGGCATCACATGGATCCCGGCGGCAGCCACCACGGCCGCATCCAGGGCGTGCAGGTTGTCGGTATTCGGTTCACCCGGGTCGACGGCTCGGTCGATGCCGTCGAGGCCCGCTGCCAGCAGTGCGGTCAATGCCAGGTAGGGATTGGCCGAGCCGTCGCACCCGCGGTATTCGACGCGACCGCCCTCGGGGACCCGGAGCAATTGCGTTCGATTGTTCCCGCCGTAGGAGACGTACGACGGGGCCCACGTGGCGCCGGAGGCGGGCGCACCGACTCCCATCCGCTTGTACGAATTGACCGTGGGGCAGGTCACGGCAACGGTCGCCGTCGCATGCTCGAGCAGCCCGCCGACGTAGTTGTACGCCATCGGTGACAGGCCGAGACCGCGGGGATCGGAGTCGTCCGCGAACAGCGCGGTGTCGCCCTGCCACAAGCTCGAATGGATGTGCAGGCCGTTGCCGGTGAGATGGCTGAACGGCTTCGGCATGAATGTCGCCATCCTTCCGTCGCGCTGCGCGAGTGCGTGAACCATGTACCGGAAGAAGAGCAGGCGGTCGGCCGACGTCAGCGCGTCCGCGTACCGGAAGTTCTGCTCGAACTGCCCGTTCGCGTCTTCGTGGTCGTTGGCGTAGTTCCGCCAGCCGAGCTCATTCATGTGGCGTGACACGGTGCTCAGGAATGGAAAGGCGCGGGTCAGGGCCTTCATGTCGTAACAGGGAGCCTGCCCGGTGTCCTGGGCATCGGCCACGACCAGCTTGCCGTGGGGATCCCTTTCGACCAGGAAGTACTCGGCTTCGAAGCCGATGTTCGCCGTCAGGCCGCGTTCGGCCAACCCGGCCAGCTGATGCTTGAGGATCACCCTGGGCGCGTACCCCCATGGCCGGCCGAGGACGTGGATGTCGCACATAAGGACTGCCACGTCGGGCTGCCACGGCACCCGGATATAGGAGTCGGGATCCGGGACGGCGCTGAGGTCGGGATCGGCCGGGGTCTGTCCCATCGGGCCGGCAGCGAACCCGGCGAACCCGGCGCCGCCGTCCATCAGCAGGTCGAACTCTTCGGCGGGGACCAATTTGGCGCACGGCTTGCCATGCATGTCGACGAACATCGCGAAGAAGAAATCGATGCCGTCCGACTCCGCCTGAGTCTTGAGTTCCGCTCGGCTCCTGGCCACCGATCCTCCTGTCAGCTGATGCCGTCGTTGTCGGTTCGCCGGATGCGTCCGCCACCCCTATCCGGTGGAGGGCGTTGCCTTTTGTGAATCGATTGCCCGCTCCGCGAAACTGTAGCGCCAAAGTAGCCGCTTTGCGTTGCTCTATAGACAACGCTGAGTAGTCTGGGTGGACCCTTCGAGGATCAGGAGGAAGCTCGCGATGTGCGGGATCGTGGGGCTGCTGGCGCGCAGCCGGGAACTGGAGCCGACGCTCGGTCAGCTGTTCGTGCCGATGCTGACTGCACTGACCAGTCGCGGACCCGACTCGGCGGGCTTCGCGCTCTACGACCGCACGGTTCCCACCGGATCGCTGCGGTGGTCACTGTGCGGCGAAGCTGCCGGGAGCGCCGTGGACTGGCGCGCGTTGACTGACCGGGTCGAGACCGAGAGCGGGAGCCGCGTGAGCGCCGAGGACCTCGGTGCCGTTTGCTTCCTCACCACCGACGCCGCGCCGGAACTGGTTCGCGGAGTCGTGGCCGCTTTCGGCGGAGTGAGCGTGGTCGGTTTCGGGGCACACGTGCGCCTGATCAAAGATGTCGGGACGCCTGCCGAAATCTGCGGCCGCTACGGGATAACGAGTTCGGCCGGGTATCTCGCCGTCGGTCACACTCGGATGGCGACGGAGTCGGCCGTGACGACGCTGCACTCGCACCCATTCTCCCCGGCGCCGGATGTCGCGCTTGTCCACAACGGCTCGTTCTCCAACCACGCGACGATCCGCCGCCGGCTCGCGGATGTCGGGATCACCTGTGAGACCGACAACGACTCGGAAGTCGCGGCTTGTTACATCGGTTGGCGTCTGCAGCGGGGCGACGACCTGCAGGAGGCACTGCGCCACGTGCTCAAGGAGTTCGACGGCTTCTTCACGCTGGCGGTCGGCGCGGGCCTGGAGTTCGCGGTGGTCCGGGACGCGTTCGCCTGCAAGCCGCTGGTTGTCGCCGAGACTGCGGAGTACATCGCCACCGCGAGTGAGTACCAGGCACTCGCCGAACTGCCGGGCATCGAGAATGCGCGGGTATTCGAACCTGGTCCGGAGGAAATCTCGACCTGGACGGTCGACGGGTGACGGCCTCGACCATCCAGCCGAACGTGATGACGCTCGATGTTCGCGAACTCGGCGTCACCGAGGTGAACCGCCGGCTACGCGATCTGCCGGCGGGTGCGAGCGCGCTGATCGTGGAGCCGCGCGGTGCACACAACCTCGGGGTCGGCATGACGGTGCCGCTCGCGATCACTGTCGAGGGCAACTCCGGCTACTACCTCGGCGGCCTGTGCGACGGTCCGGACTTCACCGTTCGGGGAAGCGTCGGCTGGGGAGCGGCCGAGAATCTGATGAGCGGAACCGTGCGGATCCTGGGGAACGCATCGGAGTCGGCCGCGGCCAGCGCGCACGGGGGGTTGGTGATCGTCGAAGGCGACGCATCGTCCCGCGCCGGGATCTCGCTCAAGGGCGGAACCCTTGTCGTTGCAGGAGATGTGGGCCACATGAGCGCCTTCATGGCCCAGGCGGGAACGATTCTGGTCGGCGGTGACGCCGGGGATTCGTTGGGCGATTCGCTCTACGAGGCAGTCGTCTACGTGGCCGGCAAGGTCAAGTCACTCGGTTCGGACGCCCGCCAGGTCGCGATGGATGCGGACGACATCTCGATCGTGCAGGACCTGTGCGCACGGTCAGGCATGACGCACATCGACGCGGGCAACATTACGAAGGTCGCATCCGCCCGCGAGCTCTACACCTTCGACGCCTTGAAGAACCAGCGGTACTGATGGCTACAGACCCGGTCCTTCGACCCAGCGCGACATTTCCGGTCGAAATGGTCGAGCGCATCCAGACCATGTCTGGAACGGGCAGGTACGAGATCCGCGGCTGGGGAGCCAAGCGGCCGTTGCCGAGCTTCGACGATCTGTCATTCATCACCGCGTCTTTGTCCAGATACCCGCTCGAGGGCTACCGCGAGCGATGCGAGACCAGAACGGTGCTCGGATCCCGGTTCGCCAGCAAGCCGATTCAGCTCGACATACCGATCACTGTGGCCGGGATGAGCTTCGGCTCGCTGTCCGCGAGTGCGAAGGAAGCGCTCGGGCGCGCGGCTACCGCGGTGGGTACATCGACGACGACCGGCGACGGAGGAATGACAGACGAGGAGCGTGCCGCGTCCCGCTTGCTCGTCTACCAGTGCTTGCCGTCGCGCTACGGGTTCAACCCGGAGCACCTGCACAAGGCCGACGCGATCGAGATCGTGGTCGGGCAGGGAGCCAAGCCCGGCGGTGGCGGAATGCTGCTCGGACAGAAGGTCAGCGAGCGAGTGGCGCAGATGCGCACGTTGCCGCCCGGGGTTGACCAGCGATCGGCGTCCCGTCACCCGGACTGGACCGGCCCGGACGATCTCACGATCAAGATCGCCGAACTGCGCGAGGCGACGAACTGGGAGAAGCCGATCTACGTCAAGTTCGGTGCTACCCGCGTGGCGAACGACGTCAAGCTCGCGATCGCGTCCGGCGCGGACGTCGTCGTCGTCGACGGAATGCAGGGCGGGACCGGCGCGACCCAGGACGTCTTCATCGAACACACCGGAATACCCACTCTGGCCGCCGTCCGGCTCGCCGCGGAGGCGATCCGGGACGTCGGCAAGGTCGGCGAAGTGCAGTTGATCGTGTCGGGCGGCATCCGCTCCGGCGCGGACGTTGCCAAAGCCCTGGCGCTGGGGGCGGACGCGGTGTCGATCGGCGTCGCGGCCCTGATCGCGCTCGGGTGCAATTCGCCGTTCTACGACAACGGCGAAGGCCCTGTCGACGTGAGCGACGACTACCGGCGCCTCGGCACTGCGCCGGGATATTGCCATGAGTGCCAGACCGGGGCGTGTCCGGTCGGAGTCACCACTCAAACTCCCGAACTCGAGCGGCGTCTCGATCCGGCGATCGGCGCGCGCCGGATGACGAATTACCTCAAGGCGCTGACTATGGAATTGACGACGCTCGCGCGCGCGTGCGGCAAGAACGATGTGCACCATCTCGAGCCGGAGGATCTGGTTGCCCTGACGGTCGAGGCAGCCGCGATGGCGCAGGTCCCGCTCGCCGGAACGTCGTGGATTCCCGGCCGCGATCGTAGAGACGACCTCTGAGATGGCGACTCGGGGCGGCAGGTCCACGCCGGCGGCCCGCGCCGTCGGCGGTGCGGCTCCGGCTGTTGTGCCGCGAGTCGCCGGTGACTCTGTCCCGCTCGAGGCCGCGGTCGAGCGGGTGCTGGCGGCGCGGCTTCGCGAGCTGCGGCTCCGGCTCGGGTGGTCGCTCGCTCAGCTGGCTACCGCGACCGGGCTCAGCAAGGGGATGCTGTCCAAGATCGAGAACGGTCGGAGCGGTCCGAGCCTGGGGACGCTCAGTCGCCTGGCGACCGCGCTGGACGTGCCGCTGACGGCGTTCTTCCGCGGCCTTCAAGAGGAATCCGACGTGCTCTTGGTGAAGGCGGGCCAGGGCTTGGATCTGAGCCCGCGCAGCCACGCCGGGCACCGTTACCAGCTCTTGGGTGCGATGCGCGGGGCGCACCAACTGATGGAACCCGTCCTGGTCACGGTGCTCGAACGAACCGAGGTTTTCCCGCTCTACCAGCACGAGGGCATTGAGCTTCTGTACATGGTCAGCGGGGCGATGGACTACGGCGTCGGCGACAGCACATACCGCCTGGAGCCGGGCGACAGCCTCCAATTCGACGGCGAGGCCGCGCACGGGCCGCAACAACTGATTCAGCTTCCGCTGCAGTTCCTGTCGGTGAAGGCGTACGGCCATGCCGGGAAGTAACCGAGCCCGTCGTCCTCCGGGCCCGGCGCGCTACTCGGCGCTCAATCTCGTCCGGCGCGGTCTGACCCGCGACCATTGGCCGCGCACGTTCCACGCGCACGGCCTCGCCGACGCGTACGACGCCGTCATCGTCAGCGCAGGAGTGCATGGCTTGGCATGTGCGTAGCGAATCCGCTGCCGATTTCCCGATGTTGCAGGTGCCGCCCGTCTCGCCGTAACCGGGCGGCTGCGGCTGCTGTCGAGCGTCCTCCGTGTTGTCGATCTTCCCGTAGACTGATCGACGTTCGACAATGTGCGATAAATGGCTTCACATTCGAACATCCGGCCGGTCGGGGGGCACGTCAGGCCCACGGCGACGAACGGAGCGACGACTTGCAGTTCGCACAGCTCCAGCAACGCACGACGCCCGACAACGTGTCGGATGTCCTGCGAGAGGCAATCCTGGACGGCAGCCTCAAGCCGGGGAGCCAACTCCGCGAGGCGCACATCGCAACCGATCTCGGGATCAGCCGCGCCCCGCTCCGGGAAGCGCTCCGGCGGTTGGAGGAAGAGGGCCTCGTCGTCAAGATCCCGTTCAAAGGGGCGTATGTCGCCGAAGTCGGCGACCGCATGATCGACGAGATTTCGAGCCTGCGCCTGCGTCTCGAGCCGTTCGCGATCGAACTGGCGCTTCCCAAGCTCCGCAGCTCGGAACGCGGCTACCTGAAAGACGTCATCGGTCAGTTGACCGACGCCGCCAAACGACATGACGTGCAGCACAGCATCGCGGCGCACCTCGCGTTCCACCGAGCGATCTACGAGGCGTCCGATCACCAGCTACTGATGAGCCTGTGGTCGAGCTGGGAGTCTCAGCTTCGCCTGTTCCTCGCCGTCGACATGCGCTCCTACGCGGACCCGGTCCAGGTCGCGGACGATCACGCCCGCCTGCTCAAGCTGATAGAGCGCGGCGACCTCGCGGCACTGAATCGAGAGCTTGCCGTTCACATCCACGGCTCGGGCGTGGAACCCACGCCGGCCGAGACCACGCAAAAGCCGCGAGCGACGACGCGCAAGGCGCCGCCCGCCAAGCAGGCACGCGGCAAAGCCGACTGAGCCTGCGATTCCGGCTGTAGATCAGCTTCTATTGTCGCGTCATCCCAAATTTTGTAGATTGTCGACCCACTACGTCTGAACCACCGGCGGGTGCTGCGACGTTCGGGCCTCGTGCTCGGACTTCGAGCCATCCGATGACGTTGCGTGACGAGGAAGCGGGCGCACCTTGAGAGTCTCGGAACTGGCTTGCTACGCGTTCGACATCCCGGCAAAGGAAGGGACATACGTGATGTCCCACGGCCGGGAGCTGCAGTCGTTTCCCAGCACGGTCGTCAAGGTCGTCGCGGAAGACGGAACGGTCGGTTACGGCGAGGCCTGCACGCTCGGCGGCAACTACCTCGATGGATTTCCCGGCAGTGCGCGGGCGACCATCCGCGAGCTGGCCGATTGGGTCCTGGAGTGCGACGCGCTGGACGCCAACGTCCTGAACGCCGGAATGGACAGCCGGCTGATCGGCCACCTCCCCGGGAAGGCCGCCATCGATCACGCGATGTGGGACCTGCGGGGGAAGCTGCTCGGCCAACCGGTCGCGCGTCTGCTCGGAGGCATCAAGCAGTCGACGTTCGAGGCGTTCGAAGCCATCAGCATGGACACTCCGGCAGAGATGGCCGAGCAGCTTCGAGTGATGGCCGATCGCGGCTACCGGCGGTGGCAGCTGAAGCTCGGTAGCGACCCGATCGAGGATGCCGCTCGCGTGCACGCGATCGTCGAGGCGATGCCGACCGACTCGCGTTTCCTCACGAGCGACGCGAACCGCGGCTGGACTGTCGCCCAGACTCGGCGCTTTCTCGGGGCTACGGCCGGAGTCGACACATATCTCGAGCAGCCGTGCCGCACGCTCGCCGAGTGCGAGCGGGTCCGTGCCCACACCGCTTTGCCAATGATGATCGACGAGGTCGCGAAGGAAGTCACGGACGTTGTCGATGCGCTCAAGCTGGGATGCGTGGACGCGGTGAACCTCAAGCCGGTGCGGGTCGGCGGCCTGACGAAAGCCGCGCGTATCCGCGACCTCGCCGAATCGGTCGGGCTGATGATCCTCGTCGACGAGCCCCAAGGGGCCGACCTCGCAACTGCCGGGATGGCGCACCTCGCCGCGACGATCGATCCGGACAGTTACCTGGGCGTGTCCTATTTCGCCGGTCCCGATCGAAGGTCCTTCGCTCTGGGCGGCAGTGCTCTTTCCGGGCCATCGCTGGAAGGCGGCGTCGTCAGGTGGCAGGACGGTCCCGGCTTCGGCCTTGACGTAGACGAAGAACTGCTCGGCGCACCGCTCTTCGTTGTCTCTACGACCTGAGACGGCACGCTTCGATGCGTCCAACCTGGCGGAACTGGGCCGGCAACGTCACGGCGTCGCCAAGCCGGATTCTCTTCCCCGATAACGAGGACGAGGTCAGTGAGATCGTGGCCCAGGCCGCGCAGCGCGGCCTGCACGTGCGCGCCGTGGGTGCTGCGCACTCGTTCTCACCGCTGTGCGCGACGGACGGAGTTCTGCTGAATCTCGACCGGATGACCGGCGTGGTCGACACCGATCCGACGCGCCGGCGCTTCACCGCGAGGGCCGGGACTTTGATCCGAGCACTCGGAGCGCCGCTGTGGGATGCCGGGCTCTGCCTGACCAATCAGGGCGACATCGACGCGCAGCGCATTGCCGGCGCAGTGTCGACCTCGACCCACGGCTCCGGCATGCGCCTTCAGTCGTTCTCGGCCATGGCACGAGGATTCCGGGTTATCGGCGCCGACGGACAACCCTCGGCGATCACCGAGGACGAGCCGGAACAGTTGGCGGCGATGCAGACATCCGTCGGTCTGCTCGGAATCATCACCGAGATCGAGATCCAGGCGACGGAGCGGTTCGCGCTCGCCGAACGCGTCGAGTACTGGACGATGCCGGAGGTCCTCGAGCGTTGGGACGAAGAGGTCGCGGCCCGACGGCACTTCTCGTTCTTCTGGATGCCGTTCCGGGACTCGCACGATCTGATCCACTTGGAGTGCCCTGCGGGTCTCGACATGACTGACCGCTCCATGGTCAAGCTGTACGACGAGCGGCCCGTGGAAAGCATCGGTCCACGCGGCGAACGAGCTGAGCCCACGCCGCACGGGTTGAACCGGCTCGACCGGCCGTACCGGATCTACCCGGACCCGGACTTCACCGGAGAGGTCGTTCATCGCGAACTCGAATACATGGTTCCGTTCGAGCGCGGCAAGGACGCCTTCTTGGCGCTGCGTGCGTTCGTCTGCAGCGGGCAATCGGAGCACCGCTACCCGGTGGAGGTCCGGTTCATCGCCGCCGACGAGGCCTACCTGTCGCCGTTCTACGAGCGCGACTCGGTCTCGATCTCTATCTGCGGGCACGCCACGACCGACTGGGTGGGATTTCTCGCCGAGGTCGCTCGCGTGCTCGAGCCCTTCGATCCTCGGCCGCACTGGGGCAAGGTGCACTACCTGGACAAGGAGATGCTGGCCGCGAAGTACCCGCGCCAGAACGACTTCAACGGCATCCGACGCAAGCTCGACCCGAACGGCGTCTTCATGAACGAAAGCCTTGCCGCCCTTTTCGACTAGACACCTCGGGGCGTGCACTCGCTCTCGCTGCCGCGAGCGCACAGCGTCACACCCGGCGGCTGAGCTCAGGCCAGGCTGATCACGACCTGCTTGAGCCGGGTGAACTCCTCGACTCCCGCAGCACCGCCCTCTTTGCCATAGCCGGATCCGCGGAACCCGCCGATCGGAACATCCGGACCGACCACCATGTGGTTGTTCACCCAGACATTGCCGAATTCCAGAGCATTGACCACACGAAGCGCGCGGCCGATGTCGCGGGTCCACACGGACGCTGCGAGGCCGTATTGCACGTCGTTGGCGAGTCTGATCGCCTCGGCTTCGTCGTCGAACTCCTGGACAGTCGCGACCGGACCGAAGATCTCTTCCTGAACGAGCTCGTCATGCTGTCCGAGGCCGCCGATCAGCGTGGGCTCGTAGAAGTAGCCCTTGCGATCCGGCGACGCGCCGCCGATCAGAAGGTCGGCACCGTCCGGGCGCCGATCGACGAGTCCCCGCACGCGTTCGAGCTGGACCGGCGAGATCAGCGGGCCCAGCGTCGTCGCCGGATCGTAGGTGTCGCCGATGACCGCATTCGCCGTGATTCGTTCGGCCAGCGCCTGCACGAATTCGGCGCGGACACCGCGCTGGACGAGCAGACGGGTCGCGGACATGCATTCCTGCCCCGCGTTGTAGAGGACGCCGTTGGTCAAGATGTCGAGCGATGCGGCTACGTCAACGTCGTTGAAGATGACAACGGGAGCGTTTCCGCCGAGCTCGAGAACAACGCGCTTGGGAGCCGCGCCGGCGAGCTGCGCGATCGACCGGCCCGCTCGCGTCGAGCCGGTGAACGACACCATGGCGATGTCCGGATGGGAGACCAGAGCCGCGCCCGCGACCGCACCGCGGCCCTGGACGACATTGACCACACCGGGTGGCAGCACGCGCGCGGCCAGCTCGGCGAACCGCATCGTGGACATCGGGGTGTTCTCGGCAGGCTTGACGACGATCGTGTTCCCGACCGCGATGGCGGGTGCGATCTTCCACACGGCCTGCCACAGGGGGAAATTCCACGGGGTGATGCCGCCGACCACGCCCACCGGTTCGCGGCGCAAATAGGTGGTGTTCCCTTTCGAGTATTCGGCGGCGGTCTGACCAGACGGCGTGCGGGCGGCCGAACCGAAATGGCGCAGCGCATCGAGGATGCCCGGCAACTCGCCTTCACGCGTTGCTTTCCACGGCTTCCCCGCATCCGCGACCTCCATCCGGGCCAGCCCGTCGATGTTGTCCTCGACGAGGTCGGCCAGGTCGCGCAACAAGCCCGCCCGCTCGCCCGGCGTGCGGGCGGCCCACCCGGGCAGCGCCGTGCGAGCCGATTGGACTGCTCCGTCCACGTCGTCCGCGGTTGACGCGGTGAAGGATCCGAGCAGTTCTTCGCTCGCGGGGTCCACGACTTCGATGACATCGTCGGCGCTGCCCGGCCTGATCTCCCCGGCCACCACGTTGCCGATGGTGGCCGCGCTGGTTCCAGCCATAGCTATCCACTCCTTAGTACCGCCGAGCCCGGCGGCCTGAACGGTGCGGCGACACCGGTGCTGCGCCCGCGATCAGCCGACGATCGCCATACCCGCGAGCGGCCGGCTGAACCGGACAGGAATCAGGCTCGGCCGACCTGGGTCGTGACGCTTGCGATATGACCGAGCGCTGCTCGAAGGTCGGCGAGACGGGCGCCGTGCAACGACTCCATCGGCGGCCGCGGGTCGCCGATCGGCTGGCCGATGACGTTGAGAGCTCCCTTCACGGCGGAGACGTAGCCGCCGGAGGTGAGGAACTGCATCAGCGGGTAGACCTCGGCCCAGATGGTGCGGGCGCCGCGCAGGTCTCCCGCTTGTACCGCGTCATAGATACCGACGAGTTCGGCGGGAATGATGTTCGCTGCGCCGATAACCGATCCGGCTGCGCCTTCGACCAGCGACGTGAAGTAGAGCGTGTCCCACCCGACGAAGGTGGAGACGACGTCCGCGTGATCGTGAATGAGCCGCAGGGCCTGGCTCAGATCGCCGCTGGTGTCTTTCACGTACCGGATATTCGGCATCTCGGTGGCCAGCTTCGCGACGACGTCGGGCGAGACGTTGACGCCGGTAGCGACCGGAAGGTTGTAGACCATGACATCGATGCTGACCGCCCGCGCCACCTCCCGGTAGTAGCTCGACACCTCGTCGAGGCTCAGCGGCTCGTAGTACGGCGCGACGACCATGATGGCGGCGGCCCCCGCGGATTCGGCGTGCTGCGACAGCGAGATCGCTGCTCGGGTTGTCATCGCCGCGGTGTGCGCAACCGTCGGCACTCGGCCGGCGGCTTGATCGATCACAATCTCGACGACCTGGCGGCGTTCGTCGTTCGTCATCGCCGCGAACTCGCCGGTTGATCCGCACGGAACCAGGCCGTGCGCTCCCGCCGCGATAGTTCGCTCCACCAGAGCACGCAGCGCTGGCTCGTCGACCGTGTCGGTTTCGTCCGTGAAGGGCGTGACGAGTGCCGACAGCACTCCGTGCAGATCCGCCATGCCATCCTCCATATAGACGACTGTCGACAAAGTACTGACCCCTTGAGACCTTTGGCAAGCTGCGAGCGCGGGGGCCGACGAGCATTCATCCCGTGCTGGACACGAGTGTACGAACCGACTGCACGCGCCGAGAGGTCATCGGTGGCCGGGAAAGGCAACTCGGCGGGCGCCCGCTGAGCTCAGAGCGCGCTCATCCACGTGTCGGACAGTGTGTAGCCGGTGGGGAATGGATCGGTCGGGTCCAGCCCGACCTGCGAGATCTCGGTGATCCATGCCTGCCCCGCCACACTCGGAACGACAGCCGGGTAGGGGCCGACCGTCGTCAACTCTTCGATGACGCCGACGAATTGCGTGCCAATCACAGATTCGTGCACGAACCGCTCGCCGGGAGCGATCTCGCCACGAGCGTGCAGAACAGCGAGCCGGGCTGACGTGCCCGTTCCGCATGGCGACCGGTCGATCCGTCCCGGCGACACGATGACCGCGTTCCGGGCCGTCAGAACCCCCGCCTCGCGGCGAGTCGGCCCGGTGAACTCGGTTTGGGTAATACCCGGCAATCGGGGGTCCAGCGGGTGGACGGCGCTGAGCTGCTCGGCAGCTGCCTGCTTGATCAGCTGGCCGAGCTCGCAGAGGCTCCGTCCTTCGTCGGGCGTGATCCGGAAACCCACCGCCGCGGCGTCCACGAGCACGTACGCCATGCCGCCCCAGGCGACGTCGACTTCCAGCGTTCCGTGTCCCTCCACCTCGATCGACGCTCCGAGGTGGTAGACGAACGCGGGTTGATTGGTGAACCGGACGCTGGTGACTTTGCCGTCCCGGCATTCGCATCGCAGTTTGATCAGACCTGCCGGCGCCTCGAGGGTGAGCTCGGTGACCGGCTCGGTCATCCGAACCATCCCGGTCTCGAGCAAGGCCGTCACGACGCAGATGGTGTTGCTGCCCGACATCGCCGGGTATTCCGTCGACTCCAGGATCACGTATCCCAGCTCGGCGTCCGGATGGCTGGACGGGAGGACGATGTTCGCACTCTGGACGACCGATCCCCTCGGTTCGAACAGCAGGAGTTTGCGCAGGTCGTCGCGGTGCTCCTCGAGATAAGTGCGCTTGTCGAACATGGTTTCGCCCGGGACGTCGCCGACGCCGCCGGTGACGACCTTGCCGAATTCGCCCTCGGCGTGGCAGTCCACGACAGTAAGGACACGTGACCAACGCATGCGTGCTCCCAGGTGGATAGCGAAAGTGACCAGCCGGCGAACGAGCGGGACGGTAGTACAACTGTCCGGAGTACCGCGTCGGCATGATGTTGGACGTCGGCACGGTGGGCGGTTACGCTCCGCGGGTCGACAATAGACAAATCTCGCGGCGAGCGCCCACTGGGCTGCCGGAAGGAGTGCCGGTGCCTGATCACAGCGCCGACCGACCCGATGTCCTGGTCATCGGTTCGGGACCATCCGGGTCCGTCGTCTCGCACACGCTCGCGGCACGCGGATTCAAAGTCGTCTGTCTGGAGCAGGGGGACTGGGTCGCGCAGAGCGACTACCCCGGTGACAAACCCGAATGGGAGCTCCTGATCCAGAAGCGCTGGGCCCACGACCCCAATATCCGAGCCAACGAGGCCGATTACCCGGTCGACGTCTCGGACTCGGATTTGTCTCCCGTGATGTTCAGCGCGGTCGGCGGATCCAGCATCTTCTACGGGGCTGAATGGGTGCGGCTGCTTCCTTCGGACTTCCGGCTGCGCACGCTCGACGGCATTGCGGACGACTGGCCGATCGGCTACCGCGACCTGTGGCCGTACTACGACCGCATCGAGTCGTTCATCGGCGTCTCAGGGCTCGGCGGCGACCCGGCGTACCCGGCTATGCAAGACCCTCCGCTGCCTCCGGCGCCGCTCGGGCCGATGGGCTTGCGTGCGGCGCAAGGTCTGAACGCGCTGGGCTGGCACTGGTGGCCGGGAACCAACGCGATACCGACTCAGAACTTCAAACACATGGCGCAGTGCGTCCGTTGGGGCGTGTGCGAATGGGGATGCCCGGAGGGATCGAAGGCGTCGTTCGATCTCGCCTACTGGCCCCACGCACTGCAACTCGGGGCTCGCCTGATCACCGGTGCGCGCGTTCGCGAAGTCACCGTCGATGCGCGCGGTCTCGCGGACGGAGCGACCTGGATCGACCGCGAGGGCAATGAGCACCACCAGGCCGCCCAGTTCGTCGTGCTCGCGGCCAACGGCGTCGGGACGCCCAGGATCTTGTTGAATTCGCGGTCCGCGGCGCATCCGGACGGTCTGGCCAACTCTTCCGGTCTGGTCGGCCGGAACCTGATGCTTCATCCCAACTGCACGGTCGCCGGCCTGTACGACGAAAGCCTGGCCAGCTGGCTGGGACCGGCCGGCCA
>Ga0075017_100000725_pt1 | contig 18966 bp, 16 predicted proteins | sample AleBraG_ABR_2012_FD_71475 | JGI IMG/M metagenome (GOLD analysis project Ga0075017, IMG submission 71475) | Freshwater sediment microbial communities in response to fracking from Pennsylvania, USA - Alex Branch Run_MetaG_ABR_2012 | ecosystem: Environmental > Aquatic > Freshwater > Creek >... | reverse complement strand
TCGGGGACGGGGTCGCAGACATTCCGCGAGCTGACGACGGCGCTGGCCTCCGCGCAACAAAAGCGTGGCCCGGTGTTCCTTCCGTTTGCGGAGAAGCCGTTTGCCGGTTCGGTGAATTTCCTTTCGAATCGCAAGGGATCCTTGGCCTACGGCGCGTCGCTGCTGAAAGTGTTCATGCCCTACCTGGTGTGGAATACCGTGTTCGACAACACGCGCGTGACCTCCGACTTGGGGCGCAAGCCGGTTCCGTTTTCGCAATACAGTTTTCCACTGCTGAAATTCAGCCGCGAGAACCAGTTCGAGTACAAGTACCAGCCCTGGCCCGCGGCTGCAGGAGGTACCGCCGCATGATGGACTTCATTCTGGAAACGTGGGTCAGCAGCAACATCGAGCGCGCGAAAGCCAGCTGGACGCTCGGAGGCGGGAAGCCTTGGCAGCCGGGCGAGAGACTGAAGCTGCTCTTCGCCGGATACAACGGCACCCGCAACATGGGATCGGATGTGCGGGTCGACGAAATGCTGCGCCAGATTCGTCACATCCTGGGGCGAGAGAGGGTCGAGTTCAGCGTGATGAGCCAGAACTTCGAGTTCTCGAAGGGATATTTCGAGGACACGAAGCAGGTACACCTGCCCGATATCTTCCCGCCGTTTTTGTCGGACGAAGTTCCCCGGCACCACGGGGTGGTGGCCTGCGAAGGCTCGATGTTCAAGAGCAAGTTCGCCAACGCACTGACGACGATGATGATTGGCTCGCTGGGCATCGCCGCGGCGCAGAACAAACTCTCCATTGGATACGGCGCCGAAGCCGGACACATGGATCCGCTGCTGGAGAAGATGTGCGCGCGCTACTGCAAGAACTCTCTGGTGATTACCCGCAATGAAGAGTCGCGCGCGCTGCTGCGCGAACTGGGCGTACCGACAGAGTTAGGCACTGACACCGCATGGACGTTCGAACCGCGGTCTGCGGAATACGGGCAGAGCGTGTTGCGCCAGGTCGGTTGGGACGGGAGGGCGCCGGTGCTCGTGGTTTGTCCGATCAACCCGTTCGAGTGGCCGGTGAAAGCGTCGGTGGCCAAACTGGCCCTGCATACGGTGGCCGGGGCCTACCAGCAGAGCCATTATCGCGGGCCCTACTTCCATCACTCGGGCCCAACGGCGGACCGCGCTTACGAGCATTACTGGACGTCGATCGCCAACGCGGTGAATGCATTCCGCAAGCAGCGAAATGTGTTCGTGATTCTGGCGGCGACCGAGCGCCTCGACGCGCGTCCGGCGAACCGCATCTCGGAGAAACTCGGTGGCGTACCGGTGCTGACCTCCGACCAGTACAACATGTACGAACTGGTCAGTATTCTGCGCTCCTGCCACATGATGGCGTCGTCGCGCTATCACGGCATTGTGACCTCTATGCCGGCGTTGGTTCCTTCGGCGGGGATCACGATGGATGAGCGTATTCGCAATTTGATGCGCGAACGCGGTCATCAGGAACTGCTGATGAATGTGGATGATCCGGATCTCGAACAGAAATTGCTGGTGGCCCTGGAAACGCTAGCCACGCAAGGCGAGCGCATCGCGGACGGGATTGCGCGCACGGTGGTCAAGAACCTTAGAGTGATGGCGCGGATGGGGGTTTTCTTTGAAGAGGAAGTTCACCGCCGGTATCCCGATTTTCCCACCCGCACGGGCGCATGGAGTTGGGAAGATTACCTTCCGCCGATGAATGCATCTCTGCGGCAGTTGGTGGCAGCGTATAGCTGATTTCCGCCGCGCTTCCGGTTACGAAACATCATGCCATTTGTCGGGGAAATATTCGCGCAGCTTAAGACGGCCGCGGATGCCACGGTGCTCCAGGAAATCCGCGACGGTCAAGTTACGGGAGTGACAGGGGGCGAACTCCTCGAACTCATCCGCAAGGCGCGGACGTTTCTAGCCGCAAAGGGACTGAAGAAAGGCGACCGCTGCGGGCTCCTGGCCGCGAACAGCATTCGGTGGGTCGCGATGGATTTCGCTGCCATGGCCGAGGGGTTGATTGTGGTACCCCTGTATTTCCGCCAGGCTTCGGCCGAATTGGTCTCGCTGATGAAGGACAGCACGCCGTCCATGGTTTGCTGTGGCGATGCAACCTTGCGCGAGAATATTCAGCAGAACTGGCCTGGGGCGGCGCCGATGTTCCTCTTCGATGAAATATTTGCAGGCGTAGAGGGAATTGTGCTCGATCGCCCGCAAGTACGCGACGCCGATCCCGTGACGATCATCTACACTTCGGGCACGTCCGGCGAAGCCAAGGGTGTGGTGCTCAGCGCGGCCAACGTCGGATTCATGCTGGGTTGCACAGCGGCGCGTCTCGACTCGCTGATGGGAGGCCGGACGGGGCAGGACCGCATCTTTCATTACCTGCCGTTTAGTTTTTGCGCGTCGTGGATCGCGGTGCTGACCTTCCTGTTGCGCGGGAGTCTGGTCACCCTGAACACTGATCTGACGAAAATCGCGAGCGACATGCCGGCGGTGGCCCCGCACTATTTCCTGAATGTGCCGCAGTTGCTCGAGCGCATGCGCCGCGCAGTGGATGAGCAGATTGCGCAGAAGGGCGGCATCGCGCAGGCGATTTACTCGCGCGCCAAGGCGGCGGCGGTACGGCAGAAGGAACAGCCCCCGCAATCAACCGATGCAGTCTGGCTGTGGCTGGCCCATACGCTGGTCTTTCCCGCGATCCGGAAAAGAATGGTGGGCGAGAATTTGAAGGCCCTGATCTGCGGGTCGGCGCCGCTCATTCCCGAGACGCAAGACTACTTCAGCCTGCTCGGCATCCCTGTATTGCAGGTCTACGGGTTGACCGAGACGACGGGCATTTGCACCATGGACGATCCCACGCACGTTGCGCCCGGACGCGTGGGGCCGGCGATCCCCGGCATTGAGATGCGACTCGGCGAGAATGAAGAGATCGTGGTGAGGGGGCCGAACATTTTTCCGGGCTATTGGAATCGTCCGCAGCAGACGGGCGAGGTGCTCCGCGATGGATGGTTTCACACCGGCGACCAGGGCGAGATGGATGCTGCGGGCAACTGGCGCATCGTGGGGCGAATCAAGAACCTGATCGTCCTCGGCTCCGGCCATAAGATCGCACCGGAGACGATCGAAGAGGAAGTCGCACGCCTTCTGCCGGGCGCGCAGCAGGTGGTTGTGGTAGGCAACGGCCGCGGGTATCTTTCGATAATTATCACGGGCCCGGTGACGGGCCAGCAGGCTCAGGCGGCACTCGATGCAGTGAATGCGGACCTTCCGCACTACAAGCAGGTGCGCGCGTTTTGCCTGCGGGCTGAGCCCTTCTCCGTCGAAAATGGATTCCTCACGGCAAATGGCAAGCTGAAGCGCGACCTGATTTCGGCGCGAATGAAGAGCGAGATCGAGGATCTGTACCGGGTGAAGCAGGCGGTGTAGGCGTGACGTTGGCCGCCAAGGGGGCAGTTTCAAACGTGGAGCGATTCAGCGGTCAGGCGTTGTCGTGGGAGGTTAAGAGCGGAGTCATCGAGCTTGCGCTCCACCGCGGGCCCTGCAATGAACTGGGGTTGCTCTCGCTGGGTGAATTGGAGAAATTTGCCTCCGCGCTCGACGACCTGGAGCGAGACGCGCATGCCCTGATCATCCACAGCGAGTTGAAGTCCGGCTTCTGCGCCGGCGCCGATTTGCGTGAGCTTTACGGGCGGTCGCAGGAAATGGAGAAGGCAGAAGCCCTCCGCGGTGTGCGCGATTTTCTGGAGCGTATTCACCGCGTGTTGAACCGAATCGATGCCGCGCCGCTGACTACGATTGCTGCGGTCCATGGGGTGACGTTTGGGGGTGGATTCGAGCTCGCGTTGGTCTGCGATCTCATCATCGCCGACAAGATGGCGCGTTTCTGCTTTCCGGAGTTGAGGCTGGGGCTGATCCCGGGATTCGGTGGAATCCCGCGCCTGAAGCGGGATTTGGGAAACGCGGTGGTCCGCGACCTGCTGCTTACTGGCCGCAGCTTCAACGCTACGAAGGCGCAGCAGATCGGACTGGTGAGCCAGGTCGTCTCCGAAGGAGAAGCGTTGCGCGCAGCCCGAGCGACCGCCGCACAAGTAGGGAAGTTCGACCGCCAAACGGTGGTAGCGGCGAAACAATTCATCAAGCCGGTTCCGCATGAAGAGTTGCGGCGGGAGATCGATATTTTCTGCGACCTGTTTTCCCGGCCTGCGGTGCAGGCCGGGCTGCAGAGATTCGTAGAGAGTACGGACGCGCAGCCCTATTTGCCGTAGTTCAGACTGCATTAGAATGACCGCTATGGAAACCGCTGAAAATACGCTCGACGAAATCCTGACTCTGGCCGCCGCTCATTTCAAGGTGCCGCGCGAAAAGCTCTCTCCCGATGAAGATTTCTTCAAGGCGCTGGGGATCGATAGCCTGCAGACGCTCGACTTGCTGACCAAGCTCGAGAATCACTTCCGGGTCGAACTGCCAGACTACGAACTGCAAGGTGTGACCGACTTCCGCACGCTGGCCGGCAAGATTCAGGCGCGACTCTAGCACGGGTGCAGGTGATTGACTGATTAACATGGTTTTCTCCGCGTCTCCGCGTCTCCGTGGTGAAATAGACTGTTGATGCTTGATCTCCGCCAATACACGTGTCTGGGCGCCGCATTGCGCGACGCGCTCGACCGCTTTTCCTCGGAAGTCTGCCTGATCGAGGCGGATCGCGATCGCGAGAAAGTCCGCCTTACTTATTCCGACTTCAAAGAGATCGCCCTGCCGCTGGCGCGCGCGCTCGAGGACGCTGACTACGATCCCGGCGACCGCGCGGCCATCATCCTGACGAACCAGTCGAAATGGCTGATTTCGGCGTATGCAATTTTCTATTGCGGCGGCGTCCTCGTGCCGCTGGACTACAAGCTAACCACGGTCGAGCACCTGCAACTGCTGGCCCACTCCAAGGCAAAGGTGCTTATCGTCGAGTACTACCTGTGGCACGCGATAATGCAGTCTCCGGACTTTCAGAAGATTGGGACCAAGATCGTTCTCGTGACCGAAGCCCCGTTGGGCGCGGATCTGGCGGGTGCGTTCCGCTGGGAGGACTTCAAGCGCAAGGGCGCACCCGACTTCGTCATGCGGCAACTGGACGATGTTGCCTGCATCGTCTATTCGTCGGGAACGGGCGGTCGCCCCAAGGGCTGCGTGCTCACTCACGAGAACTATCTGGAACAGTGTCGCGCGCTCACTGCGTGGTATCCGTTCTGGCCGGGAGTGCGCTATCTGAGCATTCTGCCTACCAATCACGCGATTGATTTCATGGTGGGCTTCATCGGGCCGTTTGTGTGCGGAGCTTGCGTCGTGCATCTGCGCACGCTGCGTCCGGAGTTCGTGCGCGACGCGTTCGTGCGCTACCGCATTACTTATGTGTCGCTGGTTCCGATGATCGTGAAGAATCTGGAGCGCGGGCTGCGCGCGAAGTTTGACGAACTGCCGTCGTGGAAGCGAGCCATCCTGAACGCCACGATTGCGACCAACAAGCTGCTGACGCGCGGCCGCCCCAACGTGAAACTCAGCCGCATGTTGCTTCCCAGCGTGCACCGCGGATTTGGAGGAGAAGTCCTGGCGTTGATCACCGGCGGGGCTTTCATCGAGCCATCCACGATGCAGTTTTTCTACGATCTCGGCATTCCGGTGGTCAACGGCTACGGTCTCACCGAAGCGGGGACGGCCCTCACGCTCAACGACCTCAAGCCGTTTCGGGCCGACACCGTTGGCAAACCGCTACCGGGAGTCGACCTTCGCATCCTGAGTCCAGACGCCGAAGGCGTCGGAGAAGTTGCCGCGCACAGCAAGACGGTGATGTCGCACTATCTGGATGATCCAGAACTCACGATGGAAACGATCGTTGATGGCTGGCTTCTGACGGGCGATCTGGGCCGGTTCGACGGCAATGGACATCTGCAGCTCTTCGGCCGCAAGAAAAACATGATCGTCACCGAGGGTGGAAAGAACATCTATCCCGAGGACATTGAAACCGTGTTCGACGGTCTGCCGGTGAAGGAGTACTGCATCTTCGCCGCGAACTATGTCTGGCCTAGAAAGGAACTGGGGCGCGAAGTTTTGCTGCTAGCGCTCCGTCTGGAGCAAAACCAGAAGTTCGACAGTAAACTGCTTGAGGAAATTTCCGCGCGAAACCGGCGGCTGCCTGACTTCAAACGCGTAGGCGGATACCTGATCTGGGAGCTGGACTTTCCCCGAACTGCCTCGATGAAGATCAAGCGGCAGGAACTGGCGGAAGATCTTGGAAAATCAGTAGAGCGGGGAACAATGGTGGGACTGTGATCGCCCGCTGACATCGAACTGCCCACGCGGAGTTTTGGCCGAAGCGGCTTATTGCGTGGGCTGAACATGGATCTGGGGACCTTGGGGCAAACCTATCTGGCGATTGTGAATCCGGCGGCCGGAGGCGGCCGCACCCGCAAGCTGCTTGGCCCGGCGCTGGAGCGCTTGCGGGCCGGCGGCATTGAGGTCAAGGTCGCGGCCACCCGGTCTCCGGGCGAGGCGACTGAGATTGCGCGCGAGGCCTACGGGCGCGGCGTCCGGAACTTTATCGCCGTCGGTGGGGACGGTACTTCCTACGAAGTGGTCAACGGTCTCTACCCGCAAGCTCTGGGCGGCGAGCGTCCTACGTTAGGATTCCTGCCCCTGGGCACGGGCAATTCTTTCCTGCGCGACTTCAGCGACCGCGGGGTCGAGCATGCGATTGAATCACTCATCGCCCAGCGCAGCCGCGCCTGCGACGTGATGCGATTGCGCCATCGGACGGGTGTGATTCATTACATCAATCTGCTGAGTATGGGATTCACCGCGGACGTGGCCACCCTGCGCGAGCGAAGTTTCAGTGGCTGGGGAGAGTTGGGATACGTCGCGTCGATCTTCCTGACTTTGGCACGCTTCAACCGCCGGCCGTTTCCGGTTCGAGCCGAAAACCATGCCGAGTTCGACAGTCGCCGGTGTCTGTTCCTGACTTTCAACAACAGCAAGTTTACTGGCGGCACCATGATGATTGCTCCCAAAGCCGAGACCGACAGTGGTTTGATCGAATACGTCCGCTGGGGGCCGATCGGACGACTGGGTCTGATTCGCAATCTTCCGGGGCTCTACGACGGAACCCACATCGAGCATCCGCTGGCCGAGCACAAGGCCGTGCGCCGCGTCGAGTTCAATCTGGATGCTCCGGTCGATGTCATGGTTGACGGAGAAGTGATCACGCTGCATTGCGAGGAACTGGACGTTCTGCCCGCGGCGCTCAACGTCGTCGCTTGACCGATCTGCCTGGTCCCCGTGATATAAGAAATGAGTCATGTCTGAAGAACGGCGAAAACGGCAGCAGGAGCGCGAAGGCGACAACGGCTGGAGCGATGCCAAGAAAAAGAAGTACCTCATCTGGGGCGGCATCGTGATCGTGGTGGTGGGCGCGTACGTCGCCGGCTGGTACCACCAGAATCATAAATACGACGCTTTCGCGAAATGCCTGGCGACGAAGCAGGCAAGAATGTACGGCCTGTACTGGTGCCCTCACTGCATTGAACAAAAAGAATTGTTTGGGGAATCGTTTCACTACGTTCCGTATGAGGAGTGTGCGATCAAAGACTCGAAAGAACTCGCGCCCGCGTGCAAAATCGCAGGCGTAAAGTTGTTCCCCAGCTGGCAGTTCGGGACGGAACCGCCGAAAGAAGGGAATTTGTCGTTGGAAGCCTTGAGCGACAAGACCGGGTGCAGCCTGCCGTGACGGGCGCAACGCCGGTTGCATCTTCCGAAGGCGGAACCGCGGCGGTCGGTCGGATTCTTTTTGCGATCATCGCAGTCCTCGCGGTGGCAGGCATGATCGTCTCGGCGGTTTCGCTGCAGCGCCATTACGCAAAGTCGGTGACGGCCTATTGCGATTTCAGCGAGCGATTCAGTTGTGACATTGTGAACCGCAGCGAGTATTCGAGCATTATGGGGATTCCAGTTGCCGGCATCGGCATCGCGGGTTACGCACTGCTGTTGGCCTTTTCGACCTACCTGCGGACGCGCATGGAGACGCCGGGCCGGATGCTCGCGGCAGCCATTGGCGGGCTCGGGTTTGCGCTCTATCTGACGTACATCGAAGCCTACGTCCTGACGACCTGGTGCATTTTCTGCCTGATCTCACTGGCGCTGATCTCGCTCATCAGCGTGCTCGCCATCGTTGTGAAGGTAAGAGGCACGACGGCATGAAGCGGCACCGCCGTTGTATTCTGGTAGCGCACTTTTCTGATGGAAGAATTCCAGAAAACTGAAGATTCCAGGTACGGTGCCGCGTCCGCCGTGATCCGCGCGGAGTCCGCGACCGGAGATTTGCGCCTGCACGAATTCCGCAGCCGCACATTTCGTAACACGCGCTTTGTGCGAGTGTGGCTGCCTCCCGGCTACGACGACCCCGAAAACGCCGGCCGGCGTTATCCGGTGTTCTATCTGAACGATGGGCAGAATTTGTTCGAGGCCGCGACCTCTTTCACCGGAGTCGAGTGGCAGGTGGATGAAACCGCTGACCGCCTGATTCGCGAGGGTGTGATTCCACCTATGATATTTGTGGGTCTGGACAATGCCGGCAGAAACCGCATCCGCGAATACATGCCGCACCGCTCCATGCATCCTCTAATCCTGCGGGTGCAAGGCGGCCGCTATCCCAACTTCCTGATCAAAGAAGTCATGCCGTTTATGGCGCGAAATTACCGCGTGGCGCCCGGGCCGGAGAACACAGGTTTGGGCGGGTCATCCCTGGGAGCGCTCATTGCGCTGTACACGGCCGAGGCGCGCCCGCGTGTGTTTGGACGATTGCTGGTGGAGAGTCCGTCGCTGTGGGCGTCGAACCGGCAGTGGATTCGGGAGAGCCACGACGTCAAACGCTGGCCGGAACGGATTTTCCTCGCGACGGGCACGGCGGAAGTGGGAAGGGAAGATCGGGATCAGAGTGTGGTCGATGATGTGCGAGAACTCGCCGGAATCCTGCGCCGCGCAGGACTGGACGACAAGCGCTTGAAATTGGTGATTGAAGACGGCGCTCCGCATCATGAATCGGCCTGGGCGCGGCGGTTTCCGGAGGCGCTGGCATTTCTGTTCGGCAATGCGAGACCAGGTAGCTGAAGAGTGCTCCGGCTCAATCGACTTCGAATTCCACGCCGGTTTTCTTAGCGTCCTTAGCGGCATTTCTTAGCGATCTTAGAGGTCAAATGCTTTGACCTGGATTTCTATGTTCCAGAAGGGCTGTCCGAGAGATGTACCAGATCATCAGCACAGTTGCGGTCATCGCAACCACCGAAAGCTGCACATGCGTCCATCGCGCAAAGGGCCCGAGCAGGGGCAGCATGTAAGCGAAATAAAGAAGAGTTCCCAACCACCAGGTCTGGGTCGCGGATGGCTGGCCGACGAACCAGTCGGCCAGAAGAAGAAATGCGGGAGCCAGGATCACCAAATCGTAAACCGTAAGGTGCGGTGCGACCAGAACCGTCGCCAACAGCAGCGATGAATAACGCAGGGCCAGAGGCGCCCCACGCCTCCAACCCACGATCGTCAGAGCGAGCACGACGATCGCGCTCAGAACATAGAGGCCGAAAGAAAGATCGGGCCACGGGGTGAGCATGGACCAGAACGTTCGCAGAGAGTGCGTCTGATACGGTTTCGGCTCAAGCAAGGGCAATACAGCGCGCACGTTCCGCAACAACTGCACCCAGCGACGAAAGGGTTCCATTCCGTAATAGAGAACTCCGAGCGAGAGTTGGGCCGCGGCTGAAAGAACCGCGCCCGCCACAGTTTTCCACGCGCCCACGGATACGAAGACGACGGCCGCAGCCAGTCCCAACTGCGGCTTGAAGATCAGGCAGCCGAGAATCAGCCCGGCAAGAAACTCCCGTCGGTCGCGCAGCAGAAAGAACATCACCGTGAAGCAGACGAGCGCCAGGGCGGAGGTCTGTCCCCATGCGACCAGGTGAAAGAAGCCAGGAAATGCCGCCGCAACAATCGCGACTGCTCCACTGCACTCTCGCAGATTCGGACAGGCACGCCAGATACGATAGCAGCAGATGCCGTAGCCGACCACGCTGGCACACCACCACAGGATTAATGCCCAGCCATACGAAAAATGCGCCAGCGGCGCGAAGAAGATCGAAACCTGCGGAGGATACAAGGGCAAGTAGCGGATGCCTGCAGCTTCCGGCACGCGTTGCGCAGCCAATGCAGCCTCCGCGTTGATATCGTACAAATCGCCCCCGTGATGCGCGGCCGCAAGAGAACCCAGCGTGTAGAAATGCAGGAAGTCTGTTCCCTTGAGGTTGCCATTACGGTCGCGCAGCCCCGGCGTCGCGATGTTCCAAACGTAGATCGACCACAAGCAGACGGCCAGAATCGTGCCGTGCGCGCGCAAACGCCTGGCGGTCAGCCAACCGCTCGAATTGTTTCGAGTCTGCATGAAGAGTGCGAGCTACTCCGAATCGCGCGCGGGATCGTAGACTTGGAGCTTGGCCGAAGGATCATCAGGCTCTATCCGCCAGGCCCGACGATCTTTGAAATAACGCAGCAGTTCGCGATTCTGCGCCTCACCCATATCCCGCGCCCACACGATTGTCGACGCATCGATATCGGCGCGATTATTAATCCAATCGTCGTGCGGAACATGGCTCGCGCTGTAGTGCACGATCACCAGTTGTTTCCCCGGCATGTCTCGCAGCTCTCGCTCCACCGACTGCCTTTTCTGATTCGCGGCATGCCGAGCAGGTTCGATTCGCGCCCCAACCGCCATGGCCGATACGCGCAGCACCACCATCGCGACACAAACAACCGCTACGGCTCGCGCCAGTCCATGGCCCGCTGGGCGTCCGCGCCATCTCCACAGCCGCAAATGCCGCATGCCTTGCACGAGGATTAAATAAAACAGACCCAGCGCTGCCGCCAAATAGTGAACCAGCGTCCATGTTTCAATCATGTTGCCTGCAACAACCGTCCCCGCAACCACGAGGGGGAACCACATCTTGCGATCGCGAAAAAGCCAGGGCGACGCCAACAGCGGCAACGTAAACACCGGGCCTACATAAAATGCCCACAGCATACCGATGCGGCGAACAAGGCGTCTGGCGAAGCCGGTAACGGTCGTCCCTTCTTGATAGCTGCGCATTTCATAGTTCATATAAAAGTCGCGCATCTCTGCATGGCGGTAAATCGGCTCCGGTCGCGGCTTCTGCCAAATGAAGTATGGCGCCACGGCATACGTCTGCCGGTTGACCTGGTACGGCATAACGAACGGATCGCCCGTCACCCGCCAGAAGTAGTAACCCATCGCGCCCCCAGTGACGACGAGAATCAGCACGACTGGTGCAACCACCCGACGCAACACCACGGGACGAGGAATCCTTCTTTGCCGCAACATCCACACCAGCATCGCCCCGGCCAGCGGCAAGCAAAAAACAAATCCTTCAAACGGACGCGTGTTGGCCAGAATGGCCAGGCCAACTCCCATCAATACTGCGTCGCGCGCATGCGCGTGCCCCTTAATGCGCGGAAGCGCACCCAGCACCAAAATCCCGCCTACCGCCGGCAGCGAAGTGCCGAAGTAGCTGTTCATCCAATAACTCAGCAGAGCCAGCCGCAAAACTGCCAGGCACGCTCCCAGCAGCGCCCACCGCGGCGGAAGCCATCCTTGCAGCATCCAGCACAGGCACGAGCACATCAGCGCGGTCGCGAGCAGTTGTCCAAGCCACGGATGTCCCAGCACTTGCCCCGCCGCCAGAAGCAGTCCCTGCCCCGGCGGATACATCGACATATACGTTGGCTGCTGAATAATGTGGAATCCTTCAAAGTGCATCCACATCGGGTGCGACGGATTGGTGAGTCGCCCGTGCGCGAATGTGTCAGCGGCCAGTAGGTAGCTGAACTCGTCATGCCACGCCGGCTGCGGAATCCCCCACACCGGAATGAGAGCGAGGCGAATCACCAGCGTGCTCAATCCCACCACGACAATGGAAAGATTTTTTCGGCGGGCCAGACCAGAAAAGCGACTGCTCACAGGCAGGAAGACCGCAATCTTTCGCCGCGACAGGAAGCTCAGCGCCAACGCCGCGATCAGCAGAACCGACTCGAGAATCGGCAGCAGCCACGGGGCGAGCGTGACGTAGATGTTTTCTAGGAGGCCAATGGCCATCGCCCGTAGTCTACCGTAGGCTCATCGCCCAGAGGACGCGGCCGGCTCACACGCTCGGATGCGGCTTCAAATGCGGACGGATCGCTCCGCAGCACTTTACGCCAGCCCCGAGATGATAACAAAAGGCCCCCACCCGCCCACGAGCGGATGGAGGCCTGATGTCGAAGCCTTACTTGCCCGCAGCTTCCTTCACGCCGATCTCTTCGAACAGCCCGTCCACGATCTGAATCATCTCGTTGTCGACCACGCGATTCTTGGAGATCGCTTCCTTCAGCGGGATGGAAACGATCTTGTTCGAGCGCAACGCGGCCATGCAGCCAAATTCGCCGCGATGCACCATGTCGATCGCCCCCAGACCGTAGCGCGTTGCCAGAACCCGGTCGAACGCGCTGGGCGAGCCACCGCGCTGGATGTGTCCGAGCACCACGGCGCGCGTTTCAAAACCGGTGCGCTTTTCAATCTCACGGGCCAGAATATTCGCGACGCCGCCCAGCTTCGCATGCCCAAATTCATCTTTTCCCATGTCCTGCAGGATCGGAGATCCGGAGCCTTCCGAGGAAAACTTCGCGCCCTCGGCCACCACGACAATGGAAAAATAACGGCCGCGTTCATGGCGCTGGCGAATCGAATCGGCTACCTTGTCAACGTCGAACGGTCGCTCCGGAATCAGGATCACGTCCGCACCGCCCGCGACTCCGCTGTAGAGTGCGATCCATCCTGCATCCCGGCCCATGACCTCGACCACCATCACGCGGTTGTGCGCTTCGGCCGTGGTGTGGATGCGATCAATCGCTTCGCACACGATGTTGCAGGCCGTATCAAATCCAAAGGTGTAGTCGGTTCCGCCCAGATCGTTGTCAATGGTCTTGGGCACGCCGACAACTTTGATTCCCTTTTCGTGGAGTTTTTGCGCGATCGACAGCGTGTCGTCGCCTCCGATGGCAATCAACCCCTCGACCTTGTGCTTGTCAATAGTGGCGATACAGCGGTCGATTCCATCCGGACGTTTGGACGGGTTCGTCCTGGACGTGCGCAGAATCGTTCCACCGCGAGGCAGAATGCCGCCCACCGCGTGCAAATCGAGCAGCATGGTCTGGTCCTCGATCAGACCGCGCCAGCCTTCCATAAATCCCACAAATTCGTCTTGATAGTGAAACACGCCTTTGCGCACCACGGCGCGGATGACCGCATTCAAGCCAGGGCAGTCGCCCCCGCCAGTTAACATGCCAATCTTCATCGTGTGCTCCTGTTCAGCGATCAGTTCAGAATGAAATCCTCGGAATGCACCCCGGGCGGCGGAGGCGTAACGCAGGGCCCCGAAACGCAGGAGTAGCAGTCGTTCGGAAGCAATAGAGTATCACTAAATGGAGCGACACTGAAGCCATGGGGCGCGTAGAAAATCGTTCAGGTGCGACGTTTCACAGCTTGTTTACATAGGGCATTGCGCTCTCGCCTCAGATTCGACACAATGCTGCCGGACATAAATCAAGATGGAAATGAATAAGACCCTGTCAGTTCTCGTTTGGATCATCGTCGCCCTGCTCGGCGCCGTGGCGGTTGGAGTAGTGGCCATTCACCGCGCCGAACCCATTAACGCCATGTGGCTGGTAGTGGCTGCGACGTGTTGCTACGCCCTGGGATACCGCTTTTACAGCAAATTCATCGCGGCGAAGATTCTGGCCCTCGATGCCCTCCGTGCCACACCTGCCGAGCGCCTGGAAAACGGGCGCGATTTTCTGGTCACCAACAAGTGGGTTGTGTTCGGCCATCACTTTGCCGCGATCGCTGGGCCGGGTCCGTTGGTTGGGCCGGTGCTGGCCGCGCAGTTCGGCTACCTGCCCGGAACGCTGTGGGTGCTGGCTGGCGCGGTCTTTGCAGGCTGTGTGCAGGACTTCGTGATCCTGCTTTTCTCCGTTCGTCGTGACGGCAAGTCGCTCACCGAAATGGCCAAGGAAGAAATTGGGCGCGTTGGCGGCTTCGTGGCCTACACGGCCGTGATCGCGATCCTCGTCATTCTGCTCGCCGTCGCTGCGCTGATCGTGGTGAACGCCCTGAAAGACAGTCCGTGGGGCACGTTCACGATTGCGATGACCATCCCGATCGCGCTGCTGATGGGGCTTTATCTGCGGAGAATTCGTCCGGGCAAGGTGTTGGAGGTTTCAGTCCTCGGTTTCATCCTTGTGCTGCTGGCGATTTGGGGCGGGCAGTGGGCTTCGCAGAATCCCGCCATGGCGCACGTCTTCACGCTGACCGCACCCACCCTGGCGATCCTCATCATCGTCTACGGATTCGCCGCATCCGCACTGCCCGTATGGCTGCTGCTGGCGCCACGCGACTATCTCAGTACCTTCGTGAAACTGGGGACGATTGGCCTTCTCGGCATCGGAATCGTCGCGCTTCATCCCACTCTCCACATGCCCGCCCTGACGCGTTTTATCGACGGCTCCGGGCCCGTGTTCGCGGGAAAGATCTTTCCCTTTGCCTTCATCACCATCGCCTGCGGCGCCATCAGCGGCTTCCACTCCCTGATCTCCAGCGGAACCACGCCCAAGCTCATCGCGCGCGAGACCCAGACCCGCATGGTGGGCTACGGTGCCATGACGGCCGAATCTGCGGTTGCCGTGATGGCGATCATTGCGGCATGTGTCCTCCAGCCCGGTGTTTACTTTGCGATTAATAGCCCTGCGGGAATCGTCGGACAGACCGCCGCAGCCGCGACCGCAACCATCTCCAGTTGGGGATTTCCCGTGACCGCGGCCGACATGCAGGCTCTTGCCCATGCGGTCGGCGAGCAGACTCTCTTCAACCGCACCGGCGGCGCGCCCGCGTTCGCCGTGGGCATGGCGCACATCTTTTCGCAGAGCCTGGGAGGCGCGACCGTGATGGCGTTGTGGTACCACTTCGCCGTCATGTTTGAAGCTTTGTTCATCCTGACCATCCTCGATGCCGGAACCCGCGTGGCCCGCTTCATGATTCAGGACGCGCTGGGCCACATCTACAAACCGCTGGGCCGCACGAGTTGGTATCCCTCAATTCTCGCGACCAGCGCTTTGATTGTCGCGGCCTGGGGATACTTCCTGTGGCAAGGCGTGAAAGATCCTCTGGGCGGGATCAATTCCTTGTGGCCGTTGTTCGGCATCGCGAATCAACTGCTGGCTACGGTCGCGCTGTGCGTGGCCACGACGATCATCGTCAAGATGCACCGCGCCCGCTACGCCGCGGTCACGCTCTTCCCACTGACATGGCTGGTGGCTGTGACCTTTACCGCGTCGTGGCACAAGGTACTCGATCCCAATCCGCGGATTGGTTTCCTGGCGCAGGCGCGCGCGCTGGCGGCGGGCCCATCCACCGGTGCGACGGCGCGATTGATTTTCAACAACCGGCTCGATGCGGCCGTCACGACCGTTCTCGTCGTGATGGTTGCGCTGGTGCTGATCGAATCCGGGCGCCAGTGGCTCGGCGTCCTGAGGGGCAGCAAAGACGCCCGCGTGAAAGAAGCGCCGTTTGTGATGACACAATTGGCGGAGGAGAGAGGATGAGCCGCCTGGTCAAATCCGCCCGAATCTTACTGGCAACTCTGCTGGCCACCCTGCGCGAGATCTTCGACGAAGCCGCCTACGCCCGCTTCCTGGATCGCACCCACATGCCGTCGTCCCAGGCCGCCTACGCCGCCTTCTGGCGCGAGCGGGAATCCGCCCACGCGCGGCGGCCCAAGTGCTGCTGAGTGCAGTGAAGCCCGGAAGTGAGTTGCAAACGCGTGATCGCGACACTTACGAAGGCCCGGCCCCACCCGCTGCTCATCCGCCCCTGCGGATAGCGTCGAAAGCGGTTCCAGCCGCAGGCTGACGGCTAGAAAACGCGGGGCGCTCGTGCGCCCCGCCGAGCATCACCTCGAACCGCGTTGTTAGCGGGTCGACTTGCAGCTAGCTTTCATGTCGGTGAACATATCGTCGGACGCCCAGCATGCCTGAAATTAGCGGTTCGACGTGGGGCGTTTTCGTGGTACTGTTCGTCTTTGAAGCCCTGCCCGGAGACGGCCATGACCAGATTCCTGCCAATCGCTTGGGTAGCCGCTACCGCAGTTTTGTGGGCAGCATTGACTGTCTCGGTTTGCGCCCAATTCGAGACGCGGGCGAGTTTCACTGCAGGAACGATAACAGGATCAGAATTTTCGCCGTACTCGCTCGTGGTTGGCGATTTCAACCGTGATGGCAAACTCGACGTCGCGGTCGTCGAGAACGGAAGATACTCCGGGAACGTGATGATCCTTCTGGGAAACGGCGACGGAACCTTCACCGCAGGCACCTCCTACGTGGTGGCAGTGCAGCCTTTTTATGCTACGGCTGGCAGCTTCCGCAACAACGGAATCCTTGATCTGGTGGTGAGTGACTCCCGGCGCAACTACGTGTACGTAATGCTTGGAAACGGCGATGGAACGTTTCAGAGCCCCGTTTCCTACCCCACCAGCGGCGAATCGATAATGGTTGGTGTTGGGGACTTCAACGGCGGCGGCAAGACCGATATCCTGGCCCTGGAGGGATATAACTGCAACTGCGTGGAAGTCCTCCCAGGCAGGGGCGACGGCACCTTCGGAACCCCGGTAACTACGGCCCTGCCCTACAGCCAGAGCGGTTACGCTGTGGCCGTCGGCGACTTCAACGGCGACGGTAAACTTGACGTGGCACTGACAGGAGAGTCTCTACCGGTCCTGCAGGTAGCCATCCTGCTCGGAAACGGCGATGGCACGTTCCGCGCCGACGGCTACTACCCCGTATCCTCCGACCCGTTCTCCATTGCCGCTGGCCATTTCAGGGGCGGCACGACGAGCGACTTGGCCGTCGCAAACCTCTTGGGTAACAGTATCAGCGCCCTGCTGGGCAACGGCGACGGAACCTTCCAGCAGGCGGTGAACTATGACACATGGTTTCCGACCTGGGTGGCTGTCGGCGATCTAAACGGCGACGGTAAGGAGGATTTGGTCGCGGCGAACTCCGGCTCGCCGGGCAATGACCTAGCCAGCACGGTCAGTGTATTCATGGGCAACGGCGATGGCACGTTCCAGCCCAGCGTCGCTTACCCCGCCGGGCGACTCCTAAACTACGTCGCCATCGGGGATTTCAACGGCGACCACAAGCCAGACCTGGTCGCCGTGGGCGGGTCCTCCGTAATCACGCTCCTCAATACGGGCGTCGTATCCTTCTCGCCCACCACGCCGCTCACTTTCCCCACGCAACTCATCGGCACGACCAGCGCTCCCCAAACCGCGATGCTCACCAACAACGGCACGTCCCCACTGACCATTTCTTCCGTCACCTCCAGCGGCAAACCGTTCCACATGCAGACTACGTGCGGCGGCAGCATCGCTCCCGGAGGAAACTGCACCATCACGGCAACTTTCACTGCGGCGGCGGAAGACGTTACCACCGGCACCGTCAGCATCCACGACAGCGCTTCCTCAAAACCGCAGGTCGTTGAGCTTGTGGGCACGGGCACGGTGGTCAAGCTCTCGCCCCGCCAACTGAACTTTCCGCCGCAAAAGTCCGGCACCACCAGCCACTCCCAGTCCATCCAGCTCACCAACACCGGCACCGCGGCCCTGGACTTCACCAGCAAGATATCCATCGGATATGGCAGGGCCTTTTTCGAAAGCAACAACTGCCCGACATCGCTGAATGCCGGGGCGAGTTGCTCCATCCACGTAGTCTTCGCCCCGAGATACAAGGGCACATTCAGCGAGTCAGTATTCATCACCGACACCGGCGGCGGCAGCCCGCAATCCGTCCCCCTCACCGGCACCGGCGATTAGCAGGCCCGCCCTGCTGTTGATCATCTTTCGTTTTCAACAGGCAAACGGGCGCTGAGTGTTCATTGTTCGAATATCGCCATCTCGCTCATTGACCCGTTTCCGGGCAAAGAGTGTCATGACCCCAGCCCACTATCTCGACTTCCTTTCCCTAGGCTCCGCACCGCATTCCGCGATAAACTGCACTCACATGCGCGTCCTCGGTATTGATTGTGGCGGGGAATACACCGGCTATGGCGTGGTCGAGATGGATTCCCGCGGAAAGCTGTGCTGCCTGACCTGCGGCGCGATCAAGCTTTCTCCCCGCGAAGCCTTGCCTCGGCGCCTGTCCCGCATCTTTACTCAGCTCGGGGAGATCATCGTCCAGCAGCGGCCCGATGAGGTCGCCATCGAAGATGTCTTCTACGCCCTCAATGTGAAGTCCGCGCTGAAGCTCGGGCAAGTCCGCGGCGTGGCCATGCTTGCCGCCGCCGCCGCCGGACTGGAAGTCGCCGAGTACTCCCCGCTGACCATCAAGTCGTCGGTGGTCGGCTATGGACGCGCCGAGAAGCAGCAGGTGCAGCACATGGTGACCCGGCTGCTCGAACTGGCGGTGCCCCCGGAACCGATGGATGCTTCCGACGCCCTGGCCATCGCCATCTGCCATCTGCACACGGCGGGAACGCTCAGCCGGCAACGCGCCGTCGCGCGATGATGCCCCGATAGCTCAATCTTTGGCATAATTTGATTTTGCAGCAGTGTGTGAGGCCACTACGAGAACGAACGTAAGCAAGTCGGGCAGCATCGAAGAGGAGCCCAGGCGGGGCGTAGCGCGAATGCAGCGGCTGCTCCCCGCGTGGCTGGTGCTTTCTCTGGCCTGTTTCGCCCTGCTGTGGAGTCTTCCCGCGCGCGCCGCCGAACCCGCCACGGTCACCTTCACCCTCGACTTTCCCGGCTCCGACCCCGAGCACTATTCCATC
>Ga0075017_100000724_pt1 | contig 18973 bp, 20 predicted proteins | sample AleBraG_ABR_2012_FD_71475 | JGI IMG/M metagenome (GOLD analysis project Ga0075017, IMG submission 71475) | Freshwater sediment microbial communities in response to fracking from Pennsylvania, USA - Alex Branch Run_MetaG_ABR_2012 | ecosystem: Environmental > Aquatic > Freshwater > Creek >... | reverse complement strand
CCATGTTGATTCCATGGTCGGCGTCGCCAATGGCGGAATCCAGTACTGTCAGCCAGTGCCTGTTCTCCACATAAACGCGCTGCAGAGCCTCCAGCCACGATAAGATATCCTCCTGGCGGACAGCCATGCACTCAAGCTTTCCAGCGCAGGGCCGGAGTCAGGACGGGGTCATCCCACAACGCCAGGAATTCGTCCTCCACCCGCAGCAGCGTGATCGAACAACCCGCCATATCGAGGCTGGTGATGTAATTGCCCACCAGCCGGCGCGCCACCGCAATTCCTCGGCTCCGCAGCACCCGCGCTAATTCCTGGTAAACAAGGTAGAGCTCCATCAAAGGTGTGCCGCCCATGCCGTTGACCATGGCGATAACGGAGTCTCCGGTTCGAAACGGCAGGTCCGCCAGAATCGTTTCAGCCAAGCGGGTGGTGATCTCGCGCGCATTCAAAAGGTGAGTCCGCTCGCGGCCCGGTTCGCCGTGGATGCCGATGCCTATCTCCATCTCGTCTTCGCCCAGTTCGAAGGTTGGCTTGCCGGCGGCAGGCGTCGTACAAGAGGTCAATGCCATCCCCATGGAACGCCCGTTCTCATTTACTTTTCGGCAGAGCGCCCCAATCCGCTCCAGATCATAGCCGCGTTCGGCCGCGGCGCCGCAGATCTTCTCTGCTAAAACAGTCGTCCCAACACCGCGGCGGCCGGCCGTATAGAGGCTGTCTTCCACCGCCACGTCGTCGTTGATGACCACCGCCAGTATCTTCGCGCCATCTGTCTGGCAAAACTCGGCTGCCATTTCGAAGTTCATGACGTCGCCGGTGTAGTTCTTAACGATGTGCAGAACACCGGCTCCACTATTAACCGCCCGAGTGGCGGCTTCGATTTGGTCCGGAGTCGGAGATGTGAACACCTGGCCGGGACAGGCGGCTGTGAGCATTCCCCGTCCTACAAACCCGGCGTGCATGGGCTCGTGCCCACTCCCTCCTCCCGAAACGATTCCGACCTTGCCCGCCACGGGCGCATCGCGGCGCATCACATAAACCGGGTCAAAAGAAACTTTTAGGATGTCGGGGTGCGCCATAGCCAAGCCAACCAGCGACTCGTGTACCAGGTTGTTCGCATCGTTGATCAGTTTTTTCATGCTCGCCTGGCGGCCTCAACAAGCAAGCCGCAGTATAGCAACTTGTTCTCTTACTTCCCGTCAGCCGGCACACCTATCCGCAGAGTACTTAATTTTGCGGCGGGCGAATCTGGATTTGTGGATTCTCTGGCCAGCGCGCTGGACGCGCGAGACCGCTATACGGCCGGGCACAGCGAGCGCGTGAGCGCAACGGCCTGCGCGGTGGCCCAAGCCATGGCGTCCAGCGGCGAGGAAGTGGAGCAACATTGGCAAGATCGGGATTAGGCAACAGCGTGTTACAGAAAGCGGGCCCGCTCACCAAGGAGGAGTTCGCGCTGATCCGGGAACACCTGACCATCCGGCGCCAAATTTTGGAGGGCGTGCAGGGGTCAGAAAAATCGCGCAATAACGGACTGTGAACAACCGCTCTGCACAGGCTAGCCTGTGCCACCAGAGTGTCAGCAAATGTAGAAACTCCAGGCACAGGCTCTCCTGAAACCCGTTCGCTAAGCCCGTGAAATGAGCCAAAGGGGACACTGCTGCGATAGGTCTCAAGCGAAAGAGTTGGGACTCGAGCCCGCAGTCCCCATCCGCGTCGCGAGGTGCTGGAAGTTTCTGATATTTGTGACGGCCCGCCCCGGGTCGCCGCGCTAAAGCCTATTGCCACAGACTGTTCACAAAATCGGTCAACAAACAGCTTGACACTTTAAAGATTGTTTGAAACAATTTTGTCACCGAATGTTATTGAACATTTCTACAGCGAAGTGTTGTTGGAGGGACGGCTCTGCCTGGCGGCCTCCACAGAGGATCCGCGATGTGAGAGTAGTCCCGGCTAGGCGCAAAGGCGATCTCGTTGGGTATTTTGCGGGTATGCCGAGCGCACGTGTGGTGGCCGGAGGTGACACAACCTTGGTACCGGCCCCGCAAGCTCTTGATCCTAGAACTTTTATACAGCTTACCGTGATTCTCGATGGTCAGGTACCGTGGTTTAGGCTAGTACCTAGCAATGACCTGACTAGTACGAAACCCATGTCTACCGGCAACCCAAATGAACTTCGAGTGATCTAAATATTAGAATTACTCGACTGAAACGGCACACTACAAATATGGACAGCGCCAGAAAACAAAGCGATCCCATTGCGAAGCTGGAGAAAATTCTAGTCCAGGGCCTGAACGAAAAACTGGGCACCCGGTTTAGTACCGCCGAGGAAGTCGCAATCTACATGGACGCCCGGGCGGAAGAGACGCCCAAGCGCAAGACTGCCTAGGCCTGAGCATTCGCTCCAGCAAATCGATTAAACTCAGCGGTGAGCCAATCATGTCCACCGTAACGCTGGTCCGCCCCCGTTCCCATCCGTTTTATACCGAAGAGCATGAATCCTGGCGGCGCACACTGCGGCGCTGGGTGGATGCCGAAATCGCTCCCTTTGTAAATGAGTGGGACGAGGCGGAGACGTTCCCGCGCGAGCTGTATCGCAAAGCGTCGGAGATTGGCTTACTACGGCTAGGGTTCCCTGAAGAGTACGGCGGCATCCCCGACAAAGATCCATTCCTGAGTATTGTCAGTACCGAGGAACTCAACCGCCCTGCTTGCGGCGGCCTAGCGGCAAGCTTGATGAGCCATGGGATCGGCGCGCCGCCGATTGCCGCTGTTGGATCAAGCGAGTTGAAAGCGCGGGTGCTGCCATCCATCCTGCGCGGCGAGAAGATCTCTTGCCTGGCGATCACGGAGCCTTCCGGCGGATCCGATGTCTCGGCGCTCCAGACGAGCGCGCGCCGCGAGGACGGAGACTACATCGTCAACGGTTCGAAAATGTTCATCACGTCCGGTATGCGCGGCGATTACTTTTCCGTCGCGGTGCGTACGGGCGGGCCGGGCATTGGCGGGATTTCACTCTTGCTGATTGAGGCGGATCGGGCCGGTTTCGCCCGGACGGAAATGGCCAAGATGGGCTGGTGGGCTTCCGATACGGCGGCGCTGTACTTTGACGATGTGCGCGTGCCGGTGGCGAACCTGATTGGGCGGGAGAACGAGGGATTCCGCGCCATCATGCTGAACTTCAACGCCGAGCGGCTGGCGATGGCGGCGGGAGCGAACATGAATGCCCGCATCGCGCTGGAAGAAGCCGCCGCCTACGCCCGCGAGCGGCGTACGTTTGGCAAGAGACTGGCCGACCACCAGGTGATCCGGCACAAGTTGGTGGAGATGACGCGCGCCGTCAATGCCACGCAGGCGTATCTGGAGATGACGGCCTATCGCATCGCGCAGGGCGAGTCGCCGGTGGCCGATCTCGCCATGCTCAAAGTGCAGGCGACGCAGACGATGGAGTTTTGCGCCCGCGAGGCCATGCAGATCTTCGGCGGGGCGGGTTATATTCGAGGGCACAAGGTGGAGCGCATCTATCGCGAGGTGCGCGTCAATGCCATCGGCGGCGGGTCGGAAGAGATCATGCGCGACCTGGCGGCGCGGCAGTTGAATTTCTAGCGGTCTATTTCTCTTCCGCTTCGGACGCGAGTTTGCGCGCCCCGCCGAGAATGTCGGTCATGGCGTAGTTTCCTTCGTGGCAGGCGTACTCGCTTGTTAGCCGGCCATTCGCGTCTGGAGCCAGCGCCGCAGGGACGCCTGAGTTTCGCCAGACCTCCGGCCCGCCAACAGGCTTTCCACGCTGATATCTTCGTCCAAGTCCGGCCAGTGGATACCCGTACCGCCTCCAATGAGACGCCAATTGGCCCGCTCCTCCGGTGTCCCGTGCGCCAGGCGCGGGAACCAGGCCAGCGGCACCGTAATGGTCCGGGCATCGGCAAGATCGACAATCAGCGCCTCGTCGCCCGCAGTCACGCCCTGAGCAACTGCTTCCCTGAGTTCAGTTCCCGAAATATTCATGCCATGCCCTCACCAAGAACGTCCCGTTTTCGCCAACGAGCACCTCCATTCGCCGAAGCTCCGTGCGCGAAAAGCCACGGCTCCTCTCCAGGCGTACCGGATCGAGCCAGAACTTCGCTTCGGATTCCTCCCGCTCCACGTGAACAGGGGGCGGTTCATAAACTGTTGGCAACGCTTCCAGTGTAGATGGTGAATGCAGGGAGCGGCGACGAGATCGTACATGGAGTCCGTGGTTCGTGCGGCCCTGAATGTCGATGGAGTAATCCTCGTTGGACTTCCCTGACGACGCGGGGAACTCGCCTAAGCCGCCCGGCATGTCCGGATGCCTTATTGAGCACACTAGCTCGATGTTGAGCGCCAGGACGGCCGTCCGGAAGGCTGCGCGCTGATAATCCGCTCTGCCTGCGACTCGTGTAGGTGTCGGAGATTTCAGGAACAGCCAACCCGCCGCGCCGCCTATCCTTGTCCGCGAAGTTGGCGGTGACGGGGACAACTGGAGGCATCGACCGTCGAGGAGTTCACGCGCGCGTGAACTCACGGCGCGGCAGTTGAATTTCTAGCTATTTCTTTTCCGCTTCGGATTCGAGCTTGCGCGCCCCGCCGAGAATGTCTCCCATGGCGTAGTTTCCCTCGTGGCAGGCGTACTCGTAAACAGGACCGGCGGTGGCCACAAACGGATACTCCAAGGTCCATTGCCTGGCAAACGTCGACGGGTCGTCAATGGTGGCGCGGTAGAGGATAGTGTTGGCATCCACGCGCCGAAAACGCTCGACTACGTGCAGGCCCTCCGACGATCCCCGGAACCTGGTTTTGGAAGTGAAGTTGGTGGTGTCGACTACCAGGGTGTCGCCTTCCCAACGGCCGATGGAGTCGCCCAGCAGGAGCCGGACATTGCGCGGGGCGTGGGTCTCGTTCATCCGGACGACGCGAACGTCGTGAACCATCTCGACCAGAATCATCACGGCTTCAGGAGTCTGAACAATTTCGTAGTTATTGTTGTACAAAACCGGGAGCATGGGCGGTCCAGAGGTGGAGCCAAATCCGATGATGCAACGCTCGCTCAAGGGCCGGTCTTTCACACTGTCAAAGCGGTTGAAGCCGCGCATCATGCTGGCGTTGCGCTCCCGCGCCGCTTCGGTGATGGGCGGAATCTTGCCGTCCGGCGGATCGATAATCAGCGAGGTCCGCTTCACGCCATCGACTCGGGCGAGTTCCGAGCCGCGGTCGACAAACAGGTTGTTATAAGCGCCCACCCCAGGCCCGCCGGTCGCTCTGTTAAAGGAGTTGTCAACGCTGCCATCGAGCGTATTGACCTCTGTGTCCTTCTTCTCGTATTCATGCGCCTCGGCGTCGGTCAACGTGGCTTTGCCTGCCAAGTCTCCGGGGCGTTCGAGCCTGGTCAGGGTGGCGTTGGTCCAGATTCCTTGCAGGTCGGGATGACCGTCCGGTGTTCTCGGGACGTGGCGAGCGCTCTGAGCGTGCGTTGGAGTTGCCAGCGTGATCGCCAGCAAGCCGAAAGAACCTGCCAGTCGATAGCGCATGTCTTACATCTTTACGCTTTCCACCTGGATGGTGTCGCCTTCGATTTTTCCGGTGATGGTCACTTTGTGGCCGGCATGCTCCACCACCTTGGCCTGGTCGGCGAGCTTGTAGATTTTGCCGTCTTCGGTGACGAGAACCGCCGGACTGCCGCGTTTGATGCAACGCTGCGCGCACTCGACATTGCCGCGCATGGCTGGTTTGTCGGCGCAGGACTGATCGCTGATATATCCGGTAACGTCCGCAGCCATGGCGCTGAGCGACAAGGCAGCGGTCAATGCGAAGCTGGCGATGATTTTGTGCATGATCCGCTGAGTTTATCCGGTTCGGGCTGAGAATGCAAGAAAGATGGAAGTTACAAGATCGCAAAACTCTGGCGTGCTTCCAGCGCAGCTTCCTGTTCGTCCACGCCGTGTACGTCAGCCCAGCGCGGGCCTTGGCGCAGCAATCCGCTCAAGTCGGAAAGCTGCTGCCCGGTTCCCACCGCGTACACTTCCACGCTGCCGTCGGCGAGATTACGCGCGTAGCCGTGGATGCCGAGTTGCCGGGCCGCGGTTTGTGCGAAATTGCGATACCCGACGCCTTGAACACGCCCGCGCACGATGTATCTCTTAGCCGACTGTGTGTGCTTCAACGCGTTTTGGTGAGGGGAAAAACGACCAGCTTGCGGATGTCAATCACGCCGCGATCGCCTTGGAGCAGGATGGGGCCGGGATCGCCTTCATTGGCGTCCAAAGCGATGGTGGTTGGGCCCTCAATGATCTGGCGGTTGATGACGGTGATCTCATTCAAAGCCACCGTCACCTGGCGTCCCACTAGCCGCACATCCAGGGACTGCCACACGCCGGGGAAATCGGCGGCGTTCATATTGGGCGCGATTCGGCCCAGGATAGCGCCGCTGCTCATCGGGCTGGGCGCGCGGTCAAAGTCGTCTGTCAACTGTACTTCATATCGTCCGCGCAGGACGACACCACTATTGGCCCGCGCGGTGAGACGAAACTCCATGTGCAGCACAAAATTCGTAAACTTCTTTTCCGTTACGAGATTTTGCGCAGTGGGTGTGTTTTCCAGCAGCCCGTCCTTCACCATCCAGCCGGAAGGCTGCTTGCCATTGAGCGGTTGCCAGCCGTTGAGATCGTGGCCATCAAAGAGCACGAGCGGGTCGCCGCGTTTCCACGTAACGTCATCGCGATCCGATGTGTTCGGCCCGCGCACGCCAGACCATTCGGCGTAAGAGGAGGGATCGCCCTCCACTTCGAAAGTACCTTTGAGATGTCCATCTTCCAGGCGGGCGTAAAAGAGGAGCTTCTGAGCGCCCTTGCCATCGCGCCCAGCCTTGCGTTCCACGGCAAAGCGCATTTCGCCGTCCAGGATCGAGATGCGCGGGACGTCCTCGACTTGGGCGATGGGGCTTCCCAGAAAGCGGCCTTTTGCGGGCGTGTTGGGGACGCCGGCGCCGGAAACTTCCAGCCACCAGACTCGCGGCCGGGCAGCGTCTGCCGCCATGATGTTCCAGCGTCCGTTGAACTGCTGATCGTCTGTGGAGGCGAACAGGGCAACGCAGGCGCACGCAGCTAGGTAAATAGAGCGCACCGCCCCCAATTTAGCACTAAGCGGGAAACCAGCGGGCAAGATCGGCGCGGATGAACTGCTTCACGCCCGCGGGGCCGGTGAGGCGCTTGTGAAAGCGCGAAAGTGGGCCGGTATTGTGCCGACATCGTACGACACGAGCACTCGCTGCTGTTCGGCCGCCAGCGCCAAGACGTCGGTATCAGTCATGCGCCGCAATCCAGCGTCGTGGGCGCTCAGGAAATCCAGCGATGGCTCCCGGCGCAGAACCCCGCTGACAATGGATTTGTTGAGATCGGCGTCGGTTAGAAACCGGACCTTCACGACAGACGGGAGGCGTGCAATTCGTCGCGGGCGCGCATCAACCTCTCGCGAAGGTTAGCTGGCGGCGGCTCGGCTTAGCGCCTTCCTTCCACCCACTTCTCGTTTTGGCGAATCATGTAGGCGTCGATGTCAGCCTGGTTTGCAAGGTAGTACGCGATTGCTCCGTAAACGTCTTCGAGCCGAAGAAGCTCGAAATTCTGGCAGATCGTCTCGGGAGACTCGCCGCGGCGGAATGCGTGTACGATCGAATCCAGGGAGATTCGCATCCCCGCAACGTAATAGCCGCCGTCTCGCTCTTCGATGTACTCTTTTGACATGCTCCTTTGATGGTACTGCCGACAAGAGAATATCAAAGCGAGTCTAGTGCCCCAGATACCGATGTACCGGCAGCGGCATTGGGGAATCGGCGCCCTTGATGCTCTTCCAAAGAATCTCGTTCAACTCGAACATGGGGGCTTCGTCGACATCGTCGAAATCCATCCTGGCCGAGGCAGCAGCGCCAAAACTTTTCGACGTATTTTTGGCATTCACGTCTACCTGGGGCTTGATGTGTTGATAAGGCGCCAGGTCCGCTTCGGTGCCGAAGGCAGCATACATGGGCGGCGCTGCCGCGTCAAACTGAGTCATCGGCGGAAGACCGAGCAGTAGTTCCATGGTGCGCAGCATGGATGCCGTGGTGTACGGCGTCTTGTCCACCGATCCATGTTTGATGTACGGGCTAATCGCGAAGCCGATGGTGCGGCGCGCGTCAATGTGATCCGGGCCATCCTGGGCATCATCTTCGACGATAAAGATGGCTGTCTCCGGCCAGTACTTGCTGTGCGTCACGCGCTCGACAATCAGACCCAGTGCGTAGTCGTTGTTGGCGACCATGGCTGTCGGCGTGTACGCGCCGGCTCGCGTGCCCCTGGTATGATCCTCCGGCAGGCTCATGATGATAAAGTTCGGCAGACGCTTGGTTGGCTCGGCGCTGTCGAAATTCTGCTCGAACTGATCGAACTCCTTGATAAACAGGGCGGCGTTCTCGGTGTCGCGCATGTCCAGATTGCGGCGATATCCAGGGGCGATGTGCCCATACAACAGGGAAGCACCCGCGGTGGCGTCAATCTGCGCGCCGCCGCTTACCTGAACTCCATACTCGCCGTAGCTTCGGTAGGTGAGTCCTTTGCGATTGCACAGGTCCCAGATGAAACCACCGCCGGGGGCGTAGGCGTTGGACAGCTCGGTGTTTCCACGGCCGCTGTAGAGCACGGGCCAGCGCTTTTCGGCGAAGTCCGTGGCATAGGCCGCGTCCGACCAGGAATGGCCGGATGCGCTCACCTCACCGCTGGCGAACAGGTGATCGAGCAGGACAAACTGCTCGACGAGCGCGTGATGGTTGGGCGTCACGTTGCGTCCGAAGAGAACCAGACGCGCATCGCCCTCACCTTGCGGCAGATCGCCCAACACTTGATCATAGGTGCGGTTTTCCTTGATGATGTAAATCACGTGCCGGACGGGCGAAGCGATTCCCACTGCGGTCGGAATGATGGACGGCGCGGCCGGAGCTGGAGAGTTCGCCAGGCGTTCATCGGTGTAGGGCGTGTTCTGATACACCTGGTCCGTCCAGTGCGCCAGAGAGGCTGGTATTGACGCGGTAGCGAGAATCTGCACCGCACCTTTCTGCAGAGTGCGCACCGAAAGCTCCGGTTGGTTCGGCTCACGCAAGGGGCTGTTCGGTCCGTAGATGTCGTTGAAAGCCGATGAGCCGCGCGAATTGCCAATGATCAGCTTGCCCCGCAGGAGCGCGAGCGACGTGGGATACCAGCCGCTGGGAATAAATCCCCGCACGCGGCTGGAGCCAGGCTTGGCGACATCGATCACGGCGACGTCGTTGTTGTCGGCGTTGGCGGCATAGAGAGCGCGCCGCTCCCAATCGAGCGCCAGCGCGTTGGGCGTGGCGCCGCCTGGCGCCATGGGAAAGAGATCGGTGGAAATGCGTTCGGTTGGGCGGTTGTGCTTGAGATCGATGACGTAGATACTGTCCTCGTTGGAGCAAGCGACAAACAGCCGACTGTCCGGCGTAACGATCATCGCCGTGGGATTTGCGCCGACGGAGTAAGCCCGAACCACACGCAGGGTCTTGCTATCAATCACAGAGACCGAGCGGCTGGCCCAGTTGGAGACGAAGATCCGCTGCAAATCATTGCTGGCGACGATCGCGTATGGGTTGACCTCAACCGGGATGCGTGCGATTACAGCCCGGGTCTCGGTGTCAAAGACGTGCACGGAGGTGGGCAGTGTGCCGTTGCCCTGATTGGCGGCAAACAACAGGTGGCGCTTGGGCAAGAAGAAGAGGCCGGACCAATAGAGCGCTTTGGGATTCTCGGTGTCGGTGAGATCTCGTTCCGGCTCGCGTTCCAGATGGCCGGCGAAATAGTGAAATGCGTACAGCGGTGGCGGTCCGGATCGCGTGCCAGCGCCGCTGCCGCCGGAAACATATAGCCGGCTGGCTGCGGCGTCCCAGGTCAAACCAGACCAGGCGGCAGGCAGCGGAATCCTCTGAACGATCTTGCGGCTGTCTGGATCGATCAAAACCAGCCCGTGGGGATTGTAGCCGGCATGAACCGCCACGGCGAACCTGCGGTCCGGCGTGAGCGTCATATCCACCAACATGTCGTTGGTCTCCGCCAGCGTGCCAACGGGAGAGAGCCGCCAGCCGGTGGGCAACTCGAGGCTGGAGACAACCGGATTGCGGAGCGGCTGCGCGTCGATAGAAACGATCGCGGCACAGAGAAACAGAATCGTCTTCATGTTCTGCTGGAATGCTTTCGATGCCCATCCTAAAAAAGACCCCCGCCCCGATATTCGCAAGGAAGGATTCCCATTTTCGATCACTTCTTATCTGCGATGGGTCCGACTGGAGCGGACTTCACAGGAGCGGAGGAGTTAACCGATGCGTCAGGCGCCGGGGGCGCGTTAGATAAGGGGCCCGCTGATTGACCCGGGATCTGCGGCTGTGGGGGAGGGATCTCAAGTCGCTTCAAGCGGATAGTCACTTTGATCGACCCGTCGTGATTCGCCATCGCTGTCAATTCGTCGTTCATCGTTAGAAGTATAGGGCCACTGGTATTTTGGTCGATTTCAATGATTGACATTCGGCCAACCACGAATAGCTTTCCGTCTTTTGTGCCTGCCGTGCCGCCTCCAATTTTCGCGATGAGCGCGCCGACTGGTGCACCTGGTAGGATACAATTCTGTATATTTACCATTGATCGGAGGTCGCCATCCGCAGTACATTGATTGCTCGGTCCGTACTTCCAGAGTGCATCCTTCTTCTTACCGCTATCCTCAACTTCGACAGCCTCGATTTTAATCATCGCAGGACCTTTGACATATTCGTACGCCCAGGTCCAAACGCCCCCCGGGTTCGCCTTGATCACGATGTCCTTTTTCTCTTCCATCCAATCCACGAAAACCTCCCCATTTATCTGGTGCGTTGAACGGCCGCCTAGAACGGCGATGCCACTAACGACGAAAAGAACATAGGCTGTCACGACGAGCCTCCCCCAGTTGTTTGCCAAGAATCTCCACGTCACACGCAGGCCCGCTGCAACCATATTGCTGACGCCTTGACCTTTGCCGGTTCCTGTGATTGTCACAGCTGCGACCTTGGCCCGTGCTGGTAGCTCAAATCAACCACTTCCGATCCGAAAGTGGAAACTTTCTGAAGGGCGGCCCACGTTGCACGCTCGTCTCGAATTCCATTGGGAAGCGCGATATGCAACGCCTGCAATAGCTGAAATCGGAATAAATCGACGCCTGTACGAACAAGCTCGGCGAAAACGCTGTAGTTCTTGGTCGCAAGGAAATAAAGAAAGTAGCTGGCGAGCGGTCCGCCGATCGCGGCGGCGGCGAAAAGAATGGCAGACGAACCAGAGATGAGGAGCGTAGTCATCCACAGGACAGAGCTCGACGCGCACAGCCAGGTGCACGACACCAAGAAGTCCAGTTGGACCTTGGTGTCCTGTAACTGCGAGTAAAAATCTTTATTGCCTTGCATGCCAGGCTGCATCCGTCCCCAAAAAGTATTGAGGTTCATCTGATACCTGGTCAGTGCGTAAGCTTGCATGCTTTGCGCCACGTTTCCCATGGCTGTTGAGGCAACATATCCGATTCCAAAGCCGGATTGAATCTCGCTGAAGGCATGAAGTTCGCGCGCGGCCCAAGCATCTTCGGCATCTTCGAAGATGCGTATAAGGTTGCCCCGGTCCTCCCAGAGCGGCTTTCTTCCTGTCACGGTGTCGACAACGCTGGAGTCGTTTTTCGCGAGTTCCGTTTTCATTTCGTCTGTGGCTTTGCGCAAACTCGCGGCTGTCGGTGGCCGCGAACTAGCGATCTCTTCCCGTAACCGTGTCAGTTCCTTTGCCGCTGCACTGTTGCTCGGGTCATAAGCATTCCTGTCTTTTGCGTCACTCCTTCCCGTCTTTGAAGATTTGGCTAGTTCTTGCTGCCATTCCAACTTCCCCTCGAGGATTGCGGCGTACTCATTACGGGCCTGCGAGTACTGATTTTGAAAATTCTTCAGCTTTGCTTCTTGCCGAGATCTGAGGTAGAGGTCCAGGGGAGGCAAACGCTCGATCAGGTGCTTGCCTTCGAGCGCCTCCCGAAGGAAAACGCTGACTGTGGACAAGAGATACGAGACCACTGACAGCCCGACCAGCACTGCGCCGGCGTCGAAAATTTTCACCGTGCCACTAATCTCCGGCTTGGCCCACTCACGGAACCAAGTAAAGCTGTGATAGAAAATCGCGCCGCTTAGGAATCCGAAGACCATCACGGGAATGAAGTATCCAATCAGGAAGTACTTCGAAACCAGAGTTGTTAGGCGCTCCAACAACGAGGTGAGCATATTAGGCCGTCATAGCGCCTCAATTTTGGATGTCCGCCCATCAACGTCGCAATCAGGCGAATCGGGACAATCGTTCCCGATCGCGACTTTGGGCCAGGGAAAATAATGGCGAGGGCTGCCGTTGCAACGGTATCCACCCGTGCCCAGGTCAATTGTGTACTCCTCACTAGAAGTAACCACGAAGGCTACGTCATGAGTGAGACCCGCGATCGCGAAGTCCTTTTGAACCGCCTTGAACATGTCGGTGTACTTGGTCACGGTCTCCCTGGGGCGCACCAGATCCACGCCGAACGAGGCAGCATAGGAGTTATCCAGAAGCAAGACCGGTCGTCCTTCAATCTGATTGATTCCGACGACACCACTGGCCTGCGCTTTCCCCAGGCTAGCAGCGTCCAGTAGTTTATAGTCTTCCTGGTCTTTCAGGATGAGGGCTCCCCGTCCCGTCGTACGCAATAAATCAAGGGCCGCATTTGGCGATAAGGGGGAGTTGAGGAATGGTAGCGTCATTGTATCCATGAGTAGTATGTTAGGGCGACTGATGGGCGTTCATTTTTTGACCTTGACGTCGACCTCATAGCGCGAGGAGGTCCCGTCGGCGAAAGTAACGTCCAGATAGCGTATGCCTTCTGTGTTGGTTACTTCCGGTGGCAGGGTCATGGTGATCGACTTCTTATCCAATGCCAAGACGAATGGAATCACGGTTTTCAAATAATTGAGGCTCTTCACTGTGTCAAGAGCCGCACCCGCAATAGTGAGGGAAACCTTGCCGCCAGGGGCGATTGGATCGTGGGGCTTGAGCGAGGGTTTTGGAGCGGCGGGTTTAGCGTCGTCTGGGACTGCTAGCACCACAGGCGGTTGATCGTCCACTTGCAGGACGAACTGTTTCAAATCCTTCAGAACGGAGGTCTTCACAAAAAGTAGTTGAGTAGTCGTGTCCAGGGCCTTAGGCCTAACCCCACTCTCTGGCACGATAACATGAACCTGGTCCGCACGCGCGCCAGACACCGCAAATAGAGTTTCATCTCCGACCACGGATAGCAAATTAATCTTGGCTATTGCGTAATCGGGAAAGAGCGGAAGGGAGGTTTGGTCTGAGAAATTGGGCCCCCAAAACATACGCTTCACGCCGACAGAGCGCGATCCGCGCAGGAGATCGTTGGGCGCAATGAAGCGTAGGCCATAGCGTGTCGCCGCAGTAAGGGGCGCGTCGCTGAGTCCGAAAACCTTGGAGCCGATGAGCGCGACCAATGGATTTTTGCGAGCCGGATCAGCGGGAGATTTCTTCAGCACTATGGTGACGAGAGATTGAGTATCGGTGTAAGAGTCGACACTGACACGGCATACGACGACTTGCGACGCCGAAGTCTCTGCTCCGCTGGCCTGAGGGCACTCATTCCCGACCGGGTCCCGCGGCAGGGGCACTTCGTCCGCCTTAGTCTGCGCCGCAACGATTCGTAGAGCGACCTTTAGCTCGGGATCGATTCGCATGCGTCCCAGCGACGAACTGGGAGGATGTCTGTCAGGGATTGGGCCGGGGATTTGTAGAGTGCAGTCCGGCATTGCAGGGACAGCTCCGCCGACTTCCGGATTGCTTTCGAGGATGTCATGTTCCGTGCCGTCTCTCCCGACGAGTTTTGGACTCGTGGAGGCAATTAGCGCAGCCGACACGGTAAATTGAAGGCCGCTGGGCGTCGAGACGAAGTTCGGCGTAGATTCGTCCAAAAATGTACTCCCCAGCCTGACCCGCGTTCCGGTCAGAAAACTCCCCGCCACTGTCACAGTGATCATCCCGCTGCCGACATCCTCCATCGTGACGCTCTCGGCTTGAGGTGTCAGGTCGAAATTCGCCAGCGGATAGTTCTGGGGAGCGCTAGCTACGATCTCCGCGCCCACGGACCCTGTTTTCGGGTCGTATCTTCGCCAACGCGTAACAATCCGGACAAAGCCGACGCAGCCTGAGCGGGCAGGGCCCGTTCCAAACGCAAGCTGCACAAATGTCTGCCGCAATCCAGATCTTAGGACTCTTTGTCCGAGCACAGGACGGAACTGCCAAGCGAAGGTCGTCTGGCCATCAGGCGCGGTTCTCTGAAATGCAACGGTGTCTTGATCTTGCACCAGGTAGTAGGTCTTGTGCCCCCAAAGCCAGCTGACGCCTAAGCTAGCGACAGATGCAACGACCCCGCCGCCAATGGAAACAGAGCGGTCTGTAATGTTTGCTACGTTATAAGTCTTTTCTCGAGGCAGGATCGTGAGGAGCGATGGGTTAGAACTGGGATCCGTGACCGCTCCGTTTGAAACCGTCACTTCCACTTCCGCGACGGCGTTCTGGAACTGCTTTTCCGCCGGCGTAGCGATGCTGATAGGGAAGCCCACCGTGGTGTGGCGTTTTAGAAGTTGTGTGCCACGTACAAACCGATCGCTTAGGGACCCCTCAAGCAGCAGCTGCAGATTTGCGATCTCGTACGTAAGCTGCATCTGTTCGTTGAGTGTGTCGAGAGGAGACAGGCCATAGGTGCTCGGGAGTGAGGTAGTAGGTGCTGGCAAGGTGGGAGCGACCGGTGCGGCGGCAGGTTGAGTGATTACATTCTGGACTGTCGAACTGGGAGTGGTCGTGACTGTCTGATTTTCCACAGTCGAGCCCGGAGCTGAGCCCGTTGTCGTGGTTGTACCGTTGGTAACGACGGGGGACGGAGTCCCGGACGTCGTTGTCAGAGCGGTTCCAGGTAATGATGGGCCGTTAACCTGCAGTGCGAATTGCGTTTGCCGCAAATTCGCGCCCTGAACATTTGACAGGCTGCCGATGAGTCTGGCCTGATCAATTGGCCGGACGGCGGCCAATTGAGAACGCGCGGCGTTCAGCATCAACTGCAGGGAGCGGTCGTCGTAAATTTTTGGTTCGCCGACAAATATTCCGTTGTCTTGCGCAGAGAGTCCGGTGATTAGCCCGAGAGCCAGAACGTTTCTGAGTGTGGTTATTCTCATAGTATTTGCTGAAGACAATCGCCATGGTCGTGGAGCAGCCCTACTTGGCTATCGTAACCGTGGCGAGGCCTTTGCGGTTGACCTAATACGATCCCGCGAACTCGATGTGCTTTGCCAGTGGCAACATTAGAGCCGCGCCCGTGCGGTATTAAAAGAAAAGCCTCTCGATCTACAAAACACACCCGGCCACCCAGCGCTGGGTTTCTTCCTATGCGGCGGCGGCATAGTTGAGAGGCGACCGCGAACGATGTGGCGGATATGCTTGTAGAGAAACCATACATACCAATTCTATGGATGAATGATGAGGATGATCGGTACATTCCCTATGCTCCGAACTGAACCGCGAATCGTTACGGGGGAACCTGTCGTGAGCCCCTCATCGTTGACGAAGAAGGATCGGGCCCAGTTCATCATCTGCTGAGTCGAGGCGTTACTCGGTGGATTTTTGTCCATTAAAATCGGGGTCTGCACCGTCATACCACCCGCCGTAGTCTGAACGAGCAAGGCTTCGCGGTCGGTAATTAGCAGGGTCCCGCTAAAATTATCCATAGTTCAGGCGAACTCCTTCTTTCAGCAACTGCCAGGATTTGTTTGCGGCAACAAGTGTGCGCCTAATTTCCAGCGATGTCAAGCGCAGAACAGCCCTGTAATTCAGATTCTGAACGTTGTCGCTCCTACGTCATCTAGGCGGTCTACTTTTATTAGCGCAAAAAACGATTTAGAGGGGACAGTGGAAGCCCCTCGGGGCCGTGCACAATGCAAACGCGGACTGATGACGCGCCGGGGCTGTTAAAGATCGGCCGCAGATCGACAACGCGCCTCACAAGGTTTTCGACCGGGCCACACAAGTGGCGAGCCTGCCATACACACAATTCATGTTCTGCTGGAATATTTTCTAGCGAACATGGGCGCTGGTGGCGGGGGAACGGCCGGAGTTTCTTCCGGTGGGGGCACCTTCTTGGGACGGGCGTCCAGACGTTGCAAGATGACTTCTTCGCGCGCCTTCTGGAACTTCGGCGAAGCGGGTTCGATGCCCTTGGCCGCGGTCACATCGCGGTCAGTCACTTCCTGAGCAGCCGGCAAGTACTTGGCGAAGAAGTTCTTGATGCGGTCCTGCACGATGCGCTCCTTGGAGTTCAGGAGCAGGTAGACGATCAGGTCGCCGGACCCTTTCGACACGGCCTGGTAAAGTTGAGAAGCTTTCTGAAGCTTGGGTGACTTCCACTCCTTTTCGAGCTTCTTGGCGCGAGCGTCTATTTTGTGCCACTGCTCTAGCTCGGCTTTTTCCAAATCCAACGACTTGGCCAGAGCTTGCTTTTCTTTGGGTGTAAACTTCTCCGTCAACACATCCAAAAACAGCCCCATCATGGGAAGCTCAATGTCGGAACCGACGGGAATCATGTGGCGCATTTTTTGCAGTTTCTGCAAGCCGGCGTGGTTTACTTTGGCGCCGGTCAAGGTGGCGGAGAACAACGAGAGCAACTTCTCTTCTTCCAGGGCCTTCACCACGTCGGCGACGTTGGGCTCGGCGGCGACATGGCGGAATTCTTCTAGCAGCGAGGGCGCGGAGATTTTCGATTCCAGGCTGGCTTCGCGCGCGTTGTCGTACTGCATTTTAGTGCGTTCGTCAATGGCAAAGCTGAGACGGACCCGGAAGCGCTGGAGCCGCAGCATACGAATCGGGTCGTCGTAGAGAGTGAAGTTGCTGACGGCGCGCAGCTCCTTGCGTTCCAGATCGCCGGCTCCGTTGTTGGGGTCGAGCAGCAGCCCGCGTGAGGCGGGGTTGAGCGAGAGGGCGATGGAGTTGATGGTGAAATCGCGGCCACGCAAATATTCGTGCAGCGTGGCTGGCGTTACCTGCGGCTTAGCACCGGGTTTGGCGTATTTCTCTTGACGCGCCATGCCAATGGTGGCGTGCACGCCGCCGGGAAAGAGAAGATTGGCGACTTTTCGGTTGTCGTCCACGCGAACGAGTTGCGCTTTCGATTTTGTGGCAACCGTTTTGGCGAGCTTCAGCGCATTGCCTTCCACGGTGAAGTCGATGTCCTGAATGGGAAAGCCACCCAGCATGTCGCGCATGGCGCCGCCGGTAATAAAGAGATTCATATTGGACTCGGCCGCGGCTGCCTGTACCTCTTTCAGCACGCGGTTCTGATCGGGCCGCAAATGGCTCTCGAGCATAAACATGTAGTCGCTCATTCGATTCGCTCTTTCCTACAGCAACTAAGCCCGCGGATGATGTTCATCCACGGTGGTACGGAGACGAGAACGCATAACGTGGGTATAGATCTGCGTTGTGGAAATATCGGCGTGGCCCAGCATGGTTTGCACGCTTCTGAGGTCGGCGCCGCCTTCCAGCAGGTGCGTGGCAAAACTGTGCCGGAGCACATGCGGTGTCAGGTTGTGGAACAGCCCCGCCTGCTTGCCAAGCAGGCCGAGCAACTTCCAAAATCCCTGCCGTGTCATCGCCCCTCCGCGCGCAGTTACAAACAAATACGGGCTCCGGCGGCCTTTCAACAGCGCCGGACGGCCCTGAGCTAGATAATCCTCAATCGCAGCCAGCGCCACGCGGCCCACCGGAATGAGGCGCTGCTTTCTGCCTTTTCCCATCACCCGGGCAAATCCCAGGTTGCTCTCGACATCGGAAACCTGCACTTTACACAATTCGGACACCCGAACGCCAGTGGCATAGAGAAACTGGAGCATGGCGCGGTCGCGCAGGCCGGTGGGCTTGGAGGCGTCCGGGGCGGCCAGCAGGGTATCAATCTCTTTAGGATTTAGATATTTGGGAAGGGTTTGCCATTGTCGCGGGGCCGGCAGGAGAGAGGCGGGGTCAGTTTGGATAAATCCTTCCTTCAGAAGAAAAGACGAAAATCCGCGTAACGTGGCCAGATGGCGGGCGATGGACCGGCTGGAGAGTTTAGCTTGAAACAGCGAATCGAGGTATTGGAGCAGCAGATCGGCGTTCAAGCCTTGGTCGTTCGACTCCCTGGAAAAATCAGTAAAGCGTTTTAAATCTAAGCGGTAGGATTCGATCGTATTGCTGGAGAGGCCCTTCTCGACGCGGCAGAAGTCGAGAAACGCTCCAATTTGGCCCGTGAACGATGCGGGTGGATGCATCGTGCCAATGATACAATATCCGCAAAATTGTTTGGAAGTATGTATAGCGAAACTCTGCTGGATCACTTCCGCAATCCGCGCAACGTGGGGGAACTGGCGCCGCCGGCCCTTATGGTTGAGGTCATGAATCCGGCCTGCGGGGACATTCTGCGGCTTTCGGCGATTTTCGCGGACGATCGTGTAATCCAGGTGCGCTATAAAGTTCGCGGATGTACGGCTGCCATCGCGGCCGGCTCGGCGCTGACGGAATGGATGCAAGGCAGGAGCCGGGCCGAACTGCGAGGGTTGCGGGCCAGTGATATCGAGGCTGGGGTCGCCGGATTGCCGCCGGCGTCGCAACATGCCGCGGCACTGTGTGTGGATGGGGTTCGCAAGCTGCTTGGACATGCGGGGCCATGCGGGGGCCATTCGGGCCATTCGGGGCCATTCGGGGTCTGACTCCTCTGCCTGCCCAGGACCTTTTGTTATCTGTTGTTTAGGCGGTTCATTCCTCTCGCGAGAAAGTCAGAGGCAGAGGAGTCAGACCCCGGTTTGCCCGGAGGCAGAGGAGTC
>Ga0075017_100000723_pt1 | contig 18980 bp, 14 predicted proteins | sample AleBraG_ABR_2012_FD_71475 | JGI IMG/M metagenome (GOLD analysis project Ga0075017, IMG submission 71475) | Freshwater sediment microbial communities in response to fracking from Pennsylvania, USA - Alex Branch Run_MetaG_ABR_2012 | ecosystem: Environmental > Aquatic > Freshwater > Creek >... | reverse complement strand
TCGCCGATGTACAGGTGCAGGAAGCCGCGGATCTTGCCCAGACCGTAGAGCTCGGCGGCAGCCTCCTCGAAGCGCCGGATGCGCAGCATGCCGTGCACGAGCTCACGCGCCTGCGCAGCGGTATACGGCACCGGCGAGCTGTCGATGGGACTCATGCACTGCCCTCGAGCATGGAGGTGTCCCCTTCCGGGAGACCGAGCTCGCGCGCCCGCAGCAGCCGGCGCATGATCTTGCCGCTGCGGGTGCGCGGCAGGGCATCCACGAACGCGATCTCCTTGGGCGCGATGGTGGCGCCGAGCCGTTTGCGGGCCAGCCCCAGCAGGCGCGCCCGCAGCGCCTCGGTCGGCTCAATGCCGCTGCGCAGCGACACGAAGGCCTTGACGCGCTCGCCGACCAGCGCGTCGGGCACACCGATGACCCCCGCCTCGGCCACTGCCGGGTCCTCCATGAGGGCACTCTCGACTTCGAACGGTCCGATCAGATGGCCGGCCGACTTGATCACATCGTCGGCCCGCCCGACGAACCAGTAATAGCCGTCGGCATCGCGCCGCGCGAGATCTCCGGACAGATACCAGCCATCGACGAAGCATTTCTGATAGCGCTCCGGCTCGTTCAAATAGGCGCGGAACATCGACGGCCAGCCGGGCTGCAAGGCGAGCTCGCCTTCCTTATCGGCCTCCTCCAGCACCTCGACCCGATCCCCGGCGCGCCGCACGATGGCCGCGGTGACGCCGGGCAGTGGCCGACCCATGGACCCGGGTTTGATGTCCTGCGAAGGCGTATTGGCGACCATGATGCCGCCGGTCTCCGTCTGCCACCAGTTGTCATGGATCGGCAGGCCGAGCGTCTCGAGGCCCCACCATACGGCTTCGGCGTTCAGTGGCTCTCCGACGCTGGCCACGAAACGCAGCGCCGGATGGCGGTGGCGCCGGGCGATCTCTGCCCCGGCCTTCATCAGCATCCGGATGGCCGTTGGCGCCGTGTACCAGACGCTGACCTGCTGTTCCTCGAGAATCCGGTACCAGCGCTCGGCATCGAAATCACCTTCGTCGACGATGCTCGTAACGCCGTGCAACAGCGGCGCCAGAATGCCGTAGGACGTGCCCGTGACCCACCCGGGGTCGGCGGTGCACCAGAACACATCCTCCGGATGAAGATCCAGCGCGTATTTTCCCGTCATGTAATGCATGAGCGCCGCACCGTGCACATGCAGCGCGCCCTTCGGGCGGCCCGTCGTTCCGCTGGTGAAATGCAGCAGGGCCGCGTCCTCACGGCTCGTGGGCGCCGCTTCGTCCTGCTCGCTCGCCTGCGCCATGAGCTGCGCCAGGTTTTGAGTGCCGGCCGGCACGGATTCATCGGCGCTGCGGCCGGTCACGAGCACATGCTTCAGGGACGGCACCTGCCCGACGACGCCGGCGACGCGGCGCTGATAGAGGGCGGCACTCGTCACCAGTACCGCCGCTTCTCCGAGTCGCAGGCGCGTGAGCAGGGGTTCCGGCCCGAACGCGGCGAACAGCGGCGACAGCACGGCGCCGTGGCGCAGCGCCCCGAGGGCGGCGGCATAGAGCTCGGGAGTTCGCGCCAGGAGCAGGAAGACGCGCTGACCGGGTTGCACGCCCAGCCTCTTCAGCACCTGGCTGAAACGCGCCGCCTGCCGCGCGAGCTGCGCATAGCTGATCTCGCTGACGCTCCCGTCCGCGCTGACGCAGCGCAGCGCCGTGTGTGCGGCGCGGGGCGACTGGGCCCAGCGGTCGACGGCGAGCCAGCCCAGGTTGTACGCGCCGCCGGGTCCGGATCCAAGTTCACCGCGCAGGCGCTCCCAGGAGAATTGCGCCCGTGCCGTCGCATAGTCGGCCAGCTGCGGGGCGACCCGCAGGTCGGCACTCGACTTCCGAATCGCCGCCGGTCGCGAATCCATACCTGCCCCCGCCTGCCCGATCCGATGCGAGGATACCCCCGATCGCAAGACCGCCTATACGGGTCTTCCGCAGCGCCGGCGCCGCTGATCGGATTTCAGGGGGGTAGCGCGGCAGCCATGCAGCGGCTCCGGCAAAGACCTTACAGCTCCGGCTCCGCCGGCGCCCGCGGCTCACGCTTCTCGCGCTTCTCGGTCATGGTCGCTTCCGTCAGCAGCAGGACACTGGCGACGGAGACGGCATTTTCGAGTGCCGTGCGCACCACCTTGACCGGATCGATGATCCCGGCGGCGTAGAGATCCACGTACTGCTTGCGGGCCGCGTCGAATCCCAAATTCCCCTTGCCGCTGAGCAGCCGGTCCACGACCACGCCGCCGTCGGCCGCAGAATTCAGGGCGATCTGCCGGGCGGGCATCTCGAGCGCGCGCCGCAGAATCTGCACCCCCGTGCGCTCGTCCCCTTCGCATGCGGCCTCGCAGGCCGTCAGCGCCGGCACGGCGCGCAGCAGCGCCAACCCGCCGCCGGGCACCGTGCCTTCGGCCACGGCGGCCTTGGTCGAGTTGATGGCATCGTCGAGGGCCTCCTTCTTGGCCTTCATCTCCGCCTCCGCGGGTGCACCCACGCGGATGACGGCCACCCCTCCGGCCAGCTTCGCCAGCCGCTCACGCAGCTTCTCGCGGTCGTAGTCGCTGGTGGCCTTCTCCAGTTCCTTGCGGATCATGTGGATCCGCCCCTGGATATCCTCCTTCTTGCCCGACCCGCCGATCAGCGTCGTATTGTCCTTGTCGACCACGACGCGCCGCACGTGCCCGAGCTGTGCCGGCGTGACATCCTCGAGCTTCATGCCCAGTTCCTCTGAAATGAGCTGACCCCCTGCGAGCGCCGCGATGTCCTGCAGCATCGCCTTGCGCCGGTCGCCGAATCCCGGCGCCTTGACCGCGACGCTCTTGAGCACGCCGCGAATCTGGTTGACGATCAGCGTCGCCAAGGCCTCACCCTCGATGTCGTCGGCAATGAACAGGATGGGCCGGCCCGACTTGGCCACCTGCTCGAGCAACGGGATGATGTCCTTCAGCACGGTGACCTTGCGATCCGAAATGAAGACAAAGGCATCCTCGAGCACGGCCTCCATGGACCCGGTGTCGGTGACGAAGTAGGGTGAGAGATAGCCGCGATCGAACTGCAGACCCTCGACCACATCGAGTGTCGTCTCGGTGGTCTTTGACTCTTCCGCCGTGATGACCCCATCACCGCCCACCTTTTCCATGGCCTCGGCCACCAGCTCGCCGATCTGCGGATCATTGTGGGCGGAAATCGTCGCCACCTGCGCCTTCTCCAGCCGGGTGCTGACGGGCTTGGCCAGATCGCGCAGCGACTTCAAGGCCGCCTGCAGGGCCCGATCCAGCCCGCGTTTCAGATCGATGGCACTGGCTCCCGCCGTGACGTTGCGCACGCCATCGGCGAGAATGGCGTGTGCCAGAACGGTCGCGGTGCTGGTGCCGTCACCCACAAGTTCGCCGGTCTTTTCCGCCGCCTGCCTCAGCATTTGCGCCCCGAGGTTCTCCTCCGCGTCCTCGAGTTCCATTTCCTTGGCGATCGTCACGCCATCGTTGCAGACCAGCGGCGCGCCCCATTGTTTCTGGATGAGCACCGATTTCGACTTCGGGCCCAGGGTCAGGCGTACGGCATCGGCGAGCTTTTCGGTACCCCGTAACACCTTCTCACGGGCCGCAGAGTGAAACAGAACCTGCTTTGCTGTCATGACGAACCCCCGATGTCCCGCCGACCACTATCTGCTGAGGATGAACGCAGCGCTTCGCGCACCCACCCGCCTGCGCCATCCATAGACGGGAACACCTGCCGTGGCAATCGTGGCGAATACCGATGAGCATCCACAGCTTCGACGACGCGATCCGCATCCAGCAGGTCCGGCGCGTGATAGAAGATCCACGTTACACGCCTCCGATCACGCCGTACCCCTCTGCCGCCACCTGCACCCGATGTCTATTTCACGGCTCTCAGCGACAGCGTCGGGTAATCCGTATAGCCGCGGGCGCCGCCACCGAAGAAGGTCTCGCGCTCCGGGCGATTGAGTTTTGCCCCGCTGCGCAGCCGCTCCACCAGATCGGGGTTGGCAATGTACAGCCGCCCGAAGGAGACCAGATCGGCCCGATTGTGACGACGCGCCTCGAGCGCCAGCGCCAGGTCGTAGCCGTTGTTCGCCATGTAGACGCCCTTGAAGGCGCGTCGCAGCGCCTGCAGGTCGAAGCCGCCCGGGACCTCGCGCGGCCCCTGCGTGGTCCCTTCGATGACGTGGATGTAGGCCAGACCGAGCCGGTTCAGACGCTCGACCACATAGCCATAGGTTCCCGCCGGGTCGCTGTCGAGATCGGCGCCGTTGCCGCGGTTCAGCGGCGACAGTCGTATGCCGACGCGCTCGGCTCCACATTCCCGCGCCGCCGCCCCGGCCACTTCAAGCAGCAGCCTTGCACGATTCTGCCGCGCACCTCCGTAGTCATCCGTGCGCGTGTTGGTACTGTCGCGCAGAAACTGCTCGAGCAGATACCCGTTGGCCGCGTGTATCTCCACCCCATCGAAGCGCGCCAACAATGCATTGCGAGCCGCCTGGCGGTACTGCTCTATGATGGCCTGGATCTCGCTCACCTCCAGCGCCCGGGGCGTCACACAAGGCTCGAAGCCAGCCCCGGTCAACACACTGGCCTCCGGGCGAAGCGCCGACGGCGCGACCGGCAGCGCCCCGCCGGGCTGCAGCGACGGGTGCGACACACGCCCCACGTGCCAGAGCTGCGGAAAGATTCGACCGCCTCGGGCGTGTACCGCGAAGGTGACCGGCCTCCATGCGCGCACCTGCTCGTCCGTGTAGAGCCCCGGGGTGAACGCATAACCTCGGCCCTGCGCCGAGATATTGGTCCCCTCGGCAATGATCAGACCGGCGGACGCTCGCTGCGCATAGTATTCGGCCATCGGCGCAGTCGGCGTGCCATCCTCCGTGGCGCGGCTGCGCGTCAGGGGTGCCATGACAATGCGGTTGGCGAGCCGGTATGGGCCCAGGCGCACGGGCTGGAAGAGATCTGCGCCAGCGCTCGGCTTGGCAAATGCTTCAGCCATGGTCATTCTTCCACCCGTGTCCACGGCAGCCGGCGTGCCTTCTGCCTATTGCACCTGCACGGCTATCGGCCTCGCCGCAGCGGCACCCTGCTTGCGCGGTATGTGCACCAGCAACACGCCGTCCTTCGACTCCGCCTTGATGCCCTTGTCGTCGATGTCGCCAGGCAGTTCGAAGCTGCGTTCACCGCTGAGCGTGAGCACGTTGCCCTCCAGTGTGATCTGGACGTCCTCCTGATCTGGATCCGGCAAAGCCCTCTGCACGCTCAGGCGGCGGCCGAGACCGGAATCCGCGCGACGCTCTTCGCCGCTTTCTCCGCCACGATCTTCAGAAGGCCGTTGGTCAGATTGGCGGACACCTTCGACACATCGATGGGTTCCGACAGCTCAATCCGCCGGTAGACGTCGTTGCTGCGCATTTGCGACCACAGGACCTTGCCTTCGTCCTTCTTCTTGCCCGACTCCTCGCGCCGCTCCGTCTTCGCGCTCGCCTGCACGATCAACTCCCGCGGCGTCGCCGTCACCGATACCTGACCCGGTTCGAATCCCGGCAAGGCGACGCTCAGCACATAGGCCTTCTCCTGCTCCGCCAGCTCCGTAGCGGACCCGCACAGCTCACGCTCTGCCGCGATCCAGTCCTCAAGGTCATGCCCAGCCGCGAATCCGCGGCTCTCGAACAACTCAAACGCACGCTGCTGAATGCGCCCGAACAGTTCCTCCAGTTGCCTGAAGACCGGTAGTGTGCGGTCTTCCGTCTTGTCGACCTTCTGAACCTTGACGTCCGCCATGATCCTTCTCCTCCGAATACATTGTGATGCTCTCGGTTCGCGCTCAGGGCGATGCTCGGACCTCCTGGGACTGCGCCACCGGTCCTCGAACCCAGGTGGCCCCGGCTGACAACCCGCTGCAGTATTGTTGCGTCGCTGCCTGAACGCGATACCCCCCAGGCAGGCTTTGCGATACTCGGCTCTGCGTAGGTAGAAGTACGCGGTTGCGGGCGCGCGGCCGGGTACCGCTGGCCTTGTGCCGCATTGCAGGCACGGGCCGCGCAGCGCGCGGCGTGGCCGGACGCTGCGGCCTAGAGTTCCGTCAGGCCCTCGCGCAGCGCGTACCGGGTGAGTTCGGCCACGGTATGCAGGTCCAGCTTGCGCATCAGGTTGCGCCGGTGAACATCGACGGTCGTTGGCGCCAGGTGCATGCGTGCGGCAATGCCGGCGGTTCGCTGTCCTTCCGCCAGCAGTTTCAGCACCTCCCGTTCCCGCCGGGTCAGTTCGGGCCGCCGACCCGCCCCGCGCGGGGGATCCTCAGTCGAGGCGCGCATCACGCCGCCGGCGACCTGCGGGCACAGGTAGGACTGGCCTTGCATCACCGCGCGGATGGCTCGCAGCAACTCGGTACTGGCGGCGGTCTTCACCACATAGCCGCTGGCACCGGCCTTGATCATCTCGGTGACGAAGCGTCGGTCCTGGTGCGTCGAGAGCGCGATGACCTTGACTCCTGGCGAGCGGGCGACAATGGCCGCCGTCGCTTCGATGCCGTTCATATCCGGCATGCCGATATCGAGCACCATGACATGCGGGTCCAGCTCCCGGGCCAGACGCATTGCCTCACGACCGTTGCCCGCCTCGCCGACGACCTCGATGTCGGCTTCTGCGCTCAACATCGTGCGCAACGCTTCCCGAAAGATCGCGTGATCGTCCACCAGTATCAGACGCGTCTTCACCTCGCCGTCTCCTCAAGCATCCGTCGCCGCCCTGATCGGCAGCTCCAGGGTGACCCGGCTGCCATCGCCTGGGATACTCTCACATTTCATCGTGCCGCCGAGGCTGGTCACCCGCTCGCGCACCGTGAGCAGGCCGAAGCCGCGGTAGGCCTTCGGGGCGAACAGGACCCTGGCGTCGAACCCCTTGCCACTGTCTGCCACCGTGACCACGAGGTGGCCGCCCGCTCTGCGGCACTTCACCTGCGCCGCGTGCGTATTCGCGTGCTTGCTCACATTGATCAGCAGTTCTCGCACCGCCCGGAACAGCACCGTGCGCATATTCGTGTCCAGGGCGACGCGGGCAGCGCTATCGGCGTCGACCGTGACCTCCAGTGCATACGAGCGCCTCATCTCATCGGCCAGCCATTCGAGCGCGGGAACCAGGCCGAGTTCATAGAGAATCGTCGGGCTCAGCTGGAACGCGAGCGAGCGCACGCGGTTACTCGCCTGCAACAGGAGTTCCGAAGCGTTCCGCAGATCATCGGCCAACGGACCGGTCGGTGCCCGCTTATGCAGCAGGTCGAGGCGCATTTTCAAGAGCGCCAGCGTCTGGCCCAGATCATCGTGCAGATCCACGGCGATGGCCCGCCGCTCACGCTCTTCCGTCAGCGACAGCGCCGCCGTCAACTCCCGCAGCTGCGCCGTTCGCTCGGCGATGCCCTGTTCCAGCGCGGCCGCCTGATTCGTGCGCTCCAGCAGCTGCGCTTCAGTGGCCTGCTTGGTCTCGGTGATATCGCTCCAGGTCACAATGACGCCGTCGGTCCTGCCCTGGGCGATGCGATAAGGGAGGACGCGCCGCAGGTACCAGCGATGCTTCCACGGCACCTCTGTGACCGCGGACGCGGCCCCCGCCAGAACGCTGTGAGCGTCGGTGGTCGCGCTCGGACCGATTGGAGCGTCGGTGAAGGTCGCCATCGCCCGTCCGATGTCATTCGGCAGCAGCCCGAACGCCGTGCGGGCGGTCGGTGCAAACCAGCGCACGCGCAGATCCCGATCGAAGCAGACCGTGATGATCTGGCTGCTCTCGAGCAGGTTGTGCAGATCGTTGCTGCTGGTCTCCAGCTCGGCGACCTTGCTCTGCAGCTGCTGATTGACGGTCTGCAGCTCCTCGTTCAGGGACTGCAGCTCCTCCTTGGAACTCTGCAGCTCTTCATTCGCGACCTGCAGCTCCTCATTGACCGTCACCAGTTCTTCGTTCGAGGATTTCAGGTCCTGCGTGGAGGCTTCCATCTGCTCCATGCTGTTGCGAAGATCCTGCTGGGTGGAGCGCAGCTCCTGTTCCAATTGTCTGACGACGCCGGCCAGCGCACCACGGACGCGCCTGGCGGGAGCCGGCGTCACCGGGACATCCTGCAGGATCACGAGCCAAAGGGGCGCCGGTGCCCGGGTGCCCGCCGCCAGCACGATGGTCATGCGGACGCTCGTCAGGACCTGATCCCGGCGCACGCGCGCGTCCGCGACCGCCGTATTAACCCCGTCCTTCGACAGCTGGCGCATGAGGCGGCGCAGGGGCGCGCGCAGGTCCGGCCGAAGCATCGTCAGGAGATCATGCGACGGCGCACCGCTGCGCCGGGCCAGGTAGGGCTCCGTGCGCCCGTAAAGGTAGAGGGCTTCGCCCGCCCGATTCACCAGAAATGCTGCTGCACAATACCGCTCCAGCAGGATGCGTTCGGCCGCTGCCGCGAACTCCTGCGTCGGTCGCGCTGCAGGCACCCCTTGCGAAAGCGGCACGCCACGAGCACCGGGCCTGGGGATCGCCGCGGGCACCAATGCCGGGCGTTCTGCGCCCATGCGTTGATAGATGCGCCAGCGCCTGGAGACGGCGCGCAGATGATCCGTGCCGGGCTCGGCGCTCTCGGCCGTGCCCAGGAACAGAAAACCGCCCGGGTGCAGGGCGAAGCGCAGCAGATCGAGCACCTTCCGCTGGGCCCCGGGTTCCAGATACATCAGGACGTTGCGGCAGGTGATCAGATCGAGACGCGAAAAGGGCGGATCGTCGATGAGCTTTTGAGCGCCGAAGATCACGCAGCTGCGCAGCTCCGCTCGGACCTGAAACTGCTGATCGGCGTCGATCCGATCGAAGAATCGACGCAGCCGATCCGCCGCTACCTGCTCGGCAATGCCGGCCGGATACCGACCGCGGCGGGCAAACGCAACGGCGTCCTCGCTGGCGTCCGTGGCGAAGATCTGCAGTCCACATTGTTTGCCCAGCCGCTCGCGCACCTCCAGCAACACCATGCCGAGGGAGTAGGCTTCCTCCCCCGTCGAAGCGCCCGCCACCCAGACACGGACCGAATCGCCGTCCTGTCGGGCGGCGACAATCGGCTCGATGACCTCCCGCTCGAGGGCCTGCCAGGCCTCCGGATCCCGGAAGAATCCCGTGACGCCAATCAGCAGGTCCCGACGCAGCGCGTCGAGTTCACCGCTCTCCTTGGTCAGGAGCGTCGCGTAGTCGGCGAGCGCCGTCATGTGCCGCAGACCCATGCGTCGCTCGATCCGCCGCATCACCATGGTCCGCTTGTAGCTGGAGAAATCCAGCGAGTGCGCGGCGCGCAGGCTCGCAAGAATCTGCTCGAGCGGCGGCAGGTCCGCAGCGGACACGGGGTCCGTGCCCGGTGGCCGCGTCGCATAGGGATGTCGGGCGTAGTGACACAGAACCTCGGGCATGTCGGACACCGGCAGCACGCGGCTCACCTCACCGGTACCGATGGCGCTCCTGGGCATGCCGTCATACTTCGCGGTACCCGGCTCCTGCACGAGCACGATGCCGCCGTGCAGAACGATCACTTCCAGACCCAGGCTTCCATCCGAGCCGGTACCCGACAGCACGACGCCGATGGCGCGTTCCTTGAGTTCTTCGCCCAGAGAGCGAAAGAATCGATCGACCGGCAGATGCACCCGCGGCTTAGCAGGTTGCTTGATCAGGCGTAGCCGGTCCCGTTCCAGGTAGGCATCGCGATCCGAGGGGATCGTATACACGTGGTTCGCCTCGACCGGAACCCCGTCGCGGGCCGTTTCGACCGCGAGTGCCGTGCGTCGTGCCAGCAGCTCCGTCGCCTGGCTGGGGTGCAGGGGATCGAGGTGCTGCACGACCACGATCGCCAATCCGCAGTCGGCTGGAAGACCGGCCAGCAGGTCGGCGGTCGCTTCAAAGCCGCCCGCCGAGGCGCCGATGCCCACGACACAGCACCCGGCCGCCGGCAGACCGGCCAGCACGGGGCCTGCGGCCGCCGCCCGGCCGGGGCGCGCGGGCGCTTTCGCGGCGCGCCTGCCCCGTGAAGTGCCGGCGGCAGCGGAACGTCGGGTGCTTGTCATGCCCAGCCTGGTTGCGAAATTGGGTTATGCAGGGGTTGGATACAGCGCAAGAAGGTACAGGAATCGCGACCAGCCTGCGATCCGGGAATCCCGTCGGGCTTTGCCGTCAGGACGGGGCCCAATTCGAGTCCCGTGGGCTGCGATCCGGCTACTTGGAAACAGGTACTGCGGTTACCGAGAGCAGGGCGTATCCCGGCTTCGGCCGATCCCGTAGTCTGCAGTCGCCTTTGCATTCATAACTCGTGCGATGCGTCCCGGCGCAAGGACCTGGCTTACGGACGCGGCGGTGGTGGCAGGCGGGCGCTATGGCGAGCGAATCCGAACGAGCACGGTACCCAGGCCACTCGGCCACTCCGGCGTTCGGTTGCCGTCCATTGGGATGCCTGACGATTGGCCGTGCCGGCCCGGAAAGCGCCTTAGGAGAGTTTGTGGATTCATACGTCACAGCAGCCGCAGCCGGCGAAGCGACCTGCCCGGCGCCGGTTGCGATGGACATTCTGGATCTCCTGCCCGACGCCCTGTTCATCGTCGGCAACCTTGCCGACGGCGGCCGGATCCTCTACGCGAATCCCCCGGCGAGTCATTTGTTCGGCTACGGAATTCACGAGCTCATCGATCAACCGATCGAATTGCTCATCCCGCAACGTTTCGCCGCTCAACATCGAAGTCATCGCCGCGACTATGCGCGGGCCCCGCGGATGCGCGCGATGGGCGCGATGGGCGCGGATCTTGCCCTGCTCGGTCGCCGCCGCGACGGCTCGGAATTTCCGATCGCCGTCCAGCTCAATGCCAACAGCGACGGCGCGGATCCGTCGACGATCGCCATCGTCCGCGACCTCACCGAACGCACTCGCATGGACGCAGCGCTAGCCCAGGCGCGCGATGCCGCAGTGCGGGCCAACGAAGTGAAGTCGCGCTTTCTGGCCGCGGCGAGTCATGATCTGCGGCAACCGTTGCAGACCATCTGGAGTCTGCAGTCGATCCTCGGACGTGAACTCAAGGACACCGCGCTCGCGCCGCATGTTGAGTTGCTCGGCGAGGCCGTGCGCAGCATGGACCAGATTCTCTGCTCGCTGATCGACATCAATCGACTCGAGAAGGGCGCGATTCAGCCGGCGATACGCGATTTCCCGCTGCAGGAGATTCTCCCGCGCCTGCGTTCGGAATTCGGCTACTCCGCCGCCAGCAAGTTGCTGGCGCTGGAGATCGAGGACTCGGCCGAGTGCGCGCGCAGCGACCCCGCGCTGCTGCTCGTGATCCTGCGCAATCTCCTGGGTAACGCGATCAAGTACACGCAACGCGGGTCCGTCCGGCTGCGCGTCCGCCCGCAGGGCGCGAACCTCTGCATCGAGGTGATCGACAGTGGCCCGGGCATCCCTCCCGAGCACCTGGGTCGATTGTTCGAGGCCTTCTATCAAGTCCACAATGCGAGCCACGACCAGTGCCAGGGCGTCGGCCTCGGCCTTTCGATCGTTCAGACCGTTTGCCGGCTCCTCGAGCACGCCGTCTCCATCGAGTCGTCCCTCGATCAGGGATCGACCTTTTCCGTGCAGCTGCCCCGGGGCGCCGTCACCGTGCCGGCGCCGATACCCCTGGTCACGCCGCAACCGGCGCCCCGGCCGGCATCGAGTGGTACCAAGGTACTGCACATCGAAGACGATCCCGGAGTCGCGACATCGATGGCCATGCTGTTGCGCCTGGAGGGCTACGACGTCGTCAGCGCCGCTTCGCGCGACGAGGCGATCCGGCACGTGGCAGGTCAGGGGTTGCGTCCGGACCTGATCCTGTGTGACTACCAGTTGCCCCAGGGCTTTACGGGTGACGAGATTCTCGCTGAACTGCTGCCGCTGCTCGCGATCCGGCCGCCCACCGTCCTGTTGACCGGTGACATCGCCGACAAACACCTTGCAAGAGCGCGGACCTTGGCGGACCGCGTCTTGTCAAAGCCCGTGGATGTCAACCTGCTGCTGCGTGAAATGGCCGCGCTGCTCGGACGATCCGAGTGAATGGGCTTCAATTGCGTGGCTGCGCTCGGGGGAGTCACACACCAGGCGGTCCTCGGACGGCAGCGGGCGGTCGGTCAGATGTGCCAGGAGGCTTGCGTTGGTCGCCTCGCTCGCATCGAAGGGTGTGCCGTGACGGGATCCGCGCACCACGACCAGGCGCGCATCGAGGCGGGCGGCCAGATCACGCTTCTCCGCCAGCGGAGCCGGGTCGTGCTCCCCGGCGATCAGCAAAGTCCGGCTCCGGATCCGATCGGGACGGTCGCTGGCGGTCCATCGCTCCAGGGCATCCGATATTTCCAGGTAGCGATGCGCGGGTACGCTGCCTACCACGTGTGCCGCTCTGGCCCGCAGTCCGGCCTGCCAGGGCTGCGGGAAGAGTTCCTCGGCAAACAGCCTTGCGGCCCGACGCATGCCCAGCAGGCGTATCGTCGCCGCACTCTTGCGCGCATAGGTCCACTTGCGCCAGTCATCCTGGTAGCTGGCCAGCGTGTTGATCAACGCCAGTCGTGGCACGTGGCCCGCGCGCTGCAGCGCCATCTCCAGCGCCACGGCGCCACCGAGGGAAAATCCGACGATATTGACGCCTGAGGTCCCGAGGTGGTCCAGCAGCGACCACAGCGCGGCGGCAAATCCCCCGATCGAATAGCCATTGCGGGGCGGAGAGCTGCCGCCGCACCCCGGCAGGTCGGGGACAATCACCAGAAATTGGCGTTCCAGCGCGGCAATCTGCAAGGTCCAATCTGCGCCACTGCATCCCAGGCCATGGATGAGCAGCACCGGGTCGCCGTGACCTGCCTGCTGATATTGCAACACCAAACGGTCGTACTGAAACTGCCCTGACACGGCGTTCGAGCCGGGGCGCGCGGCATGCGCGGGCGGCGCGGCATGCGCGGGTTGCGCCAGCCACTGACGGGGTTCGGCCCTCATCTGGCGTCGCAGCCTCCCGTCATCGGCATCGATGCCACCGAACGGGCCGTCGGGATCAACATCGCTGACCGTTCCCCTGTGCATCGACCCCCCTGCATGGCAGCGGACTCCACGTCATGGCTGCTCATCCCAACCCCGGGGGAGCGCCCCTCCGCCGGGTCGCTGTGGTCGGCAGGCCTCAGCCGACGGCTTCCCGCGCCTCCCCTTCCCGGGCTCGCAGACGCTCATGCTGCGCGGCGAGATTGAGGTAACCGGATCTCAGCCCGACCCCCCCACCGGCCCGTAACGGCGGCCGGAGCAGTGCGCGGGCCACGCGTTCGGGAGTCCCGAGATCACTCCAGCCACAGGGAGGAACCGGCAGCACACGCAGATACGATGCCTGCCCCGCCAGGATGTCGCGCGAGAAATCCTGCGTCGGTAAATGGCCGTAGAGTCTTGCGATCGCGCGCATGGCGCCGTTCGATGCCAGGTCCTCTCGCACTGCCGCCTGCATCGCCTGCACGAGCTCGGGTACGCGCCGGGTGAACAGCGCCAGCAGCGCCTGGGCGCTCGAGACCACAATGAAGGCATTCCACAGGGCGCCGCGCTGCATCAGCTCATGCGTCTCTTCCAGGGGCGGCTTTTCGACAAATTGCCGCACCGGCCGCATGCCGCGGGAGTCCGTGTCGCCGGGCACGATATAGCCCAGCTGCGGATCCGCCTCCTCGGGCTCGAGTCCGAGCAGCACCACATCCTCGGGGCTTTCCCGGACCGCATCGACGGCGTGCCTGAGCGCACGGGCCAACACAGGCTCTGCGCAGACGTGATGATCGGCGGGCAGCAGCACGACGCGGGCATGCGGATCCCGTTCGAGCAGGGACAGGAGCGGCAGCAGAACACCGTTGGCAGTGCCGCGATTCAGCGGCTGGACAATGATGTTCTTCCAAGGCAGGCTGCCGAGCTGCGGCCGCCACCAATGCGCGTGCTGAGCCGCCACGACCGCGCAGATGTGCGGCGTCGACGTCAGCGCCTCGGCACGATCCAGGGCCTCATGCAGCAATGAAGCGCCATCTCGCAGTGAACAGAATTGCTTCGGGATCGGCGTGCCCAGTGGCGTCGTTGTCAGACTCCGCAGCCGCGAGCCCTCGCCCGCCGCCAGGATGATTGCCCATGTGTTTTCATCGCTGCGCATGCGCAGATCCCCGCTGTCCACGTGCTGCATTTTCCGACAACTATGGTCGTCGCACGATACCAAGTTGAGGGCAAACGCTCTACTGACATCCGGGTAAGTGGATATACGTGCGCCCGGTAGGGGGCCGCAGGGAACGGGCTGTGCTGATTGCCGATCTGCCGTCAGGCTTGCAGCGGCTGGCTTTGGTGCGCCCGCAGCAGGTCGGCGGCCTTCTCGGCGATCATGATGGTGGGTGCATTGGTGTTGCCGCCGATCAGTCGGGGCATGACCGAAGCATCGACGACGCGCAGCGCTTCGACACCGCGCACCTTGAGCTGGCAGTCGACCACCGAGTTGGCATCGTTGCCCATGCGGCAGGTGCCCACCGGATGATAGATGGTTTCGGCCTTGCGTCTGACCGTCTGCTCCAGGCCGCGCTCGGTCGCGACACCATCACCCGGAAACACCTCGGCGCCGCGGAAGGGCGCGAAGGCGGGGGCACGCAGGATCTCGCGCGACTGGCGAATCGCCTCGAGCATGACGCGCAGATCGCGCGGCTCACTCAGGTACGAGGCGCAGATGCGCGGCGGATCCTCGGGCCGGCTGGAGCGCAGCGACACCTGGCCACGGCTCAGTGGCCTGAGTCCGCAGCCGTGGACCGTGTAACCATGGCCGCTGAGGCGGTTGCGGCCGTGGTCATCCAGCTGTGCCGGGACGAAGTGAAACTGGATATCCGGTCGCTGGTCGGGCGCGAGGTGACTGCGTGCGAAGCCGCCTGCTTCGGCGATGTTGCTGACTCCGGGCCCGGACCGCGTGAGCAGGTAGCGCAGTCCCACCAGGACTTCCTGCCAGGCGTTGAAGTCGTAGGTCACGGCCTGGGTCGACTTGCAGACCGTGCAGAAATCCAGGTGGTCCTGCAGGTTGCGTCCGACCTCGGCACGATCGGCCAGCACCGGGATTCCCAATCGCTCCAGCTCCTGCGCAGCACCAATGCCCGAGAGCATCAGCAGCTGCGGCGAGGCGACCGCACCGCCCGCCAGCAGCACCTCGCGTTCCGCCCGCGCCCGGTGCCTGGCGCCGGCGAATTGATATTCGACGCCCGTGGCGCGGCCCCCCTGAAACAGCACCCGGTTTGCCAGGCCATGCGTGCGGATTTCAAGATTGCCCCGGCGGCTCGCCGGACGCAGGTAGGCCACGGCGCTGCTGCAACGGCGCCCGTCGCGTTGCGTGACCTGGTAGTAGCCGACCCCCTGCTGCCCGGCGCCATTGAAATCATCATTGCGCCGCAGCCCGCATTGGACACCGGCCTCGACGAAGAGCGCGCTCAGCGGACTGCGGAACTTCAGGTCCTCGACCGCCAGCGGTCCGCCGACGCCGTGATAGGCGCACGCCCCGCGCGCCTGGTCCTCCGCTTTTAGGAAATAGGGCAGCACCTGCGCGTAATTCCAGCCGGTTGCGCCCAGCGCCTCCCATTCGTCATAGTCCAGCCGGTGCCCGCGCGTGTAGCACATCGCGTTGACCGAACTGCTGCCGCCGAGCACGCGTCCGCGGGGCCAGTACAGTTTCCGGCCGAGTAATTCGGGCTCCGGTTCCGTGTAGTAGTGCCAGTTGATGCGCGGATTGCCGACCAGTCTGGCCAGCCCGGCAGGCATGTGGATGAACGGATTCACATCGCGACCGCCCGCTTCCAGCAGCAACACCTTGCAAGCGGGATCGGCCGAGAGCCGGTTGGCGAGCACACAGCCTGCCGAGCCGGCGCCCACGATGACATAGTCGTACACCGGCTCAGGCATGGGTGCGCTGTTGCGGCGCGATCGCCGCTGCGTCGGGCCTTTCCGTGCCCGGCATCATCTCATTCAGGAACTGCATCTCGCGATCCCGTATGGCCTGCAGGAACCGCTCGGTATCGGACATGGCGCGAAACGCGGCAAAGCCGCGCTCCAGAAAATCCTGCAGCGCTCCGAATCCCGCGGCGTGTGCCGGTCCGTGAGCCGCGCGCAGCAGCCGCCCGAGCCACGCGTGGCGCACGATGCTGCGCAGGTCTGTGCCGATGCCGACAATGAGTTCAATCTGCCGGCAGCGCGCCGTGCGCCGGCCGACCGCCCGATAGGCCGCCGCATAGCCTGCCGCGCTCACCGGGCCCGGTGCCAGCACGCCCGCCATGGCCAGGTCCAGTTCCGCCGTGAGGACCTGCAGCTCGATGGCTCGTGCCAGAATCTCGAGCGCGACGCGGGGCAGCGCCCGCCGCAGATGACGCCAGGCGCGCGCCAGGTCCCGGTCGCGCTGCGAGAAGTCCTGCGGCCCGTACAGGTCCCGCAGGAAGAATTCGATGGCGGCCGCGTACTGGGGGTCCTTGCGCAGGTCGGCATAGGTCCGGGCGAGCCGTTCCGCCTGCCAGGCGCGCAGCCCGCTCAGCCCGGCGTCGGTTTCGGCAGGCTCGCCCCCAGGCGCCAGGAGTGTTTGCAGCCGGACAAAAAGCTCGTCCAGCTGATCGCGGCGGCTCATGCCGCACCGGCAACGCTCAGGGCGGCGATGACCTGATCGAGCGCCCGCGGCGACCGGGCGACGCCCATGTGGCCCACGCCGCGAAGCTCGAGCGCCTCGGCCCCTTTGAGGCGGGCACTGGTGGCGGGGATGACCAGATTATCATCCAGACTGTAGAGGCTCACCAGGGGCACCGTGAACCGATCCTCCTGCAGCGCATTCAGGGCGTACAACCAGGGCGATCCCCGCGCCAGCTGCTGCGGTGCCCGTCCGGGCAGTCCGGCGAGCCATCGGGTCCCGTGATGAGGTGTCCCCAGCGTGATGATCGTGGAAACCACTTCCGGCCCGAGATTACGCAGCAGGACGCGGGCCACCAGGCCGCCCATGCTGTGCGCCACGATGGCGATGCGCGCGCCCTGGTTGAGCCTGTGCAGCGTGAGCGCCTCGGGCTCGACCCGTGCGGCCAGCAGCTCGATATCGGCAAGCAAAGGCTCGAGATTCACCGCCAGGACCGACCGGAATCCCGCCGCGTGCAGGCGCCGCTGCAGTGCGCCCCAGATGCCGCGATTACAGAGGATGCCGTGAATCAACAGTACCGGTCGCCCTGAGCCTGCCGATGGCGGCAACGGGGCGGGATTGCGGCTCATGGCGAGCACCACGCTGCCAAAATGGGCGGTTTCGCTCATCCAGGTGCGCAGCGTGAGACCGAACCCCGCCGGTACGGAACTCGCGCGCGCTGCAGCGCGCGCGACCAGCAGCGAAACCAGCACGAACAGCGGCAGCTCGGCGAGCAGGATGGTGAGCGCTGCGCCCAGCGCCGCGGCCAGAGACAGCGGCCATGCGCTGGCGAGTGCTGCCGCGCTGATGAGGGCGAACACCAGTGCGAATCCGAGCACCCACCTCCACAGCCGCGCCGCCACGACCGACTACCCCGTGCCTCTGAGCAGGGGCAGCATGCCCTCCAGCCGCGCCAGGGCGAGATTCAGGCGGCGCACCACCTGCCCGGAGCGATGCGAGTGCTCGCCGGCCGCTGTCGGGAACGAGCGGTGCGGGTCACGCAGCGCCTGGGTATTCAACCGCAGGCCGAACCGCTCCAGCAGCGGCCCCAGCGCATCCGCCTGCGCCAGCAGATCGCGCCGCGTGCACTGGTAGGAGTGGTCGGCGAGTTCACGACGCTCGCTGTAGCGAAACAGGTTGGCGAAGAACAGACGCTCATCGTGGCGGTCGGGCTCGAGCAGCAGGGTGGTCGCGCGCGGGAAGCGTGTGCCATAGGAGGCCATGCCGACCTTCATGCGCGAGTAGATGAGCGCGCGGAAGGTCTGCCCCAGGACCGCGGGCAGGCCTTCCTCGGCCAGCCTGATGCGCTGCGACACCGACGCCGGCGAGGCGGCAAAGGGCACCAGCGGATTGATGCAGATCACCAGATTGCAGCCCGCCTCCAGCGCCAGAGAGGCGTGCATCGTCCGGATCAGCGCGCCATCGACATAATGCCTGCCATCGATTTCCACGGCCGGATACAGACCGGGCAGCGCGATGCTGGCGAGCAGCGCACGGGAGATCGGCACGCGATCGTAGCCCGGAGCGCCGAACGCCACGGATCCGGCCGTGTCCAGGTCCGTGGCCACCACGTATAACTGCGAACGCAGGGCCCGGAAGTCATCGCTGCGACCCGCCGAGTTGAACAGCATTTCCAGGAATCGCTGCAGGGGTGCGTTGCTGAAAGCGGCAGTGGGCAGCAGCCGTGCGAGGGCGCCGATGCCGGCCGTCGCGCTGTTGCCAAACGGGTCGCGCGCACACTGGCGCACAATCTCGGCGACCACTCTTGGAAGCTGTTCCAGACGGCGCAGGTACTCGCCGATCGCCGGCTGCAGCAGGATGGCGGGCGTGAACGGGAACAGCGTCGACTGGTCATGCACGAACATCGTGCTCATCGCCGTCGTATCGAAACCGCCGGCCAGGGCCGCAGCGATCAGCGAGCCGGAACTGACGCCGACGTAGACGTCGTACTGCGTGAGCGCGCAGCCTTCAATCGCCTCGCTGACCGCGTGCAGGGCACCGAGCTCATAGAAAAACCCGAGCGGCCCGCCGCCCGCGAGCGCGATGGCGAGCTTGCGTCTGCCCGCCCGCGGCCGCAGCGCGGGCTCGATGGTCAGCATCCGTGGTCAGCGCGTCGCCGCGCGCGCGCGCGATTTCTGCACCGGCCTGCGCACATGCGCCAGCTTGCCGATGCTGGCATTCAACGCCTCGACGCGCTTGCTAAGCACACCCACTTCGTCGGCACTGGGCACACCCAG
>Ga0075017_100000721_pt1 | contig 19004 bp, 17 predicted proteins | sample AleBraG_ABR_2012_FD_71475 | JGI IMG/M metagenome (GOLD analysis project Ga0075017, IMG submission 71475) | Freshwater sediment microbial communities in response to fracking from Pennsylvania, USA - Alex Branch Run_MetaG_ABR_2012 | ecosystem: Environmental > Aquatic > Freshwater > Creek >... | reverse complement strand
CTACGAAGCGGCTCGCGACTGGATCGGGCTGGACGTGCACGGCCTGTTCACCACCCATGTCGACGCCCTGTCCCACATGTTCGTGCGCGGAGAGATGTTCGGTGGCCGGCCGGCCACCGACGTGCGCAGCGACGGCGCCCGGGCCAACACGGTGCTGTCGATGGCCGACGGGGTCGTCGGACGGGGTGTGCTGCTCGACGTGCCCCGCGCCCTCGGCCTGGACTACCTCGCCGGCGGCGAGGTGGTCACGGTGGCCGACCTGGAGGCCGCCGAGGCGGCCGAGCAGCTCACGGTCGGTCCCGGGGACGTGCTGCTGGTGGCCTGGGGCCGCCGGGCCCGACGAGCCGCCAGCAGGGTCTTCGACGGTTTCTCGGGTCTGCATGCCGAGTGCCTCCCGTGGTTGCAGGAGCGGCAGGTGGCCGTCCTCGGCAGCGACGGCATCTCCGACCCGATGCCCTTCGTGGGCACGCCGAACTGGCCGTTCCCGGTCCATCAGATCGGGATCACCGCCATGGGTCTGCATCTCATCGACAACATGGACCTGACCACCCTGAGCGAGTCGTGCGCGGCCGACGACCGCTGGGAGTTCCTCTTCACCATGGCTCCGCTGCGCATCGCCCGAGGCACCGGGTGCCCCGTCAACCCCGTCGCCGTGCGATGAGTGAGGACCCCCCCGGGCTCGCAGCCCGGCGGGCTTCCGACGAGCTACGGGATCTGTTGCAGCGCTACGCCCGCGCTGTCGACGACCGCGACCTCGACCTGTTGGAGTCCCTCTTCGACCCCGAGGCGATCATCGAAGGGGCCCGGGGAACGCTGGGCCGGGCGGCCTGGATGGACACCATGCGGGCCCCGCGGGCCTTCCCGGTCAGCATGCACGTCATCGGCGAACCGCTGATCGTGCTGCGACGCGGGGCACAGCCGGACGGGGCGACGCCGGACGGGGCGACGCTCGATACCTACGCCATCGTGTACCAGCTCGGCGACCGGGCCGGGGGGCAGGCTGACCTCACGCTCGGCCTCCGCTACCTCGACGAAGTGGTCCGTCGAGACGGTCGATGGGTATTCCGACACCGCACGGCCCAGGTGTTGTGGATGCGCTGAGCCGAGAACTGCGCCGGGAGGGCGGTCGGCATCCCGACCGGGTCAGCGGTTCGCCGAGGGGCGTCTCAGGCCGGGCGTTGGCGGAGGAGCCGACCCGAGGCTGCGCCGGTCGACGCGCCATCGCGGATGGTCACCTGACCGTTGACCAGGGTGGCGAGAAAGCCGCTGGCGCGTTGCTCGAGCCGCCGGCCACCGGCCGGGAGGTCGTCGACCAGGCGGGGGACGGAGGGCCCGACCGAAGCCGGGTCGAAGATGTTGAGGTCGGCCGCCATGCCCGGTCGCAGCAGGCCCCGGTCGGCGAACCCCCAGGCCAGTGCCGGCGCCAGGGTCACCATCCGCACCGCCTCCTCGAGGGTGAACTCCTGGCGGTCGCGCACCCAGTAGCCGAGCAGATGGGTGTGGATCGAGGCGTCGGCGATCTGGCTCAGGTGGGCGCCGGCATCGGAGAAGGTCATCACCGCCCGGGGATGGCGCAGGGCCCGCAGCAGGACGGTCTCGTCCTGCGGGTAGCGGCTCGGTTGGATGAACAGCTGATCCCCGCCCGATTCGACAGACAGCTCGATCATGGCCTGGGCGGCCGGCACCCCCCGTTCCCGGGCCACGTCGGCCACCGACGGGTTGGGCGGCAGCCCCTGGCGGTAGACCCGGATGCCCTCGAAGTCGGGGGGGCGGGCCTGGGCGCCGACGCCGGTCCAGGTGCCGTAGTCGCCGGCCACGGCCGTGGCCACGAAGGGCGCCCGCCGTTGCGGGTCTGCGAGCACCGCCAGCTGGGTGTCGACGGGCTGGGCCCGGAGCTGCTGCCAGGACGGCAGCAGGTCGAAGGGGAGGCGGGTCTTGAGCGACAGCAGGACGGAGATGCCCCGGCAGTGGGTCTGGGCGATGAACCGCCCGCCGTCGGCGGCCGCCTCGTCGAGGAAATCGAGCAGTCGGTCGGCCGCCCGGGTGGCCACGAACCCGAACGTGACCGGAACGCCGGTCCGGGCGGCCAACCGGCGCATGCGGCCGAGGGCCGCCTCCCGTTGGTCGGGGTCGGTGCCCGCCATAGCCCCGTCGGCCCCCTCGAAGATGCCCCGGCCGAGCTCACCCATCACCTCGACCAGACGTTCCACCTCCTCCCAGGAAGCCACCCGGGAGGCCACCGGGCGGTTGTCGGACGTCTCGTGGTGCTCGCTGCGCGACGTCGAGAACCCGATGGCTCCGGCCCGGATGGCCGCCACCAGCTGGCCCTCCATGCGCGCCAGGTCGGTCTCGTCAGCCTCCTGCTCGAAGGCCCGCTCGCCCATGGCCCAGGTGCGCAGGGCGGAGTGTCCGATGTTGGCTGCGAAGTTGATGCCCTTGGGCAGGCGGTCGACGGCGTCGAGGTACTCGGGGAACGTCTCGAAGGACCAGTCGATACCGGCGGCCAGGGCGGCCGGATCGATGTCCTCGGCCCGTTCGAGGTTGCGAACGACGAGGGCCCGCTGGGCGGCCCGCACCGGTGCCAGCGTGAACCCGCAGTTGCCCATCACGGCCGTCGTCACCCCGTGCCAGCAGGAGCTCGATCCGGAGCCGTCCCAGAAGACCTGGGCGTCCATGTGCGTGTGCCCGTCGATGAACCCGGGGGTCACGACGTGTCCCTCGGCGTCGATCTCGGTGGTGGCCCGGTCGTGGAGGCGGCCGACGGCGGCGATCCGGTCACCCACGATGCCGACGTCGGCGCGGAAGGAGCCCAGCCCCGACCCGTCGACGACGGTCCCGTTGCGGATCACGACGTCGTAGGACACCGGCACCACCTTGCCCCCCGCCAAGTAATGCGCTTAGATTACTCGATGAGCGGGTCGTCGGCCGAGATCCGCCGACGCCTGGGCCATCCGGTGATCGACATCGACGGGCACATGGCCGAACACTTCCCGACCCTGGCCCCCTATCTCGAGCGGGAGGGCCTCAGCCTCGACCATCCGTCCCTACGGCGCATGCTCCCGCCCGACGGGGGAACCGACCGGTCGTGGCATGAACAGACTCCCGAGGAGCGGGCGGCCACCCGCACGCCGCGGGGTCCGTGGTGGAGTTCGCCGGCGCGCCAGACCATCGACCTGGCCACCGCGCTGTTCCCGGAGCTGCTCTACGGGCGGCTCGACGAGCTGGGCCTCGACTTCGCGGTGATCTACCCGAGCCTCGGTCTGGTGTTCCTCCACACGGCCGACGACCACTACCGACGGGGGACGTGCCGGGCGCTGAACCGGGCCAACGCCGAAACCTTCGCCCCCCTGTCCGACCGCCTGGCTCCCGTGGCCGTCATCCCCATGCACACTCCGGACGAGGCTGTGGCCGAGCTCGACTACGCCGTCACCACGCTCGGCTTCAAGGCGGTGCTCTGCGCCGGCTACGTACAGCGTCCTTTCGCCGCCCTGGCCGGTCGGGACGCCGAGGTGTCCCGCTACGCCTTCTGGCTCGACCAGTTCGGGATCGACTCGGCCTACGACTACGACCCGGTCTGGGCCCGGGCCGGCGATCTCGGGGTCTCGGTGGCCTTCCACTCCGGGTTCATCGGGATGACCCCCTACCGCTCGATCTCGAGCTACGTGTTCAACCACCTGTCGATGCTGGCCGAAGGCCAACAGTCGCTGGCCAAATCGCTGTTCCTGGGCGGTGTGACCCGACGGTTCCCGACCCTCAACTTCGCCTTCCTGGAAGGTGGTGTGGCCTGGGCGGCCGCCCTGTACAGCGACCTGATCGGCCACTGGGAGAAGCGGAACCTCGGCGCCCTGCGGGACCATCTCGATCCCCGCCTCATCGACCGCGACCTGCTGGCCGAGCTGACCCGGCGCTATGCCCCCGAAGCGACCGGCTCGATCGGTGGCCTTCTCAGCCGCCCGGCCGAGCCGCCTGCGTCGCTCGACGAGTGGGCGGCCTGCGGGATCGAGCAGGCTGAGGACATCCGGTCGTTGTTCGTCGACCGTTTCTTCTTCGGGTGTGAGGCCGACGATCCCCTGACGTCGATGGCGTTCAACACGGCCGTCCTGCCGCTCGGCGCCCGGCTGCTGGCCATGATGGGTTCCGACATCGCCCACTGGGACGTCCCCGACATGTCGGCGGTGCTGCACGAGGCGTGGGAGATGGTCGAACGCGGGTGGATCGACGAGGCCGCCTTCCGCGAGTTCACCTTCACCAACCCGGTGCGGTTCTATACGGGCACCAACCCGTCGTTCTTCGACGGCACCGTGGTGGCGGCGGCCGTCGATGCCCACCTGGCCGGTCGGGCCGGTCGGGGAGGTGGCGCTCGCACCGCCCGGCCCGAACCGGGCCGGGGGCGCTGACATGTACGACCTGGCCGTGCGCGGAGCCACCGTGGTCGACGGGACCGGCGGGCCCGCCCGCCCGGCCGACGTGGCCGTGCGGGACGGTCGCATCGCGGCGGTGGGCACGCTCGACGAATCGGCCGCCGTGACCCTGGACGGCACCGGTCGGGTGGTCTGCCCGGGCTTCGTGGACCTTCACACCCACTACGACGCCCAGCTGCTGTGGGACGGTGAAGCCAGCCCGTCGGCCCTCCACGGGGTCACCACCGTCATCGGCGGCAACTGCGGTTTCTCCATCGCCCCACTCGGGCCGGAGCACGCCGGCTACGTCCAGCGGATGATGGCGGTGGTGGAGGGCATCCCCCTCGAGGCGTTGGAAGCGGCCGGGGCGTGGGACTGGGTCGGCTTCGGCGACTACCTGGCCCGGCTCGACGGGCGGGTGGCGGTCAATGCCGGCTTCCTGGTCGGTCACTCGACCGTCCGGCGGGTGGTGATGGGCGACGAGGCCACGGCCCGGACGGCGCGGCCCGACGAGCTGGCCGCCATGGTCGCCCTGGTCGGCCGCTGCCTGGCCGAGGGGGCGCTCGGCCTGTCCTCCAGCCTGGGGGAGGGCCACGTGGACGGCGCCGGCCGACCGGTCCCCTCCCGGGCCGCCGCCTTCGACGAGCTGGTGGCCCTGGCCGGGGTCCTGCGGGGCCATCCGGGCACCACCCTCGAACTCATCCCCGCCGTCGGGCCGATCGCCCCCGAGCGCATGGACCTGATGGCCGACATGTCGCTGGCCGCCGACCGTCCGCTCAACTGGAACCTCCTCGGCAGTCTCGCCTCCGAGGAGATCTACGACGAACAGCTGCGCGCCTCGGACGTGGCCGCCGCCCGGGGCGCCTATGTCGTCGCCCTCGCTCTGCCTGATCTGCTGCGGATGCGGGCCGGCGGCCTGCTGGCCGGCCTGCCCGGCTGGCGCGAGGTCCTCGACCTTGACCGGCCGGCCCGTCGGATGGCCATCACCGAGCCGGCCACCCGAGCCCGTCTCCGGGCGGCCGCCGAGGCGTCGGCCGCCCGCTCCCTGGGCGTGCTGGCCGACTTCCGGCTGATGGAGGTGGCCGATGCCGACTCGCCCTTGGTCGGCCGGTCGCTGGGCGAGCTGGCCGCCCTCCGGGGGACCGATGTCGTCGACGTGCTCATTGACGTCGTGGCGGCCGAGGGGCTGACCCTGTCGGTGGTGCTGCCGTCCCTCACCCCGTCGCTCGGTCGCTCCGAGGAGGGTTGGCGGGCCCGGGTGGCCGTGTGGCGGGACCGTCGGGTGCTGCTCGGCGGGTCGGACGCCGGCGCCCACCTCGACGTGATGTGCCACGCCAACTATCCGACCGTCGTGCTCGGCGAGGTGGTCCGCGAGCGGGGCCTGCTCGGCCTCGAGGAGGCCGTGGAGATGATGACCGACCGGCCGGCCCGCCACTACGGGTTGCGCCACCGCGGCCGGCTGGTCGAGGGCTGGCACGCCGACCTGGTGGTCTTCGACCCGGCCACCGTGGCCAGCTACCCAGCCGAGGTGCGCCACGATCTGCCCGGCGGTGGGCTGCGGTTGTTCGCCCGCTCGCGGGGGGTCGACCACGTCGTGGTGGCCGGCCGCGAGGTGGTGGCGGGCGGGGCCGCTACCACCGCCCGCCCGGGCACCGTGCTGCGCTCCGGCCGGGACACCGACACGGTGACGCTGGCCGGGCTCAGGCCGATGCCGCCCCGTCGATGACCAGCGTCGTCCCGCTGACGGTGGCCGCCTCGTCCGAGGCCAGGTAGGCCACCGCGGCGGCCACCTCGGCGGGGGCAACGGTCCGTCCCATGGGGGAGGCGGCCCGGGCGAACAGCGCCGGGTCGGCGCCGTCGGGTACCCGAAAGTTGCGCAGGAACGGGGTGTCAACCGAGGCGGGGCACACGGCGTTGACCCGCACGCCGGCCTTGGCCAGCTCGATGGCCATCGACTTCGTCATCATGATCACGCCGGCCTTGGAGGCGCAGTAGGCGGCGTTGTAGGGGGTGGCCCGCAGCCCGGCCACCGATGCCATGTTGACGATGGTGCCCTGAGCCTGCAGGAGGGCGGGCAGGGCGGCTTGCGAGAGCAGGAACGTTCCGGTGAGGTTCACGTCGATGATCCGTCGCCACTCGTCGACGGTTACGTCGCCGATCAGCCGGGCGACCCCGACGCCGGCCACGTTGGCCAGCACGTCGAGGCGCTGGTGGCGCTCGAGGGTGGTGGCCACGGTCGCCGCACAGTCCGCCGGGTCGGTGATGTCGCAGGTCACGATGCCCTCGCCGGGCGTGATATCGGCCCGTACGACGCGGGCTCCCTCCGCCTCGAGCCGTTCGGCCACCGCCGCCCCGATCCCGCTGGCCGCCCCCGACACCAGCGCCACCCTCGCGTCGAAGCGTCCCATGGCCGGACCGTAGCCCGCACCGGGCCGGCCCGGTACGGTGGCGCCGGTGGGAGCGCTCGCGGGCAAGGTGGCGCTCGTCACCGGTGCCGCGATGGGCATCGGGCGGGCCTCGGCCGAGGTGTTCGCCCGCGAGGGCGCCGCCGTGGTGGTCGCCGACATCGACGAGCCGGGCGGCCGCGAGACGGTCGAGCTGATCGAGCAGGCCGGCGGGGCGGCCAGCTTCGTGCGGGCCGACGTGAGTATCAAGCGCGACGTGGCCGCCATGGTCGATCACGCCGTGGCCCGCTACGGCGGGTTGGACTGCGCTCACAACAACGCCGGCGTGGCCGCGCCGATGGTGCCCCTGGCCGACTACCCTGACGACGGCTGGGACCGGACACTGGCCGTGATGTTGACCGGCGTCTACTACTGCATGAAGGCCGAGATCCCGGCCATGCTGGCCCGGGGCGGGGGGGCCATCGTCAACACGGCGTCGGGTGTCGGCTTGGTCGGCTATCCGAACCAGGCCGCCTACACCGCCTCCAAGCACGGGGTCGTCGGTCTGACGAAAGTTGCCGCGCTCGACTATGGCGCCCGCGGGGTGCGGGTCAACGCCATCTGCCCGGGCACGGCCCGCACGCCGATGGTCGACGTGGCCGTGGCCCACGACCCGTCGCTCGACACCTATCTCAGGACGCTGCACCCCATCGGGCGGATCGCCGAAGCGTCGGAGATCGCCGAGGCGGCCGTGTGGCTGTGCAGCCCGGCCGCCTCGTTCGTCCTCGGGGTGGCCCTTCCCGTCGACGGGGGCTACGTGGTTCCGTGAGCGGTCACCCGGTCGGCTGACGGCATCACCAGCTCGACCAGCCCTCGACCGGGCCATTTCCCCGGCCGGCCGGGTCTTTCGCCCCTGGTCGGGCCGCGGGGCGCCCCCGATCATGGGTCGTATGGAACGCCGCGACACCGCCCGCCTCGAGCCGGGCGTCGACGGGCTGGCCGACAACGGGCTCGAGATCCTCGACGAGCACGAGTGCGTCCGGCTCCTCCACGGCGGACAGGTCGGCCGCCTGGCCTTCGAACTCGGGGATGTGGCCGCCGTCATGCCGGTCAACTACGAGATGCTCGGCTCGGACATCCTGTTCTTCACCGGTGCTGGCGCCAAGCTCGACGCCGCCCTGGAATCGTCCACGGTGACGTTCGAAGTTGACGAGATCGATGCCGTGTTGCGCACCGGATGGAGCGTGCTGGCCACCGGCAAGGCCGAGCGGGCCGACGGTGCCGAGCGGGTCCGGGTCGAGGCCCTCGGGCTCTACCCGTGGGCCGCCGGCGATCGCCATCATCTGATCCGGATCCGTCCCAACTTCTTTTCGGGCCGGCGCATCCTGGCGTGATCGGGCTGGTCCGAGCCCCGATCGCCGGGGGCCATTCGCGCCCGAGGTGGTGGGCCCGTGGCGGGCGGTCACCGTCTGGGGTGTAGCCTGGCCTCAGCGGGCGTCACTCAGACCGGCCCGCAGTAAGAGAGAGTTCAGTTGTCTACAGGCACCGTCAAGTTTTTCAACGCCGAGAAGGGCTTTGGGTTCATCGCCCGCGAGCAGGGTGACGACGTGTTCGTCCACTTCTCCAACATCCAGGGCGAGGGCTACAAGTCGCTCAGCGAAGGTCAGCGCGTCGAGTTCGATGTGGCTCCCGGCCGCAAGGGCGAGGAAGCGCAGAACGTCAGGGTTATCTGACCCGAACCGCACGTAATGGCAGGCGAGCCGCCGGTGCGAACCGGCGGCTTGTTGCTTTTTGCGGCCGGCCCGTTGGTTTTTCGGGCCGGCTTCCCGCCTCTGGCCCGGAGGGGCCACGGAGCGGGCCGAGCCGGGGCGGCGGAACCGCTGATCGGGTCGGCTGGTAGTGTCGGCCTTCCACGGTGGAGGTCGCCCGTCGGCCGGGTCGTCGACCCGTCGATGGGGGTGGCCGCCGCCCTCCGACAGAGGGAGGCCATGACCATGGCCGACAAGTCGCCCAAGAAGCCGGGTGCCAAGAAGCCCGGGATGTCGCTGAAGGAAAAGCGCGTCGCCAAGAAGCTCAAGCACAGCGACGCCGGTTCCCTCGACGTGCTCCATTCCCCCAAGGGTCGGTAGACCGAGGCGGTCAGCGTCCGCCCCGCCGTCGAGTGGGGTCGGAGCCCGCCGGATAACCAGCGGCTCGGGTCACGGTCGGCGCGGCGTCCGCCGCCCGGCACACCGCGGAGGCGCCCGTCAGGGCCAGGCCAGCAGCACCGAGTCGTACCCGGCCACGCCCCCGGCGTGGGTCACCACGGTGTCGGGACCGGCGAGCCGGTAGTCGGGGATGCGGGCGTGCCATTCCTCGAGGGCGATGGCCAGCTCGGCGCGGGCCAGGTGCGAGCCCAGGCAGCGGTGCGGGCCGGCGCCGAAGGCCAGATGCCGGTTGGCGGCCCGGTCGAGGCGGAACTCGTCAGCCGCCGGGAAAGCGGCGGGGTCGCGGTTGGCCGACACGGTGGGCAGCAGGACGCGATCGCCGGCCCGCATGGGGCATCCGTGGAAGTCGGTGTCGGCCGTCACCAGTCGGCCCGTGGTGACGATGGCGTAGTAGCGCAGCAGCTCCTCGACGGCCGCCGGGATCAGGCCCGGGTTCCCCACCAGGCGGGTCCGGTCGGCCGGACGGGTGGCCAGGTGGCGGAAGGCGCACCCGAGGACCCCGGCCACCGTGTCCAGGCCACCCATGTAGAGCAGGAAGGCGTAGCTGAGCAGCTCATCGTCGGGCAGCGGCCGACCGTCGATCTCGGCGTGGACGAGGTACGAGCAGATGTCGTGGCGCGGGTCGCGCCTGCGGGCGGCCAGCAGGCTGGTCAGGAAGCCGGCGATGCTGGCGGCCGCGTCCCCCCGCTGCCGGCGGTCGGGGTCGTCGGCCTGGGAGGTGTGCATGAGGGCGTCGGCCCAGCCGAGGAGGGTGTCGGCCTCGGCCACGGGCAGGCCGAACAGGCCCATGAAGATGTAGGTCGGATAGCGGCGGGCGAAGGCCGTCACCACGTCGCAGCCACCCTCCGGAGCCAGCTTCTCCACCAGCTCGATGCACCAGGCCCGCAGCCGTGGCTCGAGGTCCTTCACGGCCCCGGGCGTGAAGAACGGCATCAGGATGTGTCGGTAGCGGGCGTGGTCGGGTGGGTCGAGCTCCTCGGGGATCCAACGGTGGGCGTCCACCGCTTCGGCCGGGGTCACGCTGCGGCTGGAGAACAGCCCGGGGTTCTGGAACACCTCGTGGATGTCGTCGTAGCGGCTCAGCAGCCAGGTGGGGGCGGCCGTGCCGGTGGTCGTCCGGGCGAAACGGTGCCGTCGGCGCAGCACGTCCCAGTGGTCCCAGGGTTCGTTCCACAGCTCAGGGTCGGCGTTGTAATCGAAGTCGATCTCCGGGATCATCCCGGGCCGATCCTGCCGGTCAGCTCCCATCGAAGCCCCCTCCTTGCCCAGCCCGGGGGCGACGCTAAGCAGCCGTCGCCGCGAGGCCTAGGGCCGAAGGTCCCGCAGAGAGGTTTGCTTAGCTAATCAAAATAGTTGGCTAGAATCCCTGCGATGTCTCGCAGCCCCGGGTCCCCTCGCCGTCGGTTGGGGCCGGCCGCCGGCAGGGCGGGCCGGCCGGGGAACGTCGCAACGTCCCGCTGGTCGGCCGCCGTCGGCACGACCTTCGCCTCCCTGCGGGTGAGGAACTTCCGGCTGTTCTTCATCGGTCAGCTGATCTCCCAGATCGGGACGTGGCTGACCACCGTGGCCCTCACGCTGCTGGTGCTCCACCGCACCGGCAGCGGCATGGCGATCGGTGCCCTGGTGGCCTGCCAGTTCGGACCGGTGCTCCTGCTCGGCGCGTACGGCGGCGTGGTGGCCGACCGTTCCGACAAGCGCCGCCTGCTGCTCATCACCCAGACCCTGGAGATGGCCCAGTCCTTCACCCTGGGGGTGCTGGCCTTCCTCCCGCACGCCCCGCTGGCCGCCTTCTACCTGACCGCCCTGGCCGGTGGGACCATGCTCGCCTTCGACAACCCGGTGCGCCGGTCGTTCGTGGCCGAGATGGTCCCCGAGCAGGACGTCCAGAACGCGGTGACCCTCAACAGCGCCCTGATGACCAGTGCCCGGATCTTCGGCCCCGCCCTGGGCGGTGTGCTGGTGGTCACCGCCGGGTACGGCTGGGCCTTCACCCTCGACGCCGCGTCCTATGCGGCGGTCATCGCCGCCCTCGCCATGATGCGCACCACCGAGTTGCGCCGACCGCCCCGCACGTCGCGGGCGCGGGGCCAGGTGCGCGAAGGGCTGCGCTACGTCCGCGACCAGCCCGAACTACGGGTGCCGCTGATCATGATGGCCATCGTGGGAACCTTCACCTTCAACTTCGGGGTGGTACTGCCCCTGTTCGCCGAGCGGACCTTGCACGGCAGCGACACCACCTACACGCTGCTGTACTCCGTCCTGAGCGTCGGTTCGGTCGCCGGAGCCCTGCTGGCCGCCAGCCGCCGATCCATCGAGGTGGTCCATCTGGTGGTGGCCGCCGCGGCGTTCGGGGCGGCGATGACGCTCTTGGCCGCCATGCCCGGTGTCGGCTCGGCCTTCCCGGTGGCCGGCCTGGTCGGGTTCACCAGCGTGGTGTTCATGACCTCGTCGACGGCCATCGTCCAGCTCCGTGCCGCCCCGGCCATGCGGGGTCGGGTGCTGGCCCTGCAGGCCATGGTCCTCATCGGGTCGACCCCCATCGGCGGGCCGATCCTGGGGGCGGTGTGCGACCAGCTCGGCGCCCGGTCCGGTCTGGTGCTCGGCGGTGCGGCCGCCGTGGTCGCCGCGCTCTACGGCCGGCTGGCCAGCCGCAGGGGAGCCGAGAGGGGGGCCGACGGGGCCCCACAACGGCCCATCCCGACCACTCCGGACTACGAGCCGGTCCAGGACGGCGGTCGCTTGGCCAGGAACGCCCCGATACCCTCCTGGGCGTCGTCGGCCAGGGCGTTGAGGGCCATCACGGATCGGGCCAGGTCGTAGGCCTGACGCTGGTCGAGGTCGATCTGACGGTAGAACGCCTCCTTGCCCAGCCGGAGGGTGAGGGGGCTGGCGTCGGCCACCTGCAGGGCCAGGTCGGTCACCGTCCGGTCCAGCTCGTCGGTCGTCACGACCCGGTTGATCAGCCCCCACTCGACCGCCGTGGCGGCATCCACGAAGGCGCCGGTGAGGAGCATCTCCATCGCCCGCTTCGGTCCCACCGCTCGGGACAGCGGCACCATCGGCGTCGAGCAGAACAGCCCGATCTTCACGCCGGGCGTGGCGAAGCGGGCCCCCGCCTCGGCCACCGCCAGGTCACAGGCGGCCACCAGCTGGCAGCCCGCGGCGGTGGCCACTCCGTGCACCTTGGCGATGACCGGTTGGGGCGCCGCCTGGATCCGTTCCATGAGCTGGGTGCAGACGTCGAAGAGCTCGTGGTAGTCCGTCACGCTGCGGCCGACCATCTCGGAGAGGTCATGACCGGCCGAGAAGCACGGTCCCGCCCCGGACAGCACCACCACCCGCCCGGTGGCCCCGTCGACGGCGGCGATGAGTTCGTTCATCAGGGCCAGGGACAGGGCATTGCGCTTGTCGGGTCGGTTGAGCACGATCTCGGTGAGCGGCCCGTCCTCCTTGACGACGAGGTGTGCGAAATCCATGGTCGCCTCCTTCCCGCCCGTACCGTAGGCCGCCGGTCGGCGCGGGTGGCGCTCGACGGAGTCCCCGTCCCTCCACGGCCGCGGCCCGCCTTCCGGCACGGCCCCGGCCGGCCGCCCGGGGTGTGGCAGGCTGACCGGGCTGGAGGCCAGTCGAGGAGGCAGGGTGGACGTCTTGGTGGTGGTCGGCGATCGGGCCGTGCCCGCCCGCCTGCTCGTCCGGGCCCGCCACGTCGAACGGGTCGGCCCCGCCGACCCCCTCGTGGCCCTGGTGGCCGACGTGCGGGCCCGCATCCCCCGCCGCGTCGGGGTGACCGGGGCGGCCGCCGAGGCAGCGCCGGTAGCCGCCGCCCTCCACCGCGCCGGCCTGCCCGTCGAGCTGTTCGTCGACGAAGCCCTGCCCGAGGAGCTGACCGCCGATCTGGCAGGTGTCGACCTGCGTCGGGGCGGGGGCGAACCGGTCATGGACGTCGCCGAGTCGCTGGTCGATCTGATCGGCCGTACCCCCATGGTCCGGCTCGACCGCACGGCCCGCAACCTCGAGTGCACGCTGGTGGCCAAGCTCGAGCAGTTCAACCCGGGGGGATCCTCGAAGGACCGTCCCGCCCTCACCATGATCGAGACGGCCGAGCGGACCGGCCTCCTGCGGCCCGGTGGCACCATCGTCGAGCCGACCAGCGGCAACACCGGCGTCGGCCTGGCCCTGGTGGCGGCCCACCGGGGCTACCGCTGCGTGTTCGTCTGTCCGGACAAGGTGGCGTCGGACAAGATCGCCCTGCTCCGGGCCTACGGCGCCGAGGTCATCGTGTGCCCCACCTCCGTCGACCCCGACCACCCGGACTCCTACTACTCCGTGTCGGACCGGTTGGCCCGGGAGATCCCGGGGGCCTGGAAGCCCGACCAGTACCACAACCCCGACAACCCGAGAGCCCAGTACGAGACGGCAGGACCGGAGATCTGGGAGCAGACCAGGGGGCTGGTCACCCATTTCGTGGCCGGCGTGGGGACCGGCGGCACCATCAGCGGCATCGGCCGGTACCTGAAGGAGCGCAACCCGGCCGTGCAGGTCATCGGGGCCGACCCGGAAGGCTCGGTCTACTCCGGCGGCTCCGGTCGGCCCTACCTGGTGGAGGGTATCGGCGAGGACTTCTGGCCGACCACCTACGACCCCTCGGTGGTCGACCGCATCGTGGCCATCAGCGACAGCGACAGCTTCGGCACGGCCCGCCGGGTGACGCGGGAGGAGGGCCTGCTGCTCGGCGGCTCAGGAGGTACGGCGGTGGCCGCCGCCCTGGTCATCGGCCGGGACCTGCCGGCCGACGCCGTCATCGTCGTCCACATCCCCGACTCCGGGCGGGGCTACCTGTCCAAGCTCTACGACGACCGCTGGATGGCCGACCACGGCTTCCTCCGAGCCGCCGGGATGACCGTCGGGGATCTGCTCGCTTCGCGCGACCAGGCCATCCCGGCCCTGGTCCACACCCACCCCGGCGAGACCGTGCGCGACGCCATCGCCGTGCTGCGCGAGTTCGGGGTCAGTCAGATGCCGGTGGTCAAACACGAACCGCCCGTGGTGCTGGCCGAGGTGGTCGGGGCGGTCACCGAACGCGATCTGATGGAGCGGGCCTTCCGGGACCCGGCCGTGCTCGACCAGCCGGTCGGCGAGGCCATGGGCCCGCCCCTGCCGACCATCGGTGTCGGCGAACCCCTCGATGTGGCGGTGGCCCGGCTGGAAGCGGCCGCCGCCGTGCTGGTCCTCGACCGCGGCCACCCGGTCGGGGTGGTGACCCGCTCCGACGCCCTCGGGGCCCTGACCGCGGCCCGGCCGTGAGCGGGGACCTCGACCTCGGGGGGCTCGGTTTCGAGACCCGGGCCATCCACGGGGGGACCGGGCCCGACCCGTCGACCGGGGCCGTCACCACCCCCATCTCCCTTTCCTCGACCTTCCGTCAGGACCGGGTGGGGGTCCACCAGGGCTACGAGTACGCCCGCTCCGGGAACCCCACCCGGGCCAGCCTGGAGGCCAACCTGGCCGTCCTGGAGGGCGCCACCCACGGGTTCGCCTTCGCCAGCGGGCTGGCCGCCGAGGACGCCGTGCTGCGTCTGCTCGGGCCCGGCCAGCGGCTGGTGCTGTCCAACGACGCCTACGGGGGCACCTACCGGCTGGCTACCCGGGTGCACGCCCCGGCCGGTCTCGGCGTCGACCCGGTCGACCTGCTCGATCTCGACGCGCTCGAACGGGCGTGCGGCGACTCGACGGCCATGGTGTGGATCGAGACTCCCACCAACCCCCTCCTGCGGGTGGCCGACATCGCGGCCATCGCCGACACGGCCCACGCCCATGGCGCCCTGGTGGTGGTCGACAACACGTTCGCGTCGCCGTGGCTGCAGCAGCCCCTGGCCCTCGGGGCCGACCTGGTGGTCCACTCGAGCACCAAGTACCTGGGCGGCCATTCGGACGTGGTCGGCGGTTTCGTGGCGGTCGTCGACCCCGCGCTGGCCGCCCGGGTCGGGTTCCTGCAGAACGCCGTCGGCGCCGTCCCCGGCCCCTTCGACTGCTATCTGGTGCAACGGGGCCTGAAGACCCTGGCCGTGCGGATGGAACGCCACTGCGCCAACGCCCTGGCCGTCGTCGAGCTGCTCCTCAACCATCCGGCCGTGGCACGGGTCTACCACCCTTCGCTGCCCGACCATCCGGGCCACGCCACCGCCGTGCGTCAGATGCGGGCCTTCGGTGGGATGGTCAGCTTCCGGGCGGCCGGTGGCGAGGACGCCGCCCTCGCCATCTGCGCCGGCACCCGGCTGTTCACCCTGGCCGAAAGCCTGGGGGCGGTCGAGAGCCTGATCGAGCACCCGGGACGCATGACCCATGCCAGCGTGGCCGGGTCGCCGAACGAAGTCCCTTCCGACCTGGTCCGCCTGAGTGTCGGGCTCGAGACCACCGCCGATCTCGTCGCGGACCTGCGCCGGGCCCTCGACGGCGCCATCGCCGGGCCGCCGGGCCCGGCCGGCGCCCCGTGACGTGTCGCCCGGCGCCCGTCCCAGGAGGAGTACCGACGATGCCGGTCGAGCCCCCCGTTGATCACGCCCGCCGGTAGGGCCGGCGGCCCCTGGGCCGGGCGGCGCGGGGGGCGGCTGCTGGCCGTCGTGGCCGTCGCCGTCACGGTGGCCGCCTGTAGCTCAGGTCGGAGCGGCGCCCCGCCCGGGTCTTCGGGGAGCGGGACCGCGGTGGCCAGCACGCCGACTGCCCCGCCGGCGCCGGCCGTCTCTGACGCCGCGCCTGGCTCGGCGGGGGTCGCTGCCGGCGGGCCGGACGGTGCCACGACCACGACAGCAGCCTCGTCGTGCGGAGGCGGCGACCTCGGCGGTGGGCTGGTCGTGGTGGTGCCCTGCGGTGGTGATCTGACCGCTGGCTCGGTCGAGCAGGGGGCCGTCGCCGTGCCGGGCTCCGTGCTCACCCTCCCCGACCCCTCGCTACCGGAGCTGGCGGCCGTCGATGCCACGTCGCGCCAAGCCAGGACGCCCGACGGCCACCTGGTGACGATCTACGTGTTCGGCAGCGACACGATGTTCGATTCCGCCAGCTCGGTCCTGCGCGACACCGCCACGCCGCCCCTGACGGCCGTGATCGCGTCGATCCAGCAGCGGTGGCCGACGGTCCCCCTGGTGGTGCGGGGCCATACCGACAGCGTCGGCGGTGCGGCCGGGAACCAGGCCCTCAGCCAGGCCAGAGCGGCGGCGGTGGCCGCCTTCCTGGAGACCCACGGGGTGGCGGCCACCGGAGTGCGCGCCGTCGGGCTGGGCAGCACCGTCCCGGCGGCCCTGGAGACCAACCCGGACGGGTCGGTCTCCGACCTCGGACGTCAGCTCAACCGGCGCGTCGAGATCGTCGTCGTGGCGCCCTGAACAGGGACCGGGCGCCGTCCGGTGAGCTCAACGGGCGGCGTTCTTGTTGAACGCCTCGAGGCGCTCGTCCGGCCCGAGGTGGCGTCCCCCCAGGAAGGTGCCGCGAATGTGGCGGCGCACGCCGAAGGGCGCATCCTCGGTGGCCCGCGCCGCGCTGTGCCACAGACCGGAGTGGTGCAGCATCACGTCGCCCCGCTCGCAGTACACGCCGATCTCCCCGGCCACCTTCTCGAAACCGCCCGGCATGCCCTCATCGGACCGGTGGTGGCTGCCCGGCACGACCCGCAGGAACCCGTTGGCCGGGGACGTGGCGTCGAGATGGAACGTCACGGCCACCCCGGGCCAGATATCGGAGGAGGGTCGGCTCTGCTGGTCGGAGTGCCAGCCGATGCGGGTGTAGGTCATCCCCGGGCCGGGCCGGGCGTCCTGGTAGACGGCGCCGTGGCCGTCGTAGTCCCACAGGTAGCGCTGGGCGCCCAGGATCCGCGTGACCAGCTCGAGCAGCACCGGGTGGTGGAAGGCCGCGTTGGCGGCCGGCGAGATCTCGGTCACCCCGCTGACGTAGTGGAGGAAGGGTGGCGCGTCACCGTCGAACGGGGCCATGAAGACGGTGCCCACATGCTCGGCACCGAGCTCACCGCGGGCGGCCGCTTGTCGGAGGTCCTCCATCTCCTGCTGCAGGCGGTCGAGGCTGGCGTCGTCGAACAGGCCGCTGACCACCGCGTAGCCGTCCCGCTCGAAGTCGGCCAGGACGGTGTCGGGGACGACCGGGGCGCTCATCGTGTCCGATTCTCGCGCCGCTCGTGTATCGGCAGGATGAAACGTGGTCGCCGCCGCCGCCACGCGTGCCGGTGGTCGTCCGGCCCGTCCCGGCCGGCCCAACCGGCCTTGGCGTGCCGGCGCGCGCCGGGCCCCGGCTTGTCAGGGGGGCCGCGTACGATGGCCCCCGATGGCTAGGCGCTCCACCTCCACCTCGGCCTTCGGGGTCTCGAAGCGGGAGGCCCACGACGCCAGCGGCTTCTACCGGCGTTTCACCCCGCCCGAGCTGTCCGACGACGACGCCATCCATCCGGACAAGGCGCTCGACAAGCTGATCCTCGGCGACGCCCGTTCCATGACCGAGGTGGAGAGCGCCTCGGTCGCCCTGGTCGTCACGTCGCCTCCCTACTTCGCCGGCAAGGAGTACGAGGAAGCCCTGGGTGAGGGCGGTGTCCCGGCCACCTACCTGGAGTATCTCGACCTGCTCCGTGAGGTGTTCGCCGAATGTGTCCGCGCCCTGGAGCCGGGGGGCCGAATCGCCGTCAACGTGGCCAACCTCGGCCGCCGCCCCTACCGCTCGCTGTCGGCCGACGTGATCGGCATTCTGCAGGACGACCTGCGGTTGCTCCTGCGGGGCGAGATCATCTGGTTGAAGCAGCGGGGCTCGTCGGGATCGTGCGCCTGGGGGAGCTTCCAGCGTCCCGGTAACCCCGTCCTGCGTGACCTGACCGAGCGGGTCATCGTAGCCAGCAAGGGCCGTTTCGACCGGGCCGTCCCGGCCCGGGAGCGGGCCCGGCGCACGTTGCCGTCGGAGGCGTCGATGACCCGTGAGGATTTCATGGAGGACACGCTCGATGTGTGGGAGATCCCCCCGGAGAGCGCCACCCGGGTCGGTCATCCGGCGCCCTTCCCGGTCGAGCTGCCGGCCCGGCTAATCGACCTCTACACCTACCGCGACGACCTGATCCTCGATCCGTTCGTCGGCTCGGGGAGCACGGCGGTGGCGGCGGTGCGGACGGGACGCCACTACGTGGGCTACGACCTTGACGGTTCCTACATCACCCTGGCCGAGCAGCGGGTGGCCGACGAGCGCACGGCCGGAGGCCGCGCCGGGTCGCCCGTCCGGGTCCGCTTGCCGGCCGGCGGCCCCGACGCCGCCGGCTCGGCCGCCCGGCCCGCCACGCCGGGCGGGGCGACCCGGGCCGTCGTCGGGGCGGTGCGTCAGGGGCGCTCGGCCAAGGAGATCGCCCGGATGCTCATCGAGGCCGCCGGGTTCACCGACCTGCGCGAGGACGTCCGCCAGCCGGGCGGCATCGAGGTGCCGTTCACCGCCCTCGACAGCCGGGGCCGGCGCTGGCTGTTCGACGTGGCCGGCGGTTTCACCAGCCACCGGGCCGGGCTGAAGCGGACCGATACCCTGTGGCGGGCCGTGGGTCGGGCGGCCGTGCTGCGTGAGGTCGGCGACGCACCCCTCGTGGTGCTGAGCGCGGCGCTGCCCGGTCGGGGCCCGGCCGCCGACGCGCTCGGCCGCATCGTCGGCCCGGGCCGGCCGGTGCAGGCCGTGATCGACCTGCTCGATCCGGGGGCCGCCCGGACCCTGGCCGAGCTGTGTCGACCGCCCCGCCGCCGTTGATGTCCACCGCGGGCCGGGCCGTCCACCGGGGCGGGGCCGGGGGCTGACCCTGCCCGACCTGCGCACCACCGTCACCGAGCTCGTCACCGGGCTCGGCACCCTGGGCCACCCGACCATCGAGACGGCACTGCTGTCCCGCCCGGCGCAGATGGTCAGTGTCGCCCCCGAGCTGTGGGATCTCCTCGATCGGGCCTACCGGGGCGGCGCCCTGCGGGCCGAGTTCGCCGCGGCCTGGGACAACG
>Ga0075017_100000720_pt1 | contig 19016 bp, 12 predicted proteins | sample AleBraG_ABR_2012_FD_71475 | JGI IMG/M metagenome (GOLD analysis project Ga0075017, IMG submission 71475) | Freshwater sediment microbial communities in response to fracking from Pennsylvania, USA - Alex Branch Run_MetaG_ABR_2012 | ecosystem: Environmental > Aquatic > Freshwater > Creek >... | reverse complement strand
GAGGATGACTTCCCGCTGAACGGTGAGCATGATGCCAGCGGCATCGCGACCACCGCGACAGGCAACGACACGCTCGCACCCAACGAGCCGGGTCTGGGCGGCTTCCAGGTCCACCTGTGGGATGCCATGGGTCAAGCTGGTGATTTCACCGGTCAGATGACCTACGACATGTTCAATATGCCGCTGACCAACAGCCTGGATGGTACGATCGATCCATCCACCAACCAGGACGCCTGCCCGATCACGCAGATCGGCGTGAACAATCCCAACACCAATGCAACCAGCGGTCCCGTCGGAGGCGGCGGTGTTTCGGCCACGGGCGGTATCACCGGAATGATTGTCACGTGTCCGAAGTACGAAGCCGATGGCACGACCCTGTCTCCATTGGCCGGCCAGGCGGTGATCTCGAACCTGATGCCCATGCGCATGGGCGTGATTGCGACGCCAGGCGCGGATCGCATCGCCCGCGGCGAAGAATGGCTGCAGACCAACACGCTCGACGGCCAGAAGGCTCACGATGCGTTCGCGCGAATTGGCGAACCCAGTTATTTCCAGGAGTTTGGCCCAGCCTCGTTCCACGTCAGCATTGGATTTGCCAACCCGGCGATCATCAATGCGCGCCTGGGCGCCGTGTGCGCCGGCACCGATCCGTTCTCACCGAACTATCCCGCGCCCTACAGCTGCAACAATACCCTGACGGGTAAGGTCACGGGCCAGCGCCTGAGCCGCACGCCCGATGAGCGCCTGTACAGCAGCGGTTCACACGATGCCTATTCCTGGACGCAGTGTTATGTGAGCTTCGGCGACGCCGACGGCGAAGACTTTTCGTTCGCCAAGTGCAATGCCGACGGTACGTTCGTGATGACCGGTTTGCCCGACGGCGACTGGCGCGTCACGACCTTTGACCAGTGGAACGATCAGCTGGTAGACGGTCTGTCCACCCCGGCACGCCTGGGTTCGACGCTGACGGCCGACAAATGTCCGGGCCCAATCTCGACGGTGGCCGGCTCGGCGGGCGCCGGGAATGTCTGCGACATGGGGGACATTGGTACCACCCAGTGGGAAACGAACCTGCAGACCAAGATATTCTTCGACGACAACAAGGACGGCGTCTATCAGGGCACCGAGGGCGCGGCGGCGCTCGTGAACATCGCGGTCCGCCTGCGTGACGGCAGCCTGGAAAACTTGAACACCACCGACTTTACCGGTGTCGCGAACTACAACGAGACCTTCCCGCTGTTCAGCTGGTATGTGGTCGAACCCGATACCACCCGCTACAAAAACACGGGAACGCACGTGGTGTACGACGCGGGTGGGCCGGCGGACGGCACCCTAAGCACGTGCGGGGGCAGCGTGGCCGGTGCCGGCTACCCGGCGTGCGGAAACTCGGCGATTGCCAAGAACCTGGCAAACTCGGCGGAGCAGGTCTCGCTGCCCAACAATCTGCGCATCCCGGGCTCGGTGTATTGCGGGAACGGAGATTGCACCGGGTACTCGGTCGATCCGGCTGGATCTACTGCGGCTGGAACCGCCGGAACACATGGCAACGACACGACCTGCAGTTACACTGCGGGCAGCGCGACCACGACACCGACGGTGACTTGCACTGGCGCCGGTGCGTCCGCAGGCCTGATATCGACCGGCCGCATCGACAATCCCTGGTATGGTGCGGTCGAGGGCTGGCAGGGCTTTCCGGGGCAATTCAGCTTCATGGAGTTTGGCAAAGAGCCGTACTCGACCGGCGAGAACGGTGGCATAAAGGGCCATGTGGTCTACGCCTCGACGCGTCCGTTTGACGATCCGATGATGCTGGTACAGACCCAGTGGGAACCGCTGGTGCCGCGCGTGCGCATCAACCTGTATCAGGAGGGCTTCGAAGCCGACGGCGTGACACCCACGCTGAAGCTGGTTGACTGGACTACGACCACCAGCTTCGATGACTGGGCGCAGGGGTTCAACTCTCTGAACGCTCCGGGGTACGCTGGCATTCCGAACATGAACTGCCCGGGACAAACTGGGGCCGACCTGTTCTTCTTCACGCTGTACAACCAGCCGCAGTACCTTGACTGGTACAACAACGTGCAGCACGGCACTGCCCCGGCTCCGACCCAACTGCCGTACAACTCGCAGTTCAAGTGCTATGACGGCATGCATAACTGGAACCAGGTGCAGCCGGCGCCCTATGACGGCCAGTACAAGTTCCCGAGCGTGAATGGGGTCGACGCCACCGGCAAACCATTGCCAGTGACCGCTGGCGTGGCCGCGACCAATTGCACGATCTGCACGGCCGACAGCACCACGCCGGCTAGCGACCTGTACTACGGTATTCCGCAACTGCCCATCGGCAAGTATGTGGTGGAAGTGGTGGTGCCGCCGGGCTTCGAGCTGGTCAAGGAAGAGGACAAGAACATCCTGATCGGCGACAACTACATTGCCCCAGCGGTGCAGGAGTTCGCGGGCACAGGCGCCGTGTTCATCGTGCCGGATCAGGCTTCGGTGGCCAATTCGATCAATAACCCCAGTGGCGCGGCCTACAACGCTAACAGCGGCAGCGTAAATGGGGCCGGCGGCAACGGCTTCAACTTCACCCAGAGCCTGGGAACCACGCCGATGAATGGCATCGTGCCGGGATTCGTGCCCGAGCCGCTCTGGCCTTGCGTCGGCGAGAAGCGCGTTGTGCCCAATTACATCAGCCTGTACCCGCAGAGCAAGCAGATGGCCCCGTTCGCGGGCGCCACGCGTTCCCTGTGCGATCGCAAGGAAGTGACCCTGAGCGATCAGATGGGTGCAATCGCGAAGTTTTACGTCTATACATCGACGCACACCGCCTCCAAATTTACGGGTGTGATCACCGACGACTACACCTCGGAGTTCGACCCGTTCTCGCCCCAGTTCGGCGAGAAGTTCTCCCCGCCCAATCTACCGGTATCGGTCAAGGATTGGAGCGGTCAGGAGATCAATCGTGTCTGGGCTGACCAGTGGGGTGAATACGACGGTATGACGTATTCGACCTGGGAAGTGAACCCGCCGAATCCGACTGGGTATGCCCCGTCGATGATGGTCATGTGCATGAACGATCCGGGTCCGATCCTCGACACGCGGCAGCAGGTGCTGCTGTCCACTGGCCTGATGGGCGCCAATCCCACCCTCGGCCAGACGGTTACCGATCCGCTGTTCACCTCAGGTTACAGCCAGTTCTGCTATGAACTGCCCTTCATGCCCGGGACGACCAGCTATCTGGATACACCGGTGGTGCCGACCTCCGCCTTCGCTGGCGCGGGCTACAACAATGTCGACTGCGCCTACCCGACGCTGACTCCGGCGATCAAGGAAGTGGATTCTCAGGACGGCGTTGGTCCGTGGGTGAGCGCTGCAGGTCGCACCATTACGATCACGGCGCTGGGCGATACGACGGTGCCCAATTACGCTTACAACGGACCGGGAGCGATAACCTCGCCGTACAATCAGAAGCAACTCGTGCGCCATTACGGCTTCGGCGCCACCGCTGGAACGGTGACCATCGGCGGCGTGCCCGCGACGACGGGACTGCTCTGGGGTGACGCCGCGATCACGGTTCAAGTGCCTGCGGGCGTGCCCAACTGCGCGATCCAGCAGCAAGCGACGTATGGCGGCTCGACCGCGCAGTGCGGCCAGTTGGTGATTACCACCGCCGCGACGGCGACGAGCCCGGCCATGCAATCCACCGACACGGTGACGGTGACCATCGGCGGCTCGCACCCGAAGCACATCCTCGCATCCGGGACCATTCAGACCGGGATTGACACGGCCAATCCCGGCGATCTGCTGATCGTCGATCCGACTTGCATCCTGACCACTACCGCGACCGGAGTCGCGTTGCCGGCCCCGTGCGCCACGACACCCACGGCAGGTCAGACGCTGACCAAGACCACAGCCGCCCACAACGAAATGGTCATCATGTGGAAGCCGGTACGGCTTCAGGGTGCCGGCGCCATCGTCAGCATCATCAACGCCAATACACATCCGGCTGGCGAGACGAAGGTCACGGCTTGGCGCCGGCAGATCGATTGCTTGTTCGGCATTTCGCTTGACGGCTATCCGATCGGCAGCGGTCACGCCTATGACCAGACTGGCAGCGCCAGCTGCCCAGGGACAGGTTGGGTCGCCTTCAATGGCAACGGGCCAATCGCCGGAAGTGCGGAGCTCGATCCACAGGTCGACCGCATCCCGCTGGAAGCGATACTGGGATGGGACGCCTCACAGAACGGCAACCTGGCCGAACTGCTGCAGGAGCCCTCGCTAATGGGCGCGCTGGAAGGCGCTGGCATCACGGTGCTGGCAAAGGGCGTGCAATTCCCGAATGGCGCCGTCAACGTCTTCGGCGGTGGCGCCGCGACAGCCGGGGCCATGCCCACGGGCACGCTCATTTTGACCGCGGCGGATTGCGTTAGCGGAGCGCATCCGAGCGACTTCCTGTGCAACCCATCCAGTATCGATGCCATGGGCATCACCAATTCCTCGCAAGGCGGCGGTGGTATCTTTATTCACGGTTGGAACCATTACTTGCAGGTGGCCAACAACCGGATCTACAACAACGCGGGCACGCTCTCGGGCGGTATCAACGTCGGTCAGGGTGAATTCAACCCCGGTTACGTTGCGGGCAGTGCATTGAATGCAGCGCCTGGATCCTGCGACGTCAACACGCTGGGTTCAGCTGCCTTGTTTCCGGTTACGGTGGCCGCGGGTCAGCAGGAGCCGTACTGCACCAACCTGTACACGAACATTCACAACAACGCCATCCTGCTCGATTCCTCCACCGGGGATGAGCTGTACTCAGCCACACCGGCCGGCGCTGGCGGGGTCACCATCACGACGGGTTCTGACAACTACAAGTTCCAGAACAACTTCGTGTGCGGCAACCTCAGCAGCGGCGACGGCGGTGGCATGGGCCACGTCGGCTATACCTGGAATGGCGACATCGAGCACAACACGGTGGTCTTCAACCAAAGTACCAACCCGACCATCCCAGCCAATGGCGGCGGCCTGCTGATTGCGGGTGCTCCAGACGCCGATCCGCCATGCGGTGCGACGACGGACGCCGATTGCGTGCCGAACCCGACCACGGTTGGGCCCAGCGATGGCGTCGGTCCGAACTTGCTGATCAATGCCAATCTGATCATGGGCAATGCGGCCGAATCCGGCAGCGGCGGCGGCATCGCCTTCCAGCACGTGAACGGCGGCGATGTGGTCACCAACCCCAACGCGCCGACTCTGTGGCATCACGTAGTGGTGCAGAACAACATCATCGCCAACAACGTATGTGGCTGGGATGGATGCGGCGCCTCGTTCCTCGACGCGCTGAACCTGGACTTCGTCAACAACACGGTGGTGGGCAACAACTCCACCGCGTCGGCGGGGCCGCTGGTCAACACTATCGGTGCGCCGCTGGCGAGCACTCAGAACAACGGCAACAACTGCTTCAACGGTATTCCCGGCTCGTGCGGAACGGCCTCGCTCCCACAACCCGCCGGCCTGGTGACGCAGCAAAACAGCGTGGTGCTGGTGGCGAACATGGGCCTGAGTACCACACCGGTGGTCTGCCCGGCCGGGCACTATCAGGGCGCGACGGCGAGTAACGGCACCTGCCGGAACTACTCCTATCCGAAGCTGGCCAATAACATCCTCTGGCAGAATGCGTCGTTCCAAGTCGGCGTCGGTAGCTTGAGCGCCACGTACCAGCAAAACATCATCGCGCTGTACAACGCCGCCTTCGCCGCGGGCAACACGACGGTGGGTTCGGCGATTTCGAGCCAGACCAGCACCGGACAGTGCTTTGCCAATAGCAGCTACTGGGACCTCGGTGTGCGCGGCGATACGGGGCCGACCAACCATAACGTTCTCTACCCGGCGATCGGGGGTACAGCGGTGGTCCTGAACCCGACGTACTCAATCCTGACGAGTACGACCGGCTATACGGGTCCGGGCAATAGCGGGACAGCTCCCGGCTTCACTCGCCAGATCTGCGATGGCGCACGCCAGCCGCCGGAGTCCTGCCCGAACGGGCTGCGCGCTTGCGGCTGGGATGTGCCGGCTGGTATCTCGGATGCCACCGTACCTAATCCAGTCTTCAACTTGTCCCCGGCTGTGACGGTGGATGAGGGCAACAATTGGATCAACCTGCGCTGGGGCCCGCTGTCGATGGTCGCACCGGTGGCCATTGCTGCCAACGGCGGGCAATCGGCGGTGGCGGCGGGCAGTCTGATGGCCAACTACGCGCCGGTGGCTGCGAACAACCTGGTTCCGGCGGCCCAATCGCATCCGGCGACGGACTTCTTCGGCAACCTGCGTCCGGAGCCCGGCGAAAGCAGCCTCCTCGGCACCATTGATGCGGGCGCGGTTGAGGTTGGATCGGTCGCGGGGCGGTACGGAGCCACGCTGGCGCCGAATCCTCTGGCGTTTGGTGTACACACGGTCGGTACGAGTACGACGGCGAGCGTGACGCTGACTGACACGGGCACCATTGATCTGACCACTATCGCGGTGTCGGCGCCCACTGCACCGTTCACGCGCTCTACAGCGACAGGCCAGTGCGGTGGGACGTTGACCGCCAATGCCGGCGGCACCGCGACTTGCACGATCAGCTTTGTGTACGCGCCGACCGCGGCCGTGTCGTCGAGCGGAACCGTGACGATTACCGCGAGCCAAGCTGGAACGCCGGTCAGCTTCACACTGACGCTTACCGGCACGGGCGCCGCTCGCATATCGAATGTGACGTTGACACCCAATCCTTGGACGGTGTCGGCGCCGCGCGGATGCGCCACGACGGGCACTGTGGGTCTTTGCCCGACCCAGATCTTCACGCTGACCAATGCGGCCACGTCCAATGTGAACGCGGTAGTGGGTTCGATCGGGACGGTGACCGGTTCGACCGACTTCAGTCGGATTGCGCTGGGATCAAACTGCGTATTTGGTCTCACGTTGACACCGGGCAACTCGTGCACGGTGGTGGTCCGGTTCGCTCCGCCGATCGCCGACACGCTGGGCGCGAAGGCGGGAGTGTTGACGGTTGCCTACACTCCGGCCGGTGGGGTAGCGACGACGGCGACGGCGACACTGGCTGGGACCACGACCGGCGGAACCGCAGCGTTTAGTGCACCGACGCCGACGTTGGTCACCGGCACGACGACGGCCCACAGCGGGACTATCACGGTTACCAACACCGCCACTGGAGCGACGGCTGGGCCGATCACGCTCACCGCGCTGCCGACCGCTGCGAGGACTGCTGGTGGTGTCGGTACCGGTGCCATGGCGAGAACGGGAGGGACCTGCGCGATCGGCACGGTGATCACGGTAGCCGGTGGATTAACACCCAGCTGCACGATCATAGTGACCTACACGCCGGGTACCACTGGGACCACGTCGACGACCGGTACCGTGACGTTCACCGGCATCGGGACCAACCCGGCGACGACGACAAGCGCAACGTTCGGTGCCAACTGAGCGAATGTACGGGCCGGGCATCCAGCATTCTGGGTGTCCGGCCTGGCGTTTTCTCCTTTAACTTCAAGTTTTTAGAAGCACATTAACAGCGCGTTTCCCGCTGTTCAATCGACGGGCTGCGCGGTACCATCGTGAACTGCGATATCCGGGTAGATCAGCAAGTTCCGAGGTGCAAGCAATGAACCGAGTCTTCGGCGGGCAACGATGGCTGGCAGCCCTGGCGTGCACAGCGATTGCGATGCCGACACTCTTGTGGGCTGACGATCGGATACCAGACGCGCGGGCGCTTGGTGTGGCCGAGGCGATATTGGACTACTGCACCAAGGCCTATCCGCCGTCCATCGAAAAGTTTCAGTTCCAGGTGCAGCGGCTGACCCGGGGCGCGAGCGTCGAAGCGCTCACCAAGGTGCGCGGGAGTGCCGCGTATCAGCAGGCGCGCGCCGCGGAAGAGGGCTTCGTCGGCAAGGTGGATCCCCACAACGCCAAGCACATTTGTGCCAAGTCCTTGAAGCCTGGCAAGTAGGAGAGCCTATGCATCGATCGCTTGCTGCGACACTGCTGGCCGGCGTTTTTGCGGCTGGAGCGACGCTAGCCCAGACTGGCTCGCAGCCTGCTGCTTCAGGGAAGGCGACAGCTGCGCCGCCCAAGGCTGCGGTTTCGGCGGGCCCGGCCAAGTCGGTGGCACCAGCGCCCCGCAACCTGCCCAATCGCTTCGCGGGTCGTGCCGGCGCCTATTACAGGGTCGTCTGGGGCATCGATATGTTGAGCGTGAAGTGGACCGAGTCGGGTGAGGTAATCCGCTTCTCGTGGCGCGTGCTGGATCCGGAACGGGCTAAGATCCTGAATGACAAGAAGACCGAGCCGTCGTTGATCGACCCGCGTGCCCGAGTCAGTCTGGTGGTGCCGTCAATGGAAAAGATCGGGCCGTTGCGCAACAGCGCGACGCCCGAGCTGGGCAAATCCTATTGGATGGCGTTTTCGAACAAGGGCGGGTTTGTGAAGCGCGGCGACCGCGTGAACGTGGTCGTCGGGCCTTTTCAGGCTCAGGGCCTGGTCGTCGATTAAACTTGAGTCGATCGAATTTGAGTCGAATTTGAATCGAATTTCGGAGGACATTGCAATGGCGTCGAGCAAAGGTTGGTGGTCGCTGGGCATCCTGGCCGGCCTGTGCATCCCAGTGGCGCTGATGGCGGCCGCTGGTCCGCCGCAGCCCGTGGTGGCGCCGCCGCCGGCGAAGCTCACCCCTGCGGTGCAATCTGCGGCGGTGCAATCCCACGTGGCGAAACTTACGGCCGCGCAGATCGTCGAGAAATACAACGCGGCGCGGGGCGGGTTGGAGGCTTGGCGGGGCGTGCAGGCGATGTCCTGGAGCGGCAAAATGGAGGTGGGTTTTGGCGACTCGGCGGCTCGCAGCGCCCGCTACGTCAGTAGCGCCGCCCTCGCGCACAAGGCCAAGAGTGCCAAGGAGAAGTTGCTGCTGATGGAAGCGGCGGAAAAGAGCCGGCAGCGCGACAAGCAAGTAGAATTGCCGTTCGTGTTTGAGATGAAGCGGCCGAACAAGGCCCGAGTCGAACTTGAATTCGACGGCAAGACAGCGGTTCAAGTCTATGACGGCAGCGCGGGCTGGCTGCTGCGGCCATATCTGAACCGGGACGACTGGGAGCCGTTTTCGGCCGAACAGACCAAGATGCAGGCGGCCGAGCCGGGCCTGGACGGGCCGTTGCTCGATGCCGCTAAGCGCGGCACTACGGTGGAATTCGAGTCCGTGGAATCGGTTGAGGGTCACGACGCCTATAAGCTGAAGCTGACGATGAAGAATGGCGAGGTCCGGCGGGTGTGGGTCGACGCGCAGAGCTTCCTGGATGTGAAAATCGAGGGCACGCCACGCCGGATGGACGGCGCAATGCACAAGGTTTGGGTGTACCAGCGCGATTTCCGCGCGGTACAAGGCGTGACCATCCCCTTCGTACTGGAGACGGCCATCGATGGTTATCCGGACACGCACAAGATGATGATCGAGAAAGTGGGGCTGAATCCGGCGCTGGATGATGCACGTTTCGTCCGCCCCAAATCCTAGCGCATGATCTCGACGCGCTGGAAACGGGTAACCGCGTGGGCGGCTGGGATGGCAGTGCTCCTGGTGACGCAGGCTTGGGCGGCGGACCTCTCGGCCGAACAAATTGTCGCGAACAACGTTGCTGCACGCGGCGGATTGGAGGCCTGGCGCAAGATCCAAACCATGCTATGGACCGGCCATCTGCAAAGCTCACACACCCAAATGCCGAGCATGGTATTCATCATGCAACAAAAGCGTCCCAATAAGGTGCGGTTCGACATCAGTACGGTGGGCCAAAAATCCGTACGGATCTTTGACGGCGAGCGCGGCTGGAAGATCAAGCCGAGCCGGGAAGGCGGGCCCGAGATACAACCCTACCCGCCCGAGGAAGTGAAGTACGCGCAGGCGGCCCAGGTCATCGATGGCCCGCTGATCGACTACGTGGCCAAGGGTAACGCGGTGACGCTGGAATCCCTCGATGAGATGGACGGGCACAAGGTTTATCGCCTGAGCGTGCACTTGGGCTCGGGCGAGACCGACCGGGTGTGGATCGACGCCAAGAGCTTTCTCGAAGTGCGCTACGACCGGCCCGTTTCCAGCGCTCCAGGGGCGGCGAATGTGTCGGTGTTTTACGGCAACTACCAGACCTTTGCGGGCCTGCGGCTGCCGACTGTCATTCAGACCGCGACGGCGCCGGGCATGCCGCCCGATCAGATGGTGATTGAGAAGGTGATGCTGAATGCGCCAGTGGACGAGCGGTCATTCTCACCGCCGGGTGCGCGTTCACTGCGCGGCAGCCCGCCCACGAGTGGTCAATTGCCTGCGCCCCAACGCCCGAAGAAATTGCCACCATTGCTGCGATCAATGGAAGCTCCGGCCGCCCCGAGTGCGGGGCCCGCGTCTGGGCCGAATTAACCGCAGTGCGCGCGCTTCGCCTCGTCAGCTTGGGGCTCTCCCTGCTGGTATGGGCGGTGGCTGGCGCGGCCGCAGAAGTCGTCAGCGATATCGGCGAATCAATCTACTTGCATGGAATTTTGGGATCCGGTGCGCCGCTGAGCGGGGTGAGGGGGACTGACGGTCTGGCGGTCAAGGGCGCGGATGGCGCTTGTGTCAATTGCCACCAGCACAGTGGCCTGGGTACCTTTGAGGGGTACAACCAGGCTCTGACGATTCCACCCATCACGGGTCAGTATTTGTTCCACGCGCGTGGCGCTCACGCCGACGAGCCGGTCTTGCCCTACGTCGAGTGGATGCACGGCAATCGTGATCCGTACACGGACTTGACATTGGCCCGGGCCATCCGCGAGGGCGTGGATTCGCAGGGCCGAGCGCTGCATTTTGTAATGCCTCACTACGCACTCGGTGATGCCGATATGGCGGCGCTGATTAGCTACCTGAAGAAGCTCGACGTACGCGACGTGCCCGGGGTCACCGAGACGGTGCTGCATTTTGCGACCGTAATCACGCCCGATACAGATCCGGTCAAGCGTCGCGCCATGCTAGATGTGATGGAACATTACTTCGCGGAGAAGAATCTGTTTCCGATCGGCGCCAGCGCGCATCTGCACACCTCGGGAAAGACCGAATACGCCAAGAGCATGTTCATGTCCCATCGGCTTTGGCAGCTCCATGTATGGGAACTGACGGGACCGGCCTCGACCTGGCCCGCCCAAATGGCCCGGCTTTGGGCTAAGGAGCCGGTACTGGCGATGGTGTCGGGACTGGGCGTGAGCAATTGGGCGCCGGTACACGCGTTTTGCCAGCAGCAGCGCGTGCCGTGCCTGTTTCCCAATGTCGAGGTGCCGGTCGATGACGGTCAAGCGTTCTATTCGTTGTATTTTTCCCGCGGGGTGCTGCTGGAGGCCGAATTAGTGGCAAAGGCGATCGACGCTGCGAAGGCAAGCGGAGGAGCGATTACCGTCGAGCAGATTTACCGCGAGGGAGATAGCGGCGCCGCCGCGGCATCAGCACTGGCGACTGCCTTGAAAGATCGGGGCATAGCGATCCACAGCCAGGCGCTGGCGACGGGTGCGGTCGTGCCGCAAGCTCTGCTGCGCTCGTCGCCCGCTTCAGTGTGGGTGCTGTGGCTGCGCGCGGGCGATCTTGGGGCGCTGGGCGATGCTGCCGCGGCTCCCGCCACGGTATACGTGTCGGGGCTGATGGGGGGGCTTGAGCAAACACCGATTCCGCCCGCATGGCGCAGTCGCGTCAAGATCGTTTACCCCTACGACCTGCCCGACAACCGCGGATTACGACTGCGCTATCCGCTCGGCTGGTTCTCGAGTCATCACATCGCCGTGATTGACGAGCAAATCCAGGCGAACACCTATCTTGCATGTGGGTTCTTGGCTGAAACACTGAGCCACATGGCCGACAATCTTAATCAGCCCTACCTGGTTGAGTTGCTGCAAATGTCCCTTAGCCACCGGTTGGTGAATACCGGCTATTACCCGCGCTTGTCGCTGGGAGTAAATCAGCACTTCGCTTCCCGCGGCGGCTACATTGCGCATTTCGCTGACCCCACTGGAACGCGGCTGGTCGCCGATGGCGGGTGGGTGGTGCCTTGAGGGCGATGGCGCCGAGCGGCGCGCGCCGCATGGCCTGCGACGCAGCTCGCTGGCTGCGGGCCGGGAGCGTACTGACGTTGGTCGCTACCTTGGCCGTGGCGGCAGCGCCAATCAGCTCCGGCGCGGGCGGGTTGGCTGGCGAGTCGGCTGGCGAGGCTATTTTTAGAACTGGGCAACTGGCGACGGGTGAACCGTTGCGCGGCGAGCGCGAGGGGGCGCCGCCGCTTTTAGGCACGGACGCGGCCTGTGCGCAGTGCCACCGCCGCAGCGGACTGGGGATGGTTGAAGGCCAGATCATCTTCCCACCTATTGCAGGTCGCTACTTGTTTGCGCCGGGAAAGCGTATCGCGCCGGACAATCCTATTTTCAGTGACGCCACTCATCTGCCGGCCACGCCGCCGAATCGCAGCGCCTATGACGAAGTTACCTTGGCACGCGCTATCCGCGCAGGCGTCGGTGCCGACGGGCACCAACTGGATTATTTGATGCCGCGCTTCGATCTTGATGACGTGGCCATGCACGATCTGACAGCCTACTTGCGGCGCCTGGCCCCCCCCCAAGTGCCGGGTGTGACGCCCAGTACCCTGCATTTCGCGACCATCCTCACGCCTGACGTCGACCCACGGGCGGGCGACGCCATGCTCGAGGTGCTCAACAAATTCTTCGCGACCAACAATGCCGCTTACTACGCCGGGCGCGCTCCACAGGTTTCAGGTGAGCGAGCGGTGCGCCTGCAGCGCCAGTGGCAATTGCACGTCTGGCGCTTAAGCGGGGCGCCCCAGACGTGGGAGGCGCAACTCGATCAGCACTTACGGGCCGAACCGGTCTTCGCTGTGGTCAGTGGGCTCGGCGGTCGGAACTGGGAACCCGTGCACCGCTTCTGCGAGCGGCAATCACTGCCGTGTCTACTACCCAACGTCGACCTTCCGGTCGTGGGGGACGATTTTTATTCGGTGTACTACTCGCAGGGCGTGCTGCTGGAGGCCCAGTTGATCGCCAACCGGCTGGCACAGGCGCGAGCGGATGTCAGTGCCGGTGCGCGTATCATTCAGGTGTATCGACAGGATGACATCGGCGCGGCAGCGGCAGAGCGGCTGCGAGCCACGCTGGCACCCGGATGGGCGCTGATTGATCGGGCGCTGGCTCCCGATAGTGGCGGTGAACCTTTGCGTCAAACCGTGCGGGAACTGGCACTGCACGGCTTAAAGGCAGGCGACATCCTGGTGCTATGGCTGCGTGCGTCGGATCTGCAGGCCTTGCCGGCACCGGTAGCGGCAGCGGCCAGTGCTGAGGTCTACGTCTCTGGCGTCATGGGCGGCTTGGAGCATGCGCCGCTGGCGCCACCGTGGCGCCGTATCGTGCGATTGACCTATCCCTTCGAACTACCGGAAGCGCGGCGCTTGCGGATGGGCTACCCGCTCGGCTGGTTCCACCAGCAGGCAATCCCCGTGGTGAATGAACGGGTGGAAGTCGACACGTTCATCACCTGTTCAATACTGGCGCAAAGCTTGAGGTCGATGATCGGCGAATATCAGCGCGACTACCTGCTGGAGCGAGTGGAGGCGATGCTGAGCAGCCGAGTCGTCGATGGCTACTACGCGCGGCTCGGTCTTGCGCCCGGTCAGCGCTACGCTTCCAAGGGCGGCTACTTGGTACGCTTTGTCGATCCGGCTGATGAGCGCATCGTCGCTGACGGCAGCTGGATCGTGCCCTAGGTGCCGTTGCGATTCGCGGGTGCGAAGCCGCCGAGGCTCAGCCCTTGTCCCGGCCGCGCGTGGCGTCGCTACCGCGTTTGGTCAAGCCGCTATCACGCTCTTTCGGCGACCTGTCGTCTTTGCCCTTCCCTGAGGGGGTGTGTTTGTCGCCTTTCCATTGCGCGGCACCGACCGCACAGTCCTGAGATGCGGAAGCGCGCAGCTTTTCGAGCAGGCTGGTGGTCGCGTCAAAGGCCTGCTTGTAGGCGCTGTTACCCTCGAGGTCGTTGACCTGCGCGGTTGACGCGCTGCCCACGATGCTGCTCCACTCCGATTGGAACGAAGCGGTATCACGCGGGTCTACCGAAGTGCAGAATTTGAGTACCGCGTTCACGATGCCCAAACCTTGCGGGCTGGTATCGGCAAGTCCCGCCATTGCCAGCTGCGGCAGGGCCACGGCAGCGCACAACAGAAGCACGCGAAGGGGTTTCATGATCTCACTCCTCTTTGTCCGGCAACCTGTGACGGCGCGCGCATTACCCATTGGCACGCCTGATATCATCTGCAGACTAGCCCAATATCGGACCAGGAAACCTCGATGACGTCACAGCGCCGCATAGTGCGCCGGTTGCACCGCGCCGGATTCGCCCTTGGCATTGGTATCTGGTGCGTTGCGTCAGGCGCCGCAGGCGCTGTAGGCGCTGTAGGCGCAGACGAAGCGTCGAGCGACCCGCACGCACACCACCATCAATTGATGCAGTCGCCGCCAGTGGTGGCTCGAAGTACAGCAAACTACGTAGTCCCTGATGTCGCGTTGGTGCGCGCCGACGGGGCGCGCGTGAACATGGCGCACGAGCTTGATGATGGCCGTCCGGTGTTACTCGATTTCATCTACACCACGTGCACGACGATTTGTCCGGTGATGAGCCAGACCTTTGCCGAGGTTCAAAAGCGCTTAGGTTCCGAGGCCTCGAAAGTGAAGATGATGTCGGTGTCCATCGATCCAGAGGAAGACACGCCTGCGCGCCTAACGGAGTACGCGAAGCGCTACCGAGCCGGTGGGCAGTGGAGCTTTTATACGGGTACGGTCGAGGCCAGTATCGCCGTGCAGCGAGCATTCAATGTGTACCGGGGCGACAAGATGAATCATGCACCGGTCACCCTGTACCGGGCCGCACCAGGTCAGCCCTGGATCAGGATGGACGGTTTTGTGACACCCGGAGCAGTGCTGGCCGAGGTGCCCGCGCAAATTGCCCAAGAGTAAGCCAACGCTCCGACTTACGACGACGCTTCGGAGTCGCCTGACTCCAGGTAAATCAACGTGTGGTCGCCCACCACGACGTGGTCTTGAGGCTGCAGTTTGTGCAGCATGCGCCGGCGACCATTGACCAGTATGCCATTGGTGCTGCCTAAATCCTCGACGAAGGATTGTTCGGCAGTGGTGACGATTTGGCAGTGCTGGCGGGAAACGAATTGACTGTCGAGCTGCAAACCATTGTCCTCGCCGCGTCCGATGGTCAAACGCCCGGGTATAAGCGTCACGCGTTTGACGGGTTTGCCGCGTTGTTCCACCTCAAGGTGCGCGCTTATGGCTGCGCGTACGGGGGTTGCTTTCTTCGCCGCTGCGCTCGGGGCGCTGTGTGAGGTCGGGCGGGCCGCGAACTCTACCCACTTAAGATCCTGCGCCGCGCCGCGAATCTCGCTCATCCCCACCCGCGGGCTGTTGTGGGTTTCGGCCTGCGCCATGGCGGCATCGCAGAGTTCATTGATTAACTGCGGCGTGCCGCCGGTATAGCGTTGAATCTCGGCCACGGTGTCAGGATCAAAGAGGGTGCGCGAACCGGCGCCGGCGACCTTCAACCGGTGGCGTATATACGCTTCCGTGCCCTCCATTTCCAAGCGCGGCAAGTGCAGCGTGCCGACCAAAGCAGCGGCCGCGCGCTCATCTTGCGCAGCGATTTGGGCCGACAAGTCGGGGGCGCCGACCAGTATTGCCAGCGGCGCCGGTTGACGGCCGCACAGATTCAGAAGCTCGCTCAAGGTCGCGCCGGCCAAGCGGTGCGCTTCATCAACGAGGATCAGGACGGCGCGGCCGTGGCCGGCCTCCTCGGCCACGAACCGGCGCAGAGCCGCTTTGACTTCCACGGTGGCGGTTGGATGGCTGGCGGTGGTGGCCGAATGCCCGGAGGAGCCGGCCGCTGGCGGTGGCGTGAGGGGCGGGAGGCCAAATTGCTCGTTCAGTGCTGCCAGGAGTTCTGCCGAGGTCAGATTGGGCTGCTGCACGCGGGCCACGGTCATCGACCCCTGGCGCTCCTGCGCCAAGGCGTGTAATAAAGTGGTCTTGCCCACCCCCGCCTCGCCCGTCAGGGCCAGTACTCCCCGGCCACTGCCCACGGCGGCACGCACGGCCTCATAGGTGTGGCCCGTCGGACCTCCCAAATAGAGGAATTCCGGGTCGGGGCGCAGCCGAAACGGCAGGCGCTTGAGCTTGAACCAGTCCGTATACATGGGGTTAGCTTAATTGGCCGCCATGGGGCATCTTAACCGCGGCTGGGCAGGCGCGGGTGCGCAAGTGTGACGGGGGTCACGGAATCGCTATTGCGCCGTCGGGCGGAATGATGCTGCGGTGCAAATTCTGAAGCGTGGCAAGCAGTTGCAGAACATAAGGATGGCCGTATACCAAGTTTGCCTACCTTACCCAGAGGGTAGGGTCCCGTACAGTGGACGTGTGAATAGGCTGTGGGTCACCTTGTGGCTGGGACTGGTGTTCGGCGCTGCAGCAACGGCAGCCCGAGCGGACATTTTCGCCTTTACGGACGCCAATGGCACCACTCACTTCAGCAACGTGCCCAATGATCCGCGCTATCAATTGATCGCACGCACGCCGAACAAAGATCCGGAGCTGGTCATTCCTGCGGCCGATGCCAAGCGCGCGGCCACCTGGTTGGCGCGCTCCGTTGACTACGATGCGCTGATTGACCGCGCCGCGAAAGCGGCCAGCGTGCGGGCCGAGTTGGTGCGGGCGGTGATCGTGGTGGAATCCGGGTTCAACCCACGCGCGGTGTCGCGGCGCGGTGCAGTTGGCTTGATGCAATTACTGCCCACCACGGCGCGGCGGTATGGTGCCTTTAACGCGTTCGATCCAGAGCAAAATATTTTCGCGGGCGCCAAGTATTTGGCCGACCTGGTCACGCGCTTTGGCGCGAAGAATCTGGATCTGGTGCTCGCGGCCTACAATGCGGGCGAGAATGCGGTGGAACGTTACGGGCGGCACGTACCGCCGTACCGCGAGACCCAGGCGTACGTACCGAATGTGATGAAGGTGTATCACGCTTTGCGGGCGCGGGCCGACTCAGCGGAACCGGGTTGAGGCACGAACATGACGCAGAGCCCAGCCATGACCATACCCGCCAGAGGATCTAACCGACTGGGCGGCCGCGGTGGCGCGTGCGTGCGTGCGCGCGGCTTTACTCTGCTGGAACTGCTGGTGGTGATGGTGATCATCGGATTGTTGGCCGGATTCGTCGCGCCGCGTTACTTCGCGCAGGTGGGCAAGTCACAAGTCAAAGCCGCGCGCGCGCAGATCGATGCGCTCGACAAAGCCCTTGAACAGTACCGCATCGATGTGGGTCACCTGCCCACCACCGAGCAGGGATTGGCGGCGCTGCAAGTGCAGCCGCAGGGCGAGCAGAATTGGGCGGGGCCGTACCTGAAGAAGGACGTGCCGCTGGATCCGTGGGGTAGCCCTTACGTGTACGCCACGCCCGGCACGCACAACAACGATTACGATCTGATGTCCTACGGTAAAGACGGACGACCCGGCGGCACGGGCGAGAACGCTGACTTGGGGAACTGGTAGCCATGCGTTTTCGTGTCAAAGCCGTGAGCGGTGGGGCGGACGTGCTCTCCTATGTGCTGGATGCGCAGGACGAGGCCGATGCGCGCCGCCAGGTGTTGAGCGCGGGTCTGGCCTTCATCTCCATCGCGCGCGAGCGCAGTTTGCAGTTCAGTAAGCGCGCCAGCCGCATGCCGTTGGTGACCTTCAGCCAGGAGTTGGTGGCGCTGCTCGACGCGGGTCTATCGCTGGTGGAGTCCATTGAAACATTGGGTGAGAAGGAAGCCAGCCCCAACATCAAGCGCACCCTCGATCAGGTACTGGTGCGGTTGCGGGAAGGGCAGACCTTCGGTGCGGCCCTGGCCGAACATCCGGTGAGTTTTCCGCTGTTGTATGTGGCGACCGTGCGAGCCAGCGAGCGCACCGGGGCGCTGCGCGAAGCGCTCACGCGCTATGTGGTCTATCAGCAGCAGATCGACGTGCTGCGTAAGAGTTTGATCAATGCGTCGATTTATCCGGCGGTGCTGTGCGGCGCGGGTCTGCTGGTGGTGGCTTTCCTGATGGGGTATGTGGTGCCGCGCTTCAGTTCCATTTACGAAGATTTAGGGAGCAACTTGCCCCTGGCCTCGCGCCTGTTGATGCGCTGGGGGCAGTTCTTAGACGCGCACGGCTATCTGGTGGCGTGTAGCGCAGTGGGATTCATCATCGCGATGGTCTACACGTTTACGCGTCCGCTGGTGCGTGCAGCCATTGGTGCGCGCATTGCGCGCATCCCGGCGCTCGGCAGCCGCTTGCACATCTATCAACTGGCGCGCCTGTATCGCACCGTGGGTATGTTGCAGCGAGGCGGTACGCCCATGGTCACAGCCATGCGCATGTCGGCGGGTCTCCTGGGCACCAATCTGAAAGTGGCGTTTGCCAACGCGACGCAGGGCGTGCGCGAGGGGCGTTCGATCGCCGATGCCATGGAGCAGTACGGACTGACCACGCCGGTGGCCGCGCGCATGCTGCGAGTGGGCGAGCGCAGCGGCAATATGGGTGAAATGATGGAGCGCATTGCCTCCTTCTATGACGACGAATTGTCGCGCTGGGTGGGATTGGTGACGCGTTTGATTGAGCCGGCCTTGATGAGTTTGATCGGCGTGGTGATCGGCGTGATTGTGGTGCTGATGTACTTCCCGATCTTCGAGCTGGCTGGGAGCATAAAATGAACGCAGTGGCGGAAAGCGTGCATGGCTCCGGCGCGGCGAACTCAGCGCTGGATGATGCGATGTTGACTGCGGCGGTCACCGAGGCCCAGGAGGGCGGGCGTTCGACCCTCGAATTCCTGGAGCAACGCTCGGGATTGGGGCCGGTGGAGCTGACCGCTGAGCTGGCGCGTGCAC
>Ga0075017_100000719_pt1 | contig 19022 bp, 17 predicted proteins | sample AleBraG_ABR_2012_FD_71475 | JGI IMG/M metagenome (GOLD analysis project Ga0075017, IMG submission 71475) | Freshwater sediment microbial communities in response to fracking from Pennsylvania, USA - Alex Branch Run_MetaG_ABR_2012 | ecosystem: Environmental > Aquatic > Freshwater > Creek >... | reverse complement strand
ACGATGCCGCCCGGCTGCTGTGCCGCCTTCTCGGCCTTCGTCTTCTTGATCACCATCGTCTTGTCCACCCAGTCGTCCGCCGTCTTCATATCCGCCTTGTAGGCTTCCGCATCGTCACACTGGATGTCGGCCCGCTCGCGGTACATCAGGTTGATGTACGCTGCGGCATCGTCGTAATCCGGACGCAACTCCATCGCTTTGTTCAGCATTTTCAGCCCGTCCGCGACGGCGTCCGAATTCTTGTCCCGCAACATGGCACAGATCTTCTTGTCTTTTGCCGGCAGCGAGTCGGCAGGTTTCATGCCCAACTTCGCGCGCTCTTCCTGCCGCGGCTGGTAGGTCTTCGTCCAGTCAATCACACCTACCGAATAGTACGGCTCCGGATCGTTCGGATCGATTTCCGTCGCTTTCAGGTAGTAGTTACGGGCGTCGTCGAACTTCTTCATCTGCAGGTACAGATAGGCGATGCCCTTCACGCTGTTGATCTTCTGTTCGCGGCTCGGATTAGCGTCCAGCACTTTCTGGTACTCTTCAATCGCCTGTGCGCCCAGCCGCGTGTTCTCTTCCGTTTCTACTCCTGGCACATACTGTGCCAGATAGGCCGTCGCCAGATACAGCCGCGCGTTCAGCAGCGTCGGATCATAGGTAACGGCGTCTTTGAATTTTTCGATCGCCTCTTCATACTTGGCGTTCTTGTAGGCCTGCACGCCCTTGTTCAGCGAATCCCGGGCTCTGAGCTTGTTGCAGCCCACGCCGGCAAACATGAGCAGGACGATGGCGGCGCATGCCAGCACTCGTGCGCTAAGTTTCATTGCGTTTGAATCTCCCATGAATGGAGCTTTGTACGCGGACCGCGAACGCAGGAGAACCCTGCGCCCGCCCCGTGATGTATTAGTTGCCCGCTTCGATCTTCGCGGTGATCAAACCTACTTTATCGACGCCCGCCGCATGTCCAATATCAATCGCGTTGGCCACGTCGGCAAACGGAATCTTGTCGTCGCCCTTGACGAACATGATCTTCTCCGCGCGCGTCTTGAAAATACCCGCCAGCTGATCCTGCAGCGTATCCCACCTCGCGTCGTCCTGGTTGATCTTCACTCCCGGCGTCACGCCCGGCCCGCGGTCAATCACCTGCACCACAATGGTGCGGTCGCTCGGCGGCGGCTGTTTCTGGTCTTTTGGCGGCGGCTGCGGGACCAGCGCTTCCAGACCTTTCGGCGTCAGCGGTGTGATGACCATGAAAATAATCAGCAGCACCAGCAACACGTCAATCATCGGCGTTACGTTGATGTCGGCGTTTAATCCGCCGCCACCACCCATTGCCATTCCCATCGTCGTTCTCCTCTATTGCCCGCCTGTCGGCGGGTTGGGCAGCGTCTTTCTCTGATCCGTCAGCAAGCCTAGCTTGTCCACTCCGGCCGACCGCACGTCGTCCACCACTTCAACCACGTTCCCAAACTTCGCGCGCGCATCCGCCTTTACATAAACCGTCTTGTCCGTGCGGTTGCTCAGTTTGTCCTTGATCTTGTCGGTCAGCGAGTTCGGGTCGATTTTGTCCGACCCGAAGAAGACTTTCCCGTCGCGCTGTACCGCCACGATCAACGCATCTTCTTTATCCGCGTCCGGCATCTGATTGGGGTTGTTCACTTTGGCCAGGTCCACGCTCACGCCTTTCTGCAACATGGGCGTGACCACCATGAAAATGATCAGCAACACCAGCATCACGTCCACCATCGGGGTGACGTTAATGTTGGAGTTGATCTTGGCGCCTTCGTTCCGTACTGAGATTGCCATGGATCTCTCCGAGGTCGTCCGGGGTGAGAGAGCGGGCCGGAACCTGAGCTCCGGCCTGCCGCGGCTTCCCCGATCTTGAAACTATCGCCGTGATTGCTGGTGCTTGAGGAAGTAATCGATCAATTCGCTGGACGAGTTGTCCATCTCGACGTCGAACGCTTCCACGCGGCCGGTCAGGTAGTTAAACATCATGACGGCCGGAATCGCCACCAGCAAGCCGAACGCCGTGGTTACCAACGCTTCCGCGATACCGCCGGCGACTGCGGCCAGACCGGTCGCTTTCGACTCGGCAATGCCGCGGAACGCGTTCAGAATGCCGACCACCGTTCCGAACAGCCCCACGAAGGGAGCCGTCGAGCCGATCGTCGCCAGACCGCCCAGGCCGCGCTTCAACTCGGCGTGCACGATCGCTTCCGTGCGCTCCAGCGCGCGCCGCGAAGCTTCAATAATGTCGCCCGGAATTTCTCCGCTGTCCTGGTGCGCCTTGAACTCCATCAAGCCCGACTGGACGACTTTTGCCAGGTGGCTCTTCTTGTTCCGCTCCGCCACGCGAATCGCCTCCTCCAGGTTGCCCTGCTTGAGGGCCCCGGCTACCGCCGGCGCGAATGAACGCGACTGCTTGCGGGCGGCGTTGTACGCCATCCAGCGATCGATCATCACGCCGATTGACCAGCCTGACATGATGAACAGGATGATGACCACGATTCTCGCCGGCCAGCCCATCGACTTCAACAGCGAGATCGCGTCCCAGGAAATTGTCTGCTCCTGGAATAGCCAAGTGGCCATCGCAGAAACTTGATTCAATGCCGCATGTGTTAGATCGGGTGCCAACATGAGTTGCTCTCTCCTCCTCAGAATCTCGTTGCAAAAATTGCTACTCTATCGCACTTCCATTGCAGAAAACTGGAACTCCGCCGTCCCGCCATATCCGCAGGACGCGTTTCGGGTGCCTCGTGCCTGACGCACACGGCCACGGCCGCTGCTTGCGACCTTCCCCCGGGTCTAGCCCCCGGACAGCGAGAAGATCACCGTAACCTGAGTCTCAACCTCGACCGCATCACCGTTCAGCAGGTAAGGCTTATAGCGCCACTGCTTCACGGCTTCGAGCGCGGCCGGCACCAGCATGGGGTGACCGCTGATCACCTGCAGGTTTTCAATGGTGCCCGACTTGCTGATGACCGCCTGCAGCACCACGTTGCCCTGAATGCGGGCCTGGCGGGCCAGTGGCGGATAGTTCGGCTGCACTTTGCGGATCAGCAGTCCCGTCGAAACGCCCGACGAAACGCGCACGCGCTGCGGCGCCGCCACTTTAGGCAAGGCCGCCGTCGAACTGATAATGCCGCCAATCACGCCGCCCATCTGGCCTCCCGGCACTCCGCCCGGTACGCCACCCACTACGCCCGCGCCCATCGACGGCGGAGGCGAATCATCCTCTTGAATGATCCTTACTTTCTCGGGAATCTTGGTCGGCGTGCGAAGTTGGCCGTTCACCAGTTCGCTCTGGATTTTCACCACTCTCACCGGCGCTGCGGCCGGCGGTGGCGGTGGTGGCGGTGGTGGTGGGGGCGCCATCAGTAGGGTCATCAGCTGTGCTTTGGGCAGGGCTTCCGTGTAGATCAGAGGGATCACAACGATGATGCCAAACAGGACCGTCTGTATTATTACGGCCAGCGTCGTGGTTCGTCCCCTCTTGGTCTTCAGGCGTCCGCCCGATTCTAAGAGGCTGTCTTCAAACATAGGGTCTCCGTCCTGACTTCTTAGACACCGTCCGCTTCCCTTTTGCTCCCAGACAGCCAGGGGTGTCTTCCCGGCTCCCAGCGGTCCCGGATCTCGGATCTGGCGTCCGATTCCTCCGGACTGAAACTCCCTTTGATTCCTATGCCTTAGCCCGCGCTTTGTCGGGCACCGAGGCCGTTCCCCGGCTCGCCGCACGCCATTCCTGATAGGCCACCAGAATCGGCGCCGCTATCGCGATCGAGGAGTACGTCCCGATCAAAATGCCAATGACCAGCGCAAACGAAAATCCATGTAATACTTCGCCGCCAAACAGGAACAGCGCCAGCACCGTGAGGAATGTCAAACCTGCCGTGAGGATCGTTCGACTCAGGGTCTGGTTGATGGCCCGGTTGACGACATCCGCCAGCTTCTCCCGCCGTAGCAGCTTCAGGTTCTCGCGAATCCGGTCGAACACGACAATGGTGTCGTTATTCGAGTAGCCAACGAGGGTAAGAATGGCGGCGATAACTGTCAGCGAAATCTCCTTGTTTGTCAAGGAGAAAGCCCCAACCGTGATCAGCGTATCGTGAAATACCGTGATCACCGCGGCCACCCCGTAAATCCACTCAAAGCGGAAGCCCAGATAAATCAGCATTCCAGCCAGCGAATACAGCACTGCCTTGAACGCCTGGCCTTGCAGCTGCTTCCCCACCTGCGGCCCTACGATCTCGACGTTGCGCACGCCGAAACCCGACAGGAAGAACCCGTCCTTGAACGCCGCAACCACCTCGGGTTTCGTCACCGCGCTCAATTCATCCATGGACGAGAACACGCCGCCCTTATCCTTGTAGCGATAGTCCGTGATGACCTTCGCTTCTGCCGCGTAGCGTTGGCTGGCGTCCGCGCCCGCGTGCAGCGGGTCCTTTTCCAGCAAATAGCTTTGGATTGTCAAAGAGCTCGCGTTATTCAAGTCCGGCTTCCCCGCCGGAGCCGCGCCTTCGAGAGCGCCGATGATTTGGTTCTTGCCCTGGTCCAGCGCCTGCTCGCTCGTCTCTTTCTGGTCGAGCGAGATGAGCACCACGTTGTGCGCCGGATCGCGCTGGATCCGGAAATTCCGCAGGCCCGCCTTGTCGAGCTGCGCCCGGATCTGATCGTCATTCGGCGGGCTGGCGAACTTCACATAAACCAGCGTGCCGCCGCGAAAATCCACACCCAGCGGGATCCCGTGCCAGAACAACATGGAGAGCACGCCCGCGATGCTGAACACCAGCGAAAACGCGAGAAAATACCACTTTTTCCCGAGAAAATCTATGTTCGTATTCCGAAAAAACTCCACGTTGCTCCTAACCCCTTGATTTCGTTAGTCTTAATTCCACTCTTACCACTGACCCATTTCCTCTGGAAGGGGCGCGGCTTCAGCTGCGCCGTACCATGCCTTCCCAACACGGGGCTTTAGCCCCTGAGGTCTTAAATGCTCAACGCTTCCCCGCGCTGCTTGCGGGTCAACAACCAATCAAAAATTACGCGCGAAACAAATACCGCCGTAAACAGGTTCGCCAGCAAACCAAAGACCAGGGTCACGGCAAATCCGCGCACCGGCCCCGTTCCGAAAATGAAAAGGATGCCCGCCGAGACCACCGTCGTCACGTGCGTATCCACAATCGTGATCCACGCTCGCGCAAACCCCTGGTCCACCGCTGACGCCGGCGTCTTGCCCGCCCGCAACTCTTCCCGGATGCGCTCGAAAATCAGCACGTTCGAATCCACGCCCATGCCGACCGTCAAAATTACACCCGCAATCCCCGGCAGGGTAAGCGTCGCGCCGCTGAATCCCAGAAATCCCAGCAAGATCACCAGATTCAGTATCAAGGCCAGGTTCGCGTTCACACCCGCGCCGCGATAATAGATGAACATGAAGATCATCACCGCCAGCATGCCCACGGTCGCCGCCCGCACGCCCGAGCGAATCGAGTCCGCTCCCAGTGACGGCCCTACCGTCCGTTCTTCCAGATACCGGATACTCGCGGGCAGCGCGCCCGAGTTCAGAATCAGCGCCAAATCCTGCGCCTGCTGCTCGGTAAACCGGCCTTCGATCGTTCCCGTGTCCCCGATCTGACTCTTAATGACCGCCACTTCCATGACACGGTTGTCGAGCACCACGGCTAGATAGTCGCCCACGTGCTGCCCGGTGAAGTTCGAGAAGCGCCGCCCGCCCTCGGCCGTCAGGAAGAACTCCACTTCCGGCTGATTGGTGCTGCTGCTACGCTGCACCCGGGCCTCGCGTAGGTCATGCCCGGCCACTGCCGCAATCCGTGAAATCAGGTACACGCCCTCGGCCTGCGACCCGGCTACGTTGCGCCCCCGCATCATGACTACATTCGCCGGCAACACCCCGTTATTGGCCGCCAGCGCCGCTTGCTCGTCGGTGTAAGTGGCGCCATTATTCATGGCCTGCCGGATCTCCAGCATGGCCGTGGACTGCATAATCTCTTTCACCCGCGCCGGATCGTCCACTCCCGGCAACTGCACCAGTATCTGGTAATCCCCTAACCCGTGTTCCTGAATCACCGGCTCGCTCACGCCCAGCTTGTCCACACGATCGCGGATGGTCTGGATCGACTGCGCTACCGTCCGCGTCTTCAGCTCGGAGAGCGTGATCGGCTTCATGCTCAGCGTCCAGGTGTCCTCTGCCCCCGGCGCTGCGTCGTATTCCTGCAGGGTCTCGACCAGGTTCAAGAAGTCCGTCCTGGAAGCCGCTGGCACCCCCTTGAGCACGATCTTGTCCGGCGCATTCTGCGCATCCGGCTTGGTGATGTCAGCGTAAGCAATTTTTCGTTTGCTCAGCTCGTCCTTCAGCCGCTCGATGGTGCGGTCCGTCTCCGCATTGACCGCGTCATTCACCATCACCTGCAGAATCAGGTGGGTCCCGCCCCTCAGGTCGAGGCCCAGCTTGATCCGGTCCTGCACCGACGCCAGCAAGCCTTCTCCCGAAAAGCTTTTCGGGACTCCGAAAATGCCGAACAGGAACACCAGCAGCGTTCCGACAATCAAACCAATCTTCCAGGTAAAGTTCTTATTCATTCACCCAACCCAATATCGTTTTCGCGTTCCGGTGCCTCGCTTTGAAGGGGCGCGGCTTCAGTCGCGCCAAGAAACGGCAGGAACGTATCGGCGTTTAGGCCCTGAGGTGCCTCGCCCTTCCCCTCAGCAGCTAAAGCCGAACTCGTTGCTGCACCTTCCTGGCACGATTCAAAGCCGTGCTCATTCAAAAACAAAACGCACCTTACTGCAGGCCCGCTCATTTCTTCTCTTCGTCCCCCGCCATCGAAACGATGGCCGACCGAGTCACTTCCAGCTTCAAGTTGTCCGGAGCAACGCGTAAAACCACCGCATCGTCCTTCACCGACAGGATGGTGCCCCGAATCCCCCCGCTCGTCACCACCCGGTCCCCATTCTTGAGCCCGCCCAGCATCTCCTGCCACTTCTTCTTCTGCTTCTGCTGCGGCAGGATCAGCAGGAAGTAGAACACAGCAAAGATCAGGACCAGCGGCAGCATCATCACCAGCCCGCCCCCGCCGCCCTGCTGCCACACCACGGCCCAGGCCGCACTCGGATTCTGCCCAGCCAACCACCATGCCTGTGCGCTCATCGGGATTCGAATCGCCCGCGAGACCTGCGGGAGTCAGTCTTGCTGACCGGAATTTTCCTTCGCTAAGGTATGAACCGGGAAGCCGGTTGGGGCCTTTTTCGCCCAGGGGTCACAGATCACAAACGGGGCGATTCCCCAAGAGAAATAGCTTGCCGTACCCCGCGCAGGGTGTCAAGCCAAGCTTGTGTGGCAGAGCTCGTGTGCGGGCGGGGCTCTGACCCGCCCAGGCTCGTGTGGGAGCGGGCGCCCTCGCCCGCTCAGCCGCGGCAAAGACTCGGCAGCCCCGCTATAGGGCCTGAGACGCCACACCGATCGAGCCGCGAAACACCCTCATCGTCTCAAGATAAAAACTCAAATTGTGAATGGTATTCAAAACCTGTGCCAGCAACTCATTCGAAGCATACAAATGCCGCAAATAAGCCCGGGAATACCGCCGGCACACCCGGCATCTGCACTCCGGATCGAGCGCCGCTTCATCCCGCGCATACCGCGCCTGCTTGATCGAAACCTCGCCCTGCGATGTATACAACAGCCCATGCCGCGCTGCCCGCGTCGGCAGCACGCAGTCCATCATGTCCACGCCCATCCTCGCGTACTGCACAATTTCCTCCGGCCGCCCCACTCCCATCAGGTACCGCGGCTTGTCCGCCGGTAGATGCTGCAGCGTCTCCGCCACAATCTCGTAGGTCATCACCCGCGGCTCGCCCACCGACAAGCCACCGATGGCATACCCCGGAAACCCAATCTCGACAGTCCGCAACGCTGACTCCCGCCGCAGTTCCTTGCTCATCCCTCCCTGCACAATCCCAAACAAAGCCTGCGTCGCCCCCTGAGATGGTGATGGACGCACGGGCGTCCCCGCCCGTGCAGCCCCTGAGGCCTGAAGCCCGGAGCCTGAAGCCTTGTCCCATGGCACCTCATGTTTATGCTGCTCAAAGTGCACCTTCGACCGCTCCGCCCACCGCAGCGTCAACTCCATCGACTCCCGCGTCCGCCCCTCCTCCGCCGGATACTCCGTGCACTCATCAAACGCCATGATGATGTCCGCCCCGAGCCCGATCTGAATCTCCATCGCCCGTTCCGGACTGAAAAAGTGCGACGTCCCATCAATATGCGAGCGAAACGTGACGCCCTCCTCCTTCACCTTGCGCAGCTCATTCAGGCTGAACACCTGAAACCCGCCCGAATCCGTCAGGATGCACCGCTCCCACGCCATAAACCCATGCAGCCCACCCATCTGCCGCACCGTCTCGACGCCCGGCCGCAAGTAGAGGTGATAGGTATTCCCCAGCAAAATCCCCACGCCAAGATCTTCCAGCACATCCTGCGGCACGCCTTTGACGGTGCCCACCGTGCCCACCGGCATGAAGACAGGCGTCTCCACCTCGCCATGCGGCAGTACGAGCCGCCCGCGTCGGGCGTCGCCCGCTTTCGCTTCAATGTGGAATTGGAAGGACACCGCCTGCGATTCTACCGAAGGCACGCTTGGTTACGGCGGATAGGGTGTTTTCGGAATTGTTAATCGACTCTGTGCTCCTTCGGCGTCTGCTCCGCCAGCGTCAGCAGCTTCTCGAGCGGCGCCCCTTGCGCGACACCTCCCGCTACATACTCGCCCATCGCCGGTCCGTTCTTGAACCCGTGTCCCGACCCCCCGCCCACGATCCAGACGTTCTCCATCTCCGGATGGCGGTCCACGATGTAATTCCCCGTCAGCGAGTTCTCGTACTGGCACACCCGCGTTTCGACCACCGGGGCATCCTTCAGCACCGGGAAGCGTTCCGTCACGAATTCGCGCACATGTTTCAGGTAGGCTGGCGACGGTTCGCGGTCCATCGTGTCCGGGTCGGCGGGCTGTGAGATCTTGTCGACCGCCACTTTGAATCCGCGGCTCTCCAGGTTCGGCATCCCGTACGCATCCCAGTCTTTGCTCTTGTGGATCCACGTCGGCATATTCGGAGGTGAAAAGAGCGTATCTCCCGCAGGCACACCGAGAAAATAGACTTCGCCGCGCTCCGGCTGGATGACTTTCCCGAGCAATTCCGGAAAGACCTTCGGCAGCCACGGTCCGCACGCAAACACGAATGCGTCCGCCGAGATCGTCTCGCCCGTCGTCGTCTTGACGGAGGCAATGCGCCCTTTTGCTGCTGGCCCCACAATCCCGGCCACGCGATACTCGACGCCCGCGTGCACCAGTTCCTCCACCACCGTCGCCACAGCCCGCCGCGCCATCAGCGCGCCACACTTCGGCTCGAAGATCGCCGAGTCCCCCTCCCTAAATGCGATCTGCGGAAAACGCTTCGCCACCTCGGCGCCCGCAAGCACTTCGTAGGGCATGTCGAGCCGCTTCAGGGCTTCGGCACTCTGCCGAACAATCTTCGTGCTGCTATCGGCAAACGTCAGTACGCCCGTGCGATGAAACAGGTTCCCGCCCGATCGATCAGAAAGTTCGATCCACTGCGGTAGCGACCGTTTTACCCACCGGCTGTAGAAATCATCTTCGCCGTAGGCGGCACGAATAATCCGCGACTCACCGCCGGAGCTGGCACGATTGTTGCCCGGACCGTAAGCATCCAGCAGAAGGACGCGCAACCCGGCCTTGTGCAGCCAGTGTGCCGACCATGCCCCGAAGACACCCGCGCCGATGACTACGACATCCCAGGTCTGTGACCCCGCCCGCGCACTCGTCTGCAATGCGCCCGGGGCAACCGTCGCCGCCACCAGCATTTTCGTCATGTCCCGCCGAGAAAGTTTCATTTGTCAGGAAATCCAGTCCAGATTTGCGCCCGGGCGAGCATTGTAAAGCGGCCAACGCTGCGGCGCTGCCTCTACGTCACGTCCAAGGTGATGATCTGCGCTTCAACTTTCCCGTGCCGCACCACTAGCTTCCCCACACTCACCGGCAGCCGAAACCTCCGCGGCCCCGCGCTTCCCGGATTGAAATACAAAACTCCGCCCACCCTCTCCGCCTTCGGCACATGGCTGTGCCCGCACACCACCGCCGCAAATCCACCTGCCGCCGGATCTAAATCGAGATCCTCGCGCCGATGCACCACGTAGATCGAAATCCCGCCTGCCTCAGTCACTTCCGTTTGCGGAACAGTCTTCGCCCACACCGCCGTATCCACGTTCCCACGCGCCGCCGTGACGGGCGCAATCTCCGCCAGCCGCGTCAGGATCTCCGGCGCGCCGATGTCCCCCGCATGAATGATGCGGTCCGATCCCGCAAGCGCAGCGAGCGCTTCCGGCCGCAAGAGCCCATGCGTATCAGAAATGACGCCAATGATCATGCTCGCAGAACTAGTCTCCACCATGCATTATCATGCTGAGCGCAGCGAAGCATCCCTAACTCGCCGAAATCCCTCGTTCAAGGACGCTCCACAGGAAATCAGGAAATAGGGATTCCTCGTCGCGATCGCTCCTCGGAATTGACAAGAAGAGGAACTCCCGGTCCAACCGCCCAAATTACCAATTCTCCCTGCCTCCGTGTCTCCATCGTGAATTTTCCATACAATCTACCCGTGCTCACCCACCGCGTCGAGTTCGTCCCCGCCGAGGACGCCACACTCTTCGCTTCGATCCCCGCCGTACCCGCCGTGTTCCTGCTGCGCGGCGAAGATCACACAGCCGAGCCCTACATCTCAAAGACCGCCAGCCTGCGTCGCCGTCTGCAACGCCTGCTGAACGCGCCTGAAGAGCGCACCAAGCGCCTCAACCTCCGGTACCGCACGCGCACAATCGAGTACACCCTCACCGGCTCCGACTTCGAGTCTGGCTTCCTCCTCTACCAGCTCCTGCGCGCCACCTTCCCCCAAATCTACGCCCAGCGTTTGCGCTTCCGCTTCGCCCCGCTCGTCAAGCTGCATCTCGAAAACGCCTACCCGCGCGCTTCCATCACCACGCGCCTGGGGCGCCGCCGCGGTCCCTCGTTCTACTATGGGCCCTTCCCTACGCGTGTGGCCGCCGAGAAGTTCCTCAGCGATTCGCTCGACTTCTTCCAGATGCGCCGCTGCGTCGAAGAACTGAATCCCGACCCGAACTTTCCCGGCTGCATTTACTCGGAAATGAAGATGTGTCTCGCGCCCTGCTTCAAAGGCTGCACCGACGAGGAGTACCGCGCCGAAGTCGCACGCGTCGCAAATTATCTCGATACCGGCGGCGCGTCGCTGGTCCGTGAAATCGGTACCCTGCGCGATGCCGCTTCCGCGAATCTGGAATTCGAGAACGCTGCCGCTATCCACGTGCGCCTCGAAAAGCTCAAGCCCGTCACCAGCCAGCTGCCCGAAATCGTGCGTCGCCTCGACCGGCTGGCAGGCGTGATCGTGCAGACATCGCCCGAGCCCAACTGCGTCGCCTTGTTCCGCTTCGATTCCGGCTGCCTGGCCGGGCCCGTCACCTTTTCCATCCAGCCGCCCGATCATACAAAATCACAGTCTATGGAGAGCCGCATCGAGGCCACTCTCGCAGCGCTCTCTCCCGCCAAGGCCGGTTCCGCCTTTGAAACTATGGAGCATCTCGCCCTCCTCAAGCGGTGGTACTATCGCTCCAGCCGCACCGGAGAGATCTTCCTCGCCGACGACAAAGGCGTGCTGCCCCTGCGCCGCCTGGTGCGCGGCATCGGGCGCGTGTACCGCGGCGAGAAGCCAGAGGACACTCTGCCGGCCTCACCCCCTGCCGTGTCCTAGTGACTTGTCCTGCACTCGCGGGCAGGGTACACCTGGGTTTGTCTTACAATCGCCCAAAATCCACTCGTCGAGGTCCCGCTATGCTCACTCGCCGGCTGTTTCTTGCTGCCACCGGAGGCACCCTGGCATCCAGCGCCTTCGCCCGCGTCGTTGGAGAGCCCGTTCCTGCTTCGCTCGATCACATCTTCCTCGGCGTCAGGGATCTCGACCAGGGCATGACTTATATCGAAGAGCGCATCGTCTACACACCGAAAAACGAAGACCTGCTGCGTCTGACCGGCAAGATCGGTCTTGACCTCCCCGTTAACCGGGACGGCGACAAGACCCAACTCCGCGCCACGCTCACCCGCGGCAAAAGCGAGTTCGTAATCACGAGCTAACACGGCTGCGTGCGTGGAGGCACGGGCGTCCCCGCCCGCGCTACCTATGTTCAGCTCACGCCCGCGTGCATCCCCTCAAGCGCTCGAGTCTCTTCCGCCTCAATCGGCATGCGGTCCATCTGCCCCGCCCGCTTGCGAAACACCACCCGCACCCCATCCCGCCAATGCTCATCAATCCCCGCCAGCCCCCACTCAATCTCGGGCGAAAGGTACCGCAGCAGCGCGTCCGTCGCCGGATGCACATGCAAGGCGGGCGCAACCAGCAGCAGCAGGGGCGCCTGCGCCGCCAGTTCACGCCCGGGGAAGTAGCCGAACTGCTGAAACTCCCCACGCGCATGGTGCCAGGCCACGCGCGCCCAATAGTCGAGCCCCTGCAAGGGCAGGTGCAGATCTTCTTCCGCCTTGAGTTCGAGAACAGCCAGCCGTCCATCCCGCGTCACGCTGAGCACATCCATCATGGCGCGGTCCGAACGCGAAAACGCCGGCACCTGCGAGTAGCAGGCACGAGGGTCGAGCCGCTGATCCACCGCGCTCACATCGTCCAGCACGCGCGTCTCCAGCCAACGCTCCGGATGCAGCCGCCACAAGGGATGCGCTCGCGGTCCGCCCGAACGGCGCAGATCGTGCAGAGCCCGTACCCGTTCGGCAAAATGCTCGTGATTGCTCGGAGCGAGCACCGTTTCTTCTGCTCCGATCCCGAAGACAATCTCTGTCTGGCACCGAAAAGACGTTCCCTCGGCCAGCCGCGCCCGGGCAAACTCCAGCCCGCGACAGCGGAAAGCAACCTCGGCCGGCGAGAGCACCACCACTTCCGCTTCGGGAGCCATCCCGCGCATCGTGCTGCTCGCTTCGCCAAAGCGCTCCAGCGCCGCTGCTTCATCGGTCCGGTGAACCAGCCGCGTGGCCAGGTTCCCGCGATCCGCGCAATCCACCTCAAACAGCGTCTCCTCACGCTCATTCAGCTCGTAAACCTGCCACTTCGCCGCTGACGGGTTGAGGTGCGCCACGCGTTCGCGCACCACCTCCGACGTTCTCGACGGCAAGAACAACCGCAGTCCTTCGACATGCAGCTTGCCGTTCGCCGCGGCACGGCAGGAATCCAGCCACAGAATGCCGAAGGTCAGCGACGCATCCACCGCCGCCTGCGTTTCCTGCGCATTCACTCCAATCAGCGCAAATGCCGACTGCCCCCGCCGCAACAACCCGCGCGTATAGACCGGCGAGAACGACCTTCCCAGGTCCATAGCGGAGGTCAGCCGCGCCGAGCGCCAGTCAGGGAAGTGCCGCTCCAGCATCCGCTGCAGCCGGTTCTGATAAGCCAGCCGCGCCGCCTTGCGCGCCGTGGGCGTTCTCGGATCGCGCTCACGCAGAATCTCCATGCGCGAGGGCTTAGCCTGACCCATGCGCAACACCGCTAGCCGCATACTTCCGCCCTTGATCTCCGCCTCCAGCACGCGCCGCACCGTGTTGCGCTCCGCCGACCACAAATGCAACACACATTTTCCATGCTCCGAGCTGAGTGAGAATTTGGCGCGGGAGAGATCGAAGACAACAGCGCCGTCCTCGATGACAACAGCATCGTGCGCAGCCACGAGAAATTCCTGAACGGCAGAAACCAGAGCGGCGAGTTGCATGAACCACGCTAACCGCTGATCCTGCGCCGCGCCCAAAAGAAGAGCAAGCCTACAAAGGAGGGTAGGCCACACCCGAGTTGAAAAAGCCAGAACTCACCACGGAGACACAGAGACACGGAGGACTGCTTTGGGAAACCCTACGGACAGAGTGAATCGCAACCAGTGTTGTCATGCTGAGCGGAGCGAAGCATCCCTACTCCCGCTGAGCAGCTCGGGGCAACGCAACCGCCACCATGGTTTCCTCAAGGCCCGGAATGAGCGTGAAGACAAAACTCGCGCTCCGGCTCAGGACTAGCGATCAGAAATCCAGAACTCGCTTTTCTCCGTGCCTCCGTGGCTCCGTGGTGAAAAATTGCTTTTTGATCTACGAGATCAGCGCGAATGAATTTCTCGTGTGGGATAATGATCCCGGCCCTCTGCTTCGTTTCGCGGCCTCGCGTCATCCAATATTTGATGGAAAAACAAAAGTTCTTCTTCGAGCATTACGGGCTCACGCAGCCCGATCTGGAGCGTTATCTGGCGGCTGCGCTTTCAGCCGGTGGCGACTACGCCGACCTCTATTTCGAATATCTTTCCTCCACCGGCCTCTCCATGGACGAATCCATGGTCAAGTCCGCTTCCCAGGGCATTTCAGCCGGCTGCGGCGTCCGCGTGGTCTCCGGCGAGCGCACCGGTTACGCTTACACCGACGATCTCGCCCCCGAGCGCATTCTCCACGCCGCCCGCACCGCGGCCCTCATCGCCAGCGGCCCCTCCAAACAGCCTGTAGCGGGCTTTCAGGAGAAGCCCGCGCGCAGTCTCTATCCCATCACGCTGCCCTCGGTCGATGCCGACTTGCACGCGAAAGTGGATTTGCTGACCCGCGCTGACAAAGCAGCACGCAGTTACGATGCCCGCATCAAAGAAGTTCGCGTCAGCTATGCCGACGAACTGCGCCGCATCCTGGTCGTCGCTTCCGACGGAACCTTCGCCGAGGACTCGCAACCTCTCGCCCGCATGAACGTCTCCTGCATCGCCAAGACCGAAACCAATTCCGCCCGCGGATCGCACGGCGGCGGTGGCCGCGTCGCACTCGAATTTTTCAGCACCGAAAAGCCTCCCGAGCACTTCGCAAAAGAGGCCGCTCGCCAGGCCATCCTCCAACTCGACGCGCGCGAAGCTCCCGCCGGAGAAATGGAAGTCGTCCTTGGCCCCGGCTGGCCCGGCGTGCTCTTGCATGAAGCCGTCGGCCACGGCCTCGAAGCCGACTTCAACCGCAAGAAGACTTCTGCCTTCGCCGGCCTGATCGGCAAACGCGTCGCCAGCGAAAAATGCACCGTCATCGACGACGGCACCATGCCCTGGCGTCGCGGCTCGCTCAACATTGACGATGAAGGCCGCCCCACGCAGTGCACCGTCCTCATCGAGAACGGCATCCTGAAGAACTACATCAGCGACAAACTCTCCGCCAAGCTCATGGGCATCGCCGACACCGGCAACGGACGCCGCGAAAGCTACGAGAACATCCCCATGCCGCGCATGACCAACACGTACATGCTGGCCGGCACCGACGCGCCCGAGGACATCATCCGCTCGGTGAAGCGCGGCGTGTACGCCGTGAACTTCGGCGGTGGCCAGGTCGACATTACCAACGGCAAATTCGTTTTCTCCGCCTCCGAGGCTTACCTGATCGAAGACGGCCAGGTAACAGCCCCGGTGCGCGGCGCCACGCTGATCGGCAACGGCCCCGACGTCCTGACCCGCGTCTCCATGGTCGGCAACGACCTGCAACTCGACGAAGGCGTCGGCACCTGCGGCAAAGACGGCCAATCCGTCCCGGTAGGCGTCGGCGTCCCGACCTTGAAAATAGACCGCATGACCGTCGGCGGCACCGCCAAGCGCGAAACCGGCGGCTTCATGCAGTAAACTTCTTTCACCGCAGTTGTTTTAGGATTAGAAATGCACGAGAGCCACCACGGAGGCACAGAGAGACGGAGAATATCTTTAGGAAATCGGTTGCCTCTTGTCATGGGCACCTGTCATGCGGGCCTCTTGTCATGCTGAGCAAGCGAAGCATCCCTATACCCGCCGAGCAAGCCCCGCGATCAGAAATTTAGAATTAGTTTTCTCCGTGCCTCCGTGTCTCCGTGGTGAACTTGAATCTGACTCGAAATGGCAAACGTAGAATTGGAAACTCATAACCCCGCAACCGACCTGCAGTCCCTCGCCGCGGATCTCGTGAAGCGCGCCATGACCGGTGGCGCCTCCGCCGCCGAAGCCGTCATCCAGGAGGGTGACGAATTCTCCACCTCCGTGCGCCTGGGCGAGGTCGAGACCCTGAAGGAATCGGGCTCGAAAGCCGCAGGTCTGCGTGTCTTCCACGGCCAGCGCTCCGCCAGCACCTACACCAGCGATTTCTCCCGTGAAGGCCTCGATCGCATGGTGCACTCCGCCCTCGAACTCGCCAAGATCACCTCAGAAGATCCGTTCGCTGGATTGCCCGACGCCGGCCAATTCGGCGCGCTCACGAGCAACCTCGACCTCTATCACGAAGACGTCTACTCCCTGCCCGGCGAAGAGCGCATCAGCTACGCGCGACGTGCCGAGAGAGCCGCGCTCGACTGCGACAAGCGCCTCACCAATTCCGAAGGCGGCTCGTTCGACGCCGCCACCGGCCACAAAGTCTTCGCCAACTCCGCCGGATTCACCGGCGAATACCGCCGCTCCTACTGCTCCATCGCCGCCGTTCCGATTGCGAAGGCCGAAGACGGCTCCATGCAGCGCGACTACTGGTACCACGTCTCGCGCAGCCTGAAGAATCTCGAGTCCCCGGAACACGTCGGCCGCATCGCCGCCGAGCGCACCCTGCGCCGCCTCGGCGCCCGCAAAGTAAAGACGGCCCACGTTCCCGTCGTCTTCGATCCACTCGTCTCCCGTTCCATCATCGAACACATTTTCGAAGGCGTGAACGGGGACTCCGTCTACCGCGGGGCCTCGTTTCTCGCCGGTAAGCTGGGACAGAAAATTGCCGGCGACAACGTCACCGTCATTGACGATGGCACCATGCCCGGCGGCTTCGGAACCTCCCCGTTTGATGGTGAAGGCATTCCCACCCGGCGCACCGTGGTCGTCGAAAATGGCGTCCTCAAGTCCTACCTGCTGAACACCTACACCGCGCGCAAGCTCAACCTGAAAACAACGGCAAACGCATCGCGCGGCCTCGCCGGCACCCCCGGCATCGGCCTGGGCAACTACTTCCTGCAGCCCGGCGCGGAGTCCGCGAAAGAAATCATCAGCAGCATCGACGACGGCCTCTACATCACCGAGTTCCTCGGCCACGGCGTCAACATGGTCACCGGCGACTACTCCCGCGGCGTCAGCGGCCTCTGGATTTCCGGCGGCGAGTTCGCCTTCCCAGTCGAAGAAATCACCGTCGGTGGCAACCTCAAAGAAATGTTCTTCCACATCACCGAGATCGCCAACGACTTAGAGTTCCGTGGCTCCATCGCCGCCCCCACCATTCGCATTGACGGCCTGACCGTGGCGGGAGAATAGAAGACCATTTCAGATTTGAGATTTCAGATTGCAGATTTGCGGAAGATGAGTTTCTCCAATATGAAATCTGAGATCTCGAATCTGCAATTTGAATCTGTCCCTGCGATGTAAAATCCCCACATGAGCAGTCTGCTCAACCCCGCGGCCGAAGAGCGCACTCCCACGCTGCGCATCGCGTTGCTCGCGGTGGCGCTGATCCTCGTGATCGCTGGCATCCTGGTGCTCATCAGCCGCGGCGAGCGCCGCCTCCAGTCCGCCGGACCCGATCCCTACGCCGCCAGCCTCCAGCTCAGCGACTTGAAGATGAGCGCCGCGCAGAATTTTGTCGGCGGCACCGTCACCTACATCGACGGCAAGATCGCTAACAGCGGCGGCAAAACCGTCGGCGGCGCCCGCGTAGAAGTCACCTTCCGCAATTCCCTCGGCGAAATCGCCCAGCGCGAAGAAGTGCAGCTCCGCGTCCTGCAGGAGACCGGCCCCTACACCGAGCCGGTCGACCTAGCCCTGAGCCCGATCTCGCCCGGCCACGCGAAAAACTTCCGCCTGACGTTTGAGCACGTCTCCACCGACTGGAACCAGGCATATCCGGAGTTGCGCGTAACGCAGGTCGTGACAAAGTAACCCGCCGTCCCGACCCGGCCACCGCGCTCAAGAGCCTTAGCGCCCTCGGTCAACCCACAACCTCGCCGTCCACCCGTTGCAATTCGCAACGCTTAAGCACGGCCACCGCTGCCGCCGTAATTTGGCGCAGAGGGACAACTTGTCCCCGCCGCCGCAACTCCGCCTACAGTTAACATATTTGTTATCAGCTGCTTGCATCGCAAATCTCCGTGGCAGCCCAGTTGCAAGGTAGTGGGCATGTACCTCACGACCTTTTCGTCCGAATACCGCCGGGGATTACGCTCGGCAAAATGGCTGGCAATTCTCGTGATTGTTCTAGTGGCCCCGTTGGCATATGGCCAGAGTATTAGCCTGGCCGGCGTTGCGCCGAATCAGGTTTCGTTCGGCAGCCAGAGCACTACCACCCTCAGCCAACCGCAGCTCATTGTCTTGAGCAACGCCGGAGACGCTCCTCTGCACATTACCCGGCTCGCCCTGAAGGGCGACTTTGCCTACAGACACGACTGCCCAGGAGAGCTCGAACCCGGAGCCGAGTGCAGAATTTGGGTGGCGTTCAAACCGTCCGCAGTGGGCCCGCGCGCAGGACAGCTTGCCATCACGAGCGACGCCGGCATTCAGAAAGTTGCCCTGAGCGGAACCGCCACGACTGCCGTTCCGTCCAGCATGGCCCAAAAATAAGAAGCGGAATTTCCCTCCGCCTGATTGAGGCGGAGGAGACCCGCCCGCCGCTGCAGTCAGAATCACCATCGCCCCTGAAATCGGCCGCGGTCAAAATTCAAAATCCCCCTAACCGAAATCCAGAATTAGAGCTGTTCCTCGGCAGACGTAGCCGATGTGAAGGGGCACGCCTTCAGGCGTGCCGTAGAGGCCACAGACAAGCCCGGCTTTAGCCGCTGAGGGAATACCGCCTCAGGGCCTAAGGGCCACGTTATTTGTAACTCCTATCGGCGCGGCTGAAGCCGCGCCCTTTCAACACCACTACGACAACTGTGAAATTGCTATAGCTTTTCTC
>Ga0075017_100000718_pt1 | contig 19022 bp, 18 predicted proteins | sample AleBraG_ABR_2012_FD_71475 | JGI IMG/M metagenome (GOLD analysis project Ga0075017, IMG submission 71475) | Freshwater sediment microbial communities in response to fracking from Pennsylvania, USA - Alex Branch Run_MetaG_ABR_2012 | ecosystem: Environmental > Aquatic > Freshwater > Creek >... | reverse complement strand
ACCCTGGGAGTTCCAGGAAAAACCAGCCTGTTTCAGCCGCTCGCGCGCAGTTGCGACCGATCGTTTCGAGCGCGCCAGGGAGCTGGAAAACCATTGCTTGTTTCCGGGCGTCACATGGCCCCAAATCGGCTCTGCCTTCCCATCGAAGACCAGGCGCGCCATCCCCTCGCGATCCACGACGAGGGATAGTGCCTCACGAAACTCTCTCTTGCCGAACCACGCCAGCTTGGAGCTGCCAGGCGACAGGTTGAAACACAGAAAGTTATACTCGAGCCCGGGTCCCAGATCCGCCAGCACCGCGCCTTGCGATTTCAGGAAGGGGATCGATTTCGGAGTCACGCGATTCACAATATCCAGTTCGCCGGACGCGAAGCGGGCCAGTTGTGCGTCCTCCTCGGCCGCGAACCGCATCTCGATTGCGTCCAGATAGGGTAGGCTATCTCCATCGGCGGCGCGCTTCCAGTAAAAAGGATTCCGTTCCAGGACGATCGCTTCGCCCGGGCGGTACTCCCGCAGCCGGAACGGACCCAGCCCGGCAATCTCCGCGGGCGCCGTCGAAAGGGACCAAGCCTCGCGCAACTTCCCGGCGCGCCACGCAGCTTCCAGCTTATGCTTAGGCAACATCGCTATGGAGTCGAACATGCTCTCAGCGGCGGCGTAGGGCGCCGGAAGCCGGACCTCGACGGTCAGCGCGTCACGCCTCATGACGTCGATCGGCTGGTCGTCAATCATCAGCAAGTCGCGCTGCGGGGAGTTCACCTTCGGGTCTACGTAGACTGCAAAGGAAAAGACAACATCATCGGCGGTGAACGGGTGTCCATCGGAGAATTTGACCCCGCTTCTCAGCTTCAACGTGTAGGTTCGCCCGTCCGTGCTGCGAGTCCACGACTCGGCGAGCGAAGGTTTGGATTTCTGTGTTACGCGATCCATAGTGATCAGGTCGGCGTGCAGGCGTCCCGCGATTGCTCGCGACGGCCCGTCCATGACGATCACCGGGTTCAGCGTCTTTGGTTCGGCGCGTTCCACTACATGGAGCGTGCCACCCCGAACGGGCCCGGCAACCAAGCTGGGGAGGCCTGCCACCAGGCACACCAGGAGAGGCCCGCACAACCTAAAGCCCGTGCCACCGAGTTTTTTTAGATGCTTGATACTAAGTGGCACAGGCTCTAGCCTGTGCGCATTGACAGCTTGTTTCAGCACCGCTAACAATACTACCTGGAAAATTTCCGTTCCAGCATCCGCGCCAGTACTGCCAGTCCTGCAAAAAAGGGAATCATCAGGAGCAGGGGCAGAATGCGCCACCACTCTTCCCGCAGCAGATAAACCTGTTTCAGTGGGAGGATCAGGGTCGCCCAACTTGGTTCCGGCTCGCCCAACCCGAGCCCCATATAGGAAAGCGTGACCTCCGCCAGAACAAAGCGCGGCAGCAAAAGCAAAGCTTGGACAGCAAGCAGACCATACGTCGCCGGTGCGATATGGCGGAAGTACGCCGTGGCGCCGTTCACTCCAAAACCAAGCGCGGCCTCGACGTACTCTTTCCGCCGGAGGCTCAGCACCAGGCCGCGCACCAGCCGCGCCGGTCGGGGCCAACTGGTCAAGGCAATCACCATCAGTAGTACGGCGAAGGCCAGACGCGGGGCCAGGTTCAGCGGCAATGCTGCCCTGACGGCGATCAGCAGATAGAGCCAGGGAATCACCAGGAACAAGTCCGCAACCTGCATCAGCAGCCGGTCTGTCCAACCACCGCGAAAGCCCGCCAAGCTTCCGATCGTCCATCCCAAAAGCAGCACCAGCGCGGTGGCGCCCAAACCCACCGACACCGACCAACGAGTTCCATGCAAGTATCGCGACCAAATATCGCGGCCATAATCGTCAGTCCCCAGCCAATGAACACGGCTGGGAGCGACGCTTGCGGCAGCCCGGTCCTGGTGGACCGGATCGATAGGCGCGATCCACTCCGCCGCGGCGGCGGCCAGCAACGGCAGAATCACCAGCAGCAGCAAGACGCTAGTGCTGGTCTTCATTTCCCAACCGGATGCGCGGATCGAGCCGGTATAACGCCAGATCCGCCAGCAAATTTGAAATTGTCAGCACGCTCCCCAGCAGCATCACAACCGAAGTCACCACCGGATAGTCGCGCGTTTGGGCAGCTTCCAGAAACAATGGCCCGAGCCCGGGCCATCCAAGCAACACCTCCACCAACAAAGACGAACCAATCGCTCCGGCCAGCGACAGCCCGGCCAACGAGATGAGCGGATTGGCTGCGGCGGGCAAGAGGTAGAACCGCCACAACCGCACCCGGCTGATTCCCCGTCGCGCGGCGAGAAGCACGAAGGGAAGAGTGCTTGCCTCCGACATGGCGTTCGTGGAGTGTAGAATCACGGCGGGAAGCAGAGCCAGCGTAAGGAACGCGATGGGTAGCCAGTTCGTAGTGATGGACGGCACGTGCAGTCCCACCGCCAGCCACATCAGCAGGCTGACTCCGATCACTTCCGGAAGCAGCGATAAAATCACGGCGGGCAACTCGAGCCCGGAGATCGCGCGCCGGCCCCTCATAACCGCCGCGACCGCGAGCCCGGCGCCGATGCACCAACTAAAAATCAGCGCCGGCACGACAATCTCCAGGGTTTTGGCCACCCGGGGGCGGAGCAAGGGCAGCACCGGTACTTCGTAGGCCAAAGATCGTCCGAATTCGCCGTGCAGAGCCGACGAAACCCACTTCCCGTAACGCACGATCCATGCTTCGTTCAAGCCATGTTGCGCGCGCCATTGTTCCAGCGCGCCGGGGCTCGAACCCAGTTCGACGGCCGCGGGGAGATAAAAATCTCCCGGCGCCAGGCTCAGCAACAGAAACGCCAGTAGCGAGAGAAGACAAAGCTGGACCGCGGACGCGAATACGCGCCTGGCAAGGTAACTCATGCGATCATTCGCCCTTGCTCCATGCGCACAATCCGATCGGCTACCGCGCCAAGCACGGATTCCTCGTGCGCGATGAGCACGCACGCCAGCCCCTTATCACGCTGCGCCTCTCGAATCCGATCGAGCACCGCATTCGCCGTCGCGGCGTCCAGCCCGGAGAGCGACTCGTCGAGAACCAGCACTCCTTCTTCAAGAGCGGCCAGGGCCCGAGCCACCGCAACCCGTGCCCTCTGTCCGGTGCTCAACTCGCGAGTTTTGCGCAGGGCCCAGCTCTGAGGAATGCCAAGACGATCGAACCAATTCACCCGAGTAGCGGCGGGGTTGGCTTCCCGCATGACATCTTGTACCGTGAGCCGGGGATTTAAACTCTCCGAGCATTCCTGCGGCACCAGTTGCACGGCGCGATGCCTGGCCGGGAGCTCTTCGAGGGTTCGGCCAAGAATTTCGACCGTCCCGCTTTCAAACGTCTCCCGTCCAGTGAGGCAACGCACCAGGGTGGACTTGCCCACGCCGGATGGGCCAACAATTCCCAAGACCTCGCCCGCATTTACGGAGAAAGAGACGCCGGATAGCGCTTTCCATGCCGGGCGCCGGCGCAATAGGAAGTCCCGAACATAGTATGTCTTCGATAAGTCTCGCACCTGCGCAACGATTCGATCGCGGCGCAACGATGTGGCCGGCCGCGGCTGCGCTTCACACTCCGGTGTCATGCGGTGTACCCGGCAACCGAGTGCCTGGAAAACGTCCTCGCGATGCGAAGCGATCAGCAACCCCGCGCCGGAACTCTGAAGATACTCATCGATCAGCGCCAACAGTTGCCGGGCTGTGACGGAGTCGAGATTCGCCACCGGCTCATCACACACCAGCATTTCCGGCTTTGCGACTAGAGCCTGGGCGCAGAGCACGCGTTGGCGCTGGCCTCCGCTGATTTGATGCGGATAGGAGTGCAGCAGGCGCGCATCGCCAATTCCCAGGCGCTCCAACAGGCGCTGCGCATCTTCGAGTGGCGCCAAGTCGCTGACCTGATCCAGCACGGTCCGGTAAGGAGAAAGATTTGATAGCGATTCCTGCGGAAGGTATCCGATGTTCGCAGGCGCGGAAATTTCGCCGCCGGCCTTGGCCTTCGCATCGAGTATGCCGGCGACGGCCTTGAGCAGCGTCGTTTTTCCGCAGCCCGATTCGCCCGCCAGCCCGACGCGCTCACCGGGGCCCACGGTCAGGGAAATCGGCTCGAAGACTTGACGCCCGCCGAGTTCGACCGAGAAATTTTGCAGCCGCACCATCCACTCCGGTATAGCATCAGTTCGGCCCGGGTTTTTACAGCGCCCCGGCCAGCGGTGAAGATGGTCGCTCCATGGGGTTTCACATTGAACTGGTCGCGCTTGCACTCCTTGCCGGTCCATCCCGAATCACCGCGGCCGGGGTTTCCTGCGCTCAGTCTAAGACTTTCACCATTTCCGGCGCCGACAAATCCACGCCTTCCCAGCGGGCCACCACCGCCGTCGCCAAACAATTGCCCAGCAGGTTGACCGAGGTCCGCGCCATGTCCATCAGCGCGTCCGCGCCGAGAATCAACGCCACGCCGGAGAGCGGAAGGCCGAAGGTGGTAAGCGTTCCAGACAGGATCACCAGGGAAGCTCTGGGTACCGCCGCAACGCCCTTCGTGGTGAGCATCAGCGTCAACATCATGAGCAGTTGCTGTGAGAAAGGCATGTGGACGCCGGCAGCTTGAGCGACGAAAATCGAAGCCATCGACAGATAGAGCGTGCTGCCGTCCAAATTGAAGCTATAGCCGGTGGGCAGCACGAATCCGACAATGTGCCCGGGAATTCCCATCTCTTCCATGTTCTCCAGCGCCAGCGGCAGCGCTGCCTCACTGGAAGCAGTGGAGAAGGCCAGGATGAACGGCTCTCGGGCAGCGGCGATAAAACGCTTGAGGGGGATGCCGGCGATCAGAATGACTGACCCAAAGACCACCACCACGAACACCACCAACGCGCCGTACAGCGTGAAGACCAGCAATCCCAGGCTCTTGAGCACTCCAATGCCGCTGGTGCCTATAGTGTGCGCCATGGCCGCCCCTACGCCCAAGGGCGCCAGGTACATCACGTACTTGGTATAGCGGAACATCACCTCAGAGAGCGATTTGCAGAATTCCACCACCGGTGCGGCTTTGATTCCGACTGAGGCGCAGGCGGCACCGAAGAGAAACGCGAAGACCACGATCTGCAGCACGTCGCCGCGCGCCATGGCGTCGATCACGCTGGCTGGGAAGGTATGTTCCAGTGTGGCGGCGAGTGAGGGCGAAGCTTTGGAAATCCCTATATCGCCGGCGCTCACAGGAAGCGTGAGACCCGCGCCCGGCTGAACCAGGTTCACTGCACCCAAGCCGAGAAACAGAGCGATGGTGGTCAGCACTTCAAAATAGATAATCGCTTTCACCCCGATCCGGCCCATGGCCTTTACGCTTCCCGTCCCAGCAATGCCATATACCAAGGTGCCGAATATCAGCGGAGCGATGATCGATTTAATCAAGCGCAGAAAAACCTGGCTCAGTGCATTGACCCAGTCGGCCTTGGCGGCGTCCGGAAACAGAAAGCCAAGGGCGATGCCCACTACCATCGCGATAAAAATCCAACCCGTCAAGGAAATCCGTTTCAACGTTCCCCCCAATGCAGCTTTTGGCGCAACACATCAAAGAACAACGACTTGGGTGGGCGGATGAGGCTGACGCTGTGAGACGAACTGCGACAGAGAATTCGGTCGCCTTCCATGATCGGCACACCGATTTGGCCGTCGACGGTGAGAAAGGCTTCGCGGTCACGAGCCCGGCAAATCACGCTCACCACGCTGGTGTCGGGCACAATCACCGGCCGGTAAGTAAGCGTATGCGGGCAAATGGGAGTAAGGCACAGGGCGCTGACGGCGGGAAAAATGATGGGTCCGCCCGCCGACAGAGAGTAGGCGGTGGAACCAGTCGGGGTGGCCACAATAACGCCGTCGGCCTTGTAGTTGGCAACATAGTGGGTATCGACGTGGGCTTCGAGATCGATCATGCGTGCAATTGAGCTTTTGGCAATCACGATGTCATTCAGCGCTTCAAACGACTGAATGATGTAGTCCTCGCGCACCAGGTCGCAGTGCAACATCCGCCGGGGGGCGATGCGCTGTTCGCCTTTCAATGTCCGTTCCAGTTCCGGGTACAGTTCGTCCAGCGTCACCGCGGTGAGAAAACCAAGCCCACCCAAGTTGACCGGCAATAACGGAATATCGCGGCCGTTGAGAGCGCGCGCCGCCGAAAGCAGCGTGCCATCGCCACCCAGCACGATCAGCAAATCCGCGCCCTCCGGCACCGCGGCGCGCGGAAGCCCGTCCTGCTGGCCCAGATAGTTGGCGGTCTCGGCATCGTAGCGCGAGTGGACTCCGCGTTGTTTGAGCCATTCCACCAGCGGCGGAACGATCTTGCTGGCGTGCGGGATCCCCGGCTTTGAGATGATTCCGGCGACTTTAATGTCGAGCATAGAGCAGGAATTCCAGATTGCCTTCCGCGCCGGGCAGGGGACTGGGCATCAGGCTAGTGCGGTAGCCGAGCGCTTGAACCGCCCGCTCAACCCGCAGGCATGCAGCCTGGTGCAAAGCCGGATCGCGGACGATGCCGCCCTTACCCACCTGCGCGCGCTCAACCTCAAACTGGGGTTTGACCAGAATCACCATTTCTCCAACCGGGGTGAGCAAGGATGGTAGCACGGGTAGAATCATGGTGATCGAGATGAAGCTCACATCGCAAACAGCCAAGTCGATGAGTTCGGGGACGTCGGCCGCGGTGAGATAGCGCGCGTTGACTTGTTCGCGTAAGACCACCCGCGGATCGTTGCGCAATTTCCAGTCGAGTTGGTTGGTGCCCACATCGAATGCATACACTTTCCTTGCCCCTTGCTGGAGCAGGCAATCGGTAAAGCCTCCGGTGGACGAACCAATATCCAGGCAGATTCGGTCCTGCACAGGGATCGCGAAATGTTTGAGCGCCGCCTCCAGTTTCGCGCCACCGCGGCTGACAAAGCGCGGCGGCGCAAGCACCTCAATGCGGCTCTCGACATCCACCGTTTGCCCGGCCTTGGCTGCTTTCTGCCCATTGATCATGACCTCGCCGGCGAGAATCAACGCCTGCGCTTTGGTGCGCGACTCGGCCAGTCCGCGATCCACCAGAAGCTGGTCCAGGCGGGCTTTCAAGCTTTCCGGCTCACGATGAAGTCCGCCAGTTCCCGCAGCCGTTCCGCGCGTTCGTCCAACGGACGCAACGCCAAGTGCGCACGGAGGCGTTGGTCTTCCGCCATCTCGCGCGAACGCTCCAGGCCATAGACTGCGGGAAATGTAATCTTGTGTTGCTGCGCGTCTTTGCCCGCGGTCTTGCCCAGTTGGTCTGAAGGCTGTTCGACGTCGAGCACGTCGTCAACAATCTGAAAGGCCAGACCCACGTGCTCGCCGTAGCAGGAAAGAGCCGCGAGCTGCTCCTCATCGGCGCCCGCGTAGATGCCGCCCATGCGTAGGCTGGCTCGCAGCAGAGCCCCCGTCTTGGCGTGGTGAATCGTCTCGAGCAACGTAGAATCGGGATGCTTGCCTTCCCCCTCGATGTCATGCACCTGGCCGGCGATCATGCCGCCCACGGAGCCAGACGCTTGCGCCAGTTCCAGAATCAGGCGTGTGCGGCGTGAGGCATCGCACTCCGCCTGAGCCAACACCTCAAACGCCAGCGTACACAGCGCGTCCCCGGCCAGGATCGCCATCGCGTCGCCGAACACCTTGTGGCAGGTAGGACGCCCGCGGCGCAAGTCGTCGTTGTCCATGGCCGGCAAATCATCGTGAATCAGCGAGTAGGTGTGAATCATCTCCAGCGTACAAGCTGCTTGCTCGATGCCTGGTTGATAATCGGAAACCGCCTCGGCCGCGGCCAGGCACAGCACCGGCCGGATGCGCTTGCCGCCGGCGAACAAGCTGTAGCGCATCGCTTTGTGGATGGAGTGCGGGGGCACGGATTCCGCCGGAACCCAGCGGTCCAGCGCCTCGTCCACCTGCCTCTGCCGCTCTTGTACGTACTCGGAAAGGTTCATCGCTTGGTCATGCCTTTTCGGGGCCGAAAGGCTCGGCTTGCACCTTGTCGCCTTTGCGAGTCAGCACCTCGATGCGCGTCTCGGCCTCTTCCAATTGCTTGCGGCACGTCTCACTCAGCTTCATTCCTTTTTCAAACAAGCCGAGCGCCCGTTCCAGCGGCAATTCGCCACTCTCCATCTCTTTCACGATTTGTTCGAGTTCCAGGAGGCCCGCCTCAAAACTGGCAGACTTCACTTCATCAGGCATCTAAGCATTTTGACACGGGCGGAAAACATTTTTCGCGCGGGGCGCCTGGTATCTTCCTTCACCCGCGCCTTCAGCCTCGTGCCAGCCCTTCGTAGTCATCCGCCAGCCGTTCGGACGAACCACATCGCGGATGGATCGAGGAGGATGTTCCAGGTGGTTATGCGGCCCTTGCAGGGCGGAAGTCGTACATAGCGACTGAGGCCAGGTTCCGATCTCGCGTCGTCCAGTGCGAACGGAGTCAGCCGGCGACATCAGCGCGAGTTGCCTCAAACGCGATTTCGAAGTCCCATCATGAGGTGTAGCTGACTCGGTCCTATTGCGTGTGTTGCGCAGTTCGGCGGACGCTCGTCCGTTCGGCGGACCTCATTGCTGCGGCTTGGATTCGTCGAGGGAATTAAGGGCGTTGAATCCGTACCAGTTCAGACCATTACGCAGAGTGTTGGTTGAGTGTGAACTGGCGGAAGAGGATCAATGTCGAAATACGAAGTCATTCTGTACTTGAGCAGTGAGGATGATGCGTTTATCGCCGAAGTGCCAGAGTTGGCTGGCTGCGCGGCCGATGCTGCTAGTCGCCAGGAGGCGCTCGCCAACGTCGAGGTGGTGATCGCTGAATGGCCGGGAGCGTTCATTCCCTGATGTGGTCTGTCAGGCGGGCGCGAACCTCGGGCCAAGGGATTGTGGAAACTGCTCCCGAGTTCAACTCGCCAATGCGCTTATTGATTTCCCCGCGCCAACTCTCTTCAGCATCCCCGTCCACCTCGCCGTCAATGCTATTGAGGAGAGAGTCTGCCAGGGCTGCCCGCCCCTCTGGCGGAAGAGAAAGGGCTTGCTTGAGAATCTCACTTTCGTTCAGCGCCGTGCTTCGATTGTAGCTTTTCAGCACTTATTGCGCGGGCACCGGCTCCAGCGGCAATTCGACGCCTTCCATATCTTGACGATCTGTTCGGGTTCCAGGAGGCGTATTCAACGATGCAGGAGCCGTCATTGGTCTCGAGATCACGACCTTGCCGCGTGACTTCAGTCACTGCTTCGTGTCCGATAAAGCCGTACTCTAAGCTCAGAGACACATCGGCCGCGATGGTCGAGCAGGAACCAGACGAGCACTATGAGCGTTGTTTGTCGGGCAAAACTAGCCGTGCCGGCGTTTTTCGAAAGGATAGGTACGCCGATATGAGTTCGCAGCATCCACAGAACAAAAGCGAAATGCCCGGCGCGGAAGTCGTCCGCTTGGTCGATATGGTGAACTATCAGGAAGGAGCCGTCGTCAGTAGGACGCTGATGAAGCGCACGACCGGAACCATCACGCTGTTCGCTTTCGACGATGGTCAAGGCTTGAGTGAACATACAACTCCGTATGACGCGGTGGCACAGGTGCTGGAGGGTGAAGCCGAGATTTCCGTATCAGGCAAGCCACTTCTTACGAAAGCAGGCGAAGCGGTTCTCTTGCCCGCAAACCAGCCTCACGCATTGAAGGCGGTTAGTAGATTTAAGATGTTGTTGACGATGGTCCGCCTCTGAGGCGGCGCTTACCGCTCCGGCGCAAGCTCCACTTGGGTCAGGATCAGTCCTAGTTGACGTTGGTCTCCAGGGGCTGAGAAAGTCTTGTCTACTGCGATCGTCAACGTCGCGGAATCGCCAGCGATCTTAGCCGCACTCGTCGTGAGCTTGTACGAGCCAGGCCCGCCGTACGTCTGATGCGCCACTGCCAACCCCTCGATCAAAACCGTGACGGTACGAGCAGGCGCGGCGTCGGGAATGTACAAATGCACGATTGCAATTGCCGACGGCGACGGGCTCTTGAGCAGGATGTCCGCGCGTGCCCCCGTCCAGCGATATTTGCCGTCTTCAAGAGAATAGATGCCGCTCACGATTTGCTGTTCTGCTTGCGGGGCGTTCATCGGCAAGAGGGAAACGGACGGTTTGCGCTCGAGCAGGCGCTCGGCGCGCACACGATCAATGTCCGCCCTCGCGATTGCGAACGGCCGCAAGCCAAAGGACGCGCTGGACCAGCCCGAATTGGCGTCAATCGAAACCAGTCGTAAAGGGATCGCCGATGTGATCGTTTTTTCCGCAATCACCGCCCGTGCCCCGCTGATCTTCACTGGACCGCCGAGCGTGCTGGACACTACGATTTCGCCCGGATGGACGGCTTGCCCTTGCATCAGTGGAAGTCCGCCTTCTTGTTCCAGGTAGAAGCGGAAACCCCAGTCGGCATTCACCCAAACGCGATCGTTGGCCGCCGGCAAGGAACGGGCAAATTCGCGGTAGCCGTCCCAATGTTGATAGTTCACGATCGCCAGACACAGCCCCAATACAGCGCTGCCGGCAATTCCGCACAGGGTAAAGCTTGTGCCACCGCCAAGTGGCACAGGCTTTAGCCTGTGCTGCGTAGCGAGGATCGCTACAGGCAGCGCAATCGGCAAAAGATAGCGCGCCGAACCGGCGAAGAACAACACCAGCGCCGCGGCATAGAAAATCAGGATCCACTGGGCCAGGAACTCCCGCCAATGGCGGACGCACCAGATAAGGATTCCCACGCCAACAGCAATCGAGATCCAAAACAGCGGATTCCAATCATAGATCATGGCCGCGAGAGCAAATGGCGCTGCACTCAAGCCGGGAATCCACAGAATCGGACAGACCAGCCAACCCAAATGCCCCGTGAGCGCGACCGCATTCTTCAGTTTGAGCGCCATCTCCTGCAGTCCGTAAGACTGCATGTACCCGGCGAGCACGGTGGCGGGCAGCGCGCCGATGGAGTAGCGCTCGTACATCTGCCAGATGACCAGTATCAGCGGCACGGTGAACGCCGCCACCCATGCCGGCCGCCATTTGCGCCCGTATAGCAGCAAGATGGGAACCAGCACGATGGACTGATAGGCCGCCAGTGCCGCCAGCGCCATCGCCAGGCAGGCGGCGACGAGCAGAGCTAGGGAGACGCGATCCACCGCACGAACATACAGCGCAATCGACAAGAGCCAGAACGCCAGAAATGGCACGTCGGACTCCAGCGAATTGCCGTTGACGATGAAGACCGGCGTGGCTAAAAACAAAAGCGTAGCCAGCAATGGATGCGGGCTAAACCTCCGCGCCAGGGCTAGAGCGCTGAGCCCGGCGATGCAGGAAAATAACACGTAAGCAGCGTGAAACGGAACTTCCTTTACATCGCGGAAGAGAGCCAGCAGGGCTGCTAAGAACCACGCATTCAGTGGCGGATGCGGGTGGCCTTGCATGCTGACCATGCGCCCTTGAAACGCGTAGTGGGCGTGATTGGGATGCAGCGGATCGATCTGCGCGTGCTCGGCGCCATAGAGATAGAAGAGGTCGTCGCCCTGGATGGCCTGATGGAGAAACGGCGCCCGGAGCGCAATCACCGCCAGCAGGACCACCAGAATCTGCCGGCCCACTTACTTCTTCCAGCGGACAATCGGTTTGCGGGCTGCCGTTACCTCGTCCACTCGACTAGTGCGCGTCGAGTGCGGCGCGTCGTGCACCAACTGTGGCGTCTCCTCAACTTCTTTCGCAATGGAAATCATGGCATCGATAAACAAGTCGAGTTCATCTTTGCTTTCCGTCTCGGTCGGTTCGATCATCAGTGCGCCTCGCACGATCAACGGAAAGCTCACGGTGTAAGGATGAAAGCCGTAGTCGATCAGCCGCTTGGCGATGTCGCCGGTGCGAATGCCGTGTTTGGCCTGCCGGTCGTCGCTAAAAACGCACTCATGCATGGTCGGCGCTTTGTGGGGCAGATCGTAGTAGGGTTCCAGTTTGGCGCGGATGTAGTTGGCGTTGAGCAAGGCATCCATGGTTGCGCGCTTTAAACCTTCGCCGCCGTGCGCCTGAATGTAAGCGAGCGCGCGGACTAGAACGCCAAAATTGCCGTAAAATGCCCGTACCCGGCCGATCGACTGCGGCAGGTCATAGTTCCACGAATACACTCCGCCGGATTTTTGCAAGCGCGGTTTCGGCAAAAACGGGATCAGATGTTTTGCGACGGCTACCGCGCCGGACCCTGGGCCGCCGCCGCCATGCGGCGTCGAAAATGTTTTATGCAGATTGAGGTGCATCACATCCACACCGAAATCTCCCGGCCGCGTGATCCCCACCAGAGCGTTCATATTGGCGCCGTCCATGTAGACCTGCGCGCCCTTGGCATGCAGGATGCCGGCGATCTGCCCGATGTTTTGCTCAAAGACTCCCAGCGTGTTGGGATTGGTGATCATCAATCCGGCCACGTCTTCATTGACGATGCGTTCCAACACCTCGGTGTCCACCATGCCGCGGTCGTTGGACTTGATGTTTTCGACTGTGTAGCCGACCATCATGGCCGTGGCTGGATTGGTGCCGTGCGCCGAATCGGGTATTAGGATTTTCTTGCGCGGATTGCCCTGCGATTCCAGATAAGCACGGATCAGCAGGATGCCGGTGAGCTCCCCGTGCGCGCCGGCCGCCGGTTGCAGCGTCAACGCATCCATGCCGGTGATCTCACCGAGCGCCGCCTCCAGTGCCGCCATCACCTCCATCGCGCCTTGCGACAGCGCCTCCGGCTGGTAGGGATGCGCCCACGCCAGGCCTTCCGTGCGCGCCACCAGTTCGTTCACGCGGGGGTTGTACTTCATCGTGCAGGAGCCCAGCGGATACAAGCCGAGATCGATAGCGTAATTCTGAGTCGACAAGCGTGTAAAGTGGCGGATCGCCTCCACCTCACTGATCTCGGGAAAATCCGCGATCTCATCGCGAGTATTTTCCGCGCCCAAAACTTGCTTCGCATCCACGGCGGGCACGTCCAGATCGGGCAATTGATAGCCAGACTTGCCCGGGGAACTGCGTTCAAACACCAGCCCCTCGTTCTGATTGATGTGGCTGCGCACCTTCTTGATCATTTATGCCAGTGCCTCCGCCATGCTGTCCATCTGCTCGCGCCGGTTCATTTCCGTGGCGCACAGCAACATGGCGTTGCCTAGCTCCGGATAGAAGCGCTTGAGCGGCAGGCCGCCGATAATTTTCTTGTGGAGCAATGCTTCATTCACCTGCTCGGGCGTTCGGCCGATGCTGGACACAACGAATTCATTGAAGAACGGCCCACTAAAATGCGGTTTCACTTTGCCGGCCAGATAGTGCGCCTTGGACAGGTTTTGTTCCGCTAATTCCCGCAATCCCTCTTTGCCATAGACGGTCATGAACACGGTTGCCATCAATGCGATTAGCGCCTGATTGGTGCAAATGTTGGACGTGGCTTTCTCCCGGCGAATATGTTGCTCGCGCGTAGACAACGTCAGGCAAAACGCCCGATTCCCGCGAGTGTCTTTTGTCTCGCCGACGATGCGGCCCGGCATCTGCCGCATGAACTTTTCCTTGGTCGCCATGATGCCCGCAAACGGGCCACCATAACAAGGGGAAATGGCGAAGGACTGCAATTCACCCGCGACGATGTCGGCTTCTTCGGGCGGCCGCAGCAGGCCCAGGCTCACCGCTTCGGTGAATACGAACACCAGCAGAGAACCGTTCTTATGCGCCAACTCCGCCGCTTGCTTTACGTCCTCGACCACGCCAAAGAAATTCGGCGATTGGATGATCACCGCGGCAACGTCCTTGTCCAATTGCCGCGCTAGGTCGTCTAAGTCCAGTTTGCCGGTCTGTGAGTTATAACCAGCTTCACTTACCGGCATTTTTTGGTGTTGCGAGTAAGTGGCCAACACTTCCCGATACTCGGGATGCACCGTGCGCGCTACTACGATCTTGTCGCGGTTGGTCAAACGCACGGCCATCATTGCAGCCTCCGGAACGGCTGTGGAGCCGTCGTACATGGACGCGTTGGCTACATCCATGCCGGTGAGCTGGCACACCATGGTTTGAAACTCGAAGATAGTGGTCAGGGTTCCCTGAGCAATCTCCGCCTGATAGGGCGTATAGGATGTGAGGAATTCGCCGCGAGACACAACGGTGTCCACCAGAACCGGCCGGTAATGATTGTATACGCCCGCGCCGAGAAACGAGTCGTAGCCGTTGGCGTTTTCCAGCCCCCGATCCCGGAAATATTCAATGATGTCGTATTCCGATTTCCCCGGCGCAATGGCAAGCGATCGATTCAGCCGTACTTCCGCGGGTAACTGCGAAAATAGCTCTTCCAAAGAACTGACGCCGATGGCGGACAGCATCTCGCGGCGTTCGAGGTCTGATTTGGGTAAGTAGCGCAACTTGGTCTCTAAATAAATTAGTGCCCGGCTTCGGCTTCCACATACTTTTGATAGTCTTGCGGCGAGAGAAGCTGCTTTATTTCTTCCGGAGCGCCCAGCTTGATCTTCACCAGCCAGGCGGCGCCGTGCGGATCCTCGTTAATCTTTTCCGGCGCGGTTGCCAGCGCCTCGTTGATGGCGACAATCTCGCCGGAGATCGGCGCGTAGATATCGGAAACGGCTTTCACCGATTCCACCGAACCGAAGGTTTGCCCCTTGGTGGCGGCGCTGCCTACTTTGGGAAGATCGACATACACGATGTCGCCTAACTCTTTCTGCGCGTGATCGGTAATGCCAACCGTTCCGATTTCTCCTTCCACTCGAACCCACTCGTGCTCTTTCGTGTAACGTAAATCTGCTGGATACATGTTTTATTTCGCTCGCTTATAAAATGGTGTGGGCACCGTGACAGCGTCCACTGGATTGTTGCGGATCAGTATCTGAATTTGCTTGCCAATCACCGCCTGCTCAGTTGGCAAGTAACATAGCCCGATATTCTTTCCCAAAGTGGGAGACGGGCCGCCGCTGGTTACCCAGCCTGCGGGCGCGCCGTCCACCAGCACCTCATATCCGTCGCGTCCAATGCCGCGGCCGGTCATCTCAAAACCAACCAGTTTCCGCCGCACGCCTTCTTCCTTGCGTTTCAGCAGCGCCGCACGCCCCAGAAAATCGCCTTTGTCGAACTTGACGATCCAGCCCAAGTTGGCTTCCAGCGGAGTCAAGGTGGCGTCGATCTCGTGGCCATACAGAGCCATTTTTGCTTCCATCCGCAGAGTATTCCGAGCACCCAACCCGCATGCCTTGATGCCGAACTCCTGGCCGGCGTTCATCACTTCTCCCCAGATGCGTTCGGCCTGTTCGGGCGCCACATAGATCTCAAATCCATCCTCGCCCGTATAGCCAGTGCGCGCGATTCGCGCCGGTGTTCCGGCTACTTTGCCGTCGGTGAAGTGATAATACGGGATCGGCGACAGGTCCGTCTTCGTCAGTTTTTGCAGCGTCGCCGGTCCTTTGGGGCCTTGGATGGCGAGCTGAGCGTAACGGCTGCTGGCGAACTCCACGCGCGCCTTCGTGGGGTTATTGCTGCGCATGTGCTCGAAGTCTTTGTCCTGGTTGGATGCGTTCACGCAAATGAAAATGTGATCGTCAGCCACCTTGTGCAGCAGGATGTCGTCGACAAAACCGCCATGCTCGTACAGCAAGCCCGAGTATTGCGCCTGGCCGATTTTCAGTTTCGACGCCGCATTGGTAGCCAGCCAATCCGCCAGGGCCAACGCATCGGCGCCGTGAAATTCGATTTCGCCCATGTGGCTGACGTCAAACAGGCCCACCGCCGTGCGCACGGCGTTGTGTTCGTCCAGGATGCCGGAGTATTGCACCGGCATGTCCCAGCCGCCGAAGTCCACCATCTTGGCGCCCATCTTCCGGTGGACGGAGTTCAAGGGAGTCGCCTTCATGAGAAGTTTTAGTTTAGCAGCCGGTACGCGCCAGCTCGCCTGCCTTTCAAGGCACGACCGTGAAGCTGGCGACGGCGGCCTCTTCTTCGTTGAAAACTTCCAAAACGCGATACACCTTGGTCAGTTGGACCAAATCCTGGACTCGCTGCGTGAGCTTAAGAAGTTTTAACGCACCGCCGTGTTTCACGGCCGTTGTGTGCGCGGTAACTAACTCTCCCAGCCCACTACTGTCGATAAAATACACTTCGGACATGTCCAGGATGATCTGTTTCTTACCTGACTCCAAGGATTCCCGGATGGTCGACCGGAACGTCGCTGTAGGTTCCCCTAGGGTAAGTCGTCCAATCGGACGCAACACCGTAATTCCCCGTATCTCGTAGTCAATGAATTCTAGAGCCATCTCGCGATACTACTGGTACCGAAGTGTTTGCGTCAAGGAGAGGAGGTACAAATATCTCCCACAATTGAGTGTGCCCGCTGTAAACTATGTAAGAGACCTCGCAATTTTGCCGTCACGTCCAGAGCGTGGGCTGGAATTTTTACCGGGCTCAAGTTCAGCGGCATGGCAAACACACGTTGTGTGGAATGGCACGAGTTTTGCAGAGAGTAGAAAGAGGTGAATGTAATGATGCGTGGGAAAGTACCGGCCACCCTGGGAGCAGTTATCTTTTTGTCCCTGGTAGGCGGAGGTTGTGCGACCAAGAAACATGTTCGGGAAGCCATTGCACCCGTTCAAAACCAAATCAACGACGTGCAAAAGCAGACTGCCGACAACCGGCAGGCCATTGGCGATTTAGACCGGCAGGTAGCCACGGCTGACGAGAAAGCCACCGACGCTGGCAAACGCGCCGCAGCGGCCAATGATGCTGCCTTGAGGGCGAACGGCGCGGCCACGCAAGCGCAGCAGTCCGCCGATCGCGCCTCGTCTATGGCGCAGCAGGTAGGTACGCGGCTGGATCAGACGTTGGCCAATCTGGACAACTACAAGCTGTTGAGTAGTCAACAGGTCTTCTTTAAGTCCGGACGCTATGCCTTGAGCAAGGAAGAACAAGAGAAGCTGGATAGTGTCGCGCAGAACGTTACCAACGCCAAGAGCTTCGTGATTGAAGTGGAAGGCTTCGCCGACCACACAGGCGATCGGGCCATGAATCTGGAATTGAGCCGGCGCAGAGCCGATGCGGTGGTGCACTATCTGACCGTCGAAAAGAATGTGCCGCTGCGGGCGATCCGCGTCCTGGGAGTCGGCAGCGAGTTCCCGAACGCCGACAACACTACGCGTGAAGCGCGGGCCGAGAATCGGCGGGTGGACGTCAAGGTGTACGCGCTCGATCTGGGTGGATCGATGCCGAGCCAGGCGACCCCGTCTGAGGCTAGGCGCTAAAGAGTCGTTCAGCAGCTAGGAAACCCAAGAGCAGGCGGAGGCGCCTGCTCTTTTTCATGACCAGGCGCAGTAGCAGTCGCCCCGCCTGCCCTGAGACCTTGAGGCGGTTTTCTGAGACGGTAAAATGAAGTTTCATGACTTTAGAAGAACTCGAACGCGAATACTCCTCGCTCCGCGCACAAGCAGAAGCTGTGCGGAGCTATCTTTGACGCTCCTCAAAAAAAAGCCGAACTAGCCAAAATCGAGCGGGTGATCTCCGATCCGGACTTCTGGAACCAGCAGGAGAAAAGCCAGAAGATCATGCAGGACCGGAAGCGCCTGGAGCAACAGCTTGCCGAAGAGTCGGAAGTAGCTTCCTTAACCTCCGACCTGGACACGCTGTTTGAGCTGGGGCGCGAAGGCGAAAACGTAACCTCGGATATCGAACGCGATCTCAAGACCTTCGCGGCCCGGTTGGAAGTTCTCGAAACCGGCATGCTTTTGTCCGGCCCGAACGACGCCAAGAGTGCGATTCTAACCATACACCCAGGCGCCGGCGGCACGGAAAGCCAGGACTGGGCTGAGATGCTGCTTCGCATGTATCTGCGCTGGGCGGAACGGCACGGCATGGAAGCTGTAGTCACCGATCGCTTGGAAGGCGAGGGCGCCGGCATCAAGTCCGCCACCATGGAAGTGAACGGCGAAAACGCGTACGGCATGCTCCAATCCGAGACCGGCGTGCATCGCCTGGTGCGCATTTCTCCCTTCGACGCCAACGCCCGCCGGCACACTTCCTTTGCCTCCGTGTTTGTCTATCCGATGATCGATGAGGACATCAAGATCGACATCAAACCGGAGGAGATTAAAGTCGATGTTTTCCGGGCCAGCGGCGCGGGCGGCCAGCACGTCAACCGCACGGAATCCGCCGTCCGCTTCACGCACATCCCCACCGGCATTGTCGTGCAATGTCAAAATGAGCGGTCGCAGCACAAGAATCGGGCCAGCGCGCTGAAACAATTGCGGGCGCGATTGTATGAGTTCGAGCTCGACAAGAAGAAAGCCGCCGACCGCAAAGTGGAAGACGCCAAGCTGGAGATCAACTTCGGCAGCCAGATTCGCAGTTATGTGTTGGCGCCCTACCGCATGATCAAGGATCATCGCACCAAGTTATCCATCGGGGACGTGGATCGCGTTTTGGACGGCGATCTCGATTCCCTGACTCATGCTTTCCTGGTGTGGAAGAAAACCGGCAGAACCGTTGGCGTCGATGGAAAAGACGAACTCCCGGATTGAGCTTGCAGCCGCCCTGATTCGCGCCGGCGAGTTAGTGGCGTTTCCCACCGAGACCGTGTACGGTCTGGGGGCTAACGCGCTGGACCGGGCCGCGGTCGACAAGATTTATGCAGCTAAGCAACGGCCGCCCACCAGCCCGCTCATCGTCCACGTCGATTCCGTAGAGATGGCGCGCCAACTGGTACGCCAGTGGCCACCGCAGGCGCAAATGCTGGCGGATAGATTCTGGCCCGGCCCGCTGACTTTCGTTTTGCAAAAAGACGCCCGCGTTCCGGATAATGTGACCGCCGGCTTGAACACCGTGGGCGTACGGATGCCGGCGCATCCCACAGCTCTGGCGCTGATCCACGCGGCGGGCGTGCCCATTGCGGCTCCCAGCGCCAATCGCTTCACGCAGCTTTC
>Ga0075017_100000717_pt1 | contig 19026 bp, 21 predicted proteins | sample AleBraG_ABR_2012_FD_71475 | JGI IMG/M metagenome (GOLD analysis project Ga0075017, IMG submission 71475) | Freshwater sediment microbial communities in response to fracking from Pennsylvania, USA - Alex Branch Run_MetaG_ABR_2012 | ecosystem: Environmental > Aquatic > Freshwater > Creek >... | reverse complement strand
AACGGGCTGATCCTGCGCCCGCTAAACGTGCCTCAGGCGCAGAGCCTTTACGGAATCGAGCACGGAAACGAACACAACATGTGGGAGTCGTATCCCGATTATCTCGATCTGCGCGATCGCAACCGCAGCTTCGACGATCTGGCAGGCTTCAGCATCGATGAAGCGGGGTTGGACAGCGGCGAAAATCCATCCCGCGCCTGGATCTATTCCGTCACCGGGAACTACTTCGACGTGTTGCGTATTCAGCCTTATCTGGGCCGGGTCTTCCACGGCTCCGATGAGCATGGCCCCAACAGCGCGCCGTACATCGTGCTCAGTCACCCGTACTGGCACGTCCATTTTCAAGATGACCGTGCAGTGGCAGGGCGCGTTGTGCTGCTGAACAAGCATCCGTATACCATCGTCGGCGTAGCCCCACCGGAATTCCACGGGACGCTGGTGTTCGGCATTCCGGATTTCTTTGTGCCGATGGTGAATCAGGAGCAGATTGAGGGGAAGAATACCCTCGCCGCGCGCGCGACCCATTCGGTCTTCATGACGCTGGGGCATCTGAAGGCGGGAGTCACTCCCGAACAGGCTGCGGCAGATCTCAACTCGATTGGCGCATACCTGGAAAAGACCTATCCCAAAGACCACGGCGCCACGAGTTTCGTCTTGGCTCGTCCAAATTTGTATGGCAACCTTCTCGGCTCTCCGCTGCGGGCATTCGTCTCGGGCCTGATGCTGCTGGCGGGTTGATTCTGCTGGCTGCCTGCGCCAATCTGGGAAGCCTGTTTGCGGCGCGCGCCGCAGATCGCTCCCGGGAAGTTGCTCTACGGCTCGCCCTCGGTGCAAGCCGTAGCCGCATTGTGCGGCAATTACTCACTGAAGCCGTGCTGATCTCACTGGCAGGAGGCGCCCTGGGGCTGTGGGGCAGCGTCGCGCTGTTGCGCGGGCTGAGCGTGTGGCATCCGTTTCCCCGATATCCCATGAATGTGCCCGTAGGCCCCGACGCGAGTGTTTACTGGATTGCTCTGGTCCTGGCATTGGTGAGCGGATTTCTCTTTGGCCTTGTTCCCGTGCGCCAGGTGCTGCGGGCCAACCCCTACCAGATCGTCAAATCGGGATCCGCCGGCACGATTGGGCGGCGTATCACGGTCCGGGACCTATTGCTCGCGGTGCAGATTGCGATTTGCGCGGTGCTGGTGACTTCTTCGATGGTTGCCCTGCGCGGACTGGCACGCTCGCTGCACAGCAATTTCGGTTTTGAGCCGCGCAATGTCTTGCTTGCCGATACCGATCTGAGTATGGCGAAATACACCGGCGACCAAGTGCCCGCCATGCAAAGGCGCATGATCGATGCCGTGGCGACGATTCCTGGCGTAGAGTCCGTGGGATCAATTGGCCGGCCACCCTTAAATGGGGGCGGGTTCGCCGCGCTTGTCTTTACCAGCGAAACGACAGATCTGCGGCCATCCAAGGCCGTTGTCACCGCCACCAGGTACAACATCTCCCCCGGATACCTCCGCGCGGCCGGTACGGTCTTGTTGGCGGGACGGGACTTCTCCTGGCATGACGATAAAGGCTCGCCAGACGTAGCGGTGGTGAATCGCGAGTTTGCCGCGAGAATCTTCGGCTCAACCAGGAACGCCATGGGCGGACGTTGCAAGCTGCGGGACGGAACGCGCATTCAAGTGGTGGGTGTGGTTGAGGATGGAAAATATGAGAGCCTCACCGAAGATCCCGAGCCGGCGCTATTTCTCCCGGTCTTGCAAGCGCCCATGAGTGAGACCTGTCTGGTGGTCCGCTCGACCCGCGATCCACGGCAACTGGCTGCAGCCATACAGAGTACACTGCGGGGCCTGGATCGAGGGCTGCCGGTCTTCATCCAAAGTTGGAACGAACAACTGACCCTCCCTCTGTTTCCTTCACGTATGGCCACCGCGTCGCTGGGGGTGCTGGGCATGATGGGCGCCATGCTGTCGATCACCGGCATCTTTGGAATGGCCGCGTACTCGGTTAGCAAGCGGCTGAAGGAATTGGGAATTCGGATCGCGATTGGCGCGCAGCCTAAGGAAGTGTTACAGGCGGCGCTGGGACGGGCGTTCAAATTGCTGGCGTTGGGTTCGGCAGCCGGATTGGCGCTTGGAATTTTGGCGAGCCGCGTGCTGGCTTCCATCGTGTATCAGGCCACTCCCCGCGATCCGCTCGTATTGGCTGGCGTTGTTCTCGCTATGCTTTTGCTGGGGCTACTGGCGACATGGATTCCAGCGCAACGCGCACTGTCGATTGATCCGCTGACGCTGCTGCGGGAGGAGTGACGACACAGCGCCCCGCGCACGTCTAGACCATCTGGCCGCGCTCAGCCTCTCGAATGCGCTGGATTTGAGGCAGATGATGACGCTCATGGATACCCAGAAACTGCGCGAACTCCATCAACGTATAGGATCCCAGCAGCGGGTGCGACCAGCGCAGGGAGTTCAGTGTCTCGTCATCGATTGCAGTAATCGCCCGCAAGCTCCGGTCGCGCGTGCGGCGCCGCCATTCGACTAGCTCGTCGTAGCTCTTGACGCCGTTTGCCGGCCGGAGAAACACGGGAGCCCGGTATCGGCCATCCGTGGCATTGGCAGTGGTGAGCTTGCCATTGGCGGATTCAACAGTTCGCATGCCCATCCACCGCCAGATCGCCGCGTTGGCGCCATCGGCGGCCTTCACAAACCGCGGGAAGCGCCGGAACTTGGGAACCACGGCCCATATGAGATACATCACCTGCTCGGTGCGCACCAGATGGTGAACAATCTGGGCGATGGTCCACCCGCCTGGAACCGGCTCGTGAAGCGTACCGCGCGCCCGCGAAAGCTCTTCGAGTAACGCACACTCGCACTCGTCGAGATAGGAGCGTACTTCACCCCAGCGCAGTTCCGCCATGAACCTACTCCATCGGATGCTCTTCAGACGCCGCGGCCGCCCTCGCTGGCGAATCGCCAGCCATGCGCCCATCTAGCGCCCCAAGGCCATACTCATTTCGAAGCGGCTGCCCCGTCCGATTTCCGAGCGCCCCCGAGGATGTCCGGCATGGCGTAATTCCCCTCGTGGCACGCATACTCAAAGACCGGGCCCGCCGTCGCCACAAACGGGTACTCCATCATCCATTTCTTCGTGAAAGTGGTGGGATCGTCAATCGTCACACGGTAAAGGATCGTATCGGCGTCGGTCCGCGTGAACCGTTCGATGACGTGCAGGTTCTCGCCGGATCCCCGGAATGCCGTCTGGCCGGTGAAGTTGGTCGTGTCCACCACTAGTGTGTCGCCTTCCCAATGGCCAATCGAGTCCCCGAGCCACTGGTGAACGTTGCTCGGAGGGTGCGTGCCGTTCATGCGAATGATGCGTGCGTCGTGCACCATCTCCACCAGGATCATCACCACTTCGGGAGTCTGCACAATCTGGTAGGTACTGTTGTAAAGCGCCGGAATCATGGGTGGCCCCGATGTCGAGCCAAAGCCGATGATGCAGCGCTCGGAGAGCGGCCGGTCTTTCACGCTGTCATAGTGATCGTAACTCCGCATCATGGCGGCCATCCTCTTCCGGGCCTCGGGGGTCAGGGGAGGGACTTTTCCATCCGGCGGATCGACGATCAACGACGTTCGCTTCACTCCGTCCACGCGCGCAAGCTCCGACCCGCGGTCAATGAATAGGTTGTTATACCCGCCCACCGCGTTCGCGCCATTGATGCGGGCCAACAAAGGAGAGTCCTCCCGGTCGATGTCGTTCGTTTCGAGATCTTCCTTCTCGTAAGCATGTGCTTCCGCCTCCGTGACCGTCGCTTTCCCCGCGAACGTGTCCGGCCGCTCCATCGGCGTCAAGGTGGAGTTGGTCCATGTCCCCTGAAGGTCTGGATGACCATCCGGAGTCCGCGGTACGGTCCAACTTCTTGGCTTAGCCCGGGTAGGAGCCTGGCCTGCCAGAGGCGTAGCCAGCATCGCCATCAACACCCCAATGGATCCGAGAAGTCGATACATCACAGGAACTCCTTGTGGGGCATTATAGTATGTCCGGGAATAGGACGCAGCCCAACGCGGACGGGGACACTGCGGGCTCGAGTCCGAACTCCTTCGCTCAAATCGATCGCAGCAGTGTCCCCTTTCGAGCGTGAGGCCGGATTGTCGACTCGTCCGAAGGCGGCGCTCCAGGCCGCCCCGAGTTGGCCATTTTGCGAGGGTTTGCCAGTGGGCTTTGGAAAGCTTGTCCCTTACTTTTCCTAGCGTGGGCTAGACGTCGGCGATCGCAAACACCTTCTCCAACGTGCGAATCGGATCGCGGCCTGGCGCGGGGTCGTATTCGTGAGCGACATAGCCGGTATATCCAAGATCGGCGATTGTTCTGAAAATGAAGGAGTAGTTCACTTCCTGAGTTTCGTCAATTTCGTGGCGCCCAGGCACGCCGGCCGCATGAAGGTGCCCGATCAAAGGGAAGGTTCTCCGGATATTGGCAGCTATGTTTCCGTCCATGATCTGGACATGATAAATATCGAAAAGGATCTTCACTCGCGGCGAGTTGACGCGAGTGCAGACATCGGCCACCCAATCGAGGTGATCGCCAATTTGATCCTTTCGGCCAATCGCCGGATCTTCGTACTTGCTGTTCATCACTTCCAGGCAGAGTGTGACGCCTTTCTCTTCGGCGCGGCTCTTGACCTGGTTCAGGAAGGCCACAGCCCGGTCGGCCCCCTCCGTGTAGGAGATGCCTTTGCGCTGGCCGCCTACGATGAGGACGTTGGGGCATCCATTTTCCGAGCAAACGTCAATCAAATCCTGCAGGGACTTCACCAGTTCATTCAGGCCTTGCTGTTGGATGATGCCGTTTTCTATAGTCACGCCGCCGCCCACGGCCAAAGTTGGAATCAGCCCGTGTCTTTTGAGAGTCGGCCACTGTGCGGCAGGCACCGCGTCGAAGCCGGATATCCCAATTCGCGCGGCTTCCCGGCACATGTCGTCCAAGGGCGTTTTAGGGCGGAAAGTTCTCAGGAAGCAGGACTGTTTGAGACGGCCATTACGGGGAACCGGGGTGGTAGTTTGCGCGTCTGCCAAAGCCGCTGAAGCCAGAGCTAAAAAGCCGCGTCGTTTCATCATTGGATGATATCCCAGGGCGGCCCAGCGACGTGTGCCCCGGTACCGCACGAACGAAAGGAACTCCAGACCGGCCTGAATTATTAGGGCCTGCCATTGATCATCAGGTGGGCCCAAGGTGTGCCCGCATACATGATCCAGGTTCCAGTCTGCTTCAGCGTCGTTGGCAACCCCGTGGTCGACGGGTAGAACGGCCACAGAATCATCCAATGTGGCGGTTCCTGAATTGGCGTGCCGGACGTTGCGTGAGGATCGGTCGCGCTCCAGTCCGTAGCCCCAGCTAGCATGTACTCAATGCCCGGCTCCGTATTTGTGGGCTTGGGCTTGTGTTGGGCCATATCTTTTTCCCATTGCAATGCGGGAGCGTTCGCGCAGAAGGGTGGGTCGCCGATCACTCCAGGATGCCCCGGAAAACACGTGAATCCATTCGTGCCTTCCCGCAACACGGTATCGTTCCCCTTCTCATCGCGATCCACCACTTTGGCTGCCTTTGCGATGTTCGACGGCGCTGCGGAAAGCGCACGCGCGATCTTGGTTTCTTTTGACTCCGCCTTCTTCTGCTGCGCGGCTGTAGTAGTGAGCGACGCGATGAGAAGACTGATTCCCAGGCTAAGAATTCGTTCCACAGATCGGCCCTCCTTGGACGGCACGCCCGGTAGGATAGCACTGACGCCTTCCACGCATCCATACGAGCTTCTGAGGAGTTCTGAGGAGTACTGGCAACTGAGGCCACGCCCACGATGAAGCCAAGTCCATCCGCTACGCCTAGAACCGGACACCGAGGCCCGTGGGGCTAGTTCAGTTCCGGCCCGCGCCGGCGCCGCCTCCGATTTGCCGCAGCCTGAGCCCCTCAACCGGATGTGTCAGTAGCGTCTCGGCGGCTTCGAGAAACTGCACAGTGTGCGGCAGAGTCGCGTGCAATTCAAAGGAAGCTTCATCCACCCACTCGGAATGTATCGCGAACACAAAGGGTTTCCTCAACGACTCATACACGTCGATGCGCAAGCACCCAGGTTCGGCCCGCGACGGCGCGTTGACCCGAAGCACCTCTTCGCGAAATGCCGATTCTTTCCCCGGCTGCGGCTCAAAACGGACAATAAAGTGAAAAGACAAATCCGGCCTCCAACCAAACGAGTATGCCACTCGGAAGTCATCGGCGTGAGCCCCAGCCGGGAACGGGAGTCCTGCGCAAATTCTCTGCAGCCAATCCCACAGCCGGCTGCTCGATGACGATCGCCATGCGGTCCTCATGGGCGATCTCGATGAATTCCACGGACACCTCGTTGCCATCGGACTTCATATCCGTTCCGGTGATCTTCGTTGGCCACGCGTTGGCGAACGTAAACACCATGGTCGCCGCTCCGGCTTCGTCCAACAGGCTGATGGTAACTGGAACGCGCGGGATCGTATTCATCTTGATCGCTCTGTACCAGTCTTGTCGAATTTGAACACGCCTTTTAAGGTGACATGCCCGGTCTTCTTGATGCCAGGCATCTGGACGACAGATCCTTGCTGTCACCGTGCCGGTATTCGATCGGTTCCGCCTCAACTGAGCTGACCTGTCATCTGCCATGGAACATCTCCTTTGCGATTAGTAGCGTTCGAACCCGTGAGCTGATCCAGCCTACGATTTCCGCTCGGGCGCAAGAACGTCGCGATCCCAGCCCGAGGCAGGCGCAGACAAATAGTCGCTTACGGTTCCATCGTTACGCATCCCCTTGAAGCGCAGGGCCTACAGGGCCTAGTCTAGTTGGTACTCGCGTTCTATTTTGCACTACTTCTGACACTTTCGATGCCAAAAAATCACCCGTCCAAGACGCAGGGATTAGCTCTGCGGCAACCACGAGTACCGTGACGGATTGTCCTTTCTGAAGAAGCGAGTCGGCGTTATTATCAATGCGCTGCAAAAGGAACGACACGTGCCATAAAGGGGCATGAGTTACCGCCATCAAACCAAAAAAAATACGATTATGCATTGCCATCCTGATTGCTATAGCCGCCAGCCTGGCCTACGGGCAGCGCAGCCCGAAAATAGCCGCCGATCTAGAGAGCCGGGATACCGTCGCGCACAGGAATGTCAATAAACTAAGATTCGCCCAGTCGGCGACCTTCGGATCTTGCCGATGAGCTGCCTTCCGAAGGTGAGCGGCTCTTCAAGAATCGGCATCAGCCGCCGCGTTCACTGAGAAGAACGCGGGGCGCGGCGGATCACCCAAACGAACATCAACGCCGTCGCGATTGCCACCACGGCGGAACTGGAGAGCGCGAAACTCCGAATACCCTCGTTGGTGAGGTGATCGCCGATCCGATAGCGGGTCTGGTCGGACAGCAGCCGGTTGCCGAAGCCCACCACGATCAGGACGATGATAAACGTCACTCGGAGAACGCCTTTGATGGTCCTGGCGGTCATGCGGCGGGCTAAGACGGCGCTGACGGCGATGACCAGGGCCGAGAGCGTCAGGCTCAGCAGGAGTACCGCTATCAGAAACGACGTTTCCGGGAGCAGCGGATGGCCATGCCACATCTTGAAATTCACGCTGGCCAGGCCTGCCACTAGCACGAGTACGGCGATTCCCCAGCCGTAGGCGAGCAACGTTCCGCTGCGCCGCAGGATTTCGCTCGGCGGCGTGGGTTCAGCGCCGGCAAACGCTTCCGCGCTGGCCGGGGCCACAAAGAAGACGGACAGTAGGGTATATGCCGCAATGACCACCGGATCGAGGAAGTCCAGGCCCTTGTACCAGGGGACGCCTATGCCGAAGATGACGACGATACCGAGGATGAGAAGTGCCTGTTTCGCCATGGATTAGACAGCCGCCCTTAGTATACCTGTCGGGACTACAGAACAATTTGAGGATGGTACGTTTTCTGTAGGCGGGATCAGTCACGCGCCTTACCTGGAAATAGGGCAATTTGGTCGGGGTTCAAGCTAATCCCGCGAAAGCGCGATACCGATAAACGTGTGTATGGTGAATCGGCGTATCGAGACCCGGATGTTGTGCTCGGATATGGTGGACGTCCGCTGGAAGGATGGGAGTGGCCGGTCACGGAAGAGTGTTGGCAACCTTGAGGACATTTCCTTGTCAGGTGCCTGCGTCCAGACCGATCACCCCATCCCCTTGCAGACGCCGTTGCGCATCCGCTATCCGAAAGGGGAACTGATGGGGGTGGTCCGGTACTGCGTATATCGGGAAATCGGATACTTTCTAGGAATTGAGTTTGAGGCTGGCTCCCGCTGGTCGGCGCGCGAGTTCCAACCTCGCCACATGCTCGACCCCCGCCGTCTGGTGATCCGCACCATCAACCGGCTGAAGGACAAGTCCTCGCCGACAGTACATTAGAGTGATTGGCCGCATTCACTGGCCTTATCGCGTTCGCAACGTGATGAAGTTGCTCAGCCGCGGAGCTCTCAGGGTCTTAAGACGGCCACGAAGCGGCAGAGCTCTCAGGAGGTGTGGCACCAGACAACAGCGCGCACATCGTACAGTCCATTGCGCTGCCTCGACTATTTTTGCGAAGCAACCCGACGCTTCGCCTCCCTGGCGTCAACTTCCTCTGGCGACAACCAAGTCACCTTAACCACGCCGAATCCCCCGTTCAGAACAGCATCCTGCGCGATAGCCTGAATGACCTTCCACTCTTCCATGAATTTCGACAAACCATCGGCGCTGCTGTCACGCCCATCCATGAAGCCGTACACATGCAGAATGAATTCTGGGACCTCGACTGTCCCAGGTTTGAATCCGGAAACGAAGTGCACGCTACGGGCGGGACCTAGAAAGCACTTGAGTTCTACGTTGTCATTCCCTCGATCATGCAGTCTCGTTCTAATTCCTTTCTCTTGAAGGGCCACTGCGACTTTTGGCAACATGCCCCGCGCAGCCGAGCGACGACTAAACCGAGTCTCGAACGCTATCGAATCAGCGTCGGATTCGCGGTCAAGGTCGAACTGCGCACATCCAAGCAGAATTAGCCCTGCCATTCTCAGAACCCCGTCCCTTGAAGAACCCCTTCCAGGCAGACTCAGCACAATTGGCCGCCGATGAACCACACGTCGCTGCCAGTGCTGCAGTTTAGTCATGCCAGTGCGTGCCCGCACTAATCATATATCCACTGAAGATAGGGTCAAAGGTCCTGCCACGAAATCTCGAACATAGAAATTGCTAACAGCAAAAAACTAGGCGTTTCGTTACGTCGAGAACTTGCCTTCCGTGCGCCCGTTGGGCTACTGCCGCTCTCCTGGAAATCGACGCTGGCGAGGACATTGCTACGTCCTAGGTGAAAGTGGGAAGCTTATGGATATCCAATTGGTGGCCTCATCCGGGGTCGAACCGGAACACCCTTTCGAGTACCAGAACCTAAATCTGGCGCGTCTGCCAATTCCGCCATGAGGCCGCGGAGCGGGGGGACAGCACCAGGATACCAACTCAGGCCACGGCGGTGCGGGCGGCGAGCTGAGGCTGCGGACCCAGCAGCCGGGGCGCGGGATTGCCACAGGCGCAGAGCGTGTGATCCAGCGGCAGCTCCGTACACCCGCGGACGACGTGCAGTCCCCCGTGGGCCTCGCATTCGGCGGCCAGCACTTCATTGCGATCGTTGAGATACTGCTCAAAAACTGGAACCCCAAAGGCACGCCAAAGCCGGTCGCGATCTTCTTGCGCGACAGGCGAATCGCCGGCGTAGTGCAGAACTACCAGGGCGTGGCTGATGGGCGGCCGGTCGATCTGGCAGGCCAACTGCCGCAATTGAACCAGTTGGCCTGCCAGCACTTCTGGAGCGAAGCGGGAGGTGCGCTCCGACCAGCCTTCAGGGAAAACTCGGATGCGGCGGGTCTCCACAAAGCCGCGAACCAGAATTGCGGTTCGAGCGGCCAGTGGCGCCCGGAACGTGGCGCGGATTCTAGGCCTGACATACGGCGCTACCCAGCCTGGAATCCGAATGACAACCTGCATTTGACAAGTAGGTTCCGATTTGCCGGAAAACTTCTCAGCCGCCTTTGCGGGGGTTGAAGAGCGAGAGTTCCCCGACGCGGACGGGACACTGGGGGCTCGTTTAGACGCGGACGGGGACACTGCGGGCTCGAGTCCGAACTCCTTCGCTTGAGACCTATCGCAGCAGTGTCCCCTTTCGGGCGTGAGGCGGGTTGTTGACTCGTCCGAAGGTGGCCTTCCAAGCCTCCCCGGTTCCTCATTTGCGGGGGGCTTACTGCGGGTTTCCGGAGAGCGGGGATTGCCGCGATGCGGCTCCATGCTCAGCCGCCTTTGCGGGGACTGAAGAGCGATTTCAGATTCTCGTGGAAAATCAAACCCGCGTCTTCGGCTTCCAACCCGATCTCGTACAGAGCTTTCGCCTGCTCCTGGAACACCGGCGCGTTCCAGCCTCGGGGGAAGAATGACGAATCGGTCCCAAAAAGAAGTCGCCCCGGCCCTACCACCTCCATCGCACGACGGAATACCACCCGCAAGTCCAGGCCGGCTTCATAGCGCATCCAGTGATTACTGCTCGACGTATCGAAATATACGTTGGGACAAAGATCGGCTAGCATCAGCGCCTCCCGAAAATATCCAGCGCCGAAATGCGGGATGACAAATCGGATCGACGGATAGCGCAGTACTGCTTCGTGCAGGTCCATGGGGTTCGAGTAGCGCATATCGAACAACGACGGCAACCCGAGCTTATTGCGGACGCCCACACTCAAGGCGCCGCAGTGTACAAAGACGACTGTGCCGGGCCGGTGGGCCGCCGCCTCAAGCACCGCGGTGACACGGTCGTCATGCATGGAAAAACGGTGCATGGCGGGAAACAGACAGATGCCATGCAAGTGGCCGGCGAGCAGCGTGAGACGCAGGCGCTCGGCGGAGTCGGGCAGGGTAGGGTTGACCATCGCATAGCCGTAGAAGCGGCCGGGATGTAATTCAACGGCCGTCTGCACCGAGGCTTCATCGTGCGGAATGCTGGCAATGAGCGCTGCGCAATCGACGCCATGGCGATCCAGTTCCGCGATCCATGCGGCGGCCAGGTGGGCCGGCTCCTGGGAAGGGAGTTGCCACGCCAGCATCGGACCGAGCGCGGCCACGTCGACATTTTTCTGCTGCGCGAGCGATGCAAAAAAAGCATGGGAAAAAAAATGAACGTGTGCGTCGGAGACCGGCAAGCCGCCCCAGGGCGACTGGATCACTTGGGCTGCCCTTCACTCTGCTCGGTGCTGCTGAAGCGAGTGATTCCGGCGGCGAGCGCGAGTTGGGTGAGGCCGGCGACGTTGTTCACGTTCAACTTCTTCATCATGGTTTTGCGATAGCTGCGGACGGTCTGCAAGCCCAGATCGAGCATCACGGCGATCTCTTTGCTGGTTTTGCCCTCGGCTACCATGCGCAAAACCTGCAGTTCCCGCGGCGACAATTGTTCCAGCACAGAATGGGCTTTCTCGGGTTCCAAATCGCCGCTTTGGATGCGCCGCAGCAGCCGGTCGGAGACTTGCGGGCTCAGATAGAAACCGCCCTTGGCCACGGTGCGCAGCGCGTCGACCAGATCGTTGTCGGAAGCCTTTTTCAGTACGAACGCGCGGGCGCCGGAACGTATCGCGCCGACCACTGAATGCTCGTCGTCAAACATGGAAAGCACAATCACTTTGACGCTCGGATGATGGCGCAGGATCTCGGTGGTGGCTTCAATGCCATTGAGGCCGGGGAGTCCGATGTCCATCACCACGATATCCGGAACCTGCTTCTTGCAGAGCTGTACCGCTTCGGCGCCAGTTTCGGCTTCAGCGATCACGGTAAACTCGCCGATGTGGCGCAGGATGGCCTTGATGCCATCGCGCATGATCTTGTGGTCATCCACCAACAGGACCGTGTTCTGCGCTGCTGTCATTCTGTGACCACCGCCGGATTGGCAAGGATGGCCGGATGCGAAGCGCGGACGATGGCGCCTCCGGACCGGCTGGTTCGAATCTCGAGCGCAACGCCGCTGCCTGCGGCATAGTGATTCATCATTAACGTGGCCATGGAACGGCCGTCCCCCAACTCATCGCGAAATTCGCAATCCATGTGTACTTCCAGTACCCATTCCCCCTGTGCGGTTTTTACCTGCACTTCGATCTCCAGGCAATTCTGAGCCAACGCCTCATCCGTTGTGCGTTCCGCAATCTTATAAAACGCCGTGGCGATAGGCTCCGGCAGCCGCAACCCAGATTCGTAGTGCAGCCGAAGCCCGCTGCCGCCTGCCTCGCGGATGCGCCCCACCAGCCGGTCCAACGCCGTCTGGAGGCCCGTACGTTCCACAATCGAGGGGTTTAACTCATAGCTTAAATCACGCAGTTGATCGATTACACTTTCCAGCAACTGCTGAATCTCCCCTGTCCGTTGCTCGATCTCTGGAACCCGCCCCTGGAAATCCAAACGCAAAAGGTCGAGTTGCAACCCCGCCGCGCTCAACACCTGGCTGACATGATCATGCAGCACCCCAGAGATCCGGGTCATTTCCGTCTCACGGCGGTGCACCGCTGAGACGAGCATGCGGGCCAGGGCTTCCTGCCGGGCGTTGGCCTGCTGAGCGGCGTCGCCACCGAAGCAATCGTTACCGCTCATGATCATGCACGATTTGGAAGCATAAAGCAACCACTGGCTTCAATGGCGCCGCCTCAGCACGCGGCGCACGGCCTCAACCAGGTTAGCCGCGCGTAGCCCATATTTATCCAGCAACTGATCCGGAGAGCCCGATTCCGCGTAGGTGTTGTCGATTCCGACGAATTCCATCGGACAGGGGTTGGTCTCCGCCACCACCTGCGCCACCCGCGCGCCCAAGCCGCAATCGGTGAGATGCTCTTCGCCGACTACCAGCGCGCCGGTCTGGCGGGAAGCCTGCTCGATGGCGGCGCGATCGATGGGCTTAATGGAGTAGAGATCGATCACGCGCGCGGCAATGCCTTCTCCTTCGAGCAGTTCGTGGGCGCGCAAGGCTTCGGCCACCAGCAGGCCGGTGGCCAGGATGGTGACGTCGCTCCCGTCGGCCAGTTGTGCCGATTTCCCGATCTCAAAGTGGTGATCGGAGCTATAAACGATGGGCGCTTTGGCGCGGCCGGCGCGGATGAACATGGGCCCGTGGTGCTCCACGGCGACTTTCATCAGCGCCGTCATCGAAACTTCATCGGCGGGACTGATCACGCAGAAGCCGGGTAGCGAGCACGCCAGGCTGAGGTCCTCAACGCTCATCTGCGATGGGCCGTCTTCGCCAATCGAGATGCCGCTGTGGGTGCCGACAACTTTTAAGTTGACGTTGGGATAAGCCGCCGTCACGCGCAGTTGCTCGAATCCTTTGTTCAGCACGAAGGCCGAGAAACTGGAGACAAAGGGAATCTTGCCGCTGGCAGCCAGGCCGGCCCCGATCGCCACCATATTGGCTTCGGCGATCCCGCACTCAAAAAACCGTTCGGGGAACTCTTTGGCGAACAAACTGGTGAAGGTCGACTTGGACAGGTCGGCGTCACACACCACGATGTTCCGATTGATCTTGCCCAACTCCACCAGCGCCTTGCCAAAGGCCTCGCGCGTGGCCACGCCCAGTCTAAATTCGAATCTTGTTTTCGCTTGCATCAGACTAACTCCAACAGGGCTCGTTTGCACTCGTCGGCCCACGCCGCGATGCAAGAGACGTCCTCGCCCGCCCAATTCCGAGCCGCGACCGTCAGGGAGCGGACGGAAGTACTTACGACGCCTTGTTCAGATCGAGCCGACTTCGTTTCAACTCTCATCAGACCAACTCCAACAGGGCTCGTTTGCACTCGGCGGCCCACGCCGTGATGCAAGAGACGCTCTCGCCCGCCCAATTCCGAGCCGCGACCGTCAGGGAGCGGACGGAAATACTTACGCCGCCGCGTTCAGATCGAGCCGGCTTCGTCTCAACTCTCATCAGACCAACTCCAACAGGGCTCGTTTGCATTCGTCTTCCGTCGGTGCCACGCCGTGAAACTTGGGATTGTTCTCCATGAAGGAGACGCCCTTGCCTTTGACGGTGTGCGCGATGATCGACGTTGGTTTGCCCTTGGTGGCGGCCGCTTCAGCGAAGGCTTTCTGTAATTGAGTGACATCGTGGCCGTCCACTTCAATGGTGTGCCAATTGAATGCGCGCCATTTGTCGGCCAGCGGATCCAGTGGCAGGATGTCTTTGACGAACCCATCCAACTGAATGCGATTGTTGTCGGTGATGCAGACGAGATTGTCGACGCCCTTATCGCCGGCGAACATGGCGGCTTCCCAAATCTGGCCCTCTTGTGTTTCCCCATCGCCGATGACGACGTAGGTCCGCGCGGGACTGTGGTCGAGCTTGGCGGCCAGCGCCATGCCAATACCGACCGAGATGCCTTCGCCCAAGGAGCCAGTCGAGGCATCCAGCGCGGGCAGGAAGCGAACATCGGGGTGACCCTGATAGATGGAGCCGAGTTTGCGCAGAGTATTGAGCTGATCCTTTGGGCAATAGCCGCACTCGGCCATCACCGTATACAGCACCGGTGCGGCGTGGCCTTTGCTGAGGATAAAGCGATCGCGATCGGGCCACTGCGGGTTCTGCGGATCGATTTTCAGAGTGTCGAAGAACAGGGTGACCACGATCTCCACTGCGGACAACGATCCGCCCGGATGACCGGACTTGGCGGCGGTGATCATCTCGATGATCTGGCGCCGGACTTGCTTGGCAATCGCCTGCAATTCCGCTAGATTGCTGGTCTTCTTCATTGGGGCTCTTCTAGGGTAGCAGGGGCGGGGAGGCGGGCCGGAGTTCGGCCGATTGCGGCCGCTTAGCAGGTAGAGCCGGCGATCGGTCCTTTCCCGCATCGGCTTCATCGCCCTCGTGCGTTCGCCTCCATTTCGCGGCGGAGCACCTCGTTCATGTACGTCTGGTATTTCTTCCCCCGCCCCCGAAACCAGGCGAGCACTTCGGCATCCACGCGAAGGCTGACCAACTGCTTGATGGGCCGGTAGAAGCGCCCCACCTGAACGTCGAAAATTCGCGCCTTTCCTTCCGGTGCGTCGGAAAAATCGATCCGCGACTCCGTGACCTTCGCGAGCTGCCGCAATTCCCGGCGCTGCCGGTCAGTGAGGGGTCTCGTAGAGAGCGCGCTCGCGGCGACTCGTTTTTCTTGCGGAGATGATCCGGATTTCTTCTTCGCCATGTTGTTCCTCGCTTGTATGAACTACCAAAAGGAGCGCGATACCACCGCACAACCGATGCTGTGCCAGCGCTCCTCGTTGTGAAACCGCCCGATGTCGACGACGCGATCGGGATAGGAAATGATATGGGGATCTTCAAAGATACGCGCCGCCGTTTCAAACGAAACGCCATGTTTCCGCCGGTTGATGCGATTCTTGTTCTCATGTTGTCACGCCGGGCCTGGCCTCAACCAGCCTTGAATTAGGAGAGCTTTGAGGCCCGGCCTGGCTGGCTTTACTGGTGACCTCGTTGCGCCCACTCAACTGAACAACATGCTAAGATGATTCCGCTTTGGCGCCCCAGACCAGTGGTGAACCGGAATTGGCGCATGTCCTGTTCCTGGATATCGTCGGATGTTCCAAGCTGCCTTCCGACGAGCAACAAATCATTATCGGACGGCTTCAGGAACTCGTTCGTGCCAGTGGCGAGTACCAGCGAGCACAGCAGAAGGAGCAGGTAATCTCCCTGCCTACCGGCGACGGGATGGCGCTCGTTTTCTTCAACAAGCTTGACGCAGCGGTGCTGTGCGCGGTGGAGATTACTCGGTCAATACAGTCAGAGTCGCTGTGCCAGATCCGTATGGGCGTGCACAGCGGTCCGGTGTTTGTGATGGAGGACATCAATCACAAGCGCAACGTTTCCGGGGCCGGCATTAACCTGGCGGAACGGGTGATGAGTTGCGGCGCCGCGGGGCACATCTTGCTTTCCGAACAGGCGGCAGAGTCACTGCGGCACCTGAGCGCGTGGCGCGACAAGATTCAGGACTTGGGCGAGTGCCAGGTGAAGGACGGATGGCTCCGGGTGTGGAACTTGGTGGATGGCCCGGTAGGCAATCCAGCCATTCCCCAGAAATCGCGGCGATATGCGCTGCGGCGGCGAAGGGCCATCGGCGCCGGCGTGGCTGCCTTGGCATTGGTCGTGACCGGATCTCTGGCCGGCGCCTTTTGGCTGGGACGAGGCGGGAAAAGTGCGCCGGCCAATCAAGAACAGTCCATTGCGGTTCTGCCGTTCCTCGACCTGAGCGCTGAGAAGAACCAGGAGTATTTCTCCGAGGGTCTGGCCGAGGAACTCCTTGACGCGTTGACCAAGATCCCGCAACTGCGGGTGGCGTGCAGAAGCTCGTCGTTCCGGTTCAAAGGCAACGAGGAGCCCCGCACCATCGGCCAGAAGTTAAACGTCGCCACCATCCTGGAAGGCAGTGTCCGCAAGCAGGGCAACCGGGTGAAGATATCGGTGCAATTGATCAAAGCCCTGGACGGTTTTCACATCTGGTCACAGACCTACAACCGGGAGCTGAACGACATCTTCGCCGCTCAGGAAGAAATCGCGAAGTCCGTGGCGCTGGCATTAAAAGTGACTTTTCTGGCGAAACCGGGCGGACAAACCGCGAATGCCGAGGCATTTAATGCCCATCTGCAGGGACGGTACTTCTATGTGCGCCGGGGCGAAGCGAACCTGCGCAAAGCCGCCGGTTTTTTTGAACAAGCCGTGCAGTTGGATCCAAGCTACGCCAAGGCGCGGCTGGGTTTGGGATGGGTGCGTTTTAGCCAGGCAAGTTCAGGCTACATTCCCGAAAAAGAGGGGTTCGAGAATGCCCGGGACGCGGCCAACCAAGCCTTGGCCTTGGATCCGAATGGAGGGGAGGCACACACACTGCTGGGCGAAATCAAGCGGGAATATGACTGGAATTGGACTGGCGCCGACAAAGAATACAAACAGGCGCTCGAGTTGGAGCCCGGCAGCGCCACTGTGATCAGAGGCGCAGCCAACATGGCGAAAACGCTGGGGCGCCTGGATGAGGCCATCCGGCTAAATATCCGGGCGATTCAGATCGACCCGCTGAGCCCCAATGGCTATCACAATGCCGGTATTGCCTTGTACAACGCAGGCCGGTATGATGAAGCTGCGGCTCGCCTGAATGCAGAGCTGGCCCTCGCTCCGGAAAACGAGTTTGTCCACGGCATGCTGTGCGAAGTTTACCTGGCGCAGTCTAGGCCGCGAGAGGCGCTGGCAGAAGCGCAGAAAGAGAAGTACCTCCCCATTCGCTTGCAAGGCCTGGCGATGGCTTACCACGCGCTAGGACGTAAGGCGGACGCCGACACGAACGTGGCGGAGTTGCTCAGTAAATTTCAAAAAGACGCCCCTTACCTGATGGCGGAAGTGTACGCCTTCCGCGGCGAAGAAGATCGTGCTTTCGAATGGCTGGAGCGTGCTTACCAGGCGCACGACTCCGGGTTGAACGAACTAAAAGGCGACCCGCTGCTCAAGAGCCTGGAGCGCGATTCGCGGTACGCGCCATTTTTGGAAAAGATGGGATTGCCGCTATAGATTCGCCCTTTCAGAACGGCTTGTAGCACTGTCGAACGGGGTTGCACTCGTAGTCGTCGACCAGTTTTCCGTCGGGACCCAGGCACTGCTGAGTCTTGTGGCACCAGAACAATCGATCGGCGGAATGAGGCACGTCTGGGACCCATTCCGCTTCGATGTACATGCCCTTCCAGCGCAGGTGGTCGCAGCGGTCGTCGTCGAGCTGCGTGAGCGAAGAGCGTTCTCCGGATACAACGGACATGGGTTACCTCGTATCGCTTCGGGGGACACGCCTACAGTAGTTCAAGGAGAGGATCTCGAACACTAGACCGGAGTGTCCCCTTCCGCGTTAGTCTACGCTCTCTGCGACGCCTCCATCAGCGCGCGCTTCACGGCCACGCGCGTCAACTGCACTTTGTAGGTGTTGTCGCTGAGCGGCTTGGCGCCGTCCACGGCGGCTTCGGCGGCCTGCTGGATCAGTTCTTCGGTGACTTGCTTGCCGGTCAATAGCGCCTCGGCTTTCTTCGCCGCCCACGGCGTCGGCGCAACGTGGCCGAGAATAATGCGAGCGTGGGCAACGCTGGGGCCGTTCATCGTCAGAGCGACCGAAGCCGTTGCCAACGGCCAATCCACCGCTTCGCGCTGACGAACTTCATAGGTCGCGTTGCGGACCTTGGCTGCCGGAATGACGATCTCCGTCAGGATCTCATTTGGCTTGAGAGCGACTTCGCGCGTTTTGTCATTTTGCGGAGCGACGAAAAACTGCTCCACCGGAATGGTGCGGGAACCGGTGTGCGATTTTAGCGTCACCTTGGCGCCCAGCGCAATCAACGCCGGGCCCAGGCTGGAGGCGCTGACGAAGTACGCCGGTCCGCCGCCAAAAATGGCGTGATATCGGTTGTCGCCATTCGGGATCAGGCTCTTGCCATCCTTCAGGCCAAGCAGGCCGAAGCCGCCGCGAAAGTACCAGCAGCGCGGGCGCTGACAGAGATCGCCGCCTACGGTACCCATGTTGCGGATCTGCGGGCTGGAGATCCCCAGCGCGGCGTGAGTGAGGGCGGGGAATTCGGCGTTCACTTGCTTGTCGGAAGCCAACTCGTCAAAGGTGACGGTGGCCCCGACGTGCAGTCCTTGCCCGGAGCGGCGGATGCCGCCGAGTTCCTTGATGTTTTTGATGTTCACCACGCGTTTGGGTGTGTGAAGCATTTCCTTCATCAAGCTGATCTGGTCGGTGCCGCCGGCCAGCACGTCGGCTTGGCCCCATTCGGAACCCAGCAGCTTCAGTGCGTCGTTGAGCGACGTTGGATTTGCGTATTCAAACGGCTGCATCAGGCAGTCCTCCCTTCCAGAGCATTCAGTACGTTGATTGGAGTGAGCGGCATGCGCGGCACGCGCCGGCCGATGGCGTTGGCAG
>Ga0075017_100000716_pt1 | contig 19031 bp, 18 predicted proteins | sample AleBraG_ABR_2012_FD_71475 | JGI IMG/M metagenome (GOLD analysis project Ga0075017, IMG submission 71475) | Freshwater sediment microbial communities in response to fracking from Pennsylvania, USA - Alex Branch Run_MetaG_ABR_2012 | ecosystem: Environmental > Aquatic > Freshwater > Creek >... | reverse complement strand
ACTGGGCGATGCTGCTTAGGTCAGAATGCTGTTGCTGGGTGAGCAAGATTTCGCTGCCACTGGCCATGACAGTTTTGATGCTAACGCTCTAGTAATGGTTACTCTGCGACAGGCCACTAGATCGGCTGGTGCGGAAGGAATGGAAGGCGCACTCACAATAGGTTATTGATTTACCAGAGTCGCTCGAATCGTTCAAGCAACTCAGGCGGCAGCATGTCCCTCGGGGGAAGCCTTCCGGTACCACCGCTTGTGCTTGGTTTTGGTCAGATCGATTCCACCCAACAACAGAGACAGCTCTTCGTGACTCAGTACGACCTTGCCCTGCGCATCGCCGGATGGCGGCCAGGTGAAGCGTCCTTTCTCCAACCTCTTGGCACAGACCCAGAGTCCGCTTCCGTCCCACACGACGACCTTCAGCCGATTGCGCTGGCCGTTGCAGAACAAGAACAGGTGCCCGCTCAGAGGCTCACACGACAAACGATCGCGGACGAGACCGTACAGCCCCTCGAACCCCTTGCGCATGTCGGTGACCCCGGCGGCCAAATAGATTCGTGTGGCTGGTCCCAACCCAAACACGGCTTAAGCCCACCCCAGTGCACTCACCAAGCGCTCGAATGTACTCGTATCAAAATTAGGATGTACCTCGATCCGGCGCCCGCCAGGCAGCACCACTGCCAGCCGACAGCTGGCTGGTTGCTTCGTCTGCGATTTCTTGGCGGCCAATTCCACCGGTAGTATCTTGCCGAGGCGAGAGGTCGCGCTACTGTTTCTCTTCCCGCGTTGCTTCTTCAGATGACGATTCAGCGTGCCGAAGCTCAAACCCCGAGTGCGGCAGAATTCGCTTCGCCGCATACCGCTGCTCATGAACTCTGCGACCAACTGCTGAATTTCCGCACGAGTACGCCGTTTCTCCTTCAAAATCCTGTGTTCGCCGTTCATCCAAATAGTTCAGCACAGGGCCTGCCCTGTCGAACAGGTGTGTTGGTCAGACGTTTACAGTAGAGATAACAAGGTTCGACCATGTATTCGCCTTCGAGGTGTAGAGGAATGGCGCATTGCGGGCAAGCCTTCGCACGACGGTGCACAAAAGTGGAGCCGCAGCACGGACAGCGATAGACATTTGGAGCTTTGCTGGCCATGGCAGAATCTTCATCGGTGCCGTCGGTGCCGTTCAATGTCAACAGATGAACAGATATCGGTTCGATCACCACGACGGCACACAATTTGAATCGCCGACTCACCCGTCGGATCTCAACAAAAGCCAGCCCTTATGACCAGTTTCCGAATTTGGAGTATACCTCTCGTTCCTGATCTATAACGCTTCGCGAAACCGACCTCCCCGATGCGTTGGAAGGCTGTGCCATCTTTTCTTCACTGCGCCCTCCTTCGGGTGGGCCGCCGCTTGGCCGCGGCTCGGACAGGCGTTTCGGACTGCGCCGGTTTCGCGCCAAACTAACCCCAACCCCGTTTGGCACTCACCGCGCTTTCACTCACGCCCTGCCACCCTCCTCCGGTCTCCGTTCTGCCCTTTGCCCCGTTCCGGCTTGTTTTTTCCCGCTGTCGCTCAAGTGAAGAAAAAAACAAGCCGAAAACGGCGCGAAAGGGAAAAACAATGAAGTTAGAAGACATCAAGAGCAGAACCAAAGACGCTGTCGATTATCTCGTGCAGTCGCTCGAATCCGGGCATAGCGAAGTCCTCTCGCAGTATCTCGGCGCGATGGCCCGATTCCATGCCTACTCCTTCGGCAATGTCATGTTGATCGCCAGACAGAAGCCGGACGCCTCCAACGTCGCCGGAATTCGCACGTGGAACTCGCTTGGCCGCTTCGTCAAACGCGGGGAAAAAGGCATTCTCATTCTTGCCCCGATGGTCGGCCGCAGGTCGCGCCAGAACGAAATCGCGACCGACGTAGATACTCACAACACAGCCGACGAACGCAAGCCAGAGCAGCAACTCGTTGGTTTCCGCGCCGTTTACGTGTTCGACATCACCCAGACGGAAGGCAAGGAACTTCCCGCGCTGACCGATGTGCAAGGCGACGTGAGCGGATACCGCGAACGGCTGTCCGAGTTCGTGCAATCGCAAGGCGTGGAATTGAACTACTCCGAGCGCATTGCTCCCGCCAAAGGTCTTTCTTATGGTGGAAAGATTACGCTGCTTTCTGGGATGCAGCCAGCCGAGGAATTCTCCACGCTGGTCCACGAGATCGGCCACGAAATGCTGCATCGCGGCGACCGTCGCACGCTCACCACTAAGAAAGTCCGCGAGACCGAAGCCGAAGCGGTGGCCTTTGTGGTTTGCCAATCTGTGGGACTCCACACCGGAAGCAGTTCGGCTGACTACATCCAGCTTTGGCACGGAGATGCCAGTCTCTTGCGTGAAAGTTTGGAAGCCGTTCAGCAAACCGCTGCCGTGATTCTGGGAGCGGTCACCCCAAAGCCGGAATCACCCCAGGAATCCGCCACTAGCAGTTCCGTGACGGATTCTGCCTCATTCAGCCCTCCGCCAATGGCGGAGTCTGCGGTAGCCGACAGCGTCCCGTTCTGAATTCAGCCAGCCACATACAACGAACTTGAAAACACATCCAAAGGAGAATACAAGATGCACACTCAGGTCACACAGAACACGAGCGAATATCGCGATGTACCAGTAACCGCTCTCACCGAGTCGGCCAGTAATCCACGCAAACGGTTCGACGAAAACAGCCTCAACGAACTTGCAGCCAGCTTCAAGACCCAAGGCGTTCTCGCGCCCCTCTTGGTGCGCGAACTGGACGAAAGCAGATATGAAGTCATCGCCGGAGCGCGCCGTCTGAGAGCAGCCAAACTCGCGGAACTCGAAAAGGTTCCCGTTCGCATCGTCAAACTGACGGATGCGGACGCTATTGAAGCCCAATGCGTTGAGAACCTTCAACGCGAGGATATTCACCCGCTGGAAGAAGCTCTTGGTTTCAAATCCCTCTTGGAACTCGGCGAACCCTACAACATCGCGCATATCGCGGCCCGTGCCGGCAAGAGCGAAGCGTACATTTACGGTCGGCTGAAATTGGCCGACCTCATTCCACCTGTGGCCGAAGCATTCCTGAAAGACCAAATTACCATCGGCCACGCTCTGCTGATCGCCAAGCTCCAAGCCTCTCAGCAGCAGGAGGCATTCGCAGCCGCCTTCCGTGGCATGTGGACGAGCGAGGGCAATTCGCAAGTGCTGATACCAGTCCGCGAACTCGCAGCATGGATTGAATCGAACATTCTGCTGCAACTGGCGTCCGTGCCGTTCGACAAACAAGACGAGACGCTTGTTCCGGCAGCACAGTCGTGCGTCAATTGTCCGAAACGAACCGGATTCAACAAGCTCTTGTTTGCGGACGTTCGTAAGGATTGCTGCACCGATCCAAATTGCTTCCGGGCAAAAGTGGACGCTCACATCGCTAAAACGATGGAGAAGAAGCCGGAGCTTGTGCAGATTTCTTCCGCATGGAATACACGCGAAGGTGCACCGCTCGGGCGCAACCGTTACGTGGAATTGCAGGTCAAGAAGTCCAAACCGAACGGAAGTGCGGCCAAACAACCTGCCGTCCAGAAGCCTTGCGAAAAAATGACGGAAGCCATCGTCATGGACGGTGGCAATCGCGGCCAGACCGTTAAGGTCTGTGCCGATCCAGCTTGCCGCATCCACCATCCCAACACACCTTCTCCGCAGCAAGTCGAGCGGGAGCGGGCGGAGGAACGGAAGCGAATCGAGAAAGAGAAACTGGCCATTACGACTCGCCATCGCGTCTTGGCTACAATCCTCGAACGTGTATCGGCTCCGTTAAAGAAGGCTGACTTGCTGGCGGTTGCCCACTACCTGATCGGTCATCTCTCCTACAGCCAAGTCCCGGCTCTGGCGAAGCGGCACAAGGTAGAGGCGAAAAAGGACTCTGCGTCCGCACAGGAGCGTCTGGCCAAGCAGGTAAGCACGTATGATGAGACCGAACTTTGCAAGCTGGTTCTTGAAATCAGTCTGCTCGATTCGGCATATGAGCGATCCACCGCAAGCCGCAACGACGTTCTCACGGACGTCGCCAAACGCTACCGTGTAGATACTGAGAAACTACAGAAGGATGTGGCCAAGGAATTCGGGACGAAGCGAGATAGAAAGGCGACAACCAAAGCAAAGCTGAGCGGTCGCAAGACAGCAACATAGTTCAACCACTTCAGAGTTCTGGCGGAGTGCAGAGATTGCACTCCGCTGTTTTTATTGGGTTGAAAGCCAGCACAGCCTACAACAATCGTCTCGTCGCTGACGTAAAAGCGACCGCCAGTCTTGCCCTCCATTGGGGCAGAATCCAAGTGAGCACTCTCCGGACTCCCCCAGGATTTCGAAGTCGAAACTTGGCCTACTTTCGTCATGGATCGATCCATATATTGCACGTCGCTTGAAAAGCAACTTCAACTTGCTATTATGGAGTCCCCCTGAGAGTTACAGACATGCCGAATATTGATGACATCTTTAAAGCGTTTAAATCCCTCGTGGAGTTCATTGGCGCTCACCCGTACCTCTCAATACCAATCGTCGCCATCGTTTTGGTGATGACTCTGACCTCTCTGGGTAAATCGTTCAAGGAGCAATTGGGGTGGACTGCTGACATCATTAAAAGTGGCACGCGCCGCCAACGCGCCATTCTCGTCGCGGCTGCGGTTTGCATTGTTCTCATAGCCGTCGCATCGCCGGTTGTCGTCCTCCACTACCGTCGACCAAAGCCGGTCTTTCTTGATATCAAGGCCGTGGTACTCACCAGGGAATTCAACGCACGATGGTCCTATTCAGAAGACCACAATGGAAACATAAAATATCATCTCGTTGCGGAATCCTCAGAGGGTCGCGAAGACGCCTTTACAACAATCCCATACCACAAGGTGGGGCTGACGGGTAGAGTGAAGCTTCAGGTGACGGCTATTAACAAAGACGGCTCAGAAAGGACCAGCGATCCAATATTTACAGATATTTATCGCGACTCGATTCAAAGGTTGAAAGCAACTGGCCAATTGCTTGTTGGCATCCATGCGGACGACAACCCCGGCGTTTTTTGCTTTAACTCGTCTGACGCCGGGTACCAGGGGTTTGACATAGACCTCAGCAAGGAAATTGCTAAACGAATAGCAGCAAAATATGGCGTTCCATATCGAGAGCCTACATTCTTGTTCTATCACTGGCCGGAACTTCTGTCCGAACCGAGCAGAGACGACGTTGACTTCATCATTGCGAGCATTTCCAAAACACCCGAACGTGAGGAAAAGTACGCACTCCGCTTCTCGACTCCGTATTATGCAACTGAGTTAGGTCTCGTTCAGAAGAGCGGGCCTGCTACGAAAACAACGTACGCTGATCTTTTAAGACTGAACCTTGCTGCCAACAGCACAACCACAGCGGCACAGTTTGCAAAGACCCTTAGACTTCACGTCACTATGGCTCCTACGAAACAAGAAGTGTTTGCGCTTCTCGCTGACGACAAAGTGAGCGGAATTTTATACGATTACATAAGGAGCTTGCCTGAAGCCAGTTCGCGAAAATGGATTAGCCGACAGATTGACTACGCAAGCATCCCCGCCCAGTTCCGCCCGAGTACCGAGGAATACAGCATCGCCACTGCGGCGCTGAACGATACATTGCTCACTGACATCAACAATGTGATCGCCGCCATTGACACCAGGAAGATGATTGATAACCGAGTTCAAGAACTCTCGCAAAGCAAAAATGCAGCACAGCCTTGAGCCTTCGCGCTGAGCTCAAAAACGCAGGCGACCGCGGGGTAGTGGCAGCGGGCTCCATTGTCGGATCGTCCTTGAGATCGAGGATCTGATCCAAAGCCACAACATGAAAGTTCGTTGAGAAGTAGTCGATCTGTTCACGCCAAATGTCGGAAGGCATCATCCAGCCTGGAATAAGACTATAGTGGTGGAGTCTCTCCCGCCTTCCAGATAGTGCAAGTGAATGCGGTCGCTGGTCTCAAACTTCCTGTCCGCCAGGCGTGCAGCATGGCCAGAAGAGGAGATCGCCAGAATGAACACAATGACTAGAGAGACGGTTTTCTCATTCATCTGCAGTCCGCCGTGGATTCTTCTAGGCCCCAAGCTGATCCGCAAGATCCTCGAAATCCTTTGCGTCGATGTCGTATGACGGATCAGGGCCCGTGTCTGAAGAGTCGTCGGGCATTTCTTTCGGTCGTGGTATGAAGGCCGTTCGTAGGTGTGCCTTGTCGGCTCCGGCAGAGAGATCCCACTTATGTGCTGCGACGTACATGACTTGCTCGGGCCGAGGCCCTAGCGATTCTACTGCCAACAGGTATGGTTCGGGCTCAGGCTTGTATCGTTTTACCAACTCGGCGCAAAGAACACAATCCCAATGCAACGAAGCATTTCTCGCCATGTCGGTGAGCAATATAGTGTTTGCATTGGAAAGTGTGCCGACCGTGAACCGTGTTCGTAAGCGCCGGAGTCCTGGCAGGCAGTCTGGCCAGACCCGGAGACGATGCCAAACCTGGCCAAACCGAGCTAATTTGTCCTTGGGAATATCCGAGAGTTTGAACGACTGGACGAGATCGGCAAAGGCTTCGGAAAGCAACAAGTCGAGGTTCGCCCATGGGCGTTGTCCCGTTCGGACCTGTTCGACCCGGGACCGATATCCTGTCATCCACTGGTCTGCAAACGCGCCCCAATCGACCGACCTCTTCAAAGGCCTGCCTTCTTTCACAATTGAGCCACGCCAATCGGCAACCGTGCCAAAAATGTCAATCGCCAATGCCCGAACTTGCTTCAGTTCCGGACTTCCAGTTTGCTTTCTACGCATAGATACCTCGATACCAGCTATAGATAGCGGGAATAAGATGGTCGCAAGAACTTCTGCTCAATAAACGGAGAACCATCAGCGAATCGCCACGCGAGTCCGATGGCAGTCGAACAACTGTCGAGATCGGGAGAAACAGGACGGCCTACAGTGGGCAAAGGGCTACCTCCAAGTGAGATCCCCTCTTAACCCATTGGACTCTAGACTTCGCCCCGTGACCTGTCAACACTCAACTAGCGACCCCACCTGGGTCGCTGAATCTTGGTCTTGAGGTTATGTAGCTATTGCGGCCCGGTCATGATCGTGGACTATAATGTTCGACCGAGCAGAGTTATCGAACTTGCTCGCGAAAGGTGTTTATATGCGAAACCCGTTCGTAGGAACTTGGGTGTATCGAAGTCTTTACAACACGGTGGCCGAACCTCGTCAGATAGAAGACCTAATGTTATGGCAGGCGACACTCACGCTCGAAAACAATGGCCCGAGCTTGATAAGAGGGAAGCTCACCAGTGGCGAATACGCCCTTGATGTCCGTGGGGCGGTAGGGTTACGGAGCGCGAACTTAACGATTGAGATGAGAGCAACGGGAATCGAAGGATCGGTAACAGATGGTTGGATTTACGACTACTCGGGATATCTGGCGCATCACTGGCCCGAAGGGGATGGGCAGCGACCCGCAATTGTGGGCACTGTAACTCGCACAGTGCCTCATGCCCCCAATCGGCCTGCGGGAGCTTCGTACTCGTTTGTTGCGGTCAACCAGGACATTCCTCCAGACGCATACAAGCTTCCCAAACCTGTTGTTGCTCATTTCGCAGATAAAGTGCATCGTCTGCACCATGCAGTTTGGCACGGGGTTCGAGAACTCTGGGACGAGCTTAAACCGGAGGATCAGGCTAAACTCAAGGATCTCGATTGGCAGATCGAAGGTGGACGCGTCGCCCTGATCTCGTCTCAGAAAACTCGACCGGCCTTAGACAACGGCTCAGGCGAGGACTTTTTGTTTTTTCATAGGCAAATGGTCGTGCACTATCGAATGATGATGACGGATTTGGGTGCAAAAATGATAGAGTGGCCCGAGATTCCTCAGCCGGGGATGGGTGGCGTTGCAAGTCCAGACACGGTTCCCGAATCGTGGAGTATTCTGGAAGCCCCGAACTTCGAGCGCCGACTCACCGCGCTCAAGACTGACGACTTTTTTTGGAGTCGAATGCGTTGGTGGGATGTGGAGTTCAAGAACCAGAAATATCTAGCGACCTTGACCCTTGGTGAGTTCGGCGCTTTGCTTCAATACACCATCCACAACGATATGCATATTCGCTGGTCCGCCCCCCCGCGCGATCCAGAGACAACTGCCTTGTTGCCCCTCGGTCGCCCCGATGAGGATATTTCGGACCGATGGGACAATCCCTTGTATGACTGGCTGGGTGAGTTCTATTCATCACATGTAAATCCGATATTTTGGCGGTTGCACGGATGGATCGACGACCGAATAGAAGACTGGGCCGCTGCCCACGAATGGAACGAGCCGGGCTCGGTCAAACGGTTCAAGCTGGGTGGCGTGAACTGGTTCAAGCCGGGACAATGGGTTCAAGTCGAGTATCCCTGGGTGTGGCCGAGATCACTGGGCGGCATTGACCAGGGCATGGGTGATGATACGCCTCAGATGCGCGCCAAGAAAATCGAGAGCATGAAAAAGGTGATGGCTATTCTGTTTCCACCAGCGGCTCAAGAAATGTTGATGCATGAACCAAGGGTAACCGCACTAGGGAATCCGGCGCGTTCTCGTCGCACAAGTGTTATTGGACTGTTTTGACGACCAGGAGCAGTGATGGACGCTGACCTTGATTTAGCTCTCGCCAACAGCAACGAACTTATACTTAGGCCGGATGCTGAGCCAACGATGTCGTATGATGATGACGAAAACTACCACTACTACCTCGACGCGATATACACTCAATCATCAGCGAGACCACCGACCGAGCCGGATGTACTCGGACCTTACTTTCGAAAAAATGCGCCTTATCGAGCGAAAGTCACCCCGCCGAACGAGCCCGGTACCACGCTCGTAGTCTCTGGGCGCATATGGGGCATAGACTCCCGCCGCCCCATCAGCGGAACGTCGATCGACATCTGGCAAGCCAACGCGGAAGGGCACTATGACAACGAGGATCCAAATCACCCGCCTGCGCCAAACTGTTTTACAAACCGTGTCCGGCTCGTCGCCGACGAACACGGGAGATATGAATACGAAACGGTTCACCCTGGGGCTTATAAGATGGACCCGACCACGTGGAGATCGCCACATATTCACTACCGAGTCGGGCACGAACGCTATAAACGATTGGTCACACAGTTGTTTTTTCGAGGGGACCCATACGAGGACTCTGACCCGTTCTTCAAGCAATCTTTAGCGATACAGCTTCAGCAAGTTCAGGCAAACGGCAAGCCGCTGGAGAAGGGGGTTTTCGACATCGTGCTTATCCCTGTTGGCTCGTAGCGAGTTTTCTACGCCAGGCCGGCATAGGGGCGGAGCCAGTGCATATCACCTTTCTCTTTGAGGTCGCGAATTGGCTGCTATGTCTCTTCCACCATTAATTCAACAAAGATCGAACGCTATTCCTTCCCAAGATATTCATCCACATTTTTGGATGTCACCACTGGCTTCATCGGTACCACGATGGTTCCAGGAATGGCGGGCAACTTTAACTCTCGCGTATTAAGAGTGTCCGGGTACAAATATCCGAAACTCTCGGCTTCGAGGATTGCAAAGCACACCTGCACCATATAGCTGGAATAAAGAACCGCGGTCGCATGAATCCAACTTCTACCCTCACTCCCAGCCTTGATCTGCTGCAAAACCCTTGTCTCTGAGTCCCAGCCCGTAATGACGACGTCTCCCTCTCGATAGCCTAAGTTCCTGAGCGCCTCCACAGCGCCAATAGCCGATTGGGAATTACAGCCAAAAACGAACTTGATTTCTCCGTCTCTCTCAAATGCCTCCCGAATAACCCTTTCCGCTTCAACTGGATTAAACTTGTCCTCGACGTGGTCAAGTACCCTCATACGCCCGTCGATCGTCTTGCGGATCCCATCAAGCCTCTCCACTTGATCCAACGATGTCTCTCGTCCTATCACAATCAGCGCTTTGGGTTGGTGTTGAATGCGATCGGTGAAATCCGTCATTACCCGCCGCGCGATTTGTACAGCCAAGCTCGCTTGATCACTTCCTACGTGGGCCAATCGCCTACTAGGAACGTCAGCAAATGCCGTAATCACAGGAATGTTCTCTCCAACAGCTTTGTCAATGACAGGAGCGACCGCCCTCGAATCGTTTGAAAAGACAACCAGCCCACTCACATCTTGCGAGATGAGCATTTCCAACTCTTCAATTTGTTTCGAAACGTCATCGTCTGGAGGCCCCCCAAACATCATTTCTACGCCGGGAACCACTGAACCAATCTTTTCCCACGTATTCTTGGGTTCGCACCAAAAGGGCATATCACTGACGGCAACGTTCATCGCATAACGGCGGTCATTCATGGAATTAGGTTAAGATCGCTCTAGACAACTGAGGGGCAAATCGGTGTTAACCTCACGATTACTTTACCTGTCCTGAAAGAAACTCATCAACGTTACCTGCGGTGACAATTCTGATAGGTATTTCAATCGTTCGCGGAGCGGCCGGTATTTTCAATCCGGTTGGCGTGTTTGCGGCTTCCGGATACAGATAGCCAAAGTGGTCTGCTTCAAGGAGCGAAAATGCCGTTTGCACCATGTAGCTCGAATAGAGGACGGCTGTGGCGTGAACCCAGCCGAGGCCTCCGTCAGATGCCTTGATTTCGTGAAGAACGACGGACTCGCTGTCCCAACCCGTGACGATCACATCGCCTGGTTTCTTTCCGAGTTCTTTGAGAGCGGAAATCGCACCGATTGCAGACTGAGAATCACAACCAAAGATAAACTTTATATCAGGATTTCGATTCAACGCAGCCCTTATGGCTTCTGTTGCTGTGTCAGGGCTGTAGTTGTCGACGACCGGCGTCACCAGATGCATCTTGCTGCCGACTTCCTCTTCAAATCCCTTGCGCCGAGCATCTTGGTCCTCCGCTCCGATTTTGCCGACGGCAATTAATGCCTTCGTATTTGGCTTAACTCGCTCCTGGAAATCCGCCATCGTCAGCCTCGCAACCGCCTTGGCACTCTCGACTTGGTTCGCGCCAACGTACGCTAGCCTCTTGCTGTTGGGAACATCAGCGAAAACAGTTACCACAGGGATACCCTTCTCCACGGCCTTGTCAATTGTCGTAACCAGGGCATTCGGATCGGTCGAGAAAACAACAATCCCGTTGACCCGCGTAGATAACAGTGTCTCCATCTCCTCAATCTGCTTTGAAGGATCACTATCAGCTGGGCCACCAAAAGTGGTGTGCACACCTGGAACTGCGCTACCAATTCTTTGCCACGTTTGTTTGGGCTCAATCCAAAAGGGCATGGAACTGATCGCGACATCCATGGCGTATACCCTTTCGCCATTGGATTTAGCCCCAGTTGCTGACGTGTGAGTCGTGCGCCAGGTCTGCAGGGCAGTTCCGATGACGAGTCCGAGAGCAAGACCTAAAATACCCACAACAACAATTGATTTCCGCTTCATAATCAAACGTCCTCGTTTACTTAGCTGCTAACCACGATCACCAACTCTTCCTTCGCCTCTTTTCAGAAGAACCGCGGCGAAGAGTATCACGGCGACTCCCAATTCCCTCCAATACACGCTGACTCCCGCCATGACGACTAGGTTCCTGGAGATTACGACCATCAACATACCAAAAAATGCCCCGACAGCTCTACCTGTGCCCCCGGATAAGCTCGCGCCGCCGATGACACAAGCAGCTATGGATTCAAGCGCCAAGTCGGGAAACAGAAACGGTGACGCCGAGAGCGTACGTGAACATTGCAGAAGCCCTGCGAAAGCAGCCCCCGCACCGCACAGAGCAAATCCAAAGAGTTTGATCGCACTTACACTAATCCCACTGCTCGCCGCTGCCGCCGGATTACTCCCGACATGATAGAGGCGACGGAATAATACGTGCCGATGGGTGAGGAATTCAACGACACACACAAGACCAATACCGAGATAAACGGCAGGAGGGATGGACGATCTGGCCGAGCCCAGCGCCAGAGTTCCAAAACCATGTGGTAGCCCTCCAATGCTTTGGCCCTTGGTGAAAACCAGACTCACTGCCCTTGCCACGCCCAGCGTAATAAAGGTAGCGATCAACGCCGAAATCCGAAGCTTAACAACGAATAGCCAATTCAGAACACCGAAGATAACTCCGGCGGAAATGCCAGTCGCTAAACCCACTGGAATTGCAAATCCAGCCGTCATCATCTTCGCCGCAACGACACCAGACATCGCAGCAACGGCACCGACAGACAAATCAAAAAGCCCGAGGACAATTAGAACATGAACGCCTAGCACTGCCGGCATGAGCAAGCAGGTGTAGTAGATAAGAGCCGAGAGATTGTTGGGTGAAAAGAAGGCAGGTTGAAGTGCATAGATGCAGGCCAGATAAAGAGCTAGCAGCACAAAAGACCAGTCCAACCGACCCAACCCTCGATCCGGATTGTCAGCTTTCGCTCTTACTTTTTGGGCCGAATTCATTTCTGTGTGTCTCATTTGCTCATCAGCAATGCGATATCCACCTCTGAGGTACCAACGAGGCGTTCATCCGCAATCAATTCTCCAGAACGCAGTGCGACGACCCGGTCTGCAACTTGCATCACCTCCTCAAGCGAATGCGAACACAAGACGATCCCCACTCCGGAAGACCTTAGCTCATTGACGGCTCTGTGGACAAATCTTTTTTCGGTAAGGCCAAGGGAAGCTGTCGGTTCATCAAGCAACAAAATGCGGGGCTCGGATAGTAAAGCTCGCCCGATAGCAACCGCCTTCTGCTGACCTCCCGATAAGTAACCAACTCTTGCGCCAAGAGGCGGGAGAGAAAATGCATAATGCTCAACAATTTGCTTCGCTCTCTCATGCATCTGCCGAAGCTGAACGATTCCCAACCTAGATGTTGGCTCGCGACCAAGAAAAAGATTCTCAATGACACTGATGCCGGGACAGAGCTTAGATTCTTCGTCCTTGTCTTGAAAAACCATCTCGATTCCTCGTGCACGAGCTTCATGTGGGTTTCCCTGTTTCAACGTGATGCCATCGAGCTTGGTGCAACCCGAGTCGGGAACCAAGGTTCCGTAAATGATTTTTAGCAGCGTGCTTTTTCCGGACCCGTTGGATCCCACGAGCGCAACGATCTCCCCGCTCGAAACACTAAAGCCGACTTTTGACACCGCGAGATTGGATCCGAATGCCTTGGTTAACCCTTCCGCGTACAAGACTGTAGGTTCCGTGTTCACGATTCCCTTCAGACATGCTGGCTTGTGGTCTGTTGCTGAAAAATACTCGGAGATGGCAGATTAGCCATGAACAGAGTTGGCGCTGGTCTTGGAAAGACCATATCAATGACAGTTTTCTCATTTCGCAGAGCCGACACGCGCTTTTGCTGAAAATCTAGAACAAAACGCAAACCGAGTTTGCCAGGCCCTGCCAATCTGGTTATTATTTCCGCGGCTTCAATGCGCACCGGTTCCTGGGCGTCACACACGCAGGCAACTAGCTCTGCAATCCCTTCTTCCCCGGCAAAAGAGGCGTCTATTAGTCGGCTCAGAGTCTTACACGCATTCGCTCGTACACACCACACTTGGGATTTTAGGCATTCGATTAGTCCCCCCATGACCCCATCAACGCCAGCAGATTCAGGTCCGATGTCCCCAATAGCCTCACACGCGCTAATCTGTTCACGCCAGTTCTTTGATACGAGAAAAGTCGACATGAGGTGAATGGTCCCCGATGATTGCGCTCTGCTCAGGCCGGCTTTACCGAGGGCTCTCAGTGCCTTAACCGAGACATATCCTTCCGTATCAAATCGTGTCGGCTCCGAAGGGTGCAACACCTCCGTCAAATTCTCAATTATTCTGGAGCGAACGTTCACAAGACTGGGTGCGAGTTGGCCAATTACTTCGCAAGAACTTGCGCGAACGAACCAGCGCGAATCATGCAAATTCCTGAATAGGTAGGCAAGCACATGCTCCTCGTCGTCGCCTAGAGAATGTCTTAGGTATCCAAGAGCCGCGACGGCACAAGTGCGAACTTGCCAGTCTCCATCTTCCAAAAAACTAAGCAACCGTGCAAATATCCCTTGGTCGGCGATTTTAATCCCTAAACTAAATATCGCCTCGCTTGCACATTTGCATACATCCAAGCTTTCGTCAGCAAGATGAACCACCAACAATCGTGTAATCGTGTCACGGTTTGAGGAAAACACAGGCTGAAGCATGCCAAAGGTTCGGCATACGCTTGCTCTTGCTTCTGCTTTAACTTCGGCACCCGAATCAAGGTATCGTTTGAGTCCCTGAACGAGATGTAAATGGTCTATGGTTGCTACGCGGGCGAGGCTGCTCAAAGCCGTGCTTGCGCTTGACCTAACGACCCAGTCATCGTCCGCAACAGATGCAACCAACGAATCAAGAGCAGTTAAAACACTTGCCGTGACTGCGGCGTGTTTTCCCAGAGCCGTGCACGCTTTGGCCCGCACAGTTGAATCAATTTCTGATTCGTTCGCGTGTTCCGTCACTTTATGAATCACCTGCTCCATGCTTGGAACGGTCGGTCCCAAGTTACCTAACGCTTCACACGCATTTGCCCGGACTAGCGCTTGTTTGTGGCTGAGTAATTGGAGAAGCAATTCGACAACTTGAATGCCCTGCTCGACCAGCGCGGTTGCCCCCATTCTCCCAATAGCCTCGCAAGCACTCGCTTTTTCATACCATTCGGACGGATCTTTAAGGCGTTCGACAGTACCCTTTACGGCAGAAGGCCCCATCTTTGCCAACGTCGCACTCGCGAGTTTTCGCACGGCCCAATTGCGATTCTGCAAGTTAAGCAGTAATCCGCTCACTACAGAGCTGCTCTGCGCCGCCGCAGTTCCGATTCGATCTAAGCCCTCCAGGGCATCAAGCCGGGATTGCAGGCGCGATGACTGAAGCTCGTCGGCGAGCCTTTCAACCAAGTCTGGGTGGATTCTGGCAACACCTGAAATCTCTCCGACGAGTCCTTCCGCAAGTCTCGTGACGCCCAACCGCCAATGAAGGGTGGCGATATCCCAGCAAGACTGTGCGACCGGTTCAGTCCATCGCTTCACATCCGGTTCGGCCAGTGTGCTGGAAGACAATTCAGCGAGCGCTCGAATGGCAAGGGTTGCTCGATGGCGTGATAAGTCATCCGATCCCTTACACACAATCTCAAAGAATTTCTCTTGTTTTCGCAGTCGAGAGGGCAGAAAGGAGAGTAATTCGAACCACGCTGGATCGAAAACCTTGGCTGCGACGAGGTCTTCCGGACTTTTCTTCTGCGGGAAGTAATCGACGGGTATTTCCCACATGGCTTCATTTTTAGTATGGGGCTCAATAGCAAGCTTGAGTCCTTCAGCAGCCAAAAAATCAAGAAACAAGCTATGACTGAAGCTTCCGATACCTTCCCTCGACAACTCTCGCTCGCCCGGAAACTGCAAGAATCGAGTGCGACAATAAAAACGAGTCAGACTTGTCGCCATGCCTTGTTGTTGCACAACGGACCCATGCTGCAACACCGTTTGCACAGAGCTCTCGAATCTCTCGAAAGAGAATAGGTTATAAATCTGACCTTGCGCTTCTTCCAGGCGTAACACCAACGAGGCACCGGCAAGAATCCGTCTGAGATGAGCATCCGAAGGCGGGTTGCTATCTGGCCAGTTAAATTGCGACAGATCTACTTCCAGGAGCAGGTGCTCAATCGCTTTCTCGATTAGCTCGCCTCGACATTCTGGCAATTCTCCTTCGTGTTTCGCTGCCAAATAGCAAATTACATCAAGCAAAAATGGATCCCGAACTAGCTGAAGCATTCCGGATTCGCGACGAAGGTCTGCAACCAGCCTGTCAGGATTAGGGAGGGCGGGGTACTTACGCACAAACTGCTGAGTTTCATCCAGATTAAGCCCATTGATTCTCAAAATGTCGAAATCGGCCAACTTGCTCTTGTATGCTCCTAGGCTTCGCGTTCGACACGTGACAAGAATGACGTTACCTTGGAGAGCCCATTTTCGACATTCGTCGAGAAGATCTAACGCAAACCTCCGACCGGTATTCAATTCATCCAGGCCGTCCAGTACTAAAAACAGTTTTCCACCGTTGGTTGTTCCATCGCCCAACGCTTTTTCCCAAAAGGCTTTCCTTGGCCAATCGTGACGATCCTCTGAATGGTATTGTTCCAAGTAACTCGCCAAGGAACGCGGAGGCTGATTCGAAATCTCCCAACTGCGCAATCGAATGTAGACTGGCTGTCTCGGCTCGTGCTCAAAGGGTGATTGGCGCACAGCCACTCTCCATGCCACATTTCGAGCCGTTGTTGATTTTCCTCCCCCTGGCTCGTCAGTCAACAGTAGTGCGCGTAGTTGGCTCTTAAGGTCAGTCGTACATTTTGCTTTGATCCGATCATCCAGAGAAACTATCGGCCACGACTCTCCGAGGTCGCTCTCTTCGCTTCGACGCTTGAAACTGGACCCGCTAGGCAAGCGACCGACTCGTTCGCGGAGGGTGTCACTGATCAAATTGTCGATGGCTTGGGCGATCTCGGTCTGATCATCTGGGCTACGTCCGCGAATAGTTAGCTTGCGATAGTGATCTTGATCCATCCTCCCCTCTCCGTTGAGAAAGTTGATTGTGTTGCAGTCGGAAGCGGTAGCATTTCGAATCGCTGTCGTTTGCGGAGAATGTTCTGAGAAACAGTCAGGATCCGACTGGTCCATGATATTCAGCCACTCCGTGGCCCATTCTCTCCGCATGGCTACATTACCAACATCGTTCCCCAAGCACTGCAATAGAACTTCGCCTCTGATCGCGAGGCCGCCGACATCGGATTCCGGATCACGCGTCCTCTTGATCATTCCGCAGATCATACCTGTTCGCTCGTTCAACAATGGTGCTCCGCTAATGCCGGGCCTTATCTGCGTCTCTTTGAGTTTAATTAGGTGGGTTTCTGGCTTCTGTCGATCATAGTTCGCGTGTCCTTCACAGCTACCGAAAATGGACTCGCCTCCAGGGCGCAAGTCTGAATATCCCCATGACGAAACCAGGTCCCCCTTCGCAAACTCTTCGTCGAGGTAAACAATTGGATGAGTTGTTCCAGGAAACTCAAGAACAGCGATATCGGGAAAGATGTCCGTTTCCGGACAGGGATCAGGAAACAACTTTATGAGTTTTGCAGTAAAGCGTTCAGTACCCCACTCCACCTCAACAGCCTGACCACTCGCCGATCTCTCTGAGAGAACATGGGCGCAGGTAACGACCCGGCCTGGCGAGACAAAGAATCCTGTTCCAACCTTTTTTCTTTGCTGAGACCAGACCCGGAGTGTGCATCTCTCCAGGAGTTCGTCCAATGCATTTGCTGATTTGTTCATACGATGAACACAACCTCGGGAGCACAACGAGCCGTAGCCCGCTCGTCGGCTAGTCTTTCTTCTCAGACCATTCGAGGGTAATCTTCAAATTCGCCTTAGCGGAACCTTTCACCCAAAGGGCAGTAACTTTTCCAGGCTCAATACCTATTTCTATGCCAAATTCGACAGACGCTTTGGTGGGATGAACCTTCTGCAACGTTTCCCCCACCCATTGTGCAATTCCCTCAACTGCATTCGTAACCTCTTGCCACTTATCCTCCGCGATCTCCTCGATTGAGGCGACATCGGCATCCCGCGCGATTCCTAACGGCGTGACTTCCACTTGAATCTCGGCCCCATTAGGCAGTTTGACGGCGATTCTCTTTATTGAATCCTCCATTTGAAAGCCTCCTGACTGTGAGGTGCCTCATTCTAAAGCCAAAACTATCCAGGAGCCACCCGAAAAGGAAACCGATGCCCCGAGACCATGCTGGTTCTGAATCGGGCGATCTAAAGCATTATTCTCGAATCACTGAGGCTCCGTTGGCATGGGAGTCTTGAGGCGCCGAGAAAGCTCGGCGCGAACCTCTGATTGGACGAACGAACGAGACTGCCACAAAAACGGCTTCATCGAGATCTAGGCTTTGGAGAGCGAGCTTGTCCAGTATCCTGCTTGGCACGTATCGCCCTTTCACTCATCGGCTTGTGCTTTGCAGCCATCGTCTCAAGGGGACTGACGCGACTGTCGCCCAGCGGCAAAAGCATTTGAGGAGGAGCGAGAACCTGCTCGATCCGTCTGATAAACGCCCGCACGAATTCGCTCGCGATTTTGGATCGATTGTCCGCCCGCGATGCCAAGTAGAGTTCGATTCGAAGTTCTTTATCGACAAGAGGGCGTACCGTTACGCCGGGGCTTTTGGCTCGCAGCGCGCTGGACATCGTTAGAAATGCGATGCCGACATTTTCCGAAACCAATTGGAAGGCTTCTTCAGCCGTGAGCACGTTCTGATTGTTTCTATAAATGACCCCGTCCTCTGCAGCGCGCCGGGAAATCATGTCGTGCAGGATGGGATGGACTTTGCGATCAAAAATGATCCACGTGCAGCCGTGCATGTCTTCTAACGTAAGGGTCTCTTTCGCCGCCAATGGATGGTCATCAGGAATGGCAATGTAGAAGGGAGCCTCCGCAATCTTCGTCATGGTGAGCTTGCGGTTGGTCCCAGGATGGGCGATCAGGGCGAGATCGAGTTTCGATGTTGCTAGACCATGGACAAGCTCTGGAGCGAAATCGCTCTGCATACTGAGAAGCAGGTTCGGATGCAGAGGAAGGCGGATTGAGAGCATCGTTGCAACCAACAGCGGATCCACATAGGGGGAGTGCCCGATCGTCAAATGTGAGACTACGCCGGCGTGCGCCCTTTTCGCCGACTGCATTGCACTTTCGCTATGGTGGAGGCGGCGGGAGTCGAACCCGCGTCCGAAAATGTTACTGGTCAAGAGACTACATGCTTATTCACGTTCATGCTCCCGGCCTTCACCGGGAACGTTCGCGACCCACGCTCAGAACGGACAAGAAACGCTAGCCGCTAGCCTGTGATCTTAACCTCTCACCCCAGACGTAGATGGGAAGAGCAGCCCTCTGTGTGACGCTCGCTCACAGCCCAAGGGCGAAG
>Ga0075017_100000715_pt1 | contig 19034 bp, 19 predicted proteins | sample AleBraG_ABR_2012_FD_71475 | JGI IMG/M metagenome (GOLD analysis project Ga0075017, IMG submission 71475) | Freshwater sediment microbial communities in response to fracking from Pennsylvania, USA - Alex Branch Run_MetaG_ABR_2012 | ecosystem: Environmental > Aquatic > Freshwater > Creek >... | reverse complement strand
GTCGATGCGACCACGCCTCCCGTCACGCTCGAGGGCCCGGTGGTCTGGAGCACGACGGCCAGGAGGATGACGAAGAGGATCGTCACGATCGACGCCCGGGCGACATCGAGGTGACCAACGGAGCTACGGGGCCCCTCGTCCCGGCCCCCCGTGTCGTCGCTCACGCCTCAAGAGTGCCAACAACTCGGGGTCACCGCAAGGATGGGCGCCGACGCGCCCCTATCCTGGGCCGCGTCACCTCCCGCCGGTGTGGCGCAGCTGGAAGCGCAGGCGATTTGTAATCGTCAGGTCGTGGGTTCGAGTCCCACCACCGGCTCTCTGTCCTGCGTCGAGAATTCGGAAGTCTCCTGTCCCGAGGCAGAGGCAGCACTGTGCAGCAACACTTCCGAGCTTCTTGCTCCGGACGGGCCACGTGGCAGCTCCTCTCGCACCACCCGACCCAGCGCCGGACGAATCGACAGCTACCTGAGTTGCTGCGGCTCAGGTCGCTGTCGCCGGCACCGCCGAGACCAGCAGCGCCACGAGAGCGATCAGCGAGACGAACGAGGCGAGTCCGGCGACGATCTTCGATGACCGCGTTGGTCGATCGGAGAGCAGCGAGACCAGCGCGGCAACCGCCGCCGTGCCCATTCCGAGCAGGAGCAGCGTGGAGAACCAGCTGCGCGTCGGACTCCAGGGATGGGCAAGGCACGATGCGCTGAGGCAGGGCGGCAAGGTCGAGGCAGGCCACCAGGCCAGTGGTCGGCCCGATGCCCATGTCCAGGCGACATCGGCGCCGTTGAGCAGCACGTGGTGGTCGAGCAGATAGACGGGCACGGCCTCGACGAGTGCGAGGGCGGCGCAGGCAGCAGCCAGCAGGATCGCGATGAGTCGTCGGCGGCGTCGTAGCTCGATGAGTGCCAGCCCCCCGAACGCGCCGAGCACGGGGACGAGCTCGAAGCCGAAGCGTCCGGTCGGAGAGAGCCCGCCATAGGGATTGGTGACCGCCGCGTTGGACAGCCAGATCCACAGCGAGGCGATCGCCGCCGTCCCCACCGCCAACGGTGCCCGCCGAGCCAGGACGATCATCCCGGCGACGCCGAGGAGCAGCGCTGGCTGCTGGACCAGGAGCCCCTGCTGTCCGTCGACCACCAGGCCGACGGCGCGGGTCAAGGTGGCACTCGAGCCCCAGGCCAGCGGCGTCGTCGGGGCGAGAGATGCGCCGAAGACCCTGAGGTTGTAGGCGAGAAGCGCCAGGAGTGGCAGCGATGATCCGAGGGCCACGAGCAGAGCAGCTCGCCTCGGCTCTGCCGAGCGACGGCTGGCGACGAGCAGAACTGCGACGAGCAGCAGGCAAGGCAGGAGGTTCTTGAGGTGCAGCCAAGGAAGAGTGCTGGCGCCAACGCCTACGGCCAGCCAGGCCCCCGCTGGCAACGGCAGCCCGCGCTCAGAGGCCAGCACCGCCATGAGCACTGCCGCCAGCACGATCCCGGCGAGGAGGTCGGGGTAGACCTGCGTCATCGCCACGAAGGTCGCCGGTGTCGCCACGACGAGCAGCGCCGCGAAGGGCCAGGGCGCGTCGTGGCCGGCAGCCCGCCAGGCCAGCAGCGAGAGGCCGACGAAGCCCAGCGCGACGAGCACGATCAGCGATCGAACGGCGGCGGTGATGCCCAGCAGCGCGGGAAGGGCCAGCAGCGACGCCAGGCCGGGCTCGTGAAGGGGGTAGATCCCCTTGGGGGCCGATCTGAGCAGGCTCTCCACGCTCCCGAGGCCCGGCATCAGGTGGTGGAGGACAACGTCCCTCGTGGCTGCCACAACGGTGATCGAGTGAAAGCGGCCGAGGCCGATCGCGTTGATGAGATAGTGCGGCTCATCACCGGTGAGCGCGAAACCGCTCGAGCGAAGGTGTCGCAGGGTCCCGAGACCTGCCACGCTCATGAGCAGCCAGGATGCGAGGGCTCCCAGCCAGATCCAGCGCCTGCTCCAGATAGGACGGGCGACCGCTGCTGTTGACGCCGACTCCTGCTCGTCGATGCTCACCTCGACAGTCTCGCCCCTCGGGCCACCACGACGGCGCTGCACGCCTTGCCCTGGCGCAGGCGCCCTGCTGGACTGGACGACATGGTGAAGAGCAACGACAGCATCCTCAAGGAGTTTCGGGCGTTCATCTTGCGCGGCAACGTCGTCGACCTAGCCGTTGCCGTGGCTGTCGGCGCTGCTTTCACCGCGGTGGTGGCGTCGATGGTGGCCGCCTTCATCACCCCGATCGTCGGCATCTTCTTGGGCAAGGATTTCTCGAAGGCCCACTTCACCGTCCACGGTTCTCAGTTCGCCTATGGGCTCTTCGTGAACGCGCTGATCACCTTCCTGATCACCGCCACGGTGGTCTTCTTCTTCGTCGTCAAGCCGACCCAGGCGCTGCTTCGCCGCCTCGGCATGGCGCCGGCAGAACCTCCGGCCAAGGCCGAGTGTCCGGCCTGCCTGACAGAGATCCCCATCGCCGCGACCCGCTGCTCGTCCTGCACCACCGAGCTCGGTCGAGATTGGGTGCCGCCGCAGAAGGACGAGAGCGCAGCGGTCTAGCTGGCCGCGCTCGAAAGGTGGTGTTCAGCGACGCTGGCGTGCAGCCTCGAAGAGGGCCACCGCGCCGGCCACCGACGCGTTGAGCGACTCGATCTCACCGGCTTGGGGGATCGATGCCATCACGTCACAGCGCTTGCGACTGAGCGCAGCGAGGCCCTTGTCCTCGCTGCCAACGGCCAGGGCCACCGCCGACGCGCTGAGGTCGAGGTCGTAGATCGAGGTTCTGACCTCACCAGCCAGGCCCACCGTCAGCACCCCGGCCTTTCCGAGGCGGTCGAGCGCCGCGGGGATGCCAGGGACGAGCGCGAATCGCAGGTGCTCGATCGCTCCGGCGGCCACCTTGGCCACCGTCGGGCTGATCCGAACTGAACGGTGGCGCGGCAGCACGATGCCCGTGACCCCCGCGGACTCTGCGCTGCGAAGCAAGGAACCGAGGTTGTGCGGGTCTGTCAGGCCATCGCAGACGAGCAAGAACGGGGAGCCACGCCGCTCCGGATCGAGCAGCTCGTCGAGGTCGAGGGCGACGAGGGGCGGTGCCTTGGCGAGCACGCCTTGGTGCGACTCGGTCGCCGCCACGCGGTCGAGTCTGGAGCGTGACACGTGCTCGATCGGCACTCGACGCTTCTGGCAGAGCGCCTCGATCTGGTCCAGCTGCTCCGAGGGGTCGAGCTCGGTGGCCATGAGGACACGGGCCGGGCTGCGCTGACCCGCTCGAAGCAGCTCGAGCACAGCGCGACGCCCTTCGACCTGATCCCCGCCCAGCTCGATGCCGCTCTTGGAGCGACCTCGGCCCTGGGTCGAGCCACGTCCGCTGCGTCCTGGGGACGATCGGGCGCCTCCACGGGCTGCCGGGCGTCGGTCACGAGGCGGGCGTCGGGACGCCGCGCTCACCGCTCCTCCACCAGGACGATGGCCATCGCGGCGATCCCCTCGCTTCGCCCGATGGCACCCAGCTGCTCGGTGGTCGTGGCCTTGACCGAGACAGGTGTGCCGAGGCGGTGGCTCAGCAGCTCGGCCATCACGCCGAGCTGCGACGCCAGACGAGGGCTCTGGGCCAAGACCGTGATGTCGGCCGAACAGGGCACGTAGCCCGCGGCCGCCACCCGATCGAGCACGACGTCCAAGAGCTCGAGACTCGAGACCCCCGCCGTCGCGGGATCATCATCAGGGAAGTGTCGGCCAAGGTCGCCAAGGCAGGCGGCGCCGAGCAGCGCGTCCATGAGTGCGTGGGTCACGACGTCTGCGTCGGAGTGGCCAGCAAGGCCGCGCTCGCCATCGATCCGGACCCCGCCCAGAACGAGGGCTCGACCGGGATCCTCGCTGAAGGCGTGGATGTCGACCCCCTGCCCGATGCGCATCAGACCCGCTCGATCAGACGCTCGGCCTCGTCAAGATCTCGCGGCGAGGTCAGCTTCAGGTTCTCGACCTCGCCGGGGACGGCGATGACCATGCCCCCCACGGCCTCCACCAGCGCAGCATCGTCAGTGGCCTCGGGCTCGGACTCGTGGGCCTGTCGAAGGATCGACGTGCGGAAGACCTGCGGTGTCTGAACCGCCACCAACCGGCTGCGGTCAAGGGTGGCCACCACATGGCGGCGCCCATCGGTCTCGCTGACCTCCTTGATGGTGTCGGTCACCCCAAGGGCAGCGATCGCGCCATCGACCGAGGGATCGGCCAGCTCGGCGAGGACAGAGAAGAAGAGCCTCTCTGTGGCCAGTGGCCGGGCGGCATCGTGGATCAGCACCGCGTCGACAGACTCATCGACGAGGGCCAGGCCGGCGCGCACCGAGGCAGAGCGAGTCTCGCCTCCCACCACCACCCGGTCAGCGCCGTGCGGGTCAGCGGCCAGCCCAGCGGGGACCACCAAGATCACCTCATCGGCCACAGAGCGACAGACCGAGACCGACCGGGCGGCGACGACCTCGCCGTTCAGGATCGCGAACTGCTTCGGCCCGCCGAAGCGGCGACCCGAGCCGCCGGCCACCACGATGGCCGTGCAGCGCACGTCAGGGCAGTGCGTCGGTGAGACGCTGCTCGGCGGTCTCCTCGTCCACGTTCAGGGCGAAGGTCAGCTCAGAGACCAGGATCTGTCGCGCGCGGCTCAACATGCGCTTCTCGCCGGCCGAGAGGCCCTTGTCCTTGTCTCGGATCGACAGGTTCCGCACGACCTCGGCCACCTGGTAGATGTCGCCGCTGCGGAGCTTCTCGGAGTGGTTCTTGTAGCGACGGGACCAGTTGGTCGGCATCCGCGCTTCCTTCTTGCGAAGGACAGCGAAGACCTCCTCGACCTCTTCGTCGTTGATCACCTCTCGCAGGCCCACGCCCTCGGTGTTGTCGGCGGGCACCATGAGCGTGAGATCTCCGTAGGCGAGGCGGAGCACCAGGTACTCCTTCTTCTCGCCGAAGGCGACACGCTTCTCACGCCGCTCCACGATGGCAGCGCCATGATGCGGGTAGACGACCTTGTCTCCAACCTTGAACACGTTCCTCCTCGGCGGTCGGACCCTCGAAATCGGCGCGGCAGAACTCACGCGGCGAGCACGAAGGGGGAACACCATTTTACACGATGCAGGCCGCCCGTCGGACAGCAGGCCCCGATCAGTCGAAGCGCTGAAGCACCGAGGCCTCGACCAGGCGGCTCAGGCCAGCGCGGACGACCCGGGCCCTGGCCTCACCGACGCCCTCGACCTCCTCAAGGTCGCTGATCGAGGCCGACAGCAGCGCCGCCAGGCTGCCGAAGCGCCCGACCAGGCGATCGACCACGGCAGCGGGGACCTTGGGGACCTTCGCCAACATGCGAAAGCCCCGCGGGCTCAGCTGCAGGTCGCCTCCGGCACTGATCCCCAGCGCGGCCGCAACCGTGGCGGAGTCGTGCAGCTCATCGGTGCCGAGCTGGTCGAGTCGATCGAGGACCGCAGCGGCCGCGGCTCGACCGCCCCCGGACCTCGGAGAGGCATAGTCAGCGATGATCAGCTGCGCGGTCTCCGAGACCCCCTCGACCAGCTCATCGAGCTGCAGCTCGATGAGCCGTCCCTCGGCGCCGAGCTCGACCAGGTCGTCGGCGACCTCGTCAGCGATCCGGCGCAAGATCTCTGCCGGCTGGAGCACGGCAACGACGTCCCCCAGGCTCACGGCGTCCTCGATCTCCACCGTCGAGAGCAGCGACGCTGCGCTGTCGAAGCGCGTGCGGAATCGCTGGAGGGTCGCCAGTGCCTGGTTGGCTCGATCGACGAGGCGGGCGGTCGGCACCACGGTGCTCTTCGTCGCTCCGGCGAAGACGGCGATCGTCGACATCGCCGCGGAGACCGTGACGACTGGGACGTCGAGGCTGCGCGCCACCCGCTCGGCTGTGCGGTGCCTCGTGCCCGTCTCCTGGGTGGGTACCGAGGCCCGCGGTGTGAGGTGAACGTTGGCCCGAGCGATGCGGGAGCCGTCCGGGGCCAGGATGATCGCTCCGTCCATCTTGGCCAGCTCGCTCAGTCGTTGGGGCGTGAACTCAGCATCGAGCAGGAATCCACCCGTGCAGAGCGAGAGCACGCTGGGGCTATCGCCGATCACGATCAGGCAGCCTCGCTTCGCCTGCAAGATGCGATCGAGGCCCTCACGCAGCGGCTGGCCGGGTGCGACGAGACGCAAGGCCCGTATCCGCTGATCGCTCGTAGCGTCGGCCATCGACGCATCGTACCGACCGATGCGTCTCATGGCGTCGGAGGTCGAGCCAGTGGTCGTGAGGTCACGGCCAAGCGGCACGCGGCAGCCGACGCTGCCGCGTGCTACTCGGCGCTCGGGGCGCTGCCGGCGAGCTCGACGGGCGGGGGCTCGAAGCCCTCGATCGCCGTGAAGCGGAGCTCGGGGCCATCCTCGCCGTCAGTGACGTCGACGACGATGGTCTCGCCAACCCGGAACTCCTTCCAGAGCAGCTTCTCGCTCAGCGGGTCTTCGACCAGCTGCTGGATGGAGCGGCGCAGCGGTCGAGCCCCCAGCTGGGGGTCGTAGCCCTTCTCGGCGAGCAGCTCGCGAGCGCCGGGCGTCAGCTCGAGACCAATGCCCTGGAGGCTCAGCTGCTCAGCGGTGCGGGCCAACATGAACTCGGCGATCTCGATCACCTCGGTCTTGGTCAGCTCGTGGAAGACGATCGTGTCGTCGATCCGGTTGAGGAACTCCGGGCGGAAGTGCGCCTTGAGCGCCTCGGCGACCTTGGCCTTCATCCGGTCATAGCTCACGGCCTCCGAGGTCTTGGAGAATCCGAGGCTTGCCTTGCGCAGATCGGCGGTCCCGAGGTTCGAAGTCATGATCAGCACGGTGTTCTTGAAGTCCACGGTGCGACCCTGGCTGTCGGTCAGGCGCCCATCTTCGAGGATCTGGAGCAAGGTGTTGAAGACGTCAGGGTGGGCCTTCTCGACCTCGTCGAAGAGCACGACGCTGAAGGGCTTGCGACGGACGGCCTCGGTGAGCTGGCCGCCTTCCTCGTAGCCGACGTAGCCCGGGGGCGAGCCCACCAGGCGGCTGACGGTGTGCTTCTCCATGTACTCCGACATGTCGAGCTGGATCAGCGCGTCCTCGTCGTCGAAGAGGAACTCGGCCAAGGTCTTGGCCAACTCGGTCTTCCCGACGCCGGTGGGTCCGAGGAAGATGAAGGAGCCCGCAGGCCGCTTCGGGTCCTTCAGCCCTGCGCGGGTGCGGCGAATGGCCTTGGACAGCGCTGTGATCGCCTCTTCCTGACCCACGATGCGCTTGTGAAGCTCATCTTCCATGCGCAGGAGCTTGGCGGTCTCCTCTTCGGTGAGCCGGTAAACCGGGATGCCGGTCCAAGTGGCCAGGACCTCGGCGATGACCTCCTCGTCGACGACGTCGAAGAGCTCGACGCCCTCTGCCCGCCACTCGGCCTCCTGGGCCTCCTTGGACTCGAGGCGCTCGCGCTCTTGCTCGGCCAGCTTCTTGGCCTGCTCGAAGGCACCCTTCTCGATGGCCGACTCCTTGTCGTTGCGGAGCCGCGCGATCTCCTCGTCCAGCGAGCGATGCGCCGAGGGCACGTGCATGCGACGGATCCGCAGGCGGCTGCCTGCCTCGTCGATGAGGTCGATGGCCTTGTCCGGCAGGAAGCGGTCGGCCACATAGCGGTCGGCGAGATTTGCCGCCGCCACCAGCGCCTGGTCGGTGATGGTCACCGCATGATGCGACTCGTAGCGGTCGCGCAGACCCTTCAAGATGTCGATGGTCATGGCTACAGAGGGCTGCTCAACCTTCACCGGCTGGAAGCGTCGCTCCAGCGCCGCGTCCTTCTCGACGTGCTTGCGGTACTCGTCGAGGGTGGTGGCCCCGACGGTCTGGAGCTCGCCGCGAGCCAGCATGGGCTTGAGGATGGAGGCGGCGTCGATGGCGCCCTCGGCCGCACCGGCGCCGACGAGGGTGTGGATCTCATCGATGAAGAGGATGATGTCGCCTCGCGTGCGGATCTCCTTGAGCACCTTCTTGAGCCGCTCTTCGAAGTCACCGCGGTAGCGCGAGCCGGCGACCAGCGCGCCGAGATCGAGGGTGTAGAGCTGCTTGTCGGCCAAGGTGTCGGGGACCTTGCCCTCGACGATCTGCTGGGCCAGGCCCTCCACGATGGCGGTCTTGCCCACGCCGGGCTCTCCGATGAGCACGGGGTTGTTCTTGGTGCGGCGACTCAGCACTTGCATGACGCGCTCGATCTCTTTGTCCCGACCCACCAAGGGATCGAGCTTGCCGTCGCGAGCCAGCTGCGTCAGGTTGCGGCCGAACTGGTCGAGGACGGCTGAACCAGAGCCAGCGTCGGGGCTGGACGATCCAGGGCTGGCACCGACGGCCTCCTTGCCCTGGTAGCCAGACATCATCTGGATGACCTGCTGGCGCACACGGCCGAGGTCAGCGCCCAGCGAGACGAGGACCTGGGCGGCGACGCCCTCTCCCTCTCGCACGAGGCCGAGGAGCATGTGCTCGGTGCCGATGTAGGAGTGGCCCAGCTGCAGCGCCTCTCGCAGGGAGAGCTCGAGGACCTTCTTGGCGCGCGGCGTGAAGGGCGGGGATCCAGACGGCGGCGTACCAGTCATCCCGATGGTCTCTTCGACCTTCTCTCGCACCGCCTCGAGAGTGATCCCCATCGAGTCGAGTGCCTTCGCGGCGACGCCCTCTCCCTCGTGGATCAGGCCGAGCAGGATGTGCTCGGTGCCGATGAAGCTGTGATTGAGCAACCTGGCCTCTTCTTGGGCCAGCACCAGCACTCGTCGTGCTCGGTCTGTGAAGCGCTCGAACAACTGCCCGCCTCCGTTCCTTGGGCTCGTTCATCGAGTGTACCGGGCCGATGTCGCCGAGAGGCCGTCACTCCGGCCACGGAGCGTGGACGAACCGGGTCCCGACGACGCCTATCGTGGGGAAAGTGAACGCCCTGACGAGCCTCGCACTGCCGCGGGTGGACGAGGACATGCGGCGATTCGAGCCCCTCTTGGCCGAATCCATCATCATCGGCGACCCCTTCCTCGACCAGGTGACCACGCATCTCATCTCCGCCGGCGGCAAGCGACTCCGACCCCTGCTGGCCATCGCATCAGCCACCGGTGGTGAGCGGGAGGCCTCTCAGGACGATCTCCTGGGCGGGGTGGCGCTCGAGCTCATGCACCTGGCCTCGCTCTACCACGACGACGTCATGGACGAGGCCACGATGCGCCGGAACGTCGAGAGCGTGAACTCCCGCTTCGGCAACCTCGTGGCGATCGTGGCCGGCGACTTCCTCATGGCTCGCTCGGCGGCCATCGCTGCTGACCTGGGCACAGAGATCGCCGGACTGCTCGCCCGCACGCTGGCCCTGCTCACGAGAGGCCAAGTCTCAGAGGTCCGCACCGCCTTCGACATCAATCGCAGCGTGGCCGACTACTACGAGGCCATCGGTGGCAAGACCGCGGCGCTGATGTCATCGGCCTGCCGGGTCGGTGGGCTCACGGCCCGGAGCGACCCAGGCACTTTGGCTGCGCTGACAGCATTCGGCCACGAGCTGGGCATCGTCTTCCAACTGCGCGACGACATTCTCGACATCACGGCGGTGGACGGTCAGCTGGGCAAGCCCGCTGGCCAGGACCTCGCCGAGGGCATCTACACCTTCCCGGTGCTCGTCGCCTTGAAGGATCCCGGCGTCGGCGACGAGCTCGCCGCCCTCCTGGGTCGTGCGCTGGACGAGCCGGAGCGCGAGAAGGCTCGAAGCTTGGTGGCTGGCACCGAGGGCATCGCCCGATCGATGGATGAGGCCCGTCGCCACGTCGAGCTCGCAGCGCAGGCGGCCTCGACGCTGTCGAGTCGAGCGCTCCGCGATGGCTTCAGCTTGCTGGCCACCGGTCTGCTCGACGGCCTCGACGAGCTCTGAGCCGTCAGACCTGCTCTCGACGGCCGCTGCGGCCGTCGAGAGCAGGTCTGAGTCGGCGCCCAATCGGCTCCTAGGAACCGCAGTGGGCGCTGATCACGCCCGAGACCGTCTGGAGCTCAGATTCGATGCGCTCGCCGACGCTGACGCGATGGGCGATGCTCGTCGCTCGAACGGTGTTGCCAGCCGAGCTGGCCGCTTGCTCGGCCTTCGACCCTGCCGCGATGCGGGCGCTGAGCCTGGACTCGAGGCTGCTGATGCGGCTCGTGGCGCTGCTGGCCGTGCTGCAGCTGAAGCTGGCGGGCAGCGTCTTGGTGGCCGCAAGGTGGTGCAGCTCGGCGAGCAGGGCTCCTCGACGCTCGACCCGTGCCGCGGTCGAACGGCTGCTGGTCGAGCTGGCCGTGGCAGCTGGGCAGCGAGTGGTGATCAGCGATTCGACCGCCAGCAGGTTGGTCTTCATCCGCTCGCCCGCGGCCAAGCGGGCGGTGATGCGCTCGGCCCGTACCGTGCTCGCCGTCGCCCGGGCGCGATGCTCGGCGGCCTCGCCGTGACGCAGCCGGGTGGCCACGATCCCCTCGCGACCGATCACTGCGCCCAGGGCCTTGTCAGCGGTGGCGCAGCTGAATGACGCCGGCAAGCTGCCGGTGGTAACCAGGGTCGCGAGCCGAGCTCGGCCTCCCTCGTCATGGTGACCGTGGACCGGTGTCGCCGCGCCGGCGACACCGCTCACCCCGACTGCCACCACGGCAGCGATGGCCACGGCAGCACTGACGTTCTGCATCTTCATCTGTCGTCTCCTTCTGAGACTTCCCCGTCGGCCGTCGTTCGGCGAACCTCTTCAGTGTCGAGCAACGAGATGAGACCGCCGTCGACGGGGTGACAGAAGGACCTAAGAATCCCTCAGGGTGCCAGGGGCTTGAGCGTGGGGAAGGCGATCACTTCGCGGATGTTGGCCGCATCGGTCACCAACATGGCCAGGCGATCGATGCCCAGTCCGAAGCCGGCGGTCGGTGGCAGGCCGTGCTCCAAGGCCCGGAGATACTCCTCGTCGATGAGCATTGCCTCGTCGTCACCCGCCGCGTGAGCCAGGGCCTGCTCCTCGAAGCGGAGGCGCTGATCGTCCGGGTCGATCAGCTCGGAGAAGCCGTTGATCAGCTCGCGGCCGTAGACGAAGGCCTCGAAGCGCTCCACGAGCAGGGGGTCATCACGGTGGCGCCGGGCCAATGGCGAGATCTCAGCAGGGTGGTCCAGCACGAAGGTGGGCTGGACCAGCGTCGATTCAGCCACCAGCTCGAAGAGCTCGTTGAGCAGCTTGCCCGTGCCCCACGATGGATCGGCCGCTCGACCACCCGCAGCAGCCAGGAGCTCGACGAGTCGCTCCCTGTCGCTGTGGACGCTGACCTCTTCACCGAGCTGCTCGGAGGTGAGCTCCGCCATGGTCGCCCGACGCCAGGGGGCGGCGAAGTCCAGGGTCTCGCCCTGGTACTCGATCGTGGTCGTGCCACAGACGTCAGCGATCACGCCGTTGCAGAGCTCTTCGACCATGGCCATCAGCGCGATGTAGTCGAAATACGCCACATAAGCCTCGACGGTCGTGAACTCGGGGTTGTGGCGCGGGGAGATCCCCTCGTTGCGGAAGAGCCGGCCGAGCTCGAAGACGCGCTCGAAACCACCCACCACCAGGCGCTTGAGGTAGAGCTCGGGAGCGATGCGCAGGTAGAAGTCGGTGTCCAGCGCATTGTGGTGGGTGACGAAGGGCCGTGCTGCCGCGCCGCCTGGGATGGGGTTCAAGATCGGGGTCTCGACCTCCTCGAAGCCGAGGGCCCAGAGCCGCTCGCGCAGGCGGCGCACCAGCTCAGAGCGCCGGAGCAAGCGCTGTCGGCTCTCCTCGTTGGCCCAGAGGTCCACCTCTCGCTGTCGGTAGCGGGTTTCGACATCGCTGACCCCGTGCCACTTGTCGCCGAAGCCCCGGCGCGCCTCGGCCAAAAGGACCCACGAGGCCACCTTGACACTCAGCTCGCCTCGCTTGGTGCGCACCACCTCACCGCGGGCGCCCACCCAATCGCCGAGCGAGCACTTGGTGAAGTCCTCGAAGTCCTCGGTGAGCGAGGAGAGCGCGAAGAGCTGGATCGAACCTGTCGAGTCGCGCAAGGAGGAGAAGGCCAGCTTGCCCTGTGGCCTCGACAGCATGATGCGACCGGCCACCGCAACGACGACGCCGCTCTCCTCTCCCGGCTCCAGAGCGGAGAAGCGCTCGGTGACCTGGGCCGCGAAGCAGTCCTGGTCGAAGCTGTAGGGCGTCTTCATCGCTCGGCTCCCAGGTTGCGCTCGTAGACGATGCGCAGCCCGTGCAATGTGAGCCAGGGCTCGATGTGGTCGACGGTGGCGGCGAAGGGCCCGATCAGAGCCGAGATCCCGCCGGTGGCGACCACCGTGGCCTCTCCCAGGACCTCGTTGAAGCGAGCGCAGAGCCCGTCGACCTGGGCCGCGTAGCCGTAGAGGACGCCAGACTGGATCGACTCGACCGTGGAGCGTCCGATCACCGAGCGAGGCTCGATGAGCTCGACAGAGCGCAGGGCGGCCGCGTGGGTGTAGAGCGCCTCCATCGAGATCGCCACGCCCGGGCAGATGGCTCCGCCGAGGTACTCGCCCTCGGCGCTGATGGCGTCGAAAGTGGTGGCGGTGCCGAGATCGACCACGATGGAGGGGCCACCGTAGAGGTCGTATGCGCCTACAGCGTTGGCCACGCGGTCGGCACCGACCTCCTTGGGGTTGTCGTAGAGGATCGACATCCCAGAGCGGACCCCGGGCCCAAGGACGACAGCCGGAACGGCCTGGAACCAGCGCGCGGCCATCGTCCGAAGCTCGGCGGTCACCGAAGGGACCGATGAGCTCACGGCGATGCCGGTGATCGTCGTCGAGATGTCCAGACCTTCGAGATCGAGCAGCTGGGTCAGAAGGACGGCGTGCTCGTCCGGCGTTCTGGTCGGCACGGTGGCGAGCCGCCAGTGATGGGTGAGGCCTCGAGTCGGCTCCTCTCCAGCTGCCAGGCCGACGCCAGCGCCGTCGGGCGTGGCGGGAAGCTCGGTGTCACTGTCGGAGAGTCGGAAGAGGCCGATCACCGTCTCGGTGTTGCCCACATCGATCGCGAGCAGCATCAGGGCCTCCCTCCATCGTCGACGGCCAGGTCCAGACCAAGATCCAGCGTCCTCGCCGAGTGCGTGATCGCCCCAACGCTGATCAGGTCCACGCCCGCAGCTGCGAAGCCAGCGGCGCTCTCCTCGGTGATCCTGCCGGAGACCTCGATCAGCATGCCCGGCGCGAGCTCTCGGGCCAGCGTCGTGGCTGCGGCCGCCTCTGCCGGGCTCATGTTGTCGAGGAGCACAGATCCAGCGCCCGCAGCCGCCGCCTCCCGAAGCTGATCGAGATCTTCGCACTCGACCTCAACGTTGCGACCGGGCCATGCAGCCCGGGCCCGACGGACCGCCTCTGCGATGCCGATCGAGCCGAGGTGATTGTCCTTGATGAGCACGGCATCAGAGAGGTTCGCACGGTGGTTGCAGCCCCCGCCCGCCCGAACGGCGGCCTTCTCGAGTGCCCGAAGGCCCGGAGTGGTCTTCCGGGTGTCGAGGATCCGTGTGTCCGACGAGACCGCCGCCACCGCGGCCACCACCCGGGCAGTAGCGCTAGCCACACCCGAGAGGTGGCCCAAGAAGTTGAGCGCCGTGCGCTCGGCCGTCAGGATCGGCGCCAGCGGACCGCCGATGCGGGTGACCACATCACCGGCAAGAACAGGACCGCCGTCGCCGACGAGGACCTCGACCTCGACGGCGGGGTCGATCTGAGCGAAGGTCTCGACGACGAGATCTTGACCGGCGATCACGCCTGCTTCACGAGCGACGATCTCGAGCCGGCCGCGCGCGCCCTCATCGAGCAGCGAGGCGGTCAGGTCGCCAAGGGGCTCGAGATCCTCAGCCAGCGCTCGACGGACGGCTTCGACCACAACTGATCGAGGGGCTCCGCCTCTCACGCGACCCCCCCGACGTGGACGAGTCGGCGCTGCCAGGCGGGATCGGGTTCGGGATACTCGGAGCGAACGTGACAGCCGCGGCTCTCCTCGCGCAGCTCGGCCGCTCGCAACAGTGCCCCTGCGACCTCAAGGAGGTTCTGGAGCTCAGCTTCGGCCGGCGTGCTCGGTCCTGGCCTGTGCTGGCTCGCCAGGGACGCGACCTCGTCTCGAGCAAGTCTGAGTCCCTCGGCGCTGCGGACCACGCCTGCGCCCAGGGTCATTGATCGCTGGAGCGCGGCGAGGTCGCGGGCGGGATCAACCATCTCCTGATCCTCGCGCAGCTCGGCCAGCTCCTTGGGCGGATCTGATCGGTCCAAGAGCGTGATTGGGATTCCTTCGTCGCCCACCAGCAGCGCTCGGAGCGCCCCAGTCGGGCTGGGTCCGCGCTGGCCCGCCTCGATGGCATCGGCCAGGCGAGCGCCGAAGACCATACCTTCGAGCAGCGAGTTCGATGCCAGACGGTTCGCTCCGTGGACACCGCTGTCGGCGGCCTCGCCGGCGGCCCAGAGTCCCTCGAGCAGCGTGGCACCGCTGAGATCTGTCAGGACCCCGCCGGCGAGATGGTGCGCCGCCGGGGCGATGGGAAGCCAGTCTGTGGCCGGATCAAGGCCCACCGCCGCCAGCTCAGCTGCGATGGTGGGGAAGCGGTCGGCAAAGTCTTCGAGGCCCGTGGCGTCGAGCCAGAGGTGCTCGACCCCGCCCTCGGCCATCGTTGCGGCCATTGCCCGCGAGACGATGTCACGGGAGGCGAGCTCATCGACGAATCGCTCACCGCTCGAGTCTCTGAGCAGGGCCCCGTGACCACGAAGGGCCTCTGAGAGCAGTGGACGCGGCATTGCGGGGTGGTGCAGTGCCGTCGGGTGGAACTGAACAAACTCGAGGTCGGCGACGGGCACCGATGCCCGCAGCGCCATCGCAACCCCGTCCGCTGTCGCCTCCGGGGGATTGGTCGTCACCGCGAAGAGCTGACCCGCTCCGCCGGTGGCCAAGACCACGTTCCGTGCTCGGAGCCTCGTCTTCTCCCCCATCGGACCGATCGCCTCGATGCCGGCACAGCCCTCGACATCGTCCAGCAGGCGGGTGGCGAAGCAGCGCTCGGCCACCACCGTGGCTGAGGCCCAGGTGGCCTCGACCAGCGCCCGCTCGACCTCCGCTCCGGTGGCCGCTCCGCCCGCGTGCAAGATCCGCGCTTTGGAGTGACCGCCCTCTCTGGCACGAGAGAGACGGCCCGAGGCCTCTCGATCGAAGACGGCGCCGAGGCCGATGAGCTCCTCGACCCGTCGAGGGCCCTCGGCAACCATGACGTCCACGGCATCGACATCGCAGAGCCCAGCACCGGCGCGCAGCGTGTCCGCCAGGTGCAGATCGGTCGAATCCTCATCGCCGCCGAGCACCGCGGCAACCCCGCCCTGCGCCCAGCGGGTTGCCGAGACCGAGAGCGAGGCCTTCGTCACCACGCCGACCTGCATCCCAGCGTCGGCCAGCCGCACCGCCACCGACAGGCCGGCCACACCGCTGCCCACTACAACGACATCGAGGTCCTGCTCGCTCACGGGGCGATCCCGGCGGTGACCTCGAGGTTGTCGATCAAGCGGACCCCATCGATGACCGCGGCGATCAAGAGGCGGTAGTCGGCACCCGAGACGCAGCGCTGCGGGATCTCGAGGGTCACCGGGTCCACCAGCGCAGCGTAGGAGAGCTGTGCCCTCGGTTCCGCACCCAGCATCTCTCCGATCAGCTGCGACGCGGCAGCCGGGCCAGCGCCAGCCATCACCTCGGCCGCCGCGGCCAGGAGCGATCGATAGAGCAACGGGGCGATGGCCCGGCCATCGGCGCTGAGCCGGACGTTGCGGCTCGACATCGCCAGACCATCGGGCTCTCGCAAGGTCGGGCAAGCCTGAACGTCGACATCCATCGCCAGCTCTGCGACCATCTGACGGATCACGGCTAGCTGCTGGAAGTCCTTCTCGCCGAAGTAGGCGTCGCAAGGTCCCGTCAGATTGAAGAGGAGTGCCACCACCGTCGCGACCCCGTCAAAGTGGCCCGGCCGATCTGCACCTTCGAAGCCCTCTGCCGCCCCAGCGACCCGGACCATCGTCGTTGCCGGCTCGGGGGCCCGAGGGTAGAGCTCGGCGACCGACGGAGTGAAGACCAGATCGCACCCCGCGGACTCGAGGAGGGCGAGATCGCTCTCGAGGGTCCTCGGATAGCGCTCGAGGTCGTGCGCGTCGCCAAACTGCAAGGGATTGACGAAGATCGTTGCGGCAACGACATCGCCGCGTGACCTCGCTGCCTCGACCAGGGATCGATGACCGGCGTGCAGTGCTCCCATCGTCGGCACGAGGCCCACGCGTCCGCCGCTGGAGCGAACTGACTCGGTGGCCGCGCGCCAAGACGCCCGGGTCGCCACGACCTCCATGGAGGATCAGCCGACGACGGAGGAGACTGCCGGGGTCCGGACCTCGGGCACATCGTCGACCGGATCCTCGACAGGCTCGGCTGTCACCGCTGAGGTGCTCAGCTCGAGCGCGAGGCCCACGCCGGCGCGATAGCCGGGGCGCTCCGCGGGATCGATGGCCTCGAGATGTCGGTCAAGGGTCGCCCAGTCACCACGGGCGGCCGGCCCGGTCAGCGCACTGGCTGGGCCGAGGCGAGCAGCATCTTCCACCGCGGCGCGTGCCAGGTCGATGAAAGCGTCGAGGGGCAGCCCAGCGGAGCTCGCCACCCGCTCAACCTGCCCGAGGATCGCGACGACGTGATTGGCCGCGATGCACGCGGCGGCGTGGTAGCGGGCGCGCTCGGCATCGGGGACGTTGACCACCCGGCCACCCAGCGACGCAGCCAGCTGGCTGGCCAGCTCGTCGCCCGCGACCGCGTAGGTGATGCCCGAGGCGAGGCGAGCAGCTCCGAGCTCTGCGGTGGGCAGCGGGATCAGGGGGTGCAGCGCCCCTCGTCGAGCATGCGGGCTCAAGACCTCGAGGCCCAGAGAGCCTGAGAGGTGGAGCACCACAACTTCAGGGTTCGGTCGGATTGTGGCCGCAACGCCGGCGATGGCATCGTCGGGCGTGGCGATGATCACGGCGTCGACGTCAGCGCCGGCATCGCCGTGGTCGTGTCCTCGGCCCACCGGGCCCTCCACGACGTGACCCACGGCGCGCAGCGCCTTCGCCATCGACGAACCGGCGCGCCCCGCGCCGATGATCCGAACCCGTGCCATGTCCCCTCCGACGTTCCAGCCTCGTCTCCGAGTGCCGGTCGTGCTGTGGTGCAGAGTGTGTGCTCTCAGAGTGTACCGATACGGCGCACCTCGCCACCAGCAGCAGCCAGCTGGGACTCGGTGACCAGGTCAGGAGCAAGTTCTCTGAGAGGTGCGAGGACAAATCGGCGCTCGTACATCCTTGGATGGGGGACGCTGAGCTCCGGGCGTGAGAGGACGACGCCGTCAATCCAGAGGATGTCCACGTCGAGGCTGCGTGGACCGTTTCGAAGGCCACGGACGCGGTGGGCCTCGGCCTCGAGCCGCTGACAGCGAGCGAGGAGCTCCTCTGGACTGGCCGAACTGTCGAGCTCGACGACGAGGTTCAAGAAGAGTCCCTGTGGTGGCCCTCCCTGCGGCTCGGTCTCGTAGAGCGAGGAGACCTTGCGCAGATCACCGTCGATCTCCAGGCTGGCGATCGCCCGACGCAGCTCGGCTTCCCGATCGCCCAGGTTCGAGCCGAGCCCGAGGAAGCAGCGAGTCACCGGGACCTCCGGACACGCACCCCCACGGTCGAGATATCGAGGCCGATCGGTGGACGGAGCTTGCGCACCGCCACATCGACCGCCTCCACGCGGGGATCGAGGTCGATGGCTGCCTGGCAGATCTCGTCGGCGATGGACTCGAGCAGCTCGTGGTGCCGCTCTGTCGCAAGCCTCGAAGCCAGCTCCACCATCGCTGAGTAGTCGACGGTCTCGGCCAGCGCGTCGCTCCGGCCTGCCGGGCCCAGATCCAGCTCGATGGTGATATCGATCTCGAGGGGCTGGGGCCGTGCGTGCTCCTCGGCGAGCACGCCGACGGAGGCCACGACCCGCAGTCCGCGCAGCTCGAGGCCGTCGGACATCAACTGGGCGGCGAGAGCTCTGCCGATGCCGCCACCAGCTCGCGGCCCTCTGGGCCGAGCTGTTGGCCGAAGAGCCGCTCGACCACGGTGGTTGCCAAGGGTGCTCCATCGACACGGCCGCTCCAGAGGAGGTAGCCAGCGATGACGCCCATGGTGCGATCACCGAGCTCGTCATTGTGCACGAGCACCAGCTCGCCAGCGCTCTGTCGCCGAGCCAGCTCGTCGAAGAGCAAGCGCAGCGTGGCACTCCGGTCGCCGCTGGGCGAGATCGGATGGTGTGAGCTCGGCAGGCCCAGCTCGTCGTAGGCAGCAAGGTTCTGCGGGGCGGCCATGATCGAGATCACGCAGCTGAAGCCGTTCTCACGCAGCCAGATGATCTCCTCTTGACGGCGGACCTTGCGGTGCGAGGGGGTCTGGCCGCCCGGTCGCTCACTCGCCGCCAAGCGCTCGGGGAGCACCCAGGTGAGGTGACGAGGAGGGATGCCAGCGGCCCACTTCCCCTTCATGATCCGACCGGCTCAGCTGCGAAGATCCGGGCGGCTTGGACAGTGGCGTCGACGTCGTGCACGCGTACCATCGTGGCACCTGCGTCCATGGCCGTGATCGCCGTGGCCACGGAAGCCTCCAGACGGGCGTCAGGTTCCTGGGGCGCAGCGCTCAGCTCGCCCAAGAATCGCTTGCGACTCGTGCCTACGAGCAAGCCCGCGTCGAGGCGTTCCGCGAGCTCGGCCAGCTCGTCGAGATGTCGAAGGAGCGACCAGTTGTGCTCGTAGCTCTTCCCAAAGCCGATCCCAGGATCGAGCCAGAGCTCTTTGACCCCGAGGCGGCGCGCGTCAGATCCCTTCTCCTCGAGCCAGGCGGCGACCTCGGCGACGACGTCGCCGTATCTCGGCCGCAACTGCATCGTGGCCGGCGTTCCCTGCGCGTGCAT
>Ga0075017_100000714_pt1 | contig 19042 bp, 24 predicted proteins | sample AleBraG_ABR_2012_FD_71475 | JGI IMG/M metagenome (GOLD analysis project Ga0075017, IMG submission 71475) | Freshwater sediment microbial communities in response to fracking from Pennsylvania, USA - Alex Branch Run_MetaG_ABR_2012 | ecosystem: Environmental > Aquatic > Freshwater > Creek >... | reverse complement strand
GCGGTGCCGGCCGTTCCCCGTCGCGCCGCATCTGCGTGACCTTCGCCTCTTCCGGTCGGCGCCCGTCCGTACTCGACTGGGAACGAGCGGAAGTCGACCGAGGTGATCGCGATGCAGGTGCTCGTGGTGTACGGATCCAAGCGTGGAGGGACGGCCGGCCTGGCCGAGATGATCGGCAAGGAGTTGGAGTCCCGAGGGGTGCATGCCGACGTCGAGCCGGCCCGGGGCGTGTCCTCCCTCGAAGGCGCCGACGCGGTGGTGATCGCCGGGGCGCTGTATGCGTTCCGCTGGCACAAGGAGGCGCGGCGGTTCGCCAAGCGCTTCGCCGGTGCGCTCCGGGACAAGCCGGTCTGGTTGGTGAGCAGCGGGCCCCTGGACGATTCGGCCACGGCGAAGGAGATCCCTCCGGTCAAGCAGGTGGCGGCGGTCCTGAACGCTCTGGGCGCCCGGGGTCACGTCACGTTCGGGGGTCGGCTCGAACCTGGCGCCAAGGGCTTTCCCGCGAGCGCGATGGCCAAGAAGAACGCAGGCGACTGGCGGGACCAGGAGCAGGTCCGCCGATGGGTGGAGTCGGTGGTGGCCGAGCTCGATCGGGTCGTCCCGGGCGCCTGACGCCCGGAGGGCGCTCCCGACGGGCCCCGTGCGGCGGCCATGGGGCCGCTCCTCACGGGTCGGGTCGGCGGACCTTCCCCTTCGGTTGCCTCCACTGGTTCGCCCGGATGTCCACCGCTGCATCGGCGGCGGTACGGTCGATCCGCTTCTGCCGGGTCCCCGGGGTCTTTGCCGACGCGATCCACTCCAGGATCGCCCGACGGGTCGATCGGGGGAAGTCGTCCCAGTGGCCCCGAGCCGCGGTGTCCGCGTCCAACGCACGGGCGAGGTCGTCCGGTTCGACCAGATCCTCGACCTCGTCCAGGGCGTTCCAGGTGCCACTCGCCCTGGCCGCATCGACCGACCGCTGCCCGGCAGGAGCCATTCGCCCCGTGTCGTTCAGTCGCTCAGCGCGCTGCTTGTTGATCCTGGACCACTTGCTCCTGGGGTTTCTCGGTGTCACGAGCAGCAGCGACCGTTCGTCGTCGAGGCTGCCAGGTCGGCTGTCCACCCAGCCGAACCGGATGGCCTCCTCGGCGATGGCCGCGTAGGCCACCCTCGGACGCCCGCTGCGCTGCTTCCAGGTGGCCAGCCAGACGCCGGGGGAAGAACCGTGATGGTCGGCGAGCCAGCGGCTCCATTCGTCCAGGCCCTCCACCAGGACGATCGGGTAGTCGGGCGACAGGGGAGGCCTCTGCTCCCTGGACAGGACCCTATTCGGTGTGCTCCGGGCGCCTGTCGTCCCCGCCGGACGGCCCGCGCTCTCCGGCGCGCCACTCCAGGGAGCGCCCGTGCGGGTGCCCGGTGCCGAGCACCCGGGCGTCGTGCCGTCCCCCGTCGAAGACGACGAGTCCCAGCACGCTGGCGTCGATCCCGGTGTCGTCCCGGGGAACCTGTATGTCTCCCATCAGGTCGACGACCCCTTCGGCCTCGCCGCTGATCCAGGCGACCGGACGCCGGGCCGACGCGTCCCGGAGGACCCCGACGAACTCGTCGCGTCGGTCGGGCGACAGGTAGGCCAGCACCCAGGTCGTCAGCACGACGGGTAGGCAACCGGGGGGGACAGCCGCCAGTACTCCGGGGAGCGCGTCGACCGCGTCCCCCCTGGCGATGCGGAGGTCGGCGCCGCGTGCCAGGTCGAGGCATGCCCGCGTGCGCTCCAGACGCCCGGTGTCGGGCCAGACGAGGGCGAGCTGCCAGCGCACGGCATCGTCGTCCTCCAGGTCGACCGGGTCCAGATCGAGCCCGAGCCGGACACTGATCGGAGGGAGTCGATCGGCGATCGGCGGTCCGCCGCCGGTCACCTGGCACTCCAGGCGGACCGGCGCATCCGCCGGACCGGTCGTCCCGAACGGCCCGTAGTCCAAGAGGTACCGGTCGCACAGCAGGTTGAGGCCGGCGCTGCAGCCGACGTCGACGAGCCCCAGCGGCTCACCAATCAGCGCGGCGACCTCGGTCAGCGCCGGCCCCAGCAGGGCGGAACGCCCGGCCTCGTTGGTGTTGGTTCGTCGCGTGGTGAGCAACCCGGCGATCTCCCTGCTCCGGGTCACGCAGACGTCGACGAAGAGCGGGCCCGGATCCCTGTCCGAGGTGCCCGCGTAGACGTCCGCCAGCGGATGCTCGAGGCCCGACAGGAGCAGGTAGTGCACGGACGCCAGCAGGACGTTGGGAAGATGGGCCTCGGGTGGCGCACCGCGCACCAGGTCCAGTACGTGCTCCGACCCGGCCACGGCGTGGCAGATCCGTTCGTAGAGCGGCGAGTACGTCCGGCACTGGGTGTCGGCGAACCAGTTCCACAGATCGGAGAGGTCACTGCTCATGCACCGACGATCATGACACGGTGCACACGGGAAGGTTCCGACTGCGGAGACGTCGGATCCGCCGCCAACGGCACGTCGGGAGTCACCCGACCTGTGCCGGTGCCGGCCGGATGTGGCTCGCTGCCGTCGTCGACGGCGGTCAGTGCATGGGGAACCACGTGGTGCCGTCGAGGACCGCATCGAAGGCCTTCAGTGGGTCGTAGGACCCGCCCTGACCATCGCCCGCCCGCTTCAGGTCACTTCCGTCGCCGTCTCCCGCAGCCCCGTTCGTCGCCCTGACCAGCGGACCGTCGAACCGGCTGTCCGGTGCGGGATCCCGGGATTCGGTCCCCTCGTCGCGCACGAGTCCGGTCGGCAGCCCGGCGGAGAACCACCGGTGCTGGTGGATGCCGAACGGATCCAGATACCAACCCTCGGCGTCGACTGTGTGGCCCATCGCCACCACCGTAGGCCGCACCACCGGCGGGTGCACCCGATGTCCCTCAGGTCGTGCGCTTCAATCCCGGTGGCGTCCGTCGGACGATCGGGGTGCCGGCGTCCTCGGGCAGCGACGCGATCGCCTCGTTGATCCGGGCGAGGGTGGAGCGGAAGGCCTGGAGCTCCCCGTCGTCGAATCCCTCCAGCAGGGCAGCCGCTGTCCGGGCCACATCGGGAAGGGCACGGTCGAGCAGCGCCTGGGCCTCCCGGGTCACCTCGACGAGGACGCGGCGACGGTCGCCGGGGTCCGCGAGCCGCTCGATGTACCCGTTGCGCTCGAGCGTGTCGAGCACGCTGGTCATGGTCCCGCTGGTCACGTGCACCCGTGCGCCCACGGTCCCGGCGGGCAGCGGACCCCCGTTCCCCTCGATGACGGCGAGGACGTTGAGGGCCACGTGGGACAGTCCGTACCGACGTGCCACCGACGCCACCAGGGCCTCGGTGTTGGCACCGACCACTTCGAGTTCCCGCACGACCCGGGTGGACAGCCAGGATCCGCCGGGGAACTCGTCCTCGAACGCCACCACCTCGGGCGGGCGCGTCGAAGCGGCGCCCTTGCGGGCGCCGCTTCGACTTCCGGACCGATCCGGACTCAGGTCAGGCCTCCACGGCGATCTCGATGCGGGGCGCACCCGCGACCCCGGCCCGGCCCATGGCCTCACGCAGCTCGCTGCTCGATGCGAAACCCTGGGCCTGCTCGAGGGAGGGGAACCGATGGATCACGTAGACATCCTGCCCGTTCGCAGGGTCGAGCAGGACCTCGTCCGCGGTGCACCCGTGCTCGGCGCGCAGCCCGTCGATGCTGTCGTAGACCGTCCGCCACGCCGCGTAGTCCTCGACGTCGTGCCGTACCAGAAGTGTCGCCTGTGCCATGGGTCCATCCTTTGCTCGGGGCCACTCTCTTGAGTGACTGTATCTTTATATCAAGATACATGAGAACAAGAGGAAGTCAAGGGTGGATCCGAGCGGTCGGGGACCTCGGGGCGGGTGTACCGGCGAGGACCCACCGGGGTGTGCCGGAGTTGCGTCGGTCCGGAATCCCGATCCTGTAGCGTCGCCGGTGGACGAGGGGTCCGGAGCCGTGGAGGACGGGGAGGGGTCGATGAGCACAGCGGACGGAGCAGCATCGGCCACCGCGGCGGAGCCCGCCGACGACCGGCTCCCCCCCGAGGTGACGCGGGTCGGCATCGTGGTGGTGCTGGGCACCATCATGGCCATCCTCGACACGACCATCGTGGCGGTGGCCCTGCCCACCCTCGCCCGCAACTTCCACACCAGCATCACCACCATCCAGTGGGTCACCACCGGCTACCTGTTGGCGCTGGCGGTGGTGATCCCGCTGAGCGGCTGGGCGGTGCACCGGTTCGGGGCCAAGCCGGTCTACATCGTCTCGCTCGGCCTCTTCGTGGCCGGCTCTGCCCTGTGCGGGCTGGCCTGGACGGCGGGTGTCCTCATCGCGTTCCGGGTGCTCCAGGGCCTCGGTGGCGGCATGATCATGCCCGTCGGGCAGACGATCATGGCCCGCTCCGCCGGACCCGACAAGATGAACAAGGTCATGGCGCTGATCGGGGTGCCGACCCTGCTGGGGCCCATTCTCGGACCGGTCCTGGGCGGGCTCATCGTGTCCAACTTCTCCTGGCGGTGGATCTTCTTCATCAACGTGCCCATCGGCATCGTGGCGCTGGTCCTGGCCTTCCGATTCCTGCCCACCGCACCGGGCGACCGCTCCCACCGCCTCGACGTGATCGGGTTCGCCCTGCTGGCGCCGGGACTGTCGCTGCTTGTCTACGGCCTCTCCCAGGTCGGAAGCGACGGCGGGTTCTCGTCCCGCGGGGTCCAGCTCAGCCTGGTGGTCTCGTTCGTGCTGATCGTCCTCTTCGTGTTCCGCTCGCTCCGTGCACCCGAACCTCTGCTCGACCTGCGGCTCTTCAAGCGGTTCAGCTTCACGATGGCGTCGATCTGCATCTTCCTGGTCGGTGCCACCCTCTACGGCACGATGTTCCTGCTCCCGCTCTACTACGAGATCGTGCGCGGGGAGTCGGCCTGGAAGGCCGGGCTGCTCATGGCCCCCCAGGGGATCGGGGCCGCACTGGTGATGCGGACGTCGGCCAAGATGGCCGACCGGTACGGGACCCGCAGGACCGTTCCCGTCGGTATGGCGCTCCTGGCGATCGGGACGCTGGCCTACACCCAGGTCTCCGGCACGACCAGCTACGCATTCCTCGCCGTCGCACTGTTCGTGCGGGGCATCGGCCTCGGCTTCGGGATGATGCCGGTGTTCGCGGCCGCCTACCGGGGGCTGTCGCACGAGGAGGTACCGCGGGCCAGCACGTCGACCAACATCATCCGCCAGATCGGCGGGTCGATCGGCGTGGCCGTGTTCGCCGTGGTGCTGCAGCACGCCATCTCCGCGCAGTTCCCCCACCACCCCGTGAGCCTGGGTGCGATGCCGACCACGGCACTGCCCGCCACCATCGTCGACCGGCTGGCGTCGGCGTTCGCCACGTCGTTCTGGTGGTCCTTCGCCGTGTGTGCCGTCGCCGTCGTGCCGGCCCTGTTCCTCCCCGGGCCCCTTCAGGCGGAACCCGGGGTGGTGGACGAGCTGGAGGACGCCGAGCAGGCCAACCTCGACGACGTGGCCGAGGTCATCCCCGAGTAGGGACCCACCGGCTGGCATCCCCGGGACCCGTGGCTACGAGGCGAGGACGACGACCACCGTCTGGATGGCGATCTTGCCGTCGCGCACCACGATCGTGTCACTCCCGAGGTCGATGCCCTCCGCCGTCCAGGTGACGAAGTAGGTGTCACCCGCTGCGTAGGCGGCGGTCTCGACGAAGCCGGGCATGCTCCCCGACGCCTCGAAGAAGGGGCGGATCGCATCCGCCCCGGTGAAGACGCCCCCGAGGTTGATGATGAAGACCGAGTCGTCGGTGTAGTCCTCCATGACCCGGTCGATGTCGCCGGCCCGGAGTGCCTCCATGTGGCGCTCGACGACGGTACGGGTGTCTTCGGTGGTCATGGGTTCCTCTCGGTAGGCGGAATGGTCGGTCGGCCACGCCGGCTCGGGCGGCCCATTGTGCCCCAGGCGTCGGGTGGGCCGGTGCCCGGCCGACGACTACCTGCCGGTGCGCTCCCGGTGGGCACAGCCCGGCCAGCAGCAGGGTCGACGCATGCCCTCCTCGAGCTCCTCCCCGGTGCGCCGGATGCGGCGTTCCCGGGTCGCCGGCTGCTTGGCGTCGTCGACCCAGCAGATGAACTCGTTACGGGCCAGGGGCGTGATGTCGTTCCACGCGGCCAGGGCCGCGGTGCTGGCGACCAGCGCCGCACGCAGGTCGGGGGGAAGGGGGTGCACCACGCCACCGGGTACCCGTCGACCGCTCACGGGGTCACGGTAGCGGATCGGGCCGGGCACCCGATGGCTCCGCCCGGTCGCCGAGATGGGTCCGGAAGAAGGTGGCGATGCGTGCGCGGGCGATGCGGGCCGACGGCCCGTGGAACCTCGAGCCGGTGACCCGGGCCAGGGCCCGGAACAGGACGGAGGCCTCGGCCGGGTCGTGGTCGTTCAGGAACGAGTGTCCCGCGTCCGCGTACACATCGACCTCGTGGGCCACGCCGTTGCGGTCCAATGCACGCTCCAGGCGGGCCGGGGCCCTGCGTTGCGACCAGTCCCCGGCGCCGTAGCTCCCGATCACCGGACAGGCACCCGACAGCAGGTCGTCGGCATCCCTCGGAACGCCTCCGTAGTTGACACTGGCGGCCGAGTAGCCGTGTGCCGGAGCGAGGAGCAGTGCGAACCCGCCGCCCATGCAGTAGCCGATCACGCCGATGCGACCCGTGCAGTCGTCCCTTGCCGCAAGCCAGGCGCGCGCCGCGTCGAGGTCGTCGAACGTCCGTCCCTTCCGGGCCAACGCGTCCCGCAGCACCGAGCGGATGCAGGTGCCCTTCTTGGCGAAGTGGTAGAGGTCGGGGGCCACGGCGAGGAATCCTTCCGAGGCGAGCCAGTCGGCCTGATGACGCAGGTCCGAGCTCATGCCCATGACGTCGTGGATGACGACCACCCCGGGCCACGGTCCCTGTCCGTCAGGCACCGCCACGTAGGCGGGAACCGTCCCGGAGCTGGGGATCATCACGTCGGGCATCGCATACTCCGATCCGGCGCGGCCCAAACCCTGCATCCGTTCGCACCCGCGGGCATGGCGGACGGGGCGACGCCGGGCCATCGGGCCGACGGCTCGCCCCGGCCACCCGCCGTGCAGGGGGGCCTCACGACCATCCGAGCTCCTCGAGGCGGGCCTCGCCGATGCCGAAGTGATGGCCGACCTCGTGGAGGAGCGTGACCCGGACCTGCCGGGCCAGGTCGTCGGGGGACTGGGCCGACCGGCAGATGGTGGCGAGGAAGAGGGTGATTCGGTCGGGCCGTGCGCCGGAGTAGGCGCCACGCTCCGTCAGCGGGACACCTTCGTAGAGGCCGAAGAGGGGACCGGGCGCGCTCTGGTCATCGATGATGATGGCCACGTTCTCCATCTCCACCCGCAACCTCTCGGGAATGGTCGCCAGGGCGTCGGCCACGAGCACCTCGAAGGAGTCGACGGGGATCGGTTCCATGGCGACCACCATGCCAGCCGTGGCCGCCCGGTGCTCGGGACCCGTCGACACCCCGGTTCCGGCCGGGGACGTCGCGTCCCGGTCGTGGCAGGCTTGCGGCGTGAAGCGTCCCGTCCTGGTCCGGCCGCGCTCGACGCGTCCCGGTGTGGGGGGAACCCACGACGGGATCCTGGTGGTGGCCGTGCGCGCACCGGCCACCGACGGTCGGGCCAACCGTGCCGTCGTCGAGGCGGTGGCGGCGGCCCTCGGGGTGGCCCGAGGCCGGGTGCGCATCGCCGCGGGTGCCGCGTCGCGTCGCAAGGTGGTGGAGGTGGACGGGGACGACGCCGTGCTGGCCGCGGCGTGGGACCGCCTGGGCAGATCCTGAGTTCCGCCGTCGGGGTCCGCCCCGGTGGGCGGGATCAGAGCCGGGCGAAGCGCTCGGCCTCCTCGGCGAACCGGTCGGCCGACGCCGCGCCGACCGACGGCCGGGTCAGCTGCACCGCTCGCAGGACGTCGTCACCGGTGACCGCCGGAGCCTCACCGTCGAGGGCACGGTCGAAGGCCAGCTGGGCGGCCCGCTGGGCGACCAGGGCGAAGTCGGCCGGCGTGAACCCGGGGGTACGGGCCGCCACCTCCGCCGGATCCCCGGCCACCAGGAACTCCACGGCGAGCTCCGCCCGCTCGGCCTCGTCGGGGGCGCCCACCGGGATGATGAGATCGAAACGGCCCGGGCGGAGCAGGGCGGGGTCGATGGCCGCGATCGAGTTGGTGGCCATGACCACCAGTCGGTCGGGCCGGGACTTGAACATCGGGACCGCCTTCAGGAGCTCGTTGACCAGTGGTTGGCTGTCGGGCCGCTCCGTCCGGTCCGAGGCGATCTCGTCGGCCTCGTCGATGAAGCACACCAGCCGGTCCACCTGTCCCAGTTCGTGGAGTGCGTCACGCAGGGCACGCGCCCCGTCCACGCCCTGACCCAGCAGGGACGGGTGCAGCTCCACGAAGGCCCACGAGAGGCGTGAGGCGATGGCCCGGGCGAACGACGTCTTGCCGGTGCCCGGGGGGCCGAAGAGCAGGACCGCGGCCGGCGGGCGCAGCCCGAGGCGGTCGGCCAGCTCCGTGTGGGCGAGCGGTGCCACCACCCGCCGGTCGAGGATCTCCTTGGCTGCCGAGAATCCCTTCATGGACTCCCACAGCCCCTCGTTGGGCATGTAGCCGCCGAACCGCTCCAGGAGGGCCAGCTCCTCGGGGACCATGGAGGCGTCGCGGGCGTAGAGGTGCAGCCCCTCGAGGTGGGTGAATCCCTGGTTGACGAAAGCGTCCTCGCCCACCTGGCCGGCCTGCACGACGGCGAGCAGCCGGCAGGCACCCCGGTGGATCACCTCCTGGTCGAGGCGGCGCAACAGGGCCGACCCGATCCCCTGGCGACGCCACTCGGGGTGCAGGGCGAACGCCAGCACGTGGGCGTCGGGCCCGCTGACCCTCGCCACCACGGCGCCGACGAGTTCGCCCGAGGAGGACACGGCGACCACGGCGGGTTGGTGCTCGTGGAGGGCCTCGACGACGTCGCTGCGTCCGTAGGCCGCACCGGTGGAGGTCCCGGCGAGGTCGATGAGGCGGACCACGTCCTCGACCGGGGCCACGGGGTCACGGTCGCCGAGGGTGTGGATCTTCCAGGCGGTACTCATGGCGATAACCCTCCTTGGCCGGGTACACGCATGGTAGGGGAGTGCCGGGCGGGGCGGGTCCCGGCGACGTGGACCGCCGTCCTGTGGGGGGTCTGCCGGGTCGTTGTCGTTGACCGGGGAACCCGGGCGGCCCACACTGTGGACGTGGCCCGCCGGGCCGGTCAGGAGTGCTCGTGGGACAGTGGTCGAGGCAGGAGATCGAGACGGCGTTCGTGGAGTACCAGCGACGGGCGGCCGAGTCGGGGGCGAGCGGGGACTGGCGGCCGTGGTGCGACCTGTTCACCGAGGACGCGGAGTACATCGAGCACCTCTACGGCCGGATGCAGGGCAGGGAGGCCATCTACGGGTGGATCCAGAAGACCATGTCCGAGTACCCCGGGAGCGACATGCCCGAGTTCCCCATCGAGTGGCACATCGTCGACGAGGACCGGGGCTGGGTGGTCTGCCAGGTCTGGAACCGGATGCGCGACCCCGGGGACGGCAGCATCCACCAGGAGTACAACATCACCATCCTGAAGTACGCCGGGGACGGGATGTGGTCGTCCGAGGAGGACGTCTACAACCCGATGCACTTCGGCACGATGCTGCAGCGGTGGGAGGCGGCCCGCGACGCGGCTGCGGCATCCTGACGCTCCGGCGAGGGCGGCCGTCCCCCCGGTCGCCGCACTAGCGTGGCCGACGTGGAACGACGCAGGCTCGGACGCACCGGACATCTCTCGTCCGTGGCCGTGCTCGGGGGAGCCGCATTCTGGCAGGGTGATCCCGTCGAAACGGCGTCCTCGTTCGAGGCGGCCCTGGCGGCGGGCGTGAACCATCTCGACGTCGCCCCCCAGTACGGGGAGGCCCAGCGGGTCCTCGGTCCGCTGGTCGGCCCGGTCCGCGACAAGCTGTTCGTGGCGTGCAAGACACTGCGCCACGATCCGGACGGGGTCCGGGCCCAGCTCGAGGAGTCGTTGACGCTGCTGCACTGCGACACCTTCGACCTCTATCAGCTCCACGCCGTCACCGACCTGGCCGAGCTCGACTCCCGGGACCGCGCCGTCCAGGCCGTGCTGGCCGCACGCGACGAGGGCCTGACCCGATGGGTGGGGATCACCGGGCACGAGCACACCGCTCCCGCGGCCCACCTCGAGGCGCTCCGGCGCTACGACCTCGACACGGTGATGTTCCCCGTCAATCCCCGCCTCTGGTCGGATCCCGGGTACCGGCACGACGCACAGGCCCTGCTCGAGTACGCCGCGGCACACGACGTCGGGGTCATGGCCATCAAGGCCGCCGCGGCCCGGCCGTGGGCCGGCCGGGAGCAGACGGCCACCACGTGGTACGAGCCCTACACCTCGGCGGACGAGGTCGACCGTGGGGTGCGGTTCGCACTGTCGACGCCCGGGGTGCACGCCTTCTGCACGCCGGGCGACGTCGGCGTGCTGTCCACGGCCCTGGCTGCGGCGGCGGGGGACACGTCGATGGACGGGTCCGAGCGCGAGGCGGCCATGGCGGCGGTGGCCGCCGAGTCCTCCATCTTCCCGATGTTCCCGGTTTGAGCAGCGGGGCCGGGTGGTGACCATGGGCACGGACGCGACGCACCCACCGGGATCCGAGGTGGTCCTGGACGCGCCGCTCCAGGGGACCGTGGTCCGGTTGCCGTTCGGCCCCGGTGACCCGGTGCCGGCCGGAGCCATCGTGGTGATCCTCGAGTCGATGAAGATGGAGCACGTCGTCCGGACGCCGGTGTCGGGGACACTGTCGCGCCTGGCCGTGGAGGTGGGCGGCCTGGTCGCGCCGGGGGAACGCCTGGCCGTGGTGGAGGCGGGAGAGGGCGGCGACGGCCCCGGTGAGGTGGACGAGGAGTTCGACCCCGATCACGTGCGCGCCGACCTGGCCGAACTGTTCGTCCGGCGGGGCCTGCTGTCCGACGCCGGGCGCCCCGAGGTGGTGGCCAGGCGTCACGGACGGGGACGTCGCACCGCCCGCGAGAACATCGCCGATCTCTGCGACCCGGGAAGCTTCACCGAGTACGGCGGGTTCGCCATCGCCGCCCAGCGCCGGCGCCGGCCGGTGGAGGAGCTGGTGGAGCGGACGCCGGCCGACGGCCTGGTCGGCGGGACGGCCCGGGTCAACGGCGACCGGTTTGCCGACGAGCACTCGCGGTGCGCGGTGGTGTCCTACGACTACACCGTGCTGGCCGGCACCCAGGGCCAGCAGAACCACCGCAAGAAGGACCGCCTGTTCGAGCTGGTCGAGCGGCTGCGCCTGCCGGTGGTCCTGTTCGCCGAGGGCGGCGGGGGGCGCCCCGGCGACACCGACTACGCCGTCATCACCGGGCTCGACACCCGGGCCTTCGAGCTCTTCGGCCGCCTGAGCGGCCTGGTGCCGCTGGTCGGGATCGCCTCGGGCTGGTGCTTCGCCGGCAACGCCGCGCTGCTCGGGTGCTGTGACGTCATCATCGCCACCGAGGGCACGTCGATCGGGATGGGGGGACCGGCGATGATCGAGGGCGGTGGCCTCGGCACCTTCCTGCCCGAGGAGGTCGGACCCCTCGACGTCCAGGTGTCCAACGGAGTGGTCGACCTGGTGGCGGCCGACGACGCGGCTGCCGTGGATCTGGCCAAGCGGTACCTGTCGTACTTCCAGGGCCCGGTCGAGGGGTGGTCGTGCGCCGACCAGCGCCTCCTGCGAGCGGCCGTCCCCGAGGAGCGGCTGCGGGCCTACGACGTCCGGGCGCTGCTCGAGCTGCTGGCCGACACCGGGTCCGTGCTCGAGCTGCGCCGGGGGTTCGCGCCCGGAATGGTCACCGCCCTGGCCCGCGTCGAGGGCCGGCCGGTGGGCATCGTGGCCAACGACCCGACCCACCTGGGCGGGGCCATCGACGCCGACGGCGCCGACAAGGCCGCCCGGTTCCTGCAACTGTGCGACGCCCACGACCTGCCCATCGTGTCGCTGTGCGACACGCCCGGGTTCATGGTCGGGCCCGACGCCGAACGGACGGCCCAGGTCCGCCACGTCAGCCGGATGTTCGTGACCGGGGCCAGTCTGACCGTGCCGTTCTGCTGCATCGTCCTGCGCAAGGGCTACGGGCTCGGCGCCCAGGCCATGGCCGGCGGCAGCTTCCGGGCGCCGCTGTTCCTGGTGGCGTGGCCGAGCGGCGAACTCGGCGGCATGGGCCTGGAGGGTGCGGTCCGGCTCGGGTTCCGCCGCGAGCTCGAGGCCGTCGAGGACCCGGTCGAGCGGGAGGCGCTGTTCGCGTCGATGGTCGAGCTGGCCTACGAGCACGGCAAGGCCCTCAACGTGGCCACCGCCTACGAGATCGACGACGTCATCGACCCGGCCGAGTCGAGGGCCAGGATCGTCGAGGCACTGCGATCGTGCCCGCCGCCCCCGGCCCGTGTGACCAGGAAGCGGAGCTGCGTCGACACCTGGTGACGGTGCCTGACCAGGCGTCGCGGTCGCGCCGTGGCCCGCGGCGCGGGACCGGCTCAGGGGCCGAGCAGCTCGTCCGCGAACCTGGTCACCGAGTCCCAGGCGGCCACCGCCTCCGGCACGCCCAGACCGACCAGACCCTGGTGGCCGTGGATGCCGCCGGGAACGACGTCGAGCCGGGCATCGGTCCCGGCCGCCCGGGCGGCGAGTGCCGTCCGTTCGGCGTCGAGCCTGGTGGCGTCGACCTGCCCGACCTGCAGCAGCAACGGCGGCAGCCCCGACAGGTCGCCCCGGGCCGGTGACGCCCGCGGATCCTGGACGTCACCGTCGGGGCCGACGTAGTCGACGGCGCGGTCCCGCAGGAACCCTTCGCTGATGAAGGGATCGGGTCCACCGGGGCCCGGCGGTCCGTAGCCGGAGGTGTCGAGGTCGAGCCAGCCCGAGAGCGACACGACACCCGCCGGCACACCGACCCCGGCATCGCGGGCCCACTGGGCGGTGGCGAGGGCCAGTCCACCCCCGCACGAGTCGCCGAGGAACAACGTGCGTTCCGGGGCGAGCCCGTCGTCGATGAGGCCGGCGTAGGCGGCGGTGCAGTCGTCGAAGGCGGCCGGGAACCGGTGCTCGGGCGCCAGCCGGTAGTCGAAGGTGACCACCGGGAGGCGGAGGTGGTCCGCCACGAATTCGGCGTAGAACAGATAGGCCTCGAGGCCGCAGGAGACAAACGCCCCACCGTGGAAGAACACCGCCGTTCCCCGGTCGGGTCGGGACGCCGGTGTGGAAAGTCGCCCGCAGCGGACGCCCCCGATCACGTCGAAGCGCACCTCGGTGTCGGGGTGGAGCGGATGACCGTGCAGCGGGGCCAGCTTGGACCGGGTGTCCTGCGCCGTGTCCCCCGGGGCGGCGAACCCGCTGGGCATGCCGGCGATGACGGCGGCCAGGAGCGGACTGGTCACGCCGCTGGTGTGGACTCCCGGTAGACGACGACGGGGCAGGCGGCGTGGGTGGCGCAGTGCTGGCTGACCGAGCCCAGGAGCACGCCGGCCAGGGCCCGGTGCCCACGGCTGGCCACCACGAGCAGCGAACCGTGCCTGGACGCCTCGACGAGGACATCGCCGGGATTGCCCTCGATCACGTGGGCGTGCACGTCCAGCATCGGGTGCTCGGCGCGGATCCTCTCGATCACCGGGTCGAGGAGGGCCTGGGCGTCCTGGGCGGGGTCGTAGCCGTTGGGGAGCGGGATGGTGTTGCCCCACGAGGTCGGGTACTCCCACGCGGTCACCAGGTCGAGGCATCCGCCGGAGCGGACGGCCTGGACCGCCGCCCAGCTGACGGCCGACGCCGATGCCGGTGATCCGTCGTAGCCCACCACGACCGCATTCGGATGATCCTGTGGTTCGGTGGTCATGATGGTCCTCCAGGTGGGGTCGCCCGCGGTGCGGGTGCTACCGCGCCGAGCGTAGCGGTCGGGGATCATCGGGCTGTGTCCGCTCGGTGCCATCACTCCTCCTCGGCCGGGTCGGTGACGCCCGGCATCGTCCTGTGCTCCTGGTGCTCCTGTCAACCGTCGTCGAGGGCGCGCCGGCGACGTGCCGCGGCCACGTCGACCTGCTCCGTCCCGGGGCCACCACTCGTGGGCGCCTCGTCGGTGGGGTCGGCCCCGACCAGCTGTCCGAGCGAGGCCGCCACCGAGGCCCGCAGCGCAACGAGGTCGTAGCCGCCCTCGAGGAAGAGGACCAGGCGCCCCGGCGCCGGCGCATAGGCGGCCACGGTGGCGGTCAGGGCGGCGAAGTCACCCGCCGACAGCGCCAGGTCGGCCAGTGGGTCGGACCGGTGTGCGTCGAAGCCGGCAGAGACGAGCACCCAGGTGGGGGAGAACGCCTCGACCACCGGGGTGACCAGCACGTCGAACGCCCGGCGCACCACGTCCCCGGTGGCGCCCGGTGGCAGGGGGACGTTGACGGTCGCCCCCCGTCCCGACGGCCCTCCCACCTCGTCGGCACGACCGGATCCAGGGTAGGCCGGCCACTGGTGGGTGGAGACGTACAGCACGTCGGGATCGTCCCAGAAGACGTCCTGGGTTCCGTTGCCGTGGTGGACGTCCCAGTCGACGATCAGCACCCGCTCGCCGACTTCGCGCAGGGCGCCGGCGGTGACGGCGACGTTGTTCAGCAGGCAGAAGCCCATGGCCCGATCGGCGACCGCGTGATGACCGGGGGGGCGGACGGGCACGAATGCGGGTGCGTCGTGGGCGGTGGCCGCCTCCACCGCGACCAGGCCCGCGCCTGCGGCCATCCGGGCATCGTGCCACGAGGTGTGGCTGGCGTAGGTGTCCTGGTCGATGGCCCCGCCGCCGGCCGCGCTCAGCCGTTCGAGCCGGTCGAGGTGGCCGGGCGTGTGCACCCGGACCAGGTGCTCCACGGAAGCGGGCTCGGCCCCCACGACCAGCAGGTCGGAGCCCAGGTGGAGGTCGTCGACGCCCTGCATGGCGGCGCCGATGCGTGCCGGCCGCTCAGGATGGCCGGGGTCGTCGTGCGACCCCGCCTCGAGCGGTTCGACGACGATCAGCACGGCGGCGGCTCGTTCACGCGTCGGCTCCGGTCACGGCGTCGGATTCTGGACGGAGAGCCAGTCCCGGGCCTCCAGGTAGGGGCTGAAGGCGTGGGCGATGGCGTCGATGTCGGCCGGGCCCTTGGGACGCTGGACCTCGTAGACGTGGGGGAATTCGAGCCAGCCCACGGTGAGGTCCCACAGGCGCACGGCGGCCTCGCCCGCCGGTGGGTCGACCAGCACCGGGCCGAAGAGCATCTGGTCGTCCTCGAAGAACATCGTGGGCACGCCGAACCCACCCCTGGCCACCACCCGCTCGTGCTCGGCGAGGACCTCGTCCCCCGTGGTGGGGTCGTCGATGGCGGCCCGCACGGTTCCCGGGTCGAGCCCCATGCCGGCCAGGATCTCCTCGGCCACCTCCGGCCGGTGGGGTTTGCGGCCGTCGACGTGGAGCGCCCTGCCCGCCTCGGCGTACCAGCGGTCGAGCAGGTCCATGTCCTGGCGGCGCAGCAGTGCGCCGATCCGCATCATCGACCATCCGTACGACCACTCCCGTTCCCAGGGGTGCTTCTTGCCCTCGACCCGGTTGACCTCCTCGAGGCTGAAGAACCTCCAGTTGATGTCGAGGCCGGTCTCCTCCCGGACGTTCCGGATCCACAGGGACGTCTGGTAGGCGTAGGGGCACATGATGTCGAAGTGGAAGTCGACCGTCGCCGGGCGGCCGCCGGTGGCATCTGTCATGGCATCGCTCCTGCTCGGTGCCGGGGTCACGCCCCTGGCCCTACCTCGCACCGTACACTCGCCGGATGATGGACAGCGCCCGGCTGGAGGCGTTCAGCGACGGGGTCTTCGCCGTCGCCATCACCCTCCTGGCCCTGAACCTGGCCGTCCCCGGACCCGGCCACGGGTCCCTCCTCCACCAGCTCGCCCACCAGTGGCCCGCCTACGTCGCCTACATCGTGAGCTTCTTCGTGATCGGGGTCCTGTGGGTCAACCACCACTCGCTCTTCCGTCAGGTCGGCCGGGTCGACCGGGGCCTGCTCTACGCAAACCTGTGCCTGCTCCTGTTCGTGGTGGTGATCCCGTTCATCACCTCCACGTTCGCGGACTACCTGCAGTCCGGTGGCCAGGACGCACGGGTGGCCGCCGTCCTGTACGCCGTGGTCATGGAGGCAATGGGCCTGAGCTTCACACTCATGTTCGTCCACGTGGTCCGGGCGGGCCTCCTGGTGGTGCCGCTCACTCCGGAAGCCTCGCGGGCCGCCATCGTGCGATTCGGCCTGGGGGCCGGGGTGTACGTGGTCGCCATCGCGGTCGCCTTCGTGTGGCCGCCCCTCGTGCTGGTGATCGCCGGCCTGATCACCGCCTACTACATCGTCGAACGCGTGCCCACCGAGCACGTACCCACGCCGGGTGGGGCACACGGCGCCGGGCCGGGTGGAGAAGGGACCGGGGGCTGAGGCTACCGGGCGACGAGCCCGGCATCTGACTGCGCCTCCGGGCTCCCCGGGGGTCAGAAGTGACCCAGTACCGGGTGGGGGGCGTAGGGCTCCTCGAGGCGTGCGACCTCGTCGTCGTCGAGGGCCAGCTGCTCGGCCGCAAGGGCGTCGGCCAGGTGCCCTGGCTTGGTGGCCCCGACGATGGGGGCGGTGACCCCCTTCTTGTGGAGCAGCCAGGCCAGCGCCACCTGGGCGGCGGGGACGCCGCGTCCGGCCGCCACCTCTGCCACCCGCTCCACCACGTCGAAGTCGGTGGGCTGGCTGTAGAGGTAGTTGGTGAAGTCGTCGGTCTCGGACCGGGTGGTGTGCTTCTCCCCCGACCGGTTCCGGTTGCCGGCCAGGACACCGCGTGCGAGCGGGCTCCACGGGATGACGCCCACGCCCATGTCGACGCACAGCGGGATCATCTCCCGCTCCTCCTCGCGGTACACGAGGTTGTAGTGGTTCTGCATGGACACGAACCGGGTCCACCCGTGGGCGTCGGCGGTGTACTGGGCCTTGGCGAACTGCCACGAGAACATGGACGACGCCCCGATGTAGCGGGCCTTGCCGGCCCGGACCACGTCGTGCAGCGCCTCCATGGTCTCCTCGATGGGCGTGCGGTTGTCCCACCGGTGGATCTGGTAGAGGTCCACGTACTCCATGCCCAGCCGGCTGAGCGACGCGTCGATGGCCGACAGGATGTGCTTGCGGGAGAGGCCTCCGCCGTTCTCCCCCGGCGTCATGGGCATGTAGACCTTGGTCGCCACCACCAGCTCGTCGCGGCTGAGGTACTTGGGCAGGATCCTGCCGGTCGCCACCTCGCTGGCACCGGCCGAGTAGGTGTCGGCCGTGTCGAAGAAGGTGATCCCGCCTTCGACGGCGGCCCGCACGATGGGCTCGGCGGCCTCCTCGTCGAGGACCCAGGGACGCTCCGAGTCGTTGCCGAAGCTCATCATGCCGAGGCAGACACGCGAGACGCGCAGCCCGGTGCGGCCGAGGTTGACGTACTTCATGGGGACCTCCGGTGGTGGATCGACGGTGGGTGCGGACGGGACGGTCCCACCCTAGACAGGCGGCCGACCGGGACGGCCCGTGGTCGGTCGCGCGGGGACACGTCGACGATCGGCTGCCCCGGAGCGCCTTCGTTCCGCTCGTCACCGCTAGCGTCAAACGGGTGATCGACGACGAACTGGTGGCCGAAGCGGTGCACGACACCGGGATCCGCAGGCTCCAGCACGCCTACGCCGACGTGGTCAACCGCCGGGCGTGGCCGGAGCTCGAAGCGCTGTTCCTGCCCGAGGCGGAGGTGGTCATCGACCGCCGGGCCGGTGAGCCGCTCCGGCTGGTGGGCGGGGGCGAGGTCGGGTCCTTCATCGGCACCGCCATCGAGCACTTCACCTTCTTCGAATTCGTCGTGCTGAACGCCCATATCGCCTTTCCGGAGGGGGTGGGGTCCGGTCGGGCGGTCTGTCGTCTCTTCATGTGCGAGCTCCGCCAGGACGGGGCCACCGGGGCCTTCACCACCGCCTTCGGGCTCTATCACGACCGCTACGTCCTCGACGGCCGCCGCTGGCGGTTCGCCGAGCGCCGCTACCACTCGCTGGCCCGCCACGGCGGCGTGCTCGATGTCTTCCCCCTTCCGGACGCCCCGGGCATCGATGTCCCCGGAGTGGAGGCCGAAGGCTGAACGGGTCCGGGTGCCGGGGGGGACGGCTGACCAGTCGACGGGTCGGCCGACGGTCCCGGATGCCTGCATCAGCCACGGGTGCCGCGCTGCGTGGGAGCATCGTCCCCATGCCACTCCTGGTGGTCCGACATGCCCGGGCCGGCCGGCGCAGCGCCTACACGGGTGACGACCTCGAGCGTCCGCTGTCGACCCGCGGGCGCGAACAGGCGGAGCGACTGGTGCCGCTGCTGGCCGCCTACCGGCCCCGTCGGGTGCTCTCCAGCCCGGCGCTCCGCTGCTTCGAGACGGTCCGGCCACTGGCCGACTCCCTCGAGCTACCCATCGAGTCGGTGGGGGAGCTGGGCGAGGGGAACGGGACCGCCGCGCTGGCGCTGCTCGGGCGGATGGCCGGCGAGACGGCGGTGCTCTGCACCCACCGGGACGTGGCCACGGACCTGCTCGACGTCCTGGCCCACGGTGCGTCGGCCAAGGCCCGGCACCGACTGCGGCTCCTCAAGGGCGAGGTGTGGGTGGTGCAGTCGACCGGATCGTCGCTCGAGATCGTGGAGCACCTCCATCAGATACCCCGGCGGTGAGTCGCAGGCCAGCGGGCCACAGTTCGTCAGGCCGTGCTTCGGGCGATGGGCCAGCGCGGCGACCGGCCGGTGGCGGGCGACCACTACGCTGACCGCCCGATGAGCACCCCCGCCCGATTCGATCCGGATTCGTACCGGTTCTTCCGGGCCACCGGGCGGGAGTACGACGCCG
>Ga0075017_100000712_pt1 | contig 19058 bp, 11 predicted proteins | sample AleBraG_ABR_2012_FD_71475 | JGI IMG/M metagenome (GOLD analysis project Ga0075017, IMG submission 71475) | Freshwater sediment microbial communities in response to fracking from Pennsylvania, USA - Alex Branch Run_MetaG_ABR_2012 | ecosystem: Environmental > Aquatic > Freshwater > Creek >... | reverse complement strand
GTGGCCGCGGCCTCCTCTGCGATGGTTGGGGGTCGCCAGGCGTGTGCGCGGGCCCAGCGGATGGGGACGACGAGGAGTGTGAGTAGGACGTAGAGGAAGTCGTCTTGGCTGCCGGGGACGTGACGGTGGACGTGATTGAGGAGACGGATCATGTGGCGGCCACGGTCGCTGTTCAGGCCGCTAGCGATGAGCTCGTAGGCGACGATGGCGGTGTCATAGGAGCGTTTCATGGGACGGGCAGTGATTTCGCCGTTGCGCTGCAGGGAGGCGGCGATGCTGGGGATGGCGAAGTTGCGGTAGTAGGCCAGGAAGAACCCGAGCTCGATGTCCGTGGCGAGGTCGTAGAGGACCATTTGGCGGTAGGTGACTTCCCAGTCTTCGGGGGCCGCGGCGGCTTGGCGGTGGGCGGACTCGGCAAGGCTCTTATGAAGATGCAATAGAAAACTCCATCACTGCCCGCCGAAAATCCCGGGATTGCCATTGGCGACTGAATGGCCGAACTGATCCATAGTAGAACGGAAAATGTTGGGCAGCCAAGGGGCGTGGTTGGACGATAGTTCTTACTGGTTCCCGCCGCCACAATACCGAACGAAAGTACCTAGCCTCGAGATTGAAAGAATTCGCGAAATGATCTGGCGGTGGATCACCGGCTCTCGCTGGAGGAGGTTGCAAATTGCCAACAGAACCAAGGCTGAACCGGCGCTGGATCGGCGCTCGGTATCTGTCGCAATTCGTCGGACGAACGAAACGTGACGTGCTTGGCATAAGCTATTCGTGGTGCTGTGGAGTGCGCCGCCTGGAAGCTATTCCAGCCGCTTTGGGGGCTTTCCCCTCCGTTTTTAGGAGACTGTCATGGACGACGAGATAGAACTGTTCGACGACGAAAACGGTATAGCGCTCATCGGGGATCCGTCAGCAATTGAGCGCTTTTTGGCCTCTGAAAACCTGCCATCGAAAGACCTTGGTCTGCAGCGACTTGGGTCGACTTTCAGTGCCGGCGCTGGAGCTGCACAGGCCGGAGCCGAAATCGCCGCGAACGCTGGCCGATGGGTGAAACTAACCGAGAAATCGGCAAGAGCCCTCAAAGTAGACAAGCTCATGAAGGGTTCAGAGTCGGGCGTTCGCCGTGCCGTCCTCATGAAGAATGGAAAGATCTCCGGACTCCTCGAAATAACTAGACCGGCGCATTTTCTGACCAACCCTGCGGTACTCACTGGCGTTGCTGGGATCATGTCGCAGGCTGCGATGCAGCAGTCCATGGACGAGATCACTGACTATTTGGCACTCATCGACGAGAAGGTCGACGATATACTTCGCGCCCAGAAGGACGCCGTCTTGGCCGACATGATCGGAGTGGGGCTCGTAGTCGACGACGCTATTACAACACGAGACACTGTTGGGCGGGTTTCAGAGGTCACCTGGTCAAAAGTCCAAGCATCGTCGCTGACAGTCGCAAGCACCCAAATGTACGCGCTGCGACAGATGGATGCACTGGCAGAAAAAATGGAGCGCAAGTCCAAAATGGGGGATCTCGCCAAGGTGGCCCAAGAAACCGAACCAAAGGTTCGTGAGTGGATAGCCGTACTTGCCCGTTGCTTCCAACTTTACGACTCACTAGCTGTGCTCGAACTAGACCGTGTACTCGATGCTTCTCCTGAGGAGCTAGATAACCATCGTCGTGCTCTTCGCGTGGCCCGGCAGAACCGACTCGATCAAATCACTCGGAGCACCGAGAAGCTGATCGAAAGGATGAATGCTGCCGCAGGGTTGGCCAATACGAAAGTCCTTCTGCACCCAACAACGGCACGTACCGTGGTCCATTCCAGTAACCAGGTCGAGGCTTCAGTCGGCGAGTTCCACAGGTGTCTTGGAATTGAAGATGGCCGGCAAACCGTCGAGGCAAAACGCTGGGTGGAAGCTGTCGTAGATGCTCGGGACAAGGTCATCGAAACGGGGACTGACGGAGTGGATGCGACCAAGCGGTTCAGCGGCGATGCTTTGAGCCTCGCTAGGACGACGACAGGCAGGGTGCGTGAAACAGGGGGAGACGGAGTCGAAGCAACGAAGCGCTTCGGCAGTGAAGCACTAGGGCGGGCGCGAACGATGGGTGACAAGGTCTCAATCGGGATTGCCGAGCGGTTGCTTCGTAGGGTCGGGGACGCTGAGAAGCCTGAAGAAGAGGGCTGATCGAGGCGTGTATTACGTGGAATTCCTCAGTGGTTGAAAGTACCGAGGAATCCTGTCGTCAATGATCTCGTACCTACCGGCACGTTCGGTGAATAGACCGAATGTGCGCCTTTTTCAAGGCTTGATGAGTTGTGCCATAGTTGGTCTATTTTCCTCGTCTGGCGATTGCATTTGAATACTGATATAGACACAAATGGCTAGCTGCTGGTGAGGAAAAGTGATTTGTCGGTGCTCGGTGATACAACCAGTAGACAAGTTATGGATCACCTCAAGGGAGAATTTTGGCAACTGGCAAGCAGGTCCGTCTGTTCTTGGTCGATGGATCGCCCACTGGCATCTTGACAGCGGAAATTATGAACTGGACGGGCCGGCTCGTTTCCGGATCCCGGTCAGAACTCAATGACCTGCTCGCACGGGGAGAGGCGAATTCACCCGGCGTGTACTTCTTGCTCGGCGAGAATCCGGAAGATCCCGACCGGAGGCTGCTCTACGTTGGTGAAGCGGACGATGTGGCTATCAGACTGCGGCAGCACAACAGTGCCAGCACTGGTAAAGAATTCTGGACGCGGGTGATATTTCTGACCAGCAAGGATGCCAACCTCACGAAGGCGCACGTCCGATACCTTGAGAGTCGATTCATTGCCTTGGCAGCTGAAACTGATCGATGCGCTCTCGAGAACGGGAACCGGCCGCCGACCGTAAACCTTCCTGAGGCGGACGTCTCCGATATGGAGTATTTCATCAGCCAGGCGCAGATTGTCTTGCCTGTCCTTGGATTGGATGCCTTCCGAGGACGGCCACTTCCGACGACGTCTGAGGGAACTCCCCTCGGGGAGCATGTCTCGCCGTTGTTTGAGATGAAAGTTCCAGCTGAAGAGGGCGTTGCCCGGGGGCGCGACATCAACGGCGAATTTGTAGTGACAGCTGGTTCCAGGGCTCGTTCCGCGTGGACCGGCTCGGGGCAAAACTACGGGCGGCTCTATGACCGGTTGCGTAAATCAGGGACTCTCGACGTTGTGGAGGGTGTAATAGTTTTTGCCGACGACCATGCCTTCGCCAGCCCGAGTGCTGCCGCCGCTGTGGTATCGGGCCGTAATGCTAATGGGCGAACAACTTGGCGAGACCCCATTACCGGACAATCTTTTGCCCAATGGCAGGAGAAGCTGGCTCCACCACTACCTGAAGAATCGTGACGGTGAGGCAGACTCCATGACTTCCTTGATTTCCTGGCTCGACGCCAGCTCTGCGGAGACGAATCGCATGCGCGAACTCGTCCGCCTGTTTGAAATGCCTGAAAGCGTCGATGATCTGGCTCTCGGTCAGTTCCGTGACACGATCAGCAACTCACTTTTCCCCGGAACATCGGTCCTGCATGTCGCGGCCCGCTATCTACTCTTGATTCCTTGGTGCTTCCAGTCCGCCAGTGGAATGAAGGGCGATCAGCTAAAAGTATCGGCCGAGCAGGCTGAACGCCGACTCATTCGACGATTTCAAGAGCTCAACGTCGAGCGGTTTATTGGCCGTTCTGCCGGGGACAGAGTTGCCCAGCTGCCCTCGGCAGCTTACTGGTCGGCGTTGCGGTCATGGGGGATTGTCCGCAACGATGTAGAGCGCAATGCTATCGGCGACGCGATGCTCGATGCGGCCGCGGCCATGCGTGACGGGCTGCCACAGGAACCTGTCTGGCATGCGGGACTGCCGCCAGCTCCCGTTGGTTTCCCGACTACAGAAGACCAAGGCATTGCGCTCAGCCATGGCGAGGCCGAATGGATCCGCGACCGAGTCCTCTCCGCTGTCCCCGGGACGCTGATCGCACAGCTTGTAGCTAAACCTCAACGAATTCTCAAGACAAGTAATGTGCCATGGGCGGATCCGGCTGCCCAAGCCGCGACCGGCGAAGCTGCGGTTTGGCTCAAACACGCGGAGGCCTATTCCGCGCTACAGCACGGGCTCGATGCCGTCTACGCCTACAGTGTTACTGCTGAAGCTCGACGCCGGTTCGGCGAGGAACCCGAAGAGACCGACGCCGAGACCCTTGCGAAATGGCGTGAAGACGAAAACTACCAGCGATTGCTCCGCGACTGGGATGTCCAAGAATTTATCTCTCACGCCAGGGCGGTGAACCCGCGGATACAACCCCGCAGCATCGCGTTCCTGGTCGGATCCATCGACGAATTGCGCTCGGGAGATGACCCTGTGACAAACGAGGCTCTGCACCGAATGGTCCGAGAGCGTGAGAAACGGGCGAAAGGCGCCAACTCACGTTTCGTCAACGAGCGACGACTCCGGGCTTGGACATCGCCGGAACGCATCAGTCCACAAACGTTTCGCTGGATTCAGGTCCGCAACATGATTGTTGATCTAAAGGAAGGGCTGACCCGTGCTTGATCCCGGCGTTCGTGAAGCACTCACCGAACAACTGCGTCCGCCAGCAGGCTACCGACTCAGCCACGCCGTCGGCACCACATTCACCCTAGACATGATCAGTGCACTCGCCATCCCCCTTAGCTTCGTTCGGGGTTCCGGCGAAGACCCGAGCAACGCCGTCGCACTGCTCAATGCGGTGAAGAAGGTGTCGGACCGCATCGACATCTTTTGCCAAGCAGGCCTTATCCGCGTGCCACGTCACGCCAACGACTTACTTGCCGTGCTCGAACCGATCATCCACCAGGTCAAGGCGCCGCTGGCAGGCGGACTATTCCATCCCAAGGTATGGCTTCTTGAATACGAGCGCGACGGCGACTACACGTATCGATTCCTGTGCAGCAGTCGCAACCTCACACCCGATGCCACCTGGGATTTACTGGTTCGAATCGACGGCCGACCGCCCGAAATGGATAACGCGGAAGATGATTTTTCGGCAGACATCGACAACGCGCCTCTATCACGCTTCGTGGACGAGCTGCCGCGGCTCAGTACCGTTCCTCTGTCAGCGTCCCGTCTGGAGACGATTCGAGGACTGGCGCAAAGGGCATCGGCAGTGCGATGGGAGCTGCCGCAAGATATCAAAACTCTTGCGTTCCGGCCCCTCGGCACAGAGCAGCGTTACCCGGCCAACTCCTTGGTGGGATTGTTGCAGGACCCGGCATCCGCCGTCGGACTTAATGGTTTGACAGGCGAGCGGAGCAATTTCGGTGGGAATCGGCTGCTGATATCTCCATTCGTCGATGACGCAACGCTCGGCATCCTGGCAAGCTACGGAGCCAGATCGCTCCGGGTCTACGGGCGTGACAATGAGCTTGACCGGCTGACCCCGGAGACCGTGGGGAACCCGGTGATCGCATTCAAAGCTGTCGATGACATTGGTCTTGCCCCCGACGAAGAGCCGGATAGCGAAATCGCTCCCGCGGCCGAGGACCTCCGCGGCCTGCATGCAAAAGCCGTGTTCACGGATTACGACCACACCACTCACGTTCTGCTCGGCTCGGCCAATGCCACAAGGGCCGCATTTGGGCGAAACATCGAATTTTCTCTGGAACTCACCGGCCCCAAGAACCGGATCGGCACAGAGAAGATCGTTGAGTCGCTCAAAGCGCTGCCATTCTCCGAGTTCAATGGCACCGGTGCGGCCGAGCGAGAACCTTCGGAGGAAGCAGAATGGCGGCTTCAAAATGCGCTGATCGCGGCAGCAGCTCTGAACTACTCACTGGATGCGGCGCAGTCCGCTCAAGGTGCCGATTACGACGTCGTGCTGGAGCACTCGTATTCGCCGCCTTCAAATATGACGGCTCGGTTGGGTTTACTGACTCTGCCTTCGCGACTGTCCGAAGTGCAGAGAGACTTGAGCAGTCAGCGCCACGTATTTGAGGGTCTGCACTTGGCCATGGTCACACCGTACGTGCTGATCGAATTGCGTGACAGCGCAAGCGGGATGGTGCGCTCGACTGTGGCCCAAGGAGTGCTGCGCACTGACGTGGAAGGACGGATCGATTCCGTCATCGCCAGCCAGCTGGACACCGTGGAGAAGCTGCGCGAATTCCTTTTACTATTCCTGAGCCCGGAGGACCAGACGCCATCGGGAGGCGGAATGTTTGCAGGAGCATTCGGGAGTATCGGCGCGGGCGGGTCGTTCGCTGGATTATTCGAGGCCATCGCGGCGGCAGCATGCAGCCCGGACGCGGCGGAGCTGTTCGCGGGTCTAAACCCCGTGATGGACCGGCTGTACCGGATATCTAAAGGGGATTCCGAGATTGAAGAAGTGCGATTGCTGTGGGACGCTGCCGTCGCTGCCGTGGGGGAGAAGTCATGACGATATTCAGCGCTAAGGCGACACTCGCTGGACTCAAGCCTTTCCAGAAGCGCACCGTGAACCACGTATTCAAACGCTTCTACACAGGGGACGGAACGACGAACCGCTTTCTCGTGGCCGATGAAACCGGGCTAGGCAAGTCAGTGGTCGCCGCCGGCGTCATTGCGCGGGCGATTGAACATCTTGAGATGGTCGATGGTGTGGACCGGATCGATGTCGTCTACATGTGCTCCAACGCGGACCTCGCCAAACAGAACATCGACCGAGTGAATGTCACCCGGCAGACTGACGTTATCGAGTCTGGGCGGCTAACGCTGCTACCGCTGGAGCTGAGCCGGTTGAACTCCGCTCCCGGGGAAAATACTGGGAAGCGGGTCAACTTCATCTCACTCACTCCTGGGACTTCTTTCAACGAAGGGCAACGCCTGGGAAATGCTGAGGAGCGTGCTGTCCTGTTTCTCATGCTTGAGGCGTTGCTTGGGACACACGAGAGCCAGAAGGATCCCAAACGGTTCTTCTCTGAACTCGATGAGAAGGTTGTGGAATTGCTGCGGGGCAATGCTGGGGTTACCGGATTCATGTACGAGGTCAACAAGTTCCGCCAACGCCACCCTGAGGGGTTTGCGCCGTATGTGCGCGAGGACTTCCGGAAGCAGACAACAGATCGTGGCTTGATGCGACGTTTCAAGAAGGCACTCCGCTCGGATGAGCCTACGGACCGCCTACGGGAAGACATGCCGGATTTGATCCGCGACTTCCGTACCGTTCTGGCCGAGGTTGGCCTGAAATGCCTAGAACCGGACATCATCATCCTCGACGAATTCCAGCGCTTCCAGGATCTGTTGCATGGTCCCAAGAATGATGCACAGGCTAGTAATGCCTCCGAGCTGGCCCGGCAATTCCTCAACTACGACGGCGCCAAGCTGTTGCTGCTCTCGGCCACACCGTACAAAGCACATACGTCAGGAGCGGACGACGGCGGTGAGGACCATGCAAGCGAGTTCACAGAGCTGTTGGGTTTCCTCTCGCAGGATGATCCCGAATGGATAGGGAAGCTCCAAAGGTTATTGGACAGACGTCGGCACCAGCTCGCTGGCATCGAATCCGGTGACAACGCGGTATCCCTTGAGCGACATCTGAAGCAGTACATGTGCCGCACCGAACGGCCACAACTGGGCGACGACGACATGTTGCGCGTGCATCAGATGACACCTAACGACGTCCGGCCGGCCGACCTGCGCAGCCTGGCGGCGCTGACCCGATTGTCCAAGGCGGCTGGGGTGGGCAACCCGATCGAATACTGGAAGTCCGTTCCATACTTCGCAAACTTCCTGGGCGACTATCAATTGGGACGGACGATTGACGGGTGGGCTTCCGAGAACAACGACGTACGGATGCACCTTCCCTCACTCCAGACGATCGACCGGGACCGCTACCGTCGCTACGAACCACTCGATGGTGACAATGCAAAGTACCGCGCAGTTGAAAGCCACGTGCTTGGAGGCGGATTGTGGCGGCTCCTGTGGATACCGCCGTCGTGCCCCTACACTCAACCTTCCGGGCCGTTCGCTGAAGTCGGATCATCGGCCACAAAGCAGGTGCTCTTTTCAGCCTGGAACGCGACACCGAATGCTGTAAGCACGCTTTTGTCCTATGAGGCAGAGCGGCTCATCATGGCTGCGTCAGAAGGGGAAGCCGAGAACTCGGCCGAGGCTCGGGCCCGCTTCGCTCCACGGTTGGTATGGCGCATGCGCGACGGAGAACCCCTGGCTATGTCGGCCATGGCGCTCTTCATCCCGCATGCCGAGCTGGCGGGTTTGGCCGATCCCTTGAGGCTTTCGGCCCAAGCCAACGACAGCGTATCAGTGAGTTCGGAACAGCTAAGGAAAACTGCAGAGTTACTGCTTCAAGAGCATAAATTTGCGCGGGGTTCTTCCGACGAGAGAGGTGTGTGGGCTGCCTATTTTGGGCTCGGGAACCCCCTTCCTCGTCCATGGATGCACGACCCAGGTGCAGCTAGGCAAGGGATTGTTTCGGTAGCTGAACGAGGCTTGACCGGGGCCACGTTGTCCCCGGAAGGGGAAACAGAAGAAACGAACTTTATATCGCATGTGGCACGCATGCTTGAGACGGCGGTGGCAGGCAGTGGCATCTGGCGAGAGGGTGTCGGTGAGTTGGCTTTGAATTCGCCAGCGAATTGTGTGTACCGTGCACTTGGACGTATCTTGCCGGCGTCGTTTGACACGGAGACGCACTGGCAGGCGGCGCTTCATGCAGTGGAGGGTCTCCGGACGCTCTTTAATCGCCCGGAAGCAACTGAGCTGCTAATTCAGCTATACCCTGGTTTGCGCTACTGGCAGGCGATTCTTCGATACTGTGCTGACGGGAATCTGCAGGCCGTGTTGGATGAGTATGTCTTCCAGCTGCGTAGCCAGCAACCGAGTGGGCCGATTTCCGGGAGTCAGCTTATGGACATCGCGGACGCCATGCGCCGCTCCCTCTCTCTGACCTCAGCCACGTTGTGGGCCAAAGATCCCTCGGAAGATGACAGAGGTCTGGCCATGGGCACTAGGTTCGCCGTGCGATACGGCGGCGGGCGCAGCGAAGACGGGGGATCCTTGCGAATGCCGGACGTCCGCGCCGCTTTCAACAGTCCATTTTGGCCATTTGTCTTGACCTCGACCTCGGTAGGGCAAGAAGGTATCGACTTCCATTGGTGGAGCCATTCCGTGATCCACTGGAACGTCCCGACGAACCCGGTGGACTTCGAGCAGCGCGAGGGGCGCGTGCACCGATATATGGGACATGCCGTGCGAAAAAATGTTGCAGCTGCGCACTGGGACGAGGTGCGTTCTGAAGGTGAACGAAATCCTTGGGCGGCGTTGTTTAAGCGTGCGGAGGTAGCAGCTGCTTCAAGACCGCCGGCTGTCCGAGATTTTGCCCCTTACTGGGTGCATCCAGGAGAACACAGGATTGAGCGGCGGCTACTTGACCATCCGCTCAGCCGTGATGTCCCGAGGACACAACGGATGTTGTCCGGGCTGGCAGGGTACCGTTTGGCTCTGGGACAGGCGCGACAAGACGACTTGCTGGAAACGCTGCGCAATCCGGACATGAAGCCGCTGGACCTCAGCCCCTAGCAAGGGTCTAGCTTATTTGCCAGACGTATACGGCAGATTGAAAGAATCAGGTTGTCCAGGCACACTGAGCAAAACTTTTCAGGAAGAGATTACATGCCGATTGACGCGATGGAACGTCTCAGCGACGAGGTAGCAGTTGGCCACATCCAAAAATACTTTGAAGTCCAATCCAATGGGCGCCCTTTGTACACGGGTTCCCGTTTCGAGAACTTCGCTGGGGGAGGCGACTTTGTTGAGCCGAACCGGATCACGGCCGCCGATCTGATTGCCGTATCCATGCTCTCAGTCCATGTCCCAGGCCAGGCTGCACTGGGAATCATGGAGGAGCTCGACGGTAGGATCGAGGCGCTCCTGACACCGTTAGCTGTCGAACTGCGGCTCGAGAACCTGACTGCGGAGCAGTTTTCGGAACTCCTTGACTACGGTTCGCCTGCGGATGGTATTTGGCAGCTGCTGCGACAGAAGAAAGCCACCTGGGGCATTGGCCAGACGACGGCCAGCAAAATTCTCGCTCGTAAACGACCGCATCTCGTCCCCATCTACGACTCCGTGGTGAAGGATCAGGTCGGTTTGCGCGACAGCGGCGGACAGTGGGTGAGATGGTGGGAGGCGTTTCAAGGCGACAAGGGTCGGCAGTTCGCTATGCGCCTTGAGTCCATCCGTGAGGCCTCTGGCCAGTCTCACCTGTCGCTGCTTCGCGTCATCGATATCGTCTTGTGGATGGACGGGCACGGTGCTGCGAAGGTACGCGAAACGGTTGACGACGGCGACTAGGAAACGCGTATCAGGGCAACCGGTTAACGTTGGCCAGCCGCGTGGGAAGCATGTCGTTCAGTCACCGAGAGGGTGGCTTGCCAAACTTCATGTCGCTGCGGGTCCACTCACGGCAATTTGGTGAAGAAGAACCCAACCCGGTTTGATCATGACTGAGGTCTAGTCCAGAAATATCAGGATCTCGATGTTGAAGATTCTAGTCGACGGCTCGCCAGTGATGCTCTTAGTCTGAGTTTCGGGATGAGATGGAGATGCTGAAGCTCGCTGTTGGTGACGGTCAAAAAGTGGGCCCTGCGGACTTCTGATCTAGTATTGAATACCATGCATCGTTGGCGTTTTAGCCGCTAACTTCGAGGGGGAAATAGTGACTACAGAATCAACTGGCAGTGCCCAAAATGGTCGGGCTCAGGTCCTGCAATTGATTGATTTCCTCGTTGACTACGACGCCCAACGGAACAAGCCGGTTCGCAATATTGCGGATTATCGGCTGTTCAGTATCGACGAGGAGTCTCTCCCAGTCCATGAGGCTATCAGCGTGTGCGCGGCTGAAACCGAGTGGCTTGGTATTGATTTTGTTGACTTGCCGAAGCCGCCTGTGATTCCCGAGGATCTACGCCAGTACTTCGCTGATATGTCCTCAATTTCGGCAACTAGGCGGCCAACGATTTCCCTTACGCTACCGGACTTTGTCGAGTCGGGCGATCTTGACCTCGACGACGATGCACTGACTGCCGCGGCTCAAGCTGACAGATTGGCACAGCTGGAGTTCTATGAGGTCACCACGTCTGCGTGTGAACTCTGGATCGAGAATTTTTGGCTTCCTTGGGCAACCGATCACCATCAGGCAGCAAGAGTAAAAAGTCTTCACCGGGATGTTTTCGAACAGCGAGAGCGCCTAAGCCTCGACCGCGAGTCCTTTGAAATTGTTTGGGGGTTTGGGCGCGCGCGATGGTCTACGAATGGCTACATTGTGGACCATCCGTTGGTCACTGTCCCAGTTGAAATCTCTCTAGACCCTGAAACTCAACGGCTATCAGTCGTGCCTGGAGGGCAGGCTGAGGTGGAGATTCGATACTTGGCCGGTCTAGATATTCACGATCGGTCCTCGATCACATCCGCCCGACAAACTGCAGTCGAAATCGATCTGGACCCATGGGACAGCGAGGAGACTTCCGACCTGTTGCTCCGCTTGACTAGGGCAATCGACGATAATGGGACTGTCGTTTCTGTGGCGAGCTCGGCTAAATCGAACCTCGAGGTCGATTCGAGTTGGAATTTGTTCGTTCGCCCAAGAGTCCCAGATTCTCAGGGTTTCTTGAACGAAATGCGAGAGATCTATCTTGAGGATGGGGTGATACCTGAACCACTCAGGGATATCGTCGCACTCGCCAGCGATTCACAGCCCTCCAGCGCGGTCAGCGACGGGCACACCAATTCGCCGCAGGCTGAGCCACTGCTGCTCCCGTTGGCGACGAATGAAGAACAACAACGTATCCTCATACTTGCCCAGAAGCATGCCGGAGTCACTGTCCAAGGCCCACCAGGGACTGGTAAGTCGCACACCATCGCAAATCTCATTAGTCACTATGTCGCTTATGGCCAGCGCGTCTTGGTGGTTGCAGAGAAGGAGCAGGCGCTTAAGGTGCTTGCCGACAAAGTGCCCAGTGGGATCCGAGACCTTACCGTTTCCGTGCTTGGAGCCGATGAGGAAAGCCGAAAGTCTCTCGAAAAGTCAGTCACGACCATTCAATCCAGGGTCGGAACAATGGATACACCGCAGGTCGACAATGTCATTGCTCGACTGCGCTCCGATCTTGAATCTGCCAGCCGAGGCATTGCTTCGACAATGACTGAGATGCTGCGCGCCAGACAAGCAGAAGTTGATGTTGCCCCGGGGACGTGGCTATCAGGCGAACAGATTACTCCTCAAATTGCTGCCGAGTGGGTCCGCGAAAATACCGATGAGCTTAGTACGGTCCCAGATATTCTTGAGTTAACGGCCAAGATACCCTTTTCTGAGTCCAGCTATAGTCAGTACCTCGAGCTTCTAAAATCTGTCGGATTAAATATAGGCGAGCAGGCTCTCAAGGAGTTGCCGCCGATTTCGGAACTTCCAACGGCTCCTGAACTCGCGGAAATTTTTAAGGCCATTGCTGAGGGAGACGAACGCGCAGCAAAAACCGCTTCGATATTTGAAGACTGGTCCGAGTTCACGCGCGCGTCGCAGGATGAGATACGCCAAACCCATAGTGTCGCCGCAGTACACGCGCAAGCTCTAAGCTCCGTGCAGTCGTCGGAATATGCTGCTCTCTCGGGCCGGATGGTTGACCCGCTACTTCGGGAAGAACTTTCTGCTTATCACACGTCACTTGTACAACTGCGTGAGCAGGCCATTGCACACAGACGTGCATTGATGGCCTCGACAGTTGAACTTGCCCAGCCGGCTACAGCTGAGTCGTGGGGCCTATTGATGCAGGCACATGAAAAACTTGCGTCAGGTTCACGCCTTGGACTATTCGATAGGCACCACAAGAAGACTCTTTCGGGTTATACCGTCGATGGGAGGCAACCTCAGAGTCCGGCTGAGACGCTACTTTGTATCGAGGCGGCCCGGTTGAGTTTGGTACGACAGAACATCGTCAGACTCTTCGTCAACCAGTCACCGATCGGGCGAAGCATCGTTCTATCAGAACGTCCCGAAGACGACGTTGCCACTGAAATTCAGCAGCTAGCTGTCATTTTCGAATTGCCGGGAAAGCAGGAGTTCCTGGCCAATAGGCTGGCGCAAATCGGAATCCGGAATGCAAGAATTGCCAGTGCTCAAGAAGCGGAGCAAATTGCATTCGGAATTAGTGAAGCTATGTTTCACTTCGAGGCCGAAGAAGCGCGTGTCAGCATCCAGACGCTGGGAAAGTGGTTGAACGACGGGGCCAGTCGACTGCAGGCCTCACCACTTTGGTCGCAGCTACTTGAGGCTCTCCAAGATGTAGACGGCAGCACCTGGGCACTCCTGCGAGCCGAGGTAGTTCAGCTCAATTCATTGGCGGACCCGGCCGCCCGCCTCAAGGAACTCCATGATGCGGCTATGGCTGTCGCACCCAGATGGGCGGCAGCATTGGCATCCGCTCCTGATGAGGCCATTGCCCCGGAGCGGATCGTGGGCGCCTGGCAGTGGAGGCAACTGGACTCATGGGTGACGGCCACCACAGAGCAAACGTCGCCAGCGGTACTGCAGTCTCAACTGGACGAGTTGGGCCGCCACCGCCGTCGAGTTGTTGCGGAACTGGTTGAAGTCCTGGCTTGGCGCAGATTGAAGGATAACCTCGGGCCCAAACAACATCTTGCGCTGCAGTCGTACCTAAAAGCTGTGACACGCTACGGAAAGACCGGCGGAAAGTATGCGCAGCGTTGGATAAGGGAGATGCGAGAAGCACTCAACGAATCGAAAGACGCTGTTCCCGTGTGGATCATGACAACTTCACGGGCGCTTTCTAGCTTTCGCCCATCAGAAATCCCGCCGTTCGACGTTCTGATTGTCGACGAAGCCTCACAAATCGGCTTCGAAGCTTTGCCACTGCTATCGCTCGCAAAGAAAGCCATCGTCGTTGGTGATGACAAACAGACGAGCCCTGAACACGTGGGCCTTGACCGCCAGAAAGTTTTCGACATCATGGACGACCATCTTCAGGGCGTCCCAAAATACCGGACACTCTTCGATCCAGACAATAGCCTCTATGATCTTGCCACTCAGAAATTCGCGACACCTGTCATGCTGTCAGAACATTTCAGATCATTGCCTGAGATCATCGCATTTTCAAATATCCAAGCCTACAACCGGCGAATCGTGCCGCTACGGGACCAACCCCCAAGCCCAGGCTGGGCGCCTTTGGGGGTTTTGAGGGTTATGGACGGGTACCGCGAAGGCGACATTAACGAACCGGAAGCGCTGCAAGTCGCAAATCTAATAGCTCAAATGTGCGCTGACGAAAATTATGCCAACATGACTTTTGGTGTGGTCACTTTGCTCGGTTCAAGCCAAGCGAAACTCATTTGGGACAAGCTCTACGATCAACTTGGTCCCGAGCAACTTGAGGAACGCAAAATTCGCTGCGGCGAGGCAGCCAACTTCCAAGGAGACGAGCGAGACGTTATCGTCATTTCGACGGTGGTCGCCCCGGATCCGAATTCACCAAGCACCCGCTACGGCGCCATGAGCAGTGTGAAAGATCTCCGCAAGATCAACGTTGCGGCATCGAGAGCACGCAACCAAATGTGGGTAGTGACGTCAGTTGACCCTGACATGCTCCCGAATGGTGACTACCGGGCCGCCCTGATCAGGCACTGTTCGTCCTTTACCGCAGAGGCTCCAAATCAAGACGAGATAATCGCCGCCTGCGAATCGGAGTTTGAACGTCGCGTTGTCAATCAATTGCTAGCCCGGGGATACGCAGGCGTTGAAGTTCAAAAGGTAGTCGGCAGGTACCGTTTGGATATTGTTGTAACGGGACCAGAACGCCGTCTCGCAATTGAATGTGACGGCGACCGATGGCACGGCCCTGACGTTTGGTACCAAGACCGATCAAGGCAGGAAGTACTCGAACGGGCAGGCTGGACATTCGAACGGATTCGCGGATCGGCGTATTTTAGAGACCCAGAAGCTGCAATGAAACCAGTCTGGGATCATTTGGAAGCTCTTGGAATACCAACAGGAGCAGAATGGATCCAAGGCCCAGCGATTTCAACTGTCCGCGAAGTGAGTGTTGCCGACCTCCCGGGAGCTGATCATGGTCTGATCGATTCGTCAGACGATGGTCAGGAGATCGATGGGGCTGAAAATGATTCTGGAATTGACTGGGATGGTTTCTTGGAATCTCTGGATGAAACGACAGCCCCGGGGATTACGGAAGCATTCGTTAGCGGTGAAATTGAAGACACGCAGGCTGAACCACCGTCCGCCAGTGTGCTCACACTGGATGTGCTGAGTGACGATGTAGTCGAACCCAGCGACGATGTCACACAGCTGTTCCCACTCGACGATGTTGAATCACCATCAGATGAGTACGTGTCACTGTCACCCTATAAACAGTGGCCGCTGTCACCAAAGCCACAGGTTCTTGAACAAAACATCGGTCATATCCAGGCTGGTCTAGTGGAAATTCTTGAGCATGAAGGACCAATGATCGCTCGTCAAGCCCACTTGCGGTACCAACAGGCTACCGGCGGGCAACGAATCGGGAAGGCACTTCAACGCATTTTCAATGTTGCCACGACTCGGGCCATTAGGGCTGGCGCCATCGCCCGCTTGAACGACGGGGTGATCGGCGTAGTTGGAGCCACCCTCTACGTCCCGGGAACAGAGCCCGTGGTTCCTCGCCAGTTGGGTGGTCGCACGCTGTTTGATGTGCCGCAATCTGAGTTGTTGGCGATTATGGAACTCTTGTCAGCGCAAGGCGTTGAAGAATGGGATATTGATAGGGAACTACTCAGTGTTCTAGGACTGAAGCGAATGACGCAACGAACGCAAGACTACCTCGAGGAATGCAGGAGTTATTCTTGGAAGGTTAGCTGATCAAAACGCTTCGACAACGGTTTGTTGTTGCGGAAGTACCCGACCCACAGGTGCAGTTCGCCATACCAGCGGCCTGAATGGGTCGTGCGCTTCAATTCAGAACAGGCCCAATGGGTTGTTTTGACTTAGCGGAAATATTGCCTAGTGCCGGATAAATCGAGGACCGGTGATCTCCCATCCGCGCAAGGGGGAGGGCGAGCTCGTAGTGAACGATGATTGCCGGGCGGTCGTAGGAGTTGCGTCGCGGCGGGCATCGCCCTCTCTATGGTGCGTCGCGCATCGTCTCGAAGCCGCATTACCAGGGTCGGCGGGGCACGCCACAAGCAGGCTATTTATTGCATACGTATTATGATTCGAGGGGACTTTACGCGGCGAGCTGTTGGGGCCATTGCATTCCGAGGGCTTTTCGACGTCGAACGAAACTGGAGACAAAATCGTCATGGGCTTTTTCAAAATCATCCAGAAATTTTTCAAAGCACGGGTTCTGCTTTGGCCCCTCTTGCTGTTCACCGCCCTGGTTGTCACGGGAATGGGCGCCGCTTTCGCATTCGGGGGAATCAACGCACTCGCTCTTAGTTCGCTGTTCACCAGCTCCTCGAACGAACGCGATTCGCAGGTCATTCAGTCCGTCTGTCAAGGGCCATGAGTTTCTGCCCACCAGCGGTCAGGTTTTCTGCCCGCTGGTGGCCAGCAAAAGTGCCCGGGTATGGCCATGAGATCTGCCCACTAGGGTGATGTGGTGGGTGGCCAGTCCGGGTGGTTGGTTTAGTTCAGTTGTGTCACTCCCTTTCCTGCTAGGGCTTGGGTCAGCCTGACGGAGTCGCCGCTGGTTTGGCAGAGGTGGGCGTGGTGCAGGAGCCGGTCAACTGTTGCTGTTGCCAGGGTTTTGGGCATGAGCTCGTCGAAGCCGGCCGGGTGCAGGTTGGAGGAGATCGCGATGGAGCGTTTCTCGTAGGCGGCATCCACGACCCGGTAGAGTCCCTCGGCGGCATCGGTCCCCACAGGCAACAGCCCAATGTCATCAACGACGACCAAATCAGCGCGCAGCACCCGGGTGATGGCGCGGGTGACGCTGTCATCGGTGCGGTGGGCGCGGATGAGCTGGCCGAGGTCCTCGAGCCGGAACCAGGCCACACGTAACCCTTCTTCGACGGCTTGCTGGCCCAGGGCTTCGAGGAAGAACGTTTTCCCGGTGCCGGAGGGCCCACAGACGACGAGGTTTTCCCCGCGCCGGATCCATTCCAGGGTCCGTAGGGCTTGTTGGGTTGGGGCTGGGATCGAGGAAGCGGCCGGGTCCCAGACATCGAAAGTTTTCCCGGTCGGGAATCCGGCGGCCTTGCGCCTTGTGGCGAGCATGGAGGCGGCCCTGCCACGGATTTCCTCCGCACAGAGAGCCTTGATGACCTCTACTGGTTCCCAGCGCTGGGCGCGGGCGGTGGCGATGAGTTCCGGTGCCAGGGCGCGGGCGTGGGGCATTTTCAAGGACCGCATCATCGCTTCAACATCCGACGGCAAGGCCGGGGCTGTGGTGTTGATCGGGTTCACTGCTTTACCTCACTGACGGTGGCGGTTGTGGTGGTGATCGCGGCCCAGGCCCCGGTGCCCTGGGTCAGGGAACTCTCCTCGTTCGCGGTATGGGTGGTGGTGTTGGCCCTGCCTGCTTGCAGGATCGCGGAGAGGTCTCCGTGGGCGAAACGGCCATGGATCGCCGCGGTGCCCAGAGCCCGGTCAACATCAATCACGCCGGCGATCTTCGCCAGGGAAACAGCCTCAGCCATTTTCACGTTCATGCGCACGGTGCCGACCGCTGCGGCTTCCTTCAACCAGGTCACGGCACCGCCACCGATGGCTAGGAACTCTGCCTCGGCCCCGGTACGGGCCCTGGGCGTGTAGTCGCCCGGGATTTTCTCCATATACCCGGGGAAGTGCTCGTCATTGATTGCCGGGCTCCCCGGCCTGGCCCTGCCGTGGCGGGCGACTTCCACCGGGCCATTCACGCCGTGGTGAACGATGACGACCTTCTCATCCGGGCCTGTACCGTGGGAACGGACAAACACCCGCTGCCCCAACAAATGTGACGGCACGGAATACATGGCGTTGTTGAAGGTGACCATGGGTGTGTTCGGTGGCACGGTGCGGGCCAGACCGAAGGAGACCGTGTGGGCATCATCGGGAACCCGGTGCAGGCGCAACACCTCCTCGCTCAGCATCGCCACCGGTTTACGCTTGGTCACCCGGTGCTCACGAGCATTGATGTGCGCCATGAACTCCTCACACGCGGCCTCCACCTCGGCGAAGGAGCCATACGCCTCACGCAGGTTCGTTTCCTTGGGCACAATGTCAGCCTTAGCGACCTTCACCGCGTTCTCCACCCCGCCCTTGGAAGCCGGGTCCGCTGGTTGGCAGGTCAACACGGTCACCCCGTAGTAGCGGGCGAAATCAACGGTTTGCAGGTTGCGCACTGGCACCCCTGCCACGTGGGACACCGTTACCGTCTTCTCATTGTCAGTCAGGATGTAGGTTGGGGCTCCGCCAATAATGCGGAAGCACCGGTCAAGGGCGGCGAACACGGATGGTGCCGTCCGGTCTCGCAAAGCGATGACGATCCGGAACCGTGACCAGGCCAGCCACGCCACGAACAGCACCGTCTTCACCCCGCCAACCGCTGGGCCGTCGCCGAAATCGTATTGTAGCCAGCCGCCTGGCTCGGTCACCCAGGGCCGGTGCACACGCACCCTCCCGAGCTTCCACGCGTCTTTGACCTGGGCCATCGCGCGGCGGGTGGAACGCTCCGACCCCAAATAGCCCATGCCCACCAGCTTCTGGTGGGCGACATCAGCCCGGATCCGGCCCCGCGTCTTCTCCACGAGTTCCTCGATCTTGGGCAGGAACTCATCAGTGATCTTTTCCCGGGTCACCGGTTCCGCCAAAGGCCGGCCAGCCGCCCGGGCGGCGACATGCTTGGCCACGGTGTGGTGCGAACAGCCCATCAGGACTGCCGCGGCGCGAAACGACTTCGTAAGATCGTACGCTTCAAGAATTTCCATGATTTCTCCGTCAGACTTCATACAGAGCCTCTTCCTGGTGTGGTTTGGTGCGACTAGACACCGACATCAAACCCCAGGAAGGGGCTCCCACC
>Ga0075017_100000711_pt1 | contig 19060 bp, 19 predicted proteins | sample AleBraG_ABR_2012_FD_71475 | JGI IMG/M metagenome (GOLD analysis project Ga0075017, IMG submission 71475) | Freshwater sediment microbial communities in response to fracking from Pennsylvania, USA - Alex Branch Run_MetaG_ABR_2012 | ecosystem: Environmental > Aquatic > Freshwater > Creek >... | reverse complement strand
CTTCCCTTCGGGCGCGATCTTTCCCTGATGACGTCGCGGCAGTTTGCCGAGCGCATTCTCAAGAAGAAACTCCACGCGCGCGAAGTGCACGAAGGATTCAACTTCCGCTTCGGGCACAAGGCCGCTGGTGATATGAACCTTCTGGCCGAGTTCGGGCGCGAGATGGGATTCGAGGTCAAGGTTTATCCCGAGATGAAGTTGCGGGGCGAGAACGTTTCCAGCAGCCAGATTCGGCGGCTGCTCGCCGAGGGGCGCGTAAGCCGCGCGCGGCATCTGCTGGCGCGGCCCTTCTGCATTCTGGGGACGCCGGGGCGCGGGCGCGGCTACGGCTCGAAGTACACCGTGCCGACCATCAACCTGGCGCGCTACGAAGAACTTGTGCCGAAGGACGGCGTTTACGTCACCTGGACGCGCGTTGGGCAGGAACGATTTGATTCGGTCACCAACGTAGGCAACCGGCCCACGTTTGGCGCGGAATTGTTTGCCATCGAAACTCACCTGCTGAATTTCCATCCCATTGAGCTGACGCCGGAGACCGAGGTGGAGATTTGTTTTCTCGAGCGCCTGCGCGACGAGATCAAGTTCCCGTCAGTCGAGAGCTTGCGCGAGCAGATTGCCCGCGACGTGAAAAAGGCACGGCGATATTTTCATTTGCTGCGCCGGGCTAGTGGGTCACCTTCCAGCGCCACAAGTTGATCCGCCCGTCCTAGTGCGGCAAATAGCCAAACTCCATCGGAAGTTTGCCGTCAACGTGGACCACGTTAACGCTGTTGTCGATGGAGTGAACCTCGATCAGGCCCACCGCGCCGGGTTCGGCCTGCACCACTTTTAGAACGTCGGCATCGGTGTCAACGAACACGAAAGCGTCCTTGTGCGCGGCCAGAAACGCCTTCCACTCGATGTCCGACATCTTGTTCAGCCGCTCCAGCGTTTCGGTTTCGCCGACCGAGTCCTTGTGCAGCACCAGCACGATGTTCTTGCCGTCAGGCCACTTCTTGATTTCCCCACGCACAATCTTCGCCAGGTGGGCCGAGGTGACGTTTTCAACCGCGTTGTCTTTATTGACGACCACAGCCGTGTGGTGCGCGAAACAAGGCGTCAGCGAGACGCAGAAGAACGCGAGAGTATAGATGGCGGAGCGAATTTTCATCGCACGAACCTCGAAGTGATTTTCGGGGGTAAGGAAAGACTAGCGAATAGCCACGCACACGGTTGTCTAAATGATGTCAATCGGAGCACCGAAGTAATCCGCAGTAACACGCAAGCCGGGTCGAGCTGCGCTCGACGGACAGCCGAGGCGGCTGCCCCACGTGGATGTTCTTGCATCCGAACCGGCCTCAGGCCTACCATCCGCGAGACTCACGTTTCGACCCCTCATGGCCATCGGCCCCCTACAACTGATCCGGCAGGCGACGCCAGGGCAAAGGCGCACCCTGGTCGCGGCGTCCCTGGGATGGGCGCTCGACGCCTTCGACGCCATGCTGTATTCGCTCGTGCTGGCGCTACTGATGCGCGAGCTGGGCATGAGCAAAACCGTTGCTGGATCCTTGGGCACTCTAACGCTGCTGGCATCGGGCATCGGCGGCATGCTGTTCGGGTTTCTCGCCGATCGCATCGGCCGCAAGCACGCGCTGATGGCGAGCATCCTGACCTACTCAGTGTGCTCGTTCGCTTCGGGACTGGCGACCAGCATTGCGATGCTGGCAGTCGCGCGATTCGTCCTCGGCCTGGGCATGGGCGGCGAATGGAACACCGGGGCAACGCTCGTGGCCGAGACCTGGCCTACGGAATTCCGCGCCAAAGCGCTATCAATCGTGCAGAGTTCGTGGGCGATCGGTTTTGCGGCGGCGGCTCTGGTCGCAGGTCCGGTGGCGCGGTATTTCGGGTGGAGAGCTGTGTTTTTTGTGGGGATCCTTCCGGCGGTGATCACTTTGTGGATTCAGCGCAGCGTGCCCGAATCGCAGATGTGGAAGGAGCAGGACTCGCAGTCCGTCGCTGGCGGCATCGATAGCACGGGCAGAGACGTAACAAGTCACGTCTCTACGATGATCATCTTCCGTGCGCCTTATGTGAAATACACGTTTGCTCTGCTGCTGTTCAACTTCTTCGCGATGTTTGGGTGGTGGGGATTGTTCACATGGCTTCCGCCGTACTTGTCGCTGCCGGTGGAGCAAGGCGGGCGCGGCTTCGGCGTCATGGGCATGACTACGCTGCTGGTGGTGCTGAACCTGTGCGGGATGTTTCCCGGATATGCCAGTTTCGGCTGGGTCGCGGACCATCTTGGCCGGCGCAGGACATTTCTTATCTATACGTTGGTGGCATCTCTTCTGATACCGCTTTATGCCACGGCGCGGGCGCCCGGCGTCCTGCTGGTGCTGGGAACGCTGGCCGCTTTCTTTGGCACGGGAATTTTTTCCGGCTCGGGCATCATGGGCAGCGAAATCTTCCCTACCGCGGTGCGCGCCCGCGCGCTCGGCTTCACCTACAACGGCGCGCGCATGATGAGCGCTCTCGCTCCCCTGGTGATTGGCCGCGTGGGGCAGGCCAAAGGATTGAGCTGGGCGTTTTATTTGTGCGCGGCAGGATACCTGCTGGCGGCGCTGATGACCACGCAGCTGCCCGAGACCAAGGGGAAGGGGTTGGAGTGATCAAATCGCTGGGACGTTGTCGGTTTGGCATCAGCTTGGAACGCGTATGCGATCTGGTTTCGTATCGCCGAATTCTCTCCGAATCTCCTCCAGATTACCGTCCGGTCTGGCGAAACAATCAATGTACTCGTCGTGGCTGAAAAACGCGTTCACATAGTCCGCTTGGGTCAGGATGTAACCTCCCCAGCCGTTCAGCATCGCGACCTGAGTAAATGATGCTAGATCCTCCGATTCGTGTTCCAGAAACAGGTGGCCGGGAGCTTCATGAAGCAATCGCAAGTCGCCGTAGCTATGACGTAGTTTGTAATACAGGTGCCAGTTCTCGGTGCTGGGCCAGATACTCCATTCTGTCACCCAGAGCAGAGTGGGCCGTCGGTACGTCAGCGACTGGGCGATCCAGTGTGCCATATAAAAAACGTGATGAGGCTTTTTGGGGTAATCGAATCTCTGCACCTGGATTCCAGGTACGGTGTCCGGCTTCTTGCGCTCCGGACCGCTAAGCCATTCCTCGCATTCTTCCTTCGAGTAGAAACGCATTGCGCCTCCCGCCCTTGCTCCCTGCTCGGTCAATTGTAACTGGCTCCGAAACTTCGGCGCGTGTCTCTATTCAATCGGGTCAACCACGACTGATTCTTGATCCGCCGCTCCTCGCCCCGGCAACTGCACAATCACGATCGCCGACAGCACCAGCACGATGCCTAACGTCTGGATCGGGCGCAGCCCTTCGCCAAGCAGTGCAGCTGCCAGCAGAATCGAGAACACCGGCTCCAGGCAGCTGGCAATGATGGCGCGCGTGGGCTCGAGGTATTGCAGGCCCCAGAAGTAGAGCGAGAACGATCCCAGCACCGAAATCATCGAGAACACGAAGAGGAATCCCCACTGCGCGGGCGCGTAGTGCGCGGCCACCACCTTCCACGGTGGATTGACGAAGAGCCAGAAGACCGCAGCCGAGGCCAACGTCCAGACCAGGACGCGCCAGCGGTCGTGCCGAGCAAGGATGCAGTGTCCGCCCACGTTGTAGAACGCGAAGGAGAACGATGCCAGCAGCGCGGCGATGAAGCCCCAGGAGTCGAGGCGAAGCGCCGATCCGGACTGGGCTCCCGAACGGCCGACGATGCCGATGGTCAGCGCGATTCCAGCGATCGCCACGCCCACGGCTGCCACCTTCTGCAGCGAGAGTTTCTGTTGTCCGCGGGCGACGACGTAAATCAGCACCCAGACCGGCGCCGTGTATTGCACAATGATCGCGATGGCGACGCTCGTCTTCTGAATGGCGACGTAATAAAAGTAGTTCGACGCCGCCACGCCCAGCATGCCGAGCACGAGGCAGCGGATGAGATCCGGCGTGGGGAGCTTGATGCGCTGCCAGCCCTGCCGGCCCACCAGCACAGGAAGCAAGACCAGAAGCGAAAATGAAGTTCGCGTTTGCGAGAGGATAAGCGGGTCGATGGGATGCAGGGCTTCCCCGCTCAGGGGCAGTTTTCCGGTAAAGACGGCGCGGCCCAGGGCCGCCGAGATTCCCCACAGAAACGCGGCCGACGCGATGAAGAAATATCCGCGCAGGGGATGCGGAGCGCTCTGGCTGGGATTCGCGGAGTTCAGGGTTCCGTCACCGAATCCGATGATGCGGTCGCGTCGAGGAACTGGTCAAGGCGCACTGGATCAAAGCCGACAACGACCTCCTCGGACTCCCCCGTAACAATCACCAGCGTGGGAGTCTCTTCGCTCCCGTGGTCTTCCATCATGATCCGGCGCGCTTCGGCGTCAGCGGTGATGTCACGCTCTTCGAAGGCGATTTCCTTGGCCTCCAGGAAAATCCTCATCAGTTCGCAGGACAGGCAGCCGGGTTGGGTAAATAAAAAGACGCGGGTGATCATGGTCGTCACTTCGTTCAGAGTTCGCTATGCGCCATCGTATTCGATCTCGAACGTAATCTTCGCGGTCTTTTCCAGCATGGCCGAGACTGAACAGTACTTTTCTTTCGAGAGGCGGATTGCGTCTTCCAGCGCCTTCGCGGACACTTTACCACTGATGCGATAGACGAGCTTGATTTCCGTATAGACGGCGGGATAGCCCGAGGCGCGCTCACCTTCCGCTCGCACTTCCAGATGCGTGAAGGGCTCGCGCTTCTTGCGCAGAATGCCCACGACATCCGACGCGGTGCACCCACACAACGCGATCAGCACCAGTTCCATGGGAGTGTTGGCGGTCTTCTCGGGTGCGGTGTCCATCACAAGCGCATGATGTGAACTGGCCTCGCCGATATAGCGTTCGTTATCAGTCCAGATTGCTCTTGCGGTGATCATGAGGCCCTCTTGTCCGAGATTGTTGATTCTTGATTGTTGATTGTTGAATGAGAACCCTTCTTCGCGGTTGTTCTGGAGGCATTGAAGATTGCTACCAGTTGGTTCGCTTCGGACTGCAGGTCTTTGAGCTTGGGCCCGGGAATCAGCCCAGCGTCAGCGAGCAATTCCAGCCAGAAGGCTGATTCATCCGCTTCTTCGATGACAATTGCCAACTTCGCCAGAAATTCTGGACGAGAACGGGCTCGGCAGACCGCCCGATAGTTCGCAGCCACTGACATCCCGGACCGCAATAGTTGATGTCCGATCACGCGTCCCTCCGTGCCCGGGGGCAACGATCGGACCACGCGAATGACCCGCAACGCAAACCTCTTTGTTCGTTCCTTAAGGTCGGTAGCCGGGTGCTCCATAGCGCCTTTCATTCAACAATCAACAATCAAGAATCAACAATTCCACAGTCCAAGCGTTTCCGTCTGTGACACATGTCACTTCTTTTGCACATGGCCCCTACCTCCGGTTATCGGTGCTCGGTTCGGGATGAATCAAGACGCGGAACAACTCTGGGGCGTCCTGCTTGAAGCGTATTTCCAGTTCCGTCTGAATGTCGTGTACGCGAGCGAGCGAGAGATCGTCCGACAGCGTGCAATGACAGGAGATGAACAGGCGGCCCCGCACCCGCTTGAAAATGAATTCGTGCACGTCGAGGATCTCCGGAAACTGCGCAGCGACAGCCTTCAGGCGATGCTCGAGTTCGGCGTCGCCGACCAGTTCCTCAGGTTTTTCGATCGTAGCCGGTTCGCTCTCGATATGCGTGAGGATGTCGAAAATCTCGGGTACTTCGTGGCGCATGTCGGCTTCGAGTTCGGTGACCTGATCGTGGGCCTCTTTGAGCGTCATGCGTTCGTCGAGTTCGATGTGCTGCTCCACGTGCAAGTGTCCCGCCAGATCTTGCACGCTGATGTCGTGCACGTTGAGGTTGTGATGAGTGACCACGGCGCGGATGCGGTCGAAAATATTCTCCGACCGCTGCGCCCGCGGCAGGGGCTGTACGGTTACGTCGGCGTCGGGCAGGATGCCGCGGACCGCTTCGGTCACGGCGGTCGCGAGCTGGCCGGAGCGCTGGAACGTCACAGTCCGCGCCAGTCCCACGGCGAGGTCAGCGAAGTAGCGGTTGCCGGCGCGCCGGATACGAACTCTGTCTACTTCAAGGACTCCGTCGACGCGAGAGACCGCATCCTGAATCTGGCCGCGCACGCCGGGCGGGGCGGCGTCGAGCAGCGCGTCGATGGTGCGCCGGGCAAGACGCCAGCTTACCGAAACGACCACGCCCGCAACGAAGAGCGCGGCAATGGGATCGGAATCGCGCAGCCAGTCGATGTGATAGGTGCGCCCGATGAGCACCAGCGACAAGCCAAGAACGACGACCCCAGCGGACCAGATGTCGGTTGAGAAGTGCAGCGCGTCGGCCTCCAACGCCTGGCTGTCGTACTTGTTGGCAATGCGGCCGAGCACGCGCGAGCGCCACCAATCGACGCACATGGAAAACAGCATCACGGCAAACGCGGCGATCGAAGGCTCAATTTCAATTCGACGGAAGAACAGGCGCAGCGCCGCTTCGTAGATGATCCAGGCGCAGGTCAGCAGAAGGAGTCCGGTTTCGACGAAGGCGGAAAAATTCTCCACCTTGCCGTGGCCGTACTGGTGCTCGGCGTCGGCGGGTTTGTCGGAGACCCCAACGGAAAAATAGGTGAGCAGGGAGGCGATCAAATCGAGGCCCGAATGCGCCGCCTCCGAGAGAATGCCGAGGCTGCCCGTGGTGAAGCCCACCACAATCTTCAGCCCGGTGATGACCACCGCGGCCAGCACGGAGTTCCCCGCCGCCGAACGCTTCTCGGCCCGCATCAACTCCGACGAAGAAAGGGCGGGACTTCCCGACATGCTCGAATTATCGCCGCTGTCGGCGGAAAGCGCCAAGCAAATCGGGGTAGCAGAATGGTTCCCTGCTCAATGTGAAATGCCGGGCCATCGGACAGGTCATGGTCATCCGAGAGTCGGCGGAAGCGGCCTGTTGTGCTAGGATTTGATGCTTGGTATTTTCCAGACTTTCTGATGGACCAATCCTGATGTACAAAATCTTGGAGGAAATGAGTTATGCGTAAGAGTTGGTTGTTGTGTGTCGTGCTGGGGACGCTGGCTTGGGGACAAGCCGCGCCCGCCGCGCCTGCCCCGCCGCAGGCCGCTGGCCCGGGCAACATGGTCATGCCGCAGGCGCCTGCGGCACCGCCAGATATGTCTGCGTCGGTTCCGGCCACCGCGGCGGTGCTCACCATCAATGGAGTGTGCCCGCCCGCTCCCAAGACGCCCGCCGCCAGCGGCACTCCTGCGAAGCCCGCGGCCAAGACGCCGCCGGCCGACTGCAAAACGGTCATCACCAAAGCGGAGTTCGAGAAGCTGGGCACCGCCCTGGCGACCAACCTCACGCCGCAGCAGAAGAAACAGTTGGCCAGCGTTCTGCCCAGGTTCCTCGCGATGTCGAGCGAAGCCAGGAAGAAAGGCCTGGACAAGACCCCGCGCTTCGAAGAGACCATCCGCTTCGCGAAGATGCAAATTCTGACCAACGAATTACAGCGCACCATTCAGGAGCAAGCGGCCAAGATTCCCCCGGCGGATGTCGAGAGCTACTACAAGGAACATCCCGAGACCTTCGAACAGTACACCCTGGAGCGGGTATTTATTCCGCGCACCAAGCAGGAGGAGGCCAAGGAAGACGACGACAAAGATAAAGACGAAAAGCTGACCGACGAACAGCAAAAGGCCAAAGAGGCCGCCGAGAAAACCAAGACCGACGCGGCGGAAGCCGAGATGTCCAAGCTGGCCGATACTCTGCGCGCGCGCGCCGCTGCCGGAGAGGAATTCGTAAAACTGCAGAACGAAGCCTTCACCGCGGCCGGCATGAAGATTGAATCTCCCACCGTGACCCTCACCAAGGTGCGCCGCACCGGCCTCCCGCCGGCCCACGCGGCGGTATTCGATCTTAAGCAGGGCGAAGTCTCGCCGGTCATCCACGATGCGGGCGGCCACTACTTCTACAAAGTGACCACCAAGGATGAGCAGTCGCTCGATCAGGTGAAGGACGAGATCCACAGCACCCTGCAGAACCAGCGCACGCGCGACATGATGGAAAAACTGAACAACTCGTACAAGGTCGACACGAACGAAGCGTACTTTGGACCTCCGGGACCGGGTGGGCCGGCGGGCCGAGGCATGGTGCCGCCTCCGCATATCCCAAATCCCCGAATGGTTCCCGGCCCCATTCCACCGCCGCCGGCGAAGCAGCAAGCTCCGCCTGCCGAACCACAGGCTCCGAAACCGAACTGATGGCCAAACCTGTCGTTGTAGTAACCGGTGTATCGGGCAACCTGGGCTCCAGGCTGTTGCCGCTGCTGGGAAGCTATTCGGTGATCGGGGTGGACGTGAGTCCGCCCCGCACCGGCTCCGAGTTGCAGTTTGAAAGCATGGACCTGGGTCAGGAGTCGTCGACCCGGACTCTGTACGAACTGCTGCGCGATACCCACGCCTACGCGGTGGTTCACCTGGCATTTGTGATTGATCCCGTGCGCACGGGGGTGCTCGACGTGGAACGCATGTGGCAGATCAATGTCGCGGGGACGGCACGCGTGATGGAGGCCGTCACCGAAGCCAACCGCCAGACCGACGACGGGGTCAAGCAGTTCATTTTTCCCAGCAGCGTTTCCGCCTACGGACCGCACCTGGTCGCTCCGGCGACCGAAGAATCGGTGCTGGGCGCCCACACCCTGCCTTACGCCGTTCACAAGAAGCAGTCCGATGAAGTCGTGCAGCAGCGCTCACCTGCCTTGCGGGGATGCAGCGTTTACATTCTGCGGCCACACATTTTTGCCGGCGCCAGCGTGGAAAACTACCTGATGGGAGCGTTTCGCGGCACTCCCAATGGCAAGAGCGCGCGAGCGGAAAAAATGCGCAGCCAGGGCACGCGCCTGCCCTGCATGCTGCCGAGCGGGCAGAGGTATCTCGACCACAAACTTCAATTCATCCACGTGGATGACATGGCGCGGCTGCTCCTGCACATCCTGCAGCGCGAGCCGGAGCCGCAGCGCCTGACCGTGTTGAACGTCGCTGGGCGCGGCGAGCCGCTCACCTTCGGACGCTGCATCGAAATGGCGCAGGCCAAACTGATTCGCGTGCCGGGAACCTGGGCGATGCAGCAGGTCCTGAAATTCCTCTGGCGGCAGAAGATCTCGGCCATTCCTCCCGAGGCGGTCCCGTATATGACCGGGGAATACATCATGAACACCGACCGCCTGCGCCGGTTCCTGGGCCCGGAGTATGAGCACGTCATCCGCTACACGATTGCCGACGCGTTCGCCGACTCCTTCACGCCGATCGCGGCCGCGGCTTCGGGTACTCCATCACACTAGCGAGTTGGCAGCTTCCCCTGATCTTTTCTGGTCAGCGTTCGCGATTGTTGGAGGGTTTCTGCTCTCCTCCGTAGACCTGCGGTTCTCCCAGACTCCCCTTCGGCGGCAGATGACGGATGTACAGCACCATCTGCCAGATCTCTTCGTCGCGGAAAACATCCTTCGACGCCGGCATCCCCGAAGGAGAGATCCCGTTCTGAATGATCCAGTGCAACTGGCCGTCGGTGTAGGCTTGCACTGCGGGCGAATTCAGCGGCGGGACCGGCGGCGCCATCTTGTCGGCGAATGGAACACCCGTAGTTTGGCCGTCGAGTCCGTGGCAGACCATGCAGTACGACGTGAAATTGCGCTGCCCAGCGTGAATATTTTCTTCGGTGCCGGGCAGCGGGTTGACGTCGGACCGTCCGCCGATGGTGAGGCGGCGCTTGGCGCCTTGCATGAATTTTGTTTCGAAGCTGCCGGGAGTCTTGACCTGGCATCCTGTCAAGAGCAGCTGAGCCGCTATGATTGCGGCGGCAAATGCAGGTCCAATCCAGCGGGGCGGGGCAAGACAGCGTGCCATGCTACTCCACCACGATCGTCATATTCATGTTGCCGTGGCCGGCGCCGCAGAAGTGGTCGCAGATCGTGGTGAACGTTCCCGCGGTCTGCGGTGTCACGGTGACCTCCATGGTTTGACCTGCTGGAATCTCCTCGTCGAGCTTCAGCGGGCGCAGGAAGAACCCGTGGGTGACGTCTTCGCTGTGCAGGCGGAGCTTGATGGTCTGCCCTGCCTTCAGGGTGATCTTGTCGGGACTGAAGGCGAAACGTTTCGCGGTGATTTCGATGACGGGGACGTCATCAGCGGCGGCACGCCTGGCGCCAGTTACGGCCAGGAGCGCGAAGAGGAACAGGGCGATTGCGGCTTTCGGCAGGTTGCGTCGGGTCATAAGTCCTCGTGCTTGCATGAATTCTTCCTAACGTTACGTGCGGCCATCAGGCCTGCACTTTCTTGAGAAGCTGCTGTGCTCCATTGATGCCCTGGAACTCACGGGCAGTTAGTTCCACGTCGTCGACCGACAGCGGAACTGAGCCGGGTTGCGGTTTGCCATTAAAACTCACGGTGCGGATGCCAAGGTTCTTGAAAGGATGATCCTTGTCGAACGGCACCGGTTTTCGCGGGCCGGTGGATCCGGTTGGGTCGGGGAAGGCGAAGATCAGCGATCGCGCGGCGAAGTGATGCACTTTGCCGGTTTCGTGCACGTCGTCGCGGTGGATGTGTCCATAAAGCACGGTTACGTTGTCGTAGGCGGAAAGCACATTCATGACGTCGTCGCCGTCGCTGGTGAACCATTCCCAGTCGGGACGAAGATCGAAGAGCGGCCGATGAGTGAACACGACGATGGGTGAGGTCTTTGAGAAGCGAGCCAGATCTTTCTTCAGCCAGGCGAGCTGTTCGGCGCCCACCTCGGGCTTGGCGCGCGAGACGTTGTCGAGAGCCACGAAATGCACTCCCCGATGGTCAAACGAATAATGACTGTCGCCAAAGAACTCGCGGTAGAGAGCGCCCCCATCAAGTCCAGCATCGTGCTCGCCGGGGACGTGCTTGATGACGGGAACGCTAATCTTCTTCGTAATCTCCTGGAACTGCTTCATGCGTTGCGAGTGCACGTCTTTGTCCTCGGTGTCGTGCGTGAGATCTCCGGTGAAGAGCACGAGATCTGGCCGTTGCGGCAAGCCGTTGATCATGTCGACCGCGCGCTCGAAAGCCTTGGTGCCAAGCGGGTCGGGTGGCCCGTTAAAGCCGACGTGCGCGTCGCTGAGCTGAACGAAGGAAAACGGCGCGACTTTCTCGCCATTGGCGCGCCCGAGAGATGCGAACATGTCGCCGGTTTCGCCCTTTGCGAACGCTGCCGGATAGGCCGAGTACAGGACGCCGATGCCGAGCGAAGTGCCCGCGATTTTTAGAAACGATCTGCGGTCTGGTTGCTTCATAGTTTCTCCTCTGCGGTTGCTATGGGGGAAACGGCGGAGCACGCCAATTATTCCCGCGCAGGCTGGAAACATATTTCTTGCTCAGGAGGGAATAAACTGCCGACTGCGCGGTTTATGCTATGAAGGTGCCAGACCAGCGCTTGCCTGCCGCGACGTTCGAAGATCTGGCCTTACCCCTGTTCGACCAGCTCTACAACTTCGCGCATTGGCTCACGCAGGACACGGCCGAAGCCGAGGATCTTGTCCAGGAGACTTACGCCAAGGCGCTGCGCGGTTTCTCGTCGTTTCAGATGGGCACGAATTTTCGCGCCTGGATGTACCGCATTCTGCGGAATTCGTTCTTGAGTTCCCGCACCGGACTCAAGACCACGGTGGTCTTCGACGAGGAGGACCAGGAGACCGCCCCGGCCGAGAGCGCCACGCCCGAGAGTCTCCTGATTGCGCAAGCCGATCGCGAGATCGTGCAGCAGGCGTTGGAAGAATTGCCGGTACACTTCCGCGAAATCCTGCTGCTGTGCGAGGTCGAGGAAATGTCGTATCAGGAGATCGCCGAGACGCTGGCCATCCCCATCGGCACCGTGATGTCGCGTCTGTTCCGCGCGCGCAAGGCGCTACGTGGCCTGCTGCAAAATAAAATTCAGGGGGGCAGCCATGGCGTGTGAGGTAGGGAGCGGGAAGCTCGACGCTTATCTGGACGGCGAACTCACGCCCGCCGAGGCCAGCGCACTGAGCGCTCACCTCCGTAGTTGTTCCGCCTGCGCGTCCGACGCGCTCGAACGCGTGCAGATCAAGCGCGCGGTGTCCGCTGCGGGCAAGCGCTATGGGCCCAGCGCCCAGTTGCGGGCTGCGGTTGCTAACAAGATCGCCGGCAGCGTCGCGGCAAAGCCGCCACGCTCAATCGGCTGGCAGTGGAAGCTTGTGGCTGTGCCCACGATCCTGGTCCTGATTATTTCGATTGCCGTCAATCTATACCCGGGCCGCGAGAGTGCCCGCCGGCAGCGGGTTTACAGCGAACTGGCCGACCTCCACGTGGCCGCCCTCGCCAGCGCCACGCCGGTGGACGTGCTCTCGACCGACCGTCATACCGTGAAGCCCTGGTTTCAGGGAAAGATTCCCTTCACTTTCAACCTGCCCGAATTGCAAGGCTCGGAGTTCACCCTGCTCGGAGGTCGGGTCACTTATCTCGCGCAAACGCCCGGGGCGCACCTGATCTATCAAGTGCGCAAGCACCAGATTTCCGTTTTCATTTTCCAGGATCGCGCCGCGGACTCGGCGAGCCTGCCCTCCGGCCTGGTGAACGCGCTGTCGTTCAACGTAGAAAGTTGGGAGCAGAATGGTCTGCGCTATTTCGTCGTGGGAGATGTCAGTACAGACGCGATTCAAGCCCTGAGTAAACTGCTGCGGGATGCGGAATAAGCTCACGTAGCGACAGCCGCCTCGGCTGTCTCGCCAGGGCGTCAGCCCGGCGGAATCGAAGACTACTTCTTTCCGCGATACAAACCCGCGATCCCGAACGTATATGGAGTCCACGTAGCCTCGGCAAACCCCGCACGTTTCATCCGCGCCAGCATTTCTCCAGGGGCCGGGAAGCGCTCGACCGAAGCAGGAAGGTAAGCATAAGGCCCGCGCACGCCAGAGATTAGGGTCCCGACGCGCGGCAAGACCTGCTTGAAATAAATTCGGTAGAGCGCGCCCATGGCTCCCTGCGGCTCTCCAAAGTCGAGAATGCCGCACTCCCCCCCCGGGCGCAGCACGCGCACAATCTCGCGCAAGCCGGCATTGTAGTCAGCCAGATTGCGGAACCCAAATGCCGATGTAACCAGATCAAAGTGCTCTGCGGGAAACGGCAGGTTCAGCGCATCCGCTTCGATCCAGCCCGGCACCCGAGGCGCAGCTACGGATCCATTCCTATCCGCCGCCGACTTGGCCCCCGAAGACTTGGCAGTAGCGCGCTGCAACATGGCGTGCGAGAAATCCGCTCCCAGAATCTGCGGCGAAGCCGTCCCGGCCTGTCGCCGCAGCGCGAACGTCATGTCGCCCGTGCCGCAGCAAAGATCGAGGATGCGCGCATCCGGCCGCGCCATGATGTCGCGAAACGCGCGCGCCGTGCGCCGCCACCACATGCGATCCACATTGAACGACAACACGTGGTTGAGCAGATCGTAGCGCGGCGCAATCGACGTGAACATCTCGCGCACGGCAAGCGCGGCCGAACGCTGGTCGCGCGCTCCGTCCGGCGCAGCGCCGACCACCGCGGATTTGCTAATGGGAGCCACTGTACGCAGACCGCTACTTCCGCCGCTTCTTCTTCAGTTGCGCAGCGATGCCTTCGATCTGCAGTACGTGGTTCGTGTCATGGCCCGCATACATGCGGGCCATATGCGAAATCGTTTCCTTGCCGCGCTCCAGGTGCATTCCGTAGTTGTCCCAGGTCTCGCGCGGAAGCGCCTTCAGCATCGCCAGATTGTTTTCCCGCAGCACGCGGAATACCTCCACCGACTGGTTCGCATCACGCTTGCCGTATTGAAATACCGACGTCCACACATCCTGGTCGAAGGGCTGAACCGTGATTCCGCTCTGCCCGATGGCGGAGCGCATTCGCCAGCTGACGACGATCTCGGCGTCGGCCAGATGCGCCACGATCTCCGTGATCGACCACTTCCCCGGCTCCGGCTTCCACTTCAGCTGCTTCGGGGTCAGTCCACGAATCAGCTTCTTCAGTTTCGGCGCTGTGGTCCGCTGCACTTTGATTGCATCCTGGCCTTCGACATAGCCAAGAATGCGCTCGATGTATTGTGGTGCCGTCTCCTGCATACTCTTATCCTCCGTTATTTTCCCCAAACCCAGCCGCCGCGCGACAACCGGCGCAACTCCTCCACGGAATCGACGACGGCACTCTCCGGGACGTCGCTCGCAACTTCCACTTTCCCGATCTCGCGCGGCAGAATAAAGTGCACCACGCCGTTTTGCGTTTTCTTGTCGTTCTGCAGCCGCGCCAGAATTTTGCGCGAGCTGACATTCACTTCCGGCAGGCGTCCCAGGCTGAGCACCGCGTCCGCGATCCTGCCAGCGGTTACGCTGTCGGTTCGCCCCACGCTGAGCGCGATGTTGGTGGCGGCGATCATGCCCCACGCAACCGCTTCCCCGTGAAGCAGCCGCCGGTAGCCGGTTTCCGCCTCGAGCGCGTGGCCGATGGTGTGGCCCAGATTCAGAACGCGCCGCAGGCCCCCCTCGCGCTCATCCGCCGAAACCACTTCCGCTTTCAATTTCACCGATTGCGCGATCAGCCACTCTAACTCCACCGGATCGCGCTTCAGAATGCGGGCGCGATTCTGTTCGAAGCGCAGGAACAGGTCGATGTTTCCGATGACGCCGCACTTGATCGCTTCGTAGAGCCCGGCGCGGAATTCGCGGTCGGGCAGCGTCTTCAGCACATTCGGATCGATCAGCACCACGCGCGGATGGTAAAACGTTCCCAGCAGATTTTTCCCGGCGACGAGATTGACCGCCGTCTTTCCGCCAATCGACGCATCAACTTGCGCGAGCACTGTCGTCGGGACCTGCACCAACTCCACGCCCCGCATGTAGAGCGAGGCCAGCAGTCCGCTGACATCGCCCACAACTCCTCCTCCCAACGCGATAATCACCGCCTTGCGGTCGGCGCCTAGCCGCGACAGTTTTTCGGCAAGCGCCTCGACCGTGGCCAGGCGTTTCGCCGGCTCTCCATCGGCCATGGGAATGACTTGTGGCGTGAACCCGCTGGCCTTCAGGGAACTGATGAGCTTCGCGCCCCAGCGCTTGCGCACCGGAGGAACGGTCACCACGAAAATGCGGCTCGCCTGCGGCAGCAGGTCGCTGAGAACGGAGCCGGCGCGCGTCAGCAGGCCATTCTCGATCCAGGCCTGATACGGCCGCGGCGGCACGTGGATAGTCACTTGCGGCATCAGGCTCCATCATAACGAGTGCCTTCCCCAGTCTGCAAAGTGGTACCATTGCCCCCGTCTATGAAGGGTCTTCCAGCCGAGACCGACTTCGTGGTGATCGGTGCGGGGGTCGCCGGCCTGCGCGCTGCCATTGAACTGGCGGCCGCCGGACGTGTGCTCGTGTTGGCGAAGAAGGAAATCCCCAGCTTTGGCGCGCCCGCCAGCGCCGCGCCACTGAGCGACGAAGACGAAATCACCCTGCACCTGCAGGACACGCTCACCGCCGGCGATGGTCTGTGCAATGCCGCTGCGGCGAAGATTCTGGTGGACGAAGGCCTCGAGCGCGTCGAGGAATTGATTGCGTGGGCCACCCATTTCGGCCGCAGCGGCAATAAGCTCGTCTTCGGCCTGGAGGGCGCCCGCAACCACAACCGCGTTCTGCACGCGCAGAGCGAGGCCACGGGGAGAGAAATCCTGCGTGCGCTCCACGCGAAAGCGCATTCCCTCAAACATATTTCGATTGCGCCGTTTGCTTTTCCCACCAGTCTGCTTACTGACGCGGGACGCATTACCGGCGTTTCGCTGATCGACGAAAAAGGAGTTCCCCAGGAAATAGCGTGCTCGGCCGTGCTGCTGGCCGCGGGGGGCATGGGACAAATCTATCGCAACACGACTAATCCGGAAACAGCCACGGGAGACGCCGTCGCCCTGGCCTTTCGCGCGGGTGCGGAAATCAGCGACACCGAGTTCGTGCAGTTTCATCCCACCGTGCTGTACATGAAAAAGACCCCACGTCTTCTGTTCTCCGAGGCGTTGCGGCGGGAGGGCGCGTACCTGCGCAACATCGAACTCGACCGCTTCATGGGAAAGTATCACCCCATGGGAGAGCTGGCGCCGCGCGATGTGGTGGCGCGAGCCATCATGCACGAGATGGAAGTAAGCCGCGCCAAGGATCCGTTCGTGTATCTCGACCTCACCCATCTCGACTCCACTAAGTTGCAGAAGCGGCTGCCTCGCGTTTACGCCACCTGCATGCACTACAACCTGGATATCACCGAAGATGTAATTCCCGTTCGTCCGGCGGCGCACTATGCGATGGGCGGAGTGCGCACCGATCTCGACGGTGCGACGAACATGCCCGGACTTTACGCCGCCGGAGAGGCGGCCGCCACCGGTGTGCACGGAGCCAACCGCCTGGCCAGCAATTCCCTGCTGGAAGCCCTGGTGTATGGTGCGCGCGCCGGGAGGGCGATGCGGGAAGAACTGCAGCCGTCGTCAAAAACCGCCGCCCAGCCGAAAGCCGCATACTCAAACGGGCCGGTTGACGCGGGAATGGAAGAGATCATCGGACAGATTCAGGATTTGATGTGGAACGATGTGGGCATCGTGCGCATGCGCACCGGGATGCAGAAATCGATCAAAAGCCTGGAAGAGATGGCCCCGAAACTGGCGCACCCCAAAACGCGCCGCGCCCACGAAGCCGCAAACCTCCACTTGGCAGCGCTACTGGTGGCGCGTCCGGCACTGGCGCGCGAAGAGAGCCGCGGCGCGCACTATCGCACCGACTATCCCGGCCACGACGACAAGAAGTTTCTGAAGCACTCGGTGGTGCGCGGCGACAAGGTGCAATTTGCTTGAGTAGAACTTTGTTGATTGTTGATTGTTGATTGTTGAATAAAACCCTCACTCGCGGTAAGAAGGGTTTCCATTCAAGAATCAACAATTTTCTTCGGATACGCCACCGACGCCGCAATCGAAATCAGCAGCACCCCCGCCACCACGCCCAACGTTGCCGAGATCGGGATCCGAACATAGTCGGCACAGAGCATCTTCAGACCCACCAGAATCAGCACCACCGCCAATCCATAGTGCAGGAAACGAAAAACCTTCAACAGCCCCGAGACCGCAAAGTACATCGAGCGCAGGCCCAGAATCGCCAGCACGTTCGAGGTGTAGACGATGAAGGCATTCAGTGTGATCGCGAGCACTGCTGGAATGGAATCTACCGCGAACAGAACGTCGGTGGTCTCGATCACCAGCAGCACCACCAGCAGCGGCGTGGCATACAATCGCGAGCCTTCCTGCAGATTGCGGACGAAGAACCCTCCGCCCTGGAAGTCGGCGGTCACGGGCATCCAGCGGCGCAGCGCGTTCACAAGAGGATTGGCAGTGGGATCGATCTGATGCTCCCCCATCACGCACACCCGAATCCCGCTGTAGATCAGCAGCGCTCCGAAAAAGAAAAACAGCCAGTGAAAGCGGTGAATCAACCCGACTCCGGCGCCGATGAAGATGCCGCGCATGATCAGCGCACCCACAATGCCCCAGAACAAAACGCGGTGCTGTTGCTCGTCAGGCACGGCGAAATAGTTGAAGATGACGAGAAACACGAACAGATTATCGACGCTGAGCGAGAGCTCCAGAACGTAGCCCGTGACGAACTCCAGCGCAGCTTGATGCCCCTGCCAGAAATACACGGTCACAGCGAACAGGGCTGCCAGCGCAACGTAGATCAGGCTCGAGGCGAGAGCGTCGCGAAAACGCACGACATGACCCGGCCGGTGAAGCACGCGCATGTCAACGATCAGCACGCCCAGCGCGATCAGGTTGAAGAGGATCCAGTAGAGCAAGTGGGGTCCCTGGGGGAATTCAGGAATTGTAGATTGTTGATTTCAGATTGAAGAGCCTTCGTCCAGGAGCCTGAGGTTTTCAATCAACAATCTGCAATCAACAATCTGCAATCATTTCTGCCTTCCCCGCTTACCGCTGACCCATTCGTCCCACGAACCGTCCGCCTTGAGCTTCTCCACGCTGTCCGTCTCGCGCATGGTTTGCTCAATCTGGTCATGAGTAAGTCGGGGACCAATTTTCTCCGGCAAGTTCGCCAGCCCGATGCCCAGCCCCGCGGCCTCGGCCACGTGCTTCTTCAGTTGGGCCAAGTCCACTTTGTCGTAAGTGTCGGAGACGGCGTGGTAATTCTCCAGATAGTTTGCCTCCACCTGATCGGCCACGAACGTGGGCACACCTTCCAGCATGAAATCGAAGTGGTCGGTGCCCCATTCCATGTCGAGCTTGAGTTCCTTGACGTCAAACTGCGCGAGTGGAGCAACCAGTACTCGGGCCATGTCGAGGACGTCTTTGCGCCCGCCCAGAAAGAAGCCGGTCGTCCTTCCTGTGCCGGCGTCATAAATGACGACGCCCGCCGCCTTGTCGAGTTCGTGACGGTGGGCGACCGCATACGCGCGGGAACCGATCAGCCCTTGCTCTTCGCCGGAGAAGAGAATAAAGCGCATGCTGCGCCGTGGCTTCACGCCCGACGCCTTGATCGCCCGCAGCGCATCCACGACCAGCGCGGCGTTGCAACCGTTGTCGAGCGCGCCCGTACCCAGCTCCCATGAATCGAGGTGCGCGCCCACGATCACGAACTCGTCCGGCTTCTCGCTACCCTTGATTTCGGCGACCACGTTCGAGGCTCGAATCGGCCCGCCGATCTGGTTGGGAATGGAAAGGTCGGTCCACACCTGGCCGCCCGACGCCAACTCGCGCGCGATGCGCAAGCCGTCCTCCCTCGCCACCAGCACCATGGGCAGCTTGTCGATTTCCCCTACGCCGGAATTCGTGTGGCGGTAAAGAATGTCGTGCTCCCGCGTGGCCATAAACGCAATCGCTTTGGCCTTCCCCTTCACGGCGAGATCGATGACCGGCGGCGCCTTCGCATACTCGGCGAACAGGTCGTCCCAGGTCTTGAGAACCGT
>Ga0075017_100000710_pt1 | contig 19108 bp, 20 predicted proteins | sample AleBraG_ABR_2012_FD_71475 | JGI IMG/M metagenome (GOLD analysis project Ga0075017, IMG submission 71475) | Freshwater sediment microbial communities in response to fracking from Pennsylvania, USA - Alex Branch Run_MetaG_ABR_2012 | ecosystem: Environmental > Aquatic > Freshwater > Creek >... | reverse complement strand
CATGGCTCCGCAAGGGGGTAGGTCGGCACTACATGACCTTTGAGACCAAAAACGGCGAACGAAGAACTGGATCGACAAAAGAAAGTTGAAACACCGACAATTGTGTCGAACTCAGGCTAGACCCGGAAACATTCAATGATGAATCCTTCCCCCTAATCGTGCCGCAGGCAATCGATGGGACTCGCGGTTGCCGCTCTTATTTGCTTCTTCCGGCCAATTGCCCGTTGGTCAGAGTGCTGTAATTAATGCAGGCTATGTCCAGGATGCAAATGCCGCTAGCCAGTCGGATTCAGATCGATTGCAGGTCAATTTTAGAGTAGTCGGCGAATCCCCAGCCGTTAATTCCCGTATCGGCAAAGTAGAATCTACGAAAAGTACTTGCTATCATATATTGCTTCAGCGCAAAATGGGTCGTCTTTGTTCCTGATCGTGACCACGCCTCGCGGTGTCGCCCGAGACTTTGGAGCTGCAGGTGAGGCGCAATGATAACGAGAACGCGGGGAAGTCTGCTCTATGATTCGCTCTGCTTGTGTTTTCGTACTCGCTTTGCTGTCGCACCAATCGATACACCCCGGTTTCGGCATGTTCCCCGCACCTGACAACTTCAGGGGTAAGCCGGCGACCGTGGACTTGCGTAGTCATCCCGATGCACACACGTATCGAAGCCGCCTCAGGGAGGGCGCAGCTCAGGGACCGAATTTCGCCGGTCACTATACTATTGTGCAATGGGGGTGTGGATCCTCTTGCCAGAAATTTGCTATCATAGACGCACAAACGGGCAAGGTGTACATTTACCCTGGAATGACGAGCTACGGGATGTCGTACCATCGGACGAGCAGAATGATCGTGACAGATCCGATCACCGCCGACGACATCAAGGAATTTGAGAGCGGGATTCCAAGTTGGCGAATGACAAGGTATTTTCTTTGGGATGGAATGGGTCTCACTCAAATCGATTCTTCGAGATCAGTTTTTACGGACAAATAGATGTCCTTTTGCGCGGGCTTCGGGCTACGGTGGGAATTCAATTTGTCATTGTGCAATATCGTGAGGGAGAATCCTATGCGGACCCATTCTGTAAGAAGCATTGTGGCGGAATTTGCCCTTCAAATCGTCATCGGTGTGGCACCCTGTACGGCACAGGCACAGGCTGATAATGATCTTTACAAGGCCATGGCACCCCGCGACCAGTACTTGATTTCCGACAGGGATAATGAAATCGAGCTGGCTCGCACTGCTGCTCCAAAATCCGTCTCGGACGGTGCGGAAGTGATGGTCCTTGGGCCCGAGGGGTATACGACTGCGGTAAAGGGAAGGAATGGCTTTCTCTGTATCGTGGAACGATCATGGGGCGCCGCCACCGATGACCCGGAGTTCTGGAACCCAAAGGTCCGCTCGCCGATTTGCTTCAATCCGTCAGCTCGAAAGAGCGTAGTGTCCATCTATTTATTGAAAACCAGGCTGGTCATGGCAAGAAAATCAAAGGCGGAGATCGCCCACGCGGTAGCATCGGCGCTGGCGAGGAAGGCGGTTCCCGGGCTCGAGCCCGGAGCGATGTGTTACATGATGTCGAAGCAACAATACCTGAATGATCGGGGTATGAACTGGCATCCCCATCTCATGTTCTTTGTTGCGGGCGACGCGGCAGCAAGCTGGGGTGCCAATCTGCCGGACTCGCCGGTAATAGCGGCAAATGACCCCGAAGAACGGATGACCATCTTCATGGTCTGGGCCGGGAAATGGTCCGACGGGACGCCGGCTCCGCAAATGGAACACTGAACCGAGATACGATCATCGGGACGTTCTAGACCCTGGCGCAATCAAAGCCTAAGCCTGATGCGTGGTGTCATCACGAGTTCATCTTAATGCCCTGAAAATGTTTGAACCCATGCAACCACATGCCGTCCCGGTCGATTATCACTGAATACTTGAGTTGCCACGCTTTGAGTAATATCTTCCGACGATGAGGGAATTCGGGAGACCAATGCAAAACATGAGGATGACGGCATCGAGGAGCGCCTGACCAATATCGAATGGCGAATGAATCACGTTACTCAGGGGCAATACAACCAGATTCATCACAGCCCAAACGACAAGTCCATATGCCATCCCCGTGGCAAATCGGTTTCTCGAGAGCATCTTGATTCTGGGATAGGCCCAGAAAAGGACTATGGTCCAGATGAACGCGATACAATAATGAAACCCTAATCCAAGAGCTGCCATTTGAATACCGCCAGAAAAAGCACTCTCACCAAACACTCCACTTGCGATGTTTTGAAACAACAGCGTGAGTGTAATATCATACTTGATCGGGTAATATATCGCCGCGGTAGCAATATCCAATGTCCCCCCGAGCAGCCAGGCTGAAAGAATGGTCTTGACGATGATGCGCCGCTTCGTGATTGTCATCGTGTGTTCCTTAGCCATCTATATTGGACTGTCAGTAGATCCATTCGCTATTCCTGCCTTGAATGTATGCAGGCAGGGAGCCACCCGAAATGGAATATAATCAAGAATCTTCCTTGAATCAGCACCTAAATCTCACGTGGCACTTTGTATTGTTCTGGCAGCACCTCGAATCGCACAAACATATCGTTTGAGTAAGGTGCGTTCTCCCCGGCGGTCAGCATTGTGGCCTGCTTATTTCCAGCTCCCCCAGAAGGCCAGCACCCGCGGGACCAACGCTATCCTGTGCAACGTGTAGCATGGCTTCATCCCCCTGCCGTGGCCGGCATTTGTACCGATCGTACTCTCAATTCCGTTTAAGTCCGACTTCTTCGTTTAGGTCATTGATGAAACTGAATCGATTTGGCGTGTTATTCCTTCTCCTGGCCATCATTTCAACTCCGGCCCTTTGCCAACAAAACAGGACGGGAATTTATCAGCTCATCGAAAAGATACCCGGAACGGCGGTATGCCGGGGATTCGTCGTCCAGCTCCACGAACTAACATTTGTTGGATCTCTCTCCGTCAATCAAATCAAAGTGGTCGAGGCCAAGCATAATCGTGAGCTCATCGACTTGTTGGAAATCGTCGTAGATCATCTGCACAAAATGCTCACATTGAAGTTCAAGCCGGGCAAAGGTGGCTTTGGATCGGGAAATTCGATTGATGTGACCATCGATGGGTCTGCCTTTACAGGTTCACCCCAACAGAAATTCAAATGGTCAATCCCTACCGATCCTATGTAATAGTTAACACGTGTGCGAGTGGTCGCCGATTTCAACCAGGCTGTGAGCCGACGACAGTAACAGTGAAATGTCGCGATTGGGGGCCAAGCATTCGACGATTAGGACCAGTGCTCTGCTAAATGGAGGATCAGATGACGAACACGAATGACAGCTCAATGGTATGCCCGCACTGCGCGGTTGATGAAGCTAAGATATGATCTGTGGTTGGAGGCAAGCGTTTCGACGGGGACATTTCCCCTCATCCACGCGATGTAAAAGGCGTGATCGAGCAGTCTGAGGTGTACCCTCACGAGGTCCTTCCTGCCATGGACGCGTTGTGAAAGAACAATGACCGTTTCAGGCCGCGAATAGCATCGTGGAATGTCAAGATCGTATGTCCTTGGAACCGTCAGGGGTTAGAACGTTAAAGCCATTCTTATCCCCACAAAAGTTGCAGGTTGTGAGGGCTGTGATTCCCCTTCCCGCACCTATCAACGTGAAACTTAGAAGGAAGGGGTTAGATTGCAGAAAAGACGTCTACGCGTTAAGAAAATGCTCTCGTCGGTGTGTAAGGAACAGTGCACTTAGTTGAACGAACCGCAATTCCAGAGTTCCTGGGTGTATTCGATTTCCCAGAAATTGTCAGGTTGCATATCTTCCCTCCCGGCCCACGAGAATCCCCCACCTGTGTGCAAATCAGACCAATGTTCTGATCAAGAATTTTCCTTCAGTTATTGACAGGGGCGGACAGATTCACTATCTTTAATTAGACTAATTCTAATTAAAGTGGAACTGGCGTTTTCTCTCTGTCCTGCCGGATTGCCGAGTTTTCTACGACCATTATAGTCGTATTTTGACCAATATGGCCCTGAAGCCAAATGCATGACAGGGAGTGAGACCTTCCACACTCGAAAGGTGTGGTCATTACATCAGTCGGTTATTGCTGACTAAGCCAGTTCCTGACGGAGACACCTCATGTTCGCGAAATTCGTTACAGCGGGCGAAACCGAATATGTGACTGTTGATCCGACAGAAAAGGGAAAAACCATCGGCAGGACCTGGATACTCTTGTGTCCCGAAACCCTCAAGGTCTTGGTATTGTTCATCGTTGCTCCTCCAGACACACCGGTACCGCCGCTCGGCACAATGTACCAGATCATAAAACTTGTTCGGCGGCCGGGCCCCACCGTTAAGGGGCTAATCGGACAAGATAGACACGAAGGTGGGTGGTACAGGATGTTACCCTCTCCCGGGATGCAGGGGACACAGGGAGAAACCTGACGTGATCATGAAGGTAAAATCGTTCAGTGACGCGGAGTTCATGTTGGCTGGCAAGTCCGGGCAGATGGAAGCGATTGGTCGGGTTTGGCGATTCGCAGGGCCGGATGACCCCCGTGTGCTGAATCTGTTTGTCGGTAGTCCGGGAGCGCTACCAATCCCGCAGATAGGATCGGAGTACCAGATTACGCCATGGGACGAGAAGTCTAAGCTGACTCAACTCGGGTTGCTTGGGTACGATCGAGAGGGTTGTCAATGGTATCGAATACTTCCTTCTCCAGGCAATGAGTAACCTGCATGGTTCTCTAAGATTCCCCAATGTTTTGCTAGTGCGAGAGGGCCACACTCATGAGGTTCAAGGAGATTGTCGGTAGGCTTAGCGGGTTTAACGTCCCGGTCTTTGGGATATCATGGAACCCGCCAGAACCTCACGTGAAGCAGGCTCGCAGGATCATCATGTTTTTCGAAGACAGGCATGTACTGTACAACCTTTCCGAAGTCGAAATGCCCGAACACTGTTTGCAATCCGTTATAGAGATTCGTCACTTTCTTACCGATGAAATATCGTCTGGTTCTCGCGGAGGTCAACTACTTGCCTCGCTTTCTGGCATGCGATGTTCTTGCGGCAAGTTCCTCGATGCGGTTGGTTCAATCGATAACGAAATCTCTAAGCATGGTCTGAACCACAATCATTTCGCAAGTTGGGAATTCATTTCATCAATTGGAGAGTTACGGGGAGTCATTGGCATCTACCTCGCGAACATCGCGACGATGTATGGATTGGACATCGGGGACGCACTCGCAGCAATCCTTCCGGCCGAATCAACTGAAGGAGCTGATTCCCCGCGAGTCAAGGGTCGTGGCTCGCGATTGACGTTGGGGAACTCGAAGGGTTCAAGAAAAGGGCTGTGATTAGTGGCCCGTGGGGGTGGGAGAGTGACTTGTTCTTCGTCAGGGATCCAATCCCCTGCAAGTGATTCCGGACGGTGGCGTCAAGACTGTGACCATTTCCTTGAAGGAGGAACATGCCAGGAGAGCTCAAGGCAGTATTGATCTCACAAACAGAAGTGTTTGTCGGAAGCAGATTGAGACGGACAAGAGAGCTCTTCGCCCTGGATTGTAAGTTTACTCTTCTTGATGGCTCAATGACCTATATTATGAGAATTCACAAGGATAATCCTGCTATACGTTTTCTCCGGCTGAAAAATGTTTATCGATTTATACCGGCGGGCGGTGTTGGTTTCAAAGAGCAGGGGGCTCTCGTAACTGACACGAGCTCTGGCCATTTCTACCACATGGAAAAAGTGTGAACGACTTGCTTTGAGGTCTGATTCATGAAAAAGTGTTCCACATTCAAGTACGACTTTCAAGCATAAATCTTCGCTCCAGCTTTTTACATAGCCGCGGCTGCTCATGAAATCCCTTTCCCCAGCCACACCTCATCAGAATCTAAGGTATATCATTGCTCAAATTACTGATGGTTGACATTCTCTTCGTGCCAGACTATCTTCGTTCGATGAACTGATAGGTTTATTCTCCGGATTAATGAATGTTAGGAAGAACGGAGGCCCAGATGCTTGTGAAATCGTGCATTCCAGTCATCCCTAGCGCTGATTTGGAGAAGAGTCTGCGCTTTTGGGTGGACGGGCTTGGGCTCTCCATGGATCGTGCCATGCGAAAGGACGGTCGCCTTGTCGGATGCATGGTTCATAACCAGCAACTGTATTTCTGGCTCAATCAACGCGCTGGCTCATCAAATAAGCCAGAGGAATATCACGGCATTCAACTTTATTGGTCGCCGGGCGACATTAAAACGCTCAGAGAGCGGCTCTCAGGACTTGGTTACTCAGTTTCTGAGATAATGGAACGCGAATACGGACAAACCGAGTTCTTTGTCACCGACGACGATGGGTACTCCCATTGCTTCGGCGTAGCGACCGACACAAGCGTCTAGCCAGCCACCGTGTAGTATTACTCTGAACCATTGTCTTGCATCGATGGAAAACGATAATAACGCAATATTCCGTACCTACTGACGTTGGCGGCAAGGTTATAGCACCCGCAAATTAAGCAACCATTAATTCTATTTTTCATATGAACGTACAAGAACAAATCAAGAAATATATTGCCAGCCAACCTGAACCAAAACGTACTGACATGCAAGAGTTGCACCGGCTCTTACTTCAAGTGTTGCCGGCATGCAAATTATGGTTCCTCGATGGCAAGAACAGCGAAAATAAGACTGTAACTAACCCTAATATAGGATATGGACTTCACACCATAAAATATGCGGATGGGACAACTAGAGAGTTTTATCAAATTGGTTTGAGTGCAAACAAAACCGGAATTTCTGTCTATATCCTTGGTATCAAAGATAAGACATACTTAGCCAAAACGTATTCAAAACAAATAGGAAAGGCGAGTGTAAGCGGGTATTGCATTAGGTTCAAAACTCTAAAGGATATAAACCTTGATATCCTTGAAGAGGCAATACGATATGGGGCTAAGGATCAGAATAAAAAGACGAGTTGATGAAATGATTAGACCTTTGAATGCAATATACGAAATTACAAAGGCGGATGTCGATGCATTGTGCACCAGGAGGCTCGCCCGAATCCATTCGTTGCTTTCCTCGCATCGGTTTGCTATGTCTTGGGCCACATCATTGCTGATCCCGTGTTAACACCAGGCCAGGCTGTCTCCCATTACAAGATAATCCGGCATATTGGCGGAGGCGGCATGGGTGTTGTCTACGAGGCCGAAGACATCCGTCTGAAGCGGACTGTTGCGCTGAAGTTCCTCCCTCCCGAGCTGTCCCGCGATCCCGATACGAAAGAGAGATTTATCCAGGAAGCGCAGGCTGCTTCCGCGCTCCAGCACAATAATGTCTGCACCGTGCACGAGATCGATGAGGCGGACGACGGACAGATGTTTATCGTGATGGATCTGTATGATGGCCAGACGCTGAAGAAAAGGATCGAAGACGGAGGATTGAAGTTCGAGGAGGCAGTCGAAATCGCGGTGCAGATCGCGCAGGGGCTCGCAGCCGCGCACGAACGGGGGATACTCCACAGGGATATTAAACCGGCGAATGTTCTCCTCACCGCCGAAGGGACGGTGAAGATCGTCGATTTCGGTCTCGCGAAGCTGAGCGGACGCTCTCTTATGACGATGAGGGGAACGACCCTCGGCACTGCTGCGTATATGTCTCCCGAAACCACACGGGGAGAAGACGCGGGGGTGCGCGGAGATATCTGGTCGCTTGGAGTCGTATGCTACCAGATGCTGAGCGGGCGTTTCCCGTTCGGGTCCGAACATGAACAGGCGGTTATCTACAGCATACAAAATGCAGAACCACTGCCCCTCGGGAAGAACATTCCTCCGGAGTGCGAACGGATTGTTCGGAAAGCCCTGAGAAAAGACCCGGGAGAGCGCTACCAGACAATGAAGGAACTCCTCACCGATCTGACGGCTTTCAGGGACAACATTTTGAGCAGAAACACAGGGCAACTTCCTGCGTCGGAAAGACCCCCCCGGAAGCTGCATCTGGTGATTTTCGCCGCTGGAGGAGTGCTCCTGCTTGCCGCGGCCGGCGCGTACGTGCTTTTTCTGCGGAGTCCCGGCGTACAGAACATGGCATCTGAACCTGCGTTGCGTCGACTCGCGGTGCTCCCGTTCTCGAATCTCCGCAGCGATCCGCAGACCGATTTTCTCGGCTTCGCACTCGCCGATCAGGTTATCGGACACCTGGCGTATGTGAAGACGATTATTGTCCGCCCTTCGATGGCCGTCCGTCCGTTTCAGGGCCAGTCAGTTGATGTTGCGAGCGCGGCAAAAACTCTCAATGTGGATTATCTCCTCACGGGAAGCTACCTCAAGGAATCCGATATCGTGCGGTTGAGCCTCGAGCTCGTCGATGTCCGCTCCAACGGGATACTCTGGCGTGAATCAATAGAAGAATCGTACGTGAACGCGTTCAAGCTCGAGGACCTGGTCTCGGAGAAAGTTGTGGACGGACTCCGGCTCCGTTTCTCTCCGGAGGAACTCAGAAGCATGCAGGCGGACAGTTCGCACAGTCCGAAAGCGTATGAGTTGTTCCTCCGGGCGATTTCCTTCCCGACAACCGTCCAGGGAAGCCGGCTGGCCGCCGATCTTCTCCGTCAATCGGTCGAGCTGGATTCAACGTATGCCCCCGCATTCAATGAACTGGGGTACAGGCTGCAGCAGCTTGCGAGTTATGGACAGGGAGAGCAGCGACAGATAGTCGCCGCGGAACAGGGATACAAGAAGGCACTTGCGCGTAACCCTGGACTCCTGAGTGCGATTGCGGGACTCTCCGGTCTCTACACGGACGTCGGAAAGACCGATGAGGCATTCGAACTCGCGAAGCGCGCAATTGAAATCAATCAGAACAGCGCCGAGAGCCACTTTTTCCTCGGGTACCTCTTCCGCTACGTCGGACTGATGGATGAGGGGGTGCGGGAGATGGAAAAGGCCATCGCATTGGATCCAGGCAATCCGCGTTTTCGATCAATCGGTATCACGTACACGTACCGCGGGGAGTATGAGAAGGCGCTTCACGGGTTCGACCTCGACCGAGACAGCCCCTTCTCGAACGTCTGGAAGGGATACGCGTATTTCCGCATGGGCGATACGGCGCTCGCGCTGAGCTACTGCAATCGGGTTCTCATGGACGGGACGGAGAGCTCATTTGGTGTTTTTGCGGGATCATTGCAGGCATGCATTCTCGGGCATTTCGACGAAGGGAGGGCACTGCTGAGGAAGCGGGACACCATGCCTGTCATTGATGGAGAACAATGGTATAACACAGCCGAGTGGGACGCTCTCTTCCACGATGTGCCGCAATGTGCACGTGCGCTCCAGAAAGCGATTGACGGGGGATTTTTCAATTATCCCCTCATGCGATCCGATCCATGCCTTGACCCCGTGCGCAACGATCCGGCGATTCAGAAAACGCTCGAGGAAGCAAAGACGAAGCGCGATGCATTTATTGCAAAATTCAACCTGAATCCGGGGGTCGGTTAGCACGCCGTGGATTCAGGATGCGGATCTTGAAGACAAGGCTCCGTCGGGCCTGCTGAGAACTGTTGACATCGGATGGTTCCCAGGGAAGAAGTTCACGCCCCTTCCATTTCGTCCTATCTGTGTCTCAATACCCGGATCATATCACACTGGACTGACTTCCTATCATTTGATTATTTCCTGCAGCCTGTCAAAATCCAGTCACGGTGCTCATGGAAACGACTGTCTAAACATCCAAGTGCTGCCATTTGAAGCCTTTAATGACCCGTGCAGTGCCGATATTTAATGCGATTATCGCAATAAATCGCTTGACACATGGAGAAATATCTACTAATATCTGTAACTCGTTCCATCTCCATTTTCTAGCTCCTGTAAGCTCGGCAAATCCTTCTACGGGCAAAAGATACCAAGTAAATCAGCAAGTCTGTTTGTGTTGCACCTTCAGGTGTCAAGAATTTCAAGCTCCTGAACCACTTCACGCTCAACCACAAATCTCAAAAAGGTGGATCACTATGCCCCTCTTCATGGATATCCACAAACATGTCCCCGGTTTAACTGCGGAAGCTGTCGCCGGTGCCCACGCAAAGGACCTCGAGGTTCAGAAGAAGCATGGCGTGAAATTCCTCAGGTATTGGTTCGATGACAAAGCAGGGAAGGTCTTCTGTCTGGTGGAGGCGCCCAACAAAGAAGCGGCTGCGGCGGTTCATCGTGAAGCGCATGGTCTTCTGGCAGATGAGATTATTGAAGTGAAAGAAGGCGCCTAGCGGAAATAACAATGCACTCGTAACATACATCTGAATGTCCGGGCGCCGTCCGTTGGGCGCGCCCCGCGATTAAGCAGGAATGTATGTCAGGCGAATCATGTCATCGGCGATCAATTCGTTGGCCACCAGGTGGAGCGGCGGCCGGGGGCCGGCGAAGAATGGCGTGCCACCGCCAAGCACGAAGGGGCGGAGGTAGAGTCGATACTCATCGATAAGACCGGCCTCGGTCAGGCTTTGCGCTAGGACTGGTCCGCCAACTAGAATCTCGCCGGCCGTCTCAGACTTCAGCCTGCGTATCGCCTTCTCGAAGTCAACGGCGACCAGCGTGGCGTTAGGGCCGACTGACTTGAGGGAACGCGACACGACCCACTTCGGCCGGCTCCGGTACGTCGCCGCGAACTCACGATCCTCCGCATCCCAATCAGGAAGATCTTCGTCCCAATAACGCATGATCTCGTACGTGCGGCGACCGTAGATGAGGCCCGTCAGGCCCCGCACCAGCTCGATGAAGTGACGGAAGAGCGCGGGGCCAGGCGGCCCGAGCTTCGTGTGGTCGACGTAGCCATCGAGGGACTGCTGCAACCCGTAGACAATTTTTGCCATGCTGTAAATCTCCCTCCAATGTTCTTCAGAATAGCATCAGCCGACGTCGCGTTGCTGGTGTGATCACTGACCAGGGGTCCGCTTCCCGACCCCTGTTGCTCCCGCCTCACTCCGTCAAGGCCGCCGTAGGTCTTGTAACATCGCTCAGACACCGGGCGTTCCGGGTAAGACCGTGACTTGGATGTCCCGGCGGCACCCTCTTCTCTGCGCTGAGCGCGGCATGCCTGCCACACCGTGGAGTACTGTGTTATCGAAATACGGCCTGAACCACAGATATTACTCGTTGGTCCGATAGTTGATTGTATTAAGGAATTCCTTCTGCGGACGGAAGTAAGAGAAGGAATTGAGGTTTTTCTGGGATCCAAACGGAACAGATCGAGTTCTCGAGCAGTTCAACCGCTCAACCCTGGAGGATTTTGTGATCTCATCCATCCCTCTGCAATTCGTCAGGTGTTTTTGCTATCTTGAGTTGTAGACGACTAATGCAGTTAAATACCCTAATTCAAAAACAGGCGTTCCCATCGTGAATTCGCGTTCGGGGTCACGACAAAGGTGGATAGCGCGTACGATCGCATTATTGACGCTCATGCCGTTGTTAACACTATCGTGTAAGCACTCAGCGATCGAACCGGACACGAATGCTCCATTCGTGACACCTCCCGGAGCACGCCTGACACAGGGTGGGGATGCCTCACATATTGGTTGGTTCGCATACGGTACGAAGATAGCATTCCAATCAGAAGATCTGATTGGGAGGACGGGGAATACGGGGATAATAAAATCAGTGGATGTCTTCACAAGACAAATTAAAATCCTCGATGGAACTGCGCGAGAGAATCGCAATTTTCTTGTCGCGGGTGACTCTGTATTCTGTGATCAAGGCACCGCGCTGGGAGAACAAATTTTCCTTTTCCCGTGGAATGCGGAGAATATTTCGCCGAAACCGATCGGGCGGGGGCAACTTGTTGCCGTCTCGCCTGACCACCGTCTCGTTGCCACTCTCAATGTTACTGGCGACACTCTCGACCTCGTATCATTGAATGACAATTCGGTCCGCCAATTCCGGCTCCAGGGAACCGATTATCCCGTTGTTTTCTCCCCTGATTCCAGACAGATCCTTTGCACAAACGGACGATTGCTGAATATCGATGGAACCTGGACAGTAGGGCCATATCCTGGCAACCTTTATGTCCTTGCCTGGAGCTGGACTCAGAATGGATTGTTTGCACTCAGCCTGGGCCGTCGTGAGGCCGGCTTGGACGTCTATGTGCTTAGCAATATCTATACAGGTGCATCGGCGGTAATCTGGCGGCAAAGCATTGATGATTCGTTTATGTTCGACTTTGAATGGTCTCCCGACGGGAAAAAGATCGCCTTCATCAGACAATCTCAACCGCCCGGTTCGCCGCGTATAGAGTATCTCTACGCATGTGATATTCAGTCGGGGAGTTCTGCCTTAATCGTTACCGTGCTGGTGCGAAATGTCGGGATCACATCCTTTTCCTTCTCACCCGACGGAAAACAAATTGCATACTCAGTGGAGGGAGACATATACACGAGCGCACTTTAGATGTCCTTCCGTACTTTGATCGAATGGAACTCATGATCAAGCTGGCATTGGCTCTAATTCTGATCCCCGGCGTCGTCTTCACCGCCACAATAAGCGGGAAAGTGACAGACAAGGAGAGCAACGCATCACTTATTGGTGCCAATGTCCTCGTCGTGGGAACGAAACTCGGTGCGGCAACTGACGTTTCGGGCCGGTATTCGATCAAGGATGTCCCAACCGGACGGATAATCCTGAAAACTTCATATGTTGGATATCGATTGACTTCTGACACGCTTACAGTTTCGTCAACGGATAGCAGCTTTACGGTCAACTTCCAACTCGACCCAGAAGCGATTCTCCGCTCTGAGTTGCTGATTCATGCAGCGCAAGCCCTTTCACCTAACGAACTTCAGGATCTCCGGGCATATCAGGATTCCCTGACAGCTCTTTCATCCAGGTCGAGTGTCCTTACGATAAGGCTTGATACACTTTATTGTATTCCGAAGGATAAGCCCTACGGCGGCGAAATGTGCGCTTCGCTCACCTTCCACAATAACACCGGCATGCCGGTGTATCTGCTCAAGAACTATCCGTGCCTGCAGAGGTTGTACGCGGTTATCGTTGACAGCAACGGCGACACTGTGAAAGGCAAAGAGTTCTGGGTAGACGTGGTGAGCGAACAATGCGATTACGAGAGTTCAGATCTTATTGTGGTTCTCCCCCATGCCGACACTCAATATCCTATGAGCACCATCTGGCTGCGAAGTTGTCGCACGCTGCCGAACACGGAGTGTACGATAAGGATTGTTTATTCCTACGAACTGCCGAAGTACATCTATGGGGCCTCCGGGTTCCGATCAGAAAGGTCCGTTCCGTATCTCAAGGCGATCCAGGGAACTTTCGCAACCGAGAATGGCATGCACCTCCACGGTGAAAAGTGACCTCCGTCATGGAGACGACTTTCCTTGGAACTCATCGTCGCGTGCGTTTAAAGATCGGGTTTCACAATTGATGTCGAAATTCAGGCGGCTGCTTCTCGAAGTATGTGTGATCGCTTCCCCCAACCAGGCCGCGGTGAAGTCCGACAGGAGCCGCGGGTTCTCCGCAGTCTACCAGGGCGCATACTCAGTTCCGACGGAGGCCCATTCGAAATGTGTACACGAATCTTTGCAGTGCGTAGCGAATTCATTTTCTCTTTAGTATTATAAAGCATAATGGGTATCAACCAATGGTACGATTTCTTCGTTATGGTGGGAGGCGGAGCGGCAGCTCTCACGGGCTTGGTGTTTGTAGCCATGTCGATCAATCTTTCGATCACCGCTCAGGATGCAACCCATAAAAATCGTGCCGTAGCGACGTTGACAGGCTTCGGTGCCGTCTTCATGATCTGTGCATTCGCCCTCATTGCAAATCAAAGCTATCAATGGATTGGCATCGAATGGTTATTTTTTTCGCTCTTTGCGGTGATTACTTACATACGAAAATACATCCAGGCCAAAAAGACGGGCAGGAGCTCTGTGGGGCTCAGCACCGGTCGCCTTATCGCGGGCACGTCTTGTTACGTAATTCAGATAATAGGCTCTGTCTTACTTATCTCAGGATATGTTGCCGGACTTTACGTAGCCTCCGTAGCTTTGGTGCTCACCTTTGGCTTCCTCATTTCAGGCGCGTGGCTTCTCATCACGGGTATTTACGAGCATCAGGTCAAACAACAGTAAAAGATATCCTCTTGTGCCTTCATCCTGTAACCTGAAAAAATAAGTCCCACTCGCGAGCGTCGAACCATCGAACTTGACCTCGCAAATCCCCGTCCCCCGCCTGTCCTAGTGAAACTATGACGAACTTCTCTTAAGCTCACTTCTGTAGCGCCAATTGAGCAGGAACAATGCACCGGTCAGCACAAGAGGTCCGGTAATAATTGCGAACGTAGACGAATGGCCGATTGGCTTATTCCAGGTCCATGCAACGTACAATACCCCCAACAGGATGAAGAGAACTCCCCCAATCCATTCGCGTCGCCAGGAGACTGCCAGCACGATGAGAATGAGAAAGGTCGGGATGAGATGCATCAATAGGGCCAGAATAATACCCCAGAAACCTTGTCCCTCATGGAAAGCATCGAGAGCAAATAGACTGATGAACAGCGCAAACGCAATGCACAACGCTCTCGGCGCCCAGTACAAAAACTGCTGAGCAGGCGTCCGAGTCCCCGGTTTCCTTGCATAGAATATGACCCCAAGGATAACCGCAAAGCCCCCGACAAGCATGGAAAGAATACCCGGGAAGTTGTCCGGTATCCCGACGACAAATGCAACGGTGAGCAATATGATTCCAACTGCGACGAGCAAGTACGAGGTCTTTCGAAGGCCGTTCTTCTGAGGCATCGCTAATGGGGTTTTCAAAGTGTTTCTCCTTCGTTTCGGCTTAGTGAGGACTCAGTAGGTTGTCTGGTCAAACAGAGGTCAGAACTCTTTGCGACAGGCTGGAGCCTGCCTTCCGTGGCAATTTGACCTACATGTAGATCGGCTGCCGCAATGAGTTACACTCCTCCAAATTCCCCGTTCATTTCCTTCATTAGCTACCCTTCCTTTCTAACTGATTCTGTTATAGAGGATCCATGACCGGGAAGCCGTGAAGACCGGGCATGTTCACACGCCGGGAGGGACACGGAATTGCAGAATCCCTCTTCCTGCTCCCCCGCCGTCAAACGTCACGGAAAAGGTGACTGCGCCGCGGCTGCCCGGCCCCGTCGCCTTTATCCAGCCGGGATCCCCTTGCTTCAAGACGCGATCGGGATGAATCTCCGCCCGGAGACCATCACCACCGTCAACCCTCAGATCCCCTACCTGATCGCCTTCGTTCACGAAATAACAGGTCACGACATCGCCGGACCGGAGCACCCGTAAAATCCTGAATTTCGGTATCCCCTGCGGAGTAGGTGGGGCAGGAATCCCGGTGACGGCGCGGACTTCCGGTCGCACGGCCGTCACGCGTTGCGGGGGCTCACCGGGCGGATCCGATGGGGGATCGGTTCCCACGGGACCCCGCATCCAGAGATCGTGTATATCCGATTCGTGTTTCTTCAATATGCTTTCCTTCCCGGACGGCGTATCCGGCTCTCCCTGTTCGGGGAGATCGAAATCAGGCACGCGCTCACCGGAACCCGAATCCTCCGAAACCAACTCCTGATCGGCTCGCCCCGCGATCACGTCAAAGAGCGTCGGCTCGAAGAGTTTCGTCCGCCCGACCCGGACGATCACCCCCGCTGCAGCAAGTCCAGCGACGAACCCGCCGACGTGTGCCCAGTACGCCACGCTGCCGCCCCCCAACAGCCCCATAACAACATTAAAAAGGAACCAGACAATCATGAGCCAGAAGCACTTGATCGTGAACACTCCGGCCCTCATCAGACCCCACAACGGCAGGAATATCACATAGGCGATGTCGAGATTGGCGACGGGAAACAAGACGAGCGACATTCCCATGATGCCGGCGATCGCCCCGCTTGCCCCGATCGAGGGGGCGCCGTCAAACGCCAGGTGGACGGCGGATGCGGTGATACCGAGCAGGAGGTACAGGAAAGGATATATGCGGTTCCCCACCGTGGAACAGATCGCGTTCCCGAACACCCAGAGGAATACCATGTTTCCGGCGAGATGAGAGATGCCGCCGTGCAGGAATATCGAACCGATGAATTGCGCGAGATCCCAGTCGCGAAGCACAAACATGGCGAGGAACCTGGAGGCTTCTCCCCCGAATGCCTGGGCCGCGTAGACGAGCACCGTGAGCCCGATGATCGTCCAGTTCACAACGGGGGACTTGAGGAACGCAATCGTCAGCCTGTATGGGATTATCAGCATACCAGTCCATTCACCTGTCGAACCCAGTTTCCGAGGGTGGGGTATCCCCGGTCCTCAGTTTCCCTGCGAATTCAGTATGACCCCCTGGAAAGACGCGGCCTCTCCACGGGGATGAAGAGGCATGTCTGAACGTACGATCGATGCTTCCTCAAGGTACAGCCGAAACCGCCGAGAAGCAATTCGACTCGGGTCCGGGGCTGGAAAAAAAGTCTTCGCCGCCGCTATTTGTCTCTCCCGTAGCCGCGCAGGCTGTCATACGACTCTTTTTGCCGCGCCGTCAGGACCGCACGCACTTCGATGTGGGCGGCCAGGTGGACATATCTCAGCCGGCCCACCCTTATGGGAAAGCAGAGAGGGTAGGGGTAGGAGTTTTCACCGGAGGCGAAGCAAATCTTTTCTTTTAGTTTGTATGACAGGGGATGGAGAGGCAGAAAAAACAAAAAGATGAGCCCTCCAAAAACCTCCCAGCACGCGCGGAATGGGAATGAGGGATCCCGGCGAAGCCGGGGAAAAAATTTCTTTTGTTTTGTAATACAAGAGGACGGAGAGATGGAAAAACAAAACAATAAGAGCACAAAAGCCTTAATACGCATATGGAGACAGTAAACGCTACTCTGATTAGTTGCGCTTGGCTCCCGCTTCGGAAAGTCTTTGCAGTGTCTTCAAATATCGCGAGTACTCATCTGCGGAGATTTCACGATTATCCCTTTTAGATCTTACATATTCGCCAAAACTGTGATTCATCACAATAGCGGTTAAGTAGGCCATGGAAAAATCATGATCCTCCGCTAACGCCTCAATCCTATCTATATACTGGCTGAATGATATGGCGTGGTTCTGACAGTCCTTCTGTAGGGCCGTGACTTCATTTTGCGCTTGGCGAAATTCCAGCCGCGGTGCGATGAATAAATACGCCAAGTAGGCAACGAATAAAACCACCAAACTCGCGACAACGATGAACTTAAGGGAGACTGGGTTCTTCATGGTAGCAATCCCGAAATGGAACCAAATCGCCTGTGTGTGAATATCGTTTGAGTTCCGTCGAATATCAACTTCAGCAACACTTGGAAGACGTACAAAAACAAAAAGATAAGCCATTCAAAGCCGTCTCATCCTTCCGGGTATTTCCCGCTTGAACGGAAAGGGTCCTGCCCGCCGAAGGCGGGAGAGTTTCTTTTTTTATTGGATCCGGCCCGTACGATACAATGAATTCGGGACACGGAGGATCTCCACCCAGTCCCGGCGTCGATTCGGTGTGGCTGGAAAAATGACCCTATGTCCTCAACAGGCGGGGGAGGGGTTAATTCGAATTAACGATAGCTATGACTGACAAAGCGAACAAGGTCTTGCAGAGAATGAAACGCAATGAAGGCAACGAGGTCCTTCGAGAATCAAGTGAGGAGAGATTGGGTACTCAGGGAGTTCAATCCTTCCGCCATTGACGACCGAGGGCCTTTGGGATTTCAAGATCACCAGATGAGAGTTTCTTCGGAGATTGATTTCCTCCGCTGACCACGACGCTTTCGAAACACGACCGACACCCAATCGGACGTCGACCAGTGACATACCCTCTACGTTCGCCCTGTTATGAAATCATTAAGCAACGCACCGCGCACATGACCTTCATCACATTGCCCATCAATAAGACCTATCATTTGTGCGGGGCTTGTTGATAAACTCAACGGTGTCTGGACCGAATTTAGCTGAGATGACATATTTGTTACTCTCTTGACAAACGACATATCCAAGATTAGATTATCGCAGAGTCTCACTGTTCTTCGCAATCGCTGGATGTAGCCCCATAGCGATTTTCAGCCGAATTTCACACCTCAAAGTTGCCCTCCTGATCGCTTCGGCACCGCGGGAGAGATAGAGGTGTGAACTTTCTGAGCGAACTGAACGAGATGGCGGAACTGGAACGCTGTGCTGGATAGAAAGGAAACCCAGAAGAGTGAAATTTGCGTGCTGATGAATCTCAGCAGACAGGAATCGCTGGAAGCTCTATGACGGCCCATCCGATTTCGGCTTCGTGGTACTCAACGCCTCGAAGAAAGAACTGGAGGAGGGCGGCGACGGGCGAGAATAATCCGCTCGATTGGTGTCTCCATTTTCGGTTCGGATCGGATATATACTATGGGATAGCTGCCCCGATGGCGGAATCCCGTATTTATTTTCATTTGTGCCCCACAGGTGAAATGGTATTTCTGAGGGACATAAGCTTCAGAATTGCAGATAATATTCCCTCAGAGGGTAAGAAATGAGAGCAAATGACAGTATCTTTGCAAATTTGGAAACCGACTGAACGCAACATATCTTCGATTGCTGCGACACAAGTTCTTTTAAATCGCTTTGGGAAAAAGCGATCCTCGAGATCTCTCCTAGCCGAATCTACTCCCCGATCGCTGAACTCAACAGACGGTCTGATAGCCGTGCTCCTGAATTGAGTTTGCTCTTGTTTCGATACGGTCATATGTCGTTGAACCGTCTCCAATTTCCATCTAGCTATGGAGTATTGATATGAGGATAACTCTGACAAACAAATTCTCCGCACCTAAGCTTGTGGCGCTACTCATTTCACTGGGGCTCGCAGCAAACTCGTTTTCTCAGGTGTCAATTAGGGAGCGTGTCTCAATCGACCCAGGGCGACATTCGAGAACTCGAGCACCCATGAGCGTCCGCTCAGATTCAACTGAGTGCACAATTGGATATATTAATCCTGAGATCAGACTTGTCCAAAATAAAACTCCGGAAAGTGGTATCTTCTGATTGTCTACGTCAGGAGAGTCCCACAAACCGGAGTGACATATGCCGTTCAAAAGTACAAACCTTTTTGCACAAATC